>Ga0073934_10006891_pt1 | contig 16201 bp, 21 predicted proteins | sample LarsenN4metaG_FD_76834 | JGI IMG/M metagenome (GOLD analysis project Ga0073934, IMG submission 76834) | Hot spring sediment bacterial and archeal communities from British Columbia, Canada, to study Microbial Dark Matter (Phase II) - Larsen... ...
CAAGGCCGCGCTGGACAGCGTGAAGGAAAAGGAAGGCGAGCTCAACTACCGAGCAGGCAAGACGTTCGAGTACTTGGAGCAGTTCGCCAAGCTCTCCGCGAAGGACGCGCAGAAGCTCGCTGACGAGCTCACCAAGCTCGCGATTCCCCGCGTCAAGGAACAGCACATCATGAAGCTCATCGACGTCCTGCCCACCACGGCAAAAGACGTCAAGACCGTTCTTCAAGGGTACGCCGTGACGGTGACCAACGACAATCTCCAGAAGATTGCCGACACCATCGCGGCGGCCGTCAAGTAAGGAAACGGCGCTGCGGAAAATATAAGAAGCAGCGCCACCCATTGACTTCAAAAAGGGGGAAAGCACCATGGAACCTCAACCTACTCAGCACGGGCCGGGCGCCGAGCGCCGACAGCCAGGCAGAGCCATACCCAAGGAAGAGCAGGCCGTTGTCCTCGACTTTTTGCCGAACGGCTATCCGAACGATCCTCGCCCCGCGTACCGCAAGACTCCGGTCGTGCAGGTCGTGGGCAAGAACCACTTCCTGTTGCTTGAACTCGTTCCCAAGAAAGAAGTCTTCCTGCAGCCGTACGAGGAAGTCTACATCGGCGAAGGGAAGCGCGACAAGATCCACCACATTCTTGGCCGGCTGACGCTGGACAAGCTCACGTCGACCGCACGCGCCGAGCTGGAATTCGTGCTCGGCGACTTGGTGAAGAAGAACGAACAGCGATTCGTGGAATTCTTCAACAAGGCGCAGCCCTTGACGATGAGGATGCACTCTCTTGAATTGATTCCCGGCTTCGGCAAGAAGCATATGTGGGAAGTGCTCGAGCGCAGGCAGGAAAAGCCGTTCTCGAACTTCGCGGATATGCGCGAGCGCGTGAAGCTGATGCCCGACCCTGAAAAGGCCATCGTTCGCAGGATTCTCGCGGAACTGGGCGGCCTGGAGAAGCACCGCCTGTTCGTAGATACGTAATATTTTTTATATTGAAATTAATTGTGCCTAACCCAAAGTTATATAAATCGTCCTTCGTGAAGCCCCTCTAGCCTACTACTCAGGCAACAGCAAAAACCTTTGGGGTGAAACAATGGTCGAAGCAAGATGTATGAAGTGCAAAAAGGGCGTTGAGATGAAGGATGGCAAGGAAACCATCATGAAGAACGGAATGAAGGCAATGAAGGGCAAGTGCCCCCACTGCGGCACATCCGTCTTCCGCATCATGGGCAAGGCGTAATCACGCTTATCTCATTTTTTCTTTTGATTTCTTTTATTCACAAGTTATTTCTGCCGTGAAATCACCAATCCCGCATGGCAAAACCCAAGCTCAGCTTCTACGACGTCAAGACCAAGAAAAAATTCGAGACTGACGAGTACACGGTCACCGAGAAGAACGACCGCTGGTTCGCGGTTGCGCAGTCACCCGCGGGCGGCCACGAGTGCTGGCGCGTGCTCGGCAGGGACGAGGCTGCCAAACTCGCAAAAACGTAACGTTTAAATACAACCCTTTCGTCCTGAAATACAGCATTCTCCGAAGTGAAAGTCAATGACTACGAGTGAAGCAACGGCAAAGACCGGCACAACGACAGTCGCAATCATCTGCAAGGACGGCGTCGTCCTGGCAGCGGACAAGCGCGTCACTGCCGGTTACGTGGCAAACAAGCGATTCCGCAAGATCGTCCCCATCACGGACAAAATCGCAGTCACTGTCGCAGGCACGGTCTCGGACGTCCAGCTCCTCTCGCGCCTGCTGAAGGCGGAACTCAAGCTCAAGGATTTGCAAACCACGCGAACGTCAAGCGTCCGCGAGGCAGCGAACCTTCTCTCCGGAATGGTCTACAACAACTTCCGCAAGTTCGGAATGCCCGGCATCACGGGATTCCTGCTGGGCGGCGTTGACGAAGCCGGCTATCACGCGTTCGAAATCGGCATTGACGGCAGCGTCATGGACATCGAGGAATACACGTCCGACGGTTCGGGCTGTGTCTTCGCCCTCGGCGTGCTCGAGACCCTCTACAAGAAGGGAATGAGCATCGAGGACGGCATCAAGCTCGCGGGCAAGGCCATCAACGCGGCAATCCAGCGCGACACGGCCTCCGGAAACGGCATCGACATCCTCACCGTCACCGCTGACGGCGCGAACTTCGCGCTCGAGAAGGAAATCAACACGCGACTGGAAATTTAGATACGACGCAGCATAGTCCCGGGGACGAGGTGCCGGGAGCGTCGCGACGATACGAACTCTACAACTAAAGGAAACCATATGGCAGACATCATCAAGGAAATAATCAAAATGCTACCCGAGGGGAAAATCTCGGACGCAGTCTTCGAGGCAGCCAACATTGTCCTTTACACCAAGGACAAGGAATTCTTCCTCAACAACGAAGGGATGATCCGGCAGGTTGTCCACGAATTCAAGAAACGCGTCGAGCTTCGCGCCGACCCGAAAATCTGCGAGGACGTCGAAAAGGCCGAGGCGCAAATCCGCAAAATCCTGCCCGAAGAAGGCAACATCACCCAAATCATCTTCGACCCGCCCCGCTCGATGGTCATCATCGAGGCGGAAAAGCCGGGACTTGCGATTGGCAAGCAGGGCGCGCTGCTGCGGGAAATCCGCGAAAAGACGCTCTGGGTCCCCGTCATCAGGCGAACACCCGCAATCAAGTCGCCCATCATCGAAAACATCCGCGCCGTGCTCTACCAGCACACCGATTATCGCAGGAAGTTCCTCGACAAGGTCGGCCACCGCATCTATGACGGCTGGATGCGCGGCAAAAAGCAGGAATGGGTACGCCTCACGTTCCTCGGCGGCGCACGACAGGTCGGGCGCTCGTGCCTCTACCTCCAGACCCAGGAATCACGAATCCTCCTGGACTGCGGCATCAACGTCTCCGACACCAACGAGCCCTACCCGATGCTCGACGTCCCCGAGTTCCACATCCAGGACCTCGACGCAGTCATCGTCTCCCACTCGCACACCGACCACGCGGGATTCGTCCCGTACCTGTTCAAGTACGGCTACCGCGGCCCCGTGTACTGCACCGCACCGACACGAGACGTGATGGCGCTCCTGCAGCTCGACTACGTCAAAATCGCGAAAGGCGAGAACCGCGAACTGCTCTACGACGTCGACGATGTCAAGGAAGAAGTCAAGCACACGATTACCCTGGACTGGGAGGAAGTCACCGACATCACCCCTGACGTGAGGATTACCCTGTACAACTCCGGCCACATCCTCGGCTCCAGCCAAATCCACCTGCACATCGGCAACGGCCTGCACAACCTCGTCTATTCCGGCGACATGAAGTTCGGCAAGACCATCCTCTTCGAACAGGCAACCACGCGCTTCCCGCGCGTCGAGACGCTCATCATTGAATCCACGTACGGCGGCAAGACCAACATCATGCCGCCCGTGAAGGAACAGGACGACCTGCTGATGAAGATTGTCAAGGACACCGCGGCCCGCAGGGGAAAGATACTGATGCCCGTCCTTGGCTCCGGCCGAGCGCAGGAAATGATGATTCTGATCGCGGATGGCGTGATGCGCGGCGAGCTGGAAGAGATTCCCGTTTACATCGACGGGATGGTTTGGGACATCATGGCAATCCACACGGCGTACCCCGAATACCTCAACGCCACGATTCGCAAGGCAATCTTCCACAAGGACCAGAACCCGTTCCTTTCCCCGATTTTCAAGCGCATCGGTTCGGCGAAGGAACGACAGCAGGTCATCGAAGACGAAGGAGCGTGCGTCATCATCGCGACATCCGGAATGCTTGTCGGCGGCCCGTCCGTCGAGTATCTCAGGCACCTGGCGGACAACCCGCAGAACTCGCTTGTCTTCTCCTGCTACCTGCCCGAAGGCTCGCTCGGCTACCGGATCTTGCACGGCGAGCGGGAAATCTCGTTCCAAGTGGGCAACAAGCAGGAAGTCGTCCCCGTCAAGATGGACGTGTGCAAGCTTGAAATCACCGACCACGCCGACCGGAAGCAGCTGATGGCGTACGTGTACGCGGTCGAGCCGCGCCCGAAGAAAGTCATCATCCAGCACGGCGAATCCTCAAGGTGCCTGGACCTGGCCTCGAGCATCCACAAGCAGCACCACATCGAGACCGTGGCTCCACGCGTGCTTGAGACCGTGCGGTTGCGTTAATCTTTTAAGTCCCCGCGCCTTTCTGCAAGTATGCAAAAATGGGGATTGTTGTTCATTCTTGTGCTTCTTGCCAATCCCGTTTCCGCGCAGGAAATCACCGGCTACATCGGCTTGAACGTCATCACGCCCGCGCAGAGCGTCGAGGCGACGACCGCAGTTCAAGTAGACAACACTTTTGTGAACATCACCGAGCTCCCCGGGACGCTTGTCGCGTCCGTTTCTGCCAACTATGATAACTCAACGACAAACCTGCAGGGGACTGTTGATGCAAGGGAGTCCGCGCAGGTAACTGCGAGCGCAGGCAGCATTTTCTCCTTCCTCAAGGGAATCCTCACGTGGATTTTCGGGTGAAAGTTTAAATAGTCCTCTTCGGTAACCTGCACGCAGAGGTGATACAATGATAGATAAATTCGCAAGCAAGTACGGGAACCACCTGTACCTTATCTTCCGCGTGCTTATCGGCCTCGTATTCTTCATGCACGGAGCCCAGAAGCTGCTCGGATGGTTCGGCGGAAACGCCGTCCAGGCCTTTGGGATGTTCTGGTGGGCAGGCCTCATCGAAGTCGTCGTCGGAGTCCTCCTGATCATCGGATTCCTGACCCGATGGACCGCGGCACTTGGAGCCGTCGAAATGGCGTTCGCGTGGTTCATCATGCACGTCCCCCGCGGCTGGAACCCGCTGGCAAACGGCGGCGAGGCTGCGTTGCTCTTCTTCGCGGCGTTCCTGGCAATTGTCGCCAAGGGCGCAGGCAAGTGGGCAGTCGACAAGAAGTAAGCTTTTTTCTTTTATTTTTCCATTCAATAACTCCGAGGTGAACAGATGGCTCCTTTCAAGATTGAACTCGTTGACAAGTTCGCGGCGCTCATAACTGCCGCATTCGGTCTCGTTGCCGCGCTGGCGTGGAACAGCGCCATCCAGAAGTGGTTTGAAGCACATCCGGGCATCGCCGCCGGAGGCCCGTGGCTGTACGCCGCGATGGTCACCGTGCTCGCGGTCATCGTGACGCTCTGGATTGGCTGGCTCTCGGGCAGAATCAAGCAACAGAAACAGTAATCGCGCCGTGCTTCCGGTGCGGCTGCAGTGTGGGCTGGCTCGTGTAAGTAACGTCAAGCAAACCCATAAACTTGCCGCGCAGGGGCGTGCAGGTGAACGAATATGTCCCTTGGGCGCCGTTCAGCAGCGATGCGGGCCCGGTGGCGTTTGTGACGCAGTTGGAGCCGTTGATGTTCACGCCCATGTTGATGATGTTGAACCCTAATGAGTTCTCAATGACAATCACGATTCCTGATGTGTCCGCCTGGTAGTCTATGCAGTGCAGCCCTGACGGGAAACGGCACTCCTCGGGAACAAAGCGCTCGGGCTCAAGAACGCCGAAATAGATGATTGCGCCGATGATGACCGTGACGGCCAGCAGCGACCAAGAGTAGGTCGAGACATACTCTATGGAAATCTGCCCGCGCCTCATGGCACCGAGAGGATGAGTTCGCCGCGCTTGCGCTGCGAGAGCGCTCCCTGGTTGGTGTAGGAGACGTCAATCGCGCCCTGCCACTTCCCTGAGGCTGGGGTGCAGTTGAACTCATACCGCCCCTGCTCGCCATTGAGGAGCGTTGACGGGCCGGAAGACTGGCTGGAAACGACACAGCCGGTGCCGTTGATGGCTATCGTGACAAAGCCGATATCGCGGCCCAGCGAGTTCTGGAGGATGAGCGTGATGCCGTCCGCGTCGCCCGTGAAGTCCGTGCACGCCAAGCCGGGCGGAAGGACGCACTTTTCGGGAAGGTAGCGGTCGGGGTCGAGAACGCCGAAGTAGGCCAACGCGCCAATCGCGGAAAGGACGACGAGAATCGCCCATCCGTAGGTCATCAAGAATTCAAGCGCTGCTTGTCCGCGGTTCATACGTCACCAAAAATAAAGTTAAAAAAGAAAAAACAAAAATGCTATCCTTACGGGATGGTCAGGATGAGCTCCCCGTACTTGACGTGGCTGAGGCTCGTGTCCTGGCGCACATACGACATGTTCAATCCGCCGCGGAACTTGCCCGAAGGCTGTGCCGTTGCGCACGCGAACGTGTACGTTCCAGTTTCGCCGTTGGTCAACGACGAGGGACCGGATGCGTTCGCAGCCGTCGTGGTGCAGCCGTCAAGGCGCAGGGTCACGGTGTTGATGTCAAAACCCAGGGAGTTCTGGATGATGACCGTGATTCCGGTCGAGTTGTCAGCCTTGAAGTCCAGGCACGCCAGACCGGAAGGCATAGTGCACTTCTCGGGCAGGAACCTGTCAGGGCTGAGGACGCCGAAATACGCCAATGCCGCAATGGCTGCGAGCACGACTAGGATTGCCCAGCCGTACGTCATCAAGAATTCCAATGCCGCTTGTCCTCTTTTCATTACTGTTCACCTCTGATGTTTGGGGCCTCTGTAAATGAGAGACTGAAAAGCGATTTAAAGGTTTTAATATATAAAGCTTCCGTTATTTCTCCTCTGCATTTATAAAGGTCGGACGGGAAAAGGCTATACTTGTAGGGAAGATGGAAATGAGTTATCGACGGTGAGCTGCCGCGGGTGCTGAAAAAAAGCTGCCGTTCCCCGCTGTTTTGGCGTTCTCAGATATGTTGGAAACGGACGCTAAAATAGCCCCGGGGACGGGCGTAGTGGGCGCAGGTGTCGAGAGCTTGGCTGTCCGCGCTTTTCGTGCGTCAGAAGAAGCCCGTCAGCAGCACGCCGAGAATCTTGTCCGCGAGGAAGTATAATATTAGTGCGATGAGCAGGAAGCTCGGGATGTAGTTCACGCCTTCCTTGATGTTGCCCTTGTTGATGATGGCGATGATGAAGGACGAACACAGCGCAGTGATGCACGTGGACACGATGGCGAACAGGTGGAAGTCAGCTGCCGTGACGCCCACGGTGTTGAGCGAAATCACGGACGACGACGGCACGGTCCCGATGTTGCCGGAAATGCCCGAAATGATGACAATCAGCTGCTTGGAGAGCGCCATCAGCACCGGTGAAGCGACAATGGACGCGAACGTGATGAAGATACTGTAGGACGTCACGCTCGCGGCCATCTCCTTCTGGATGGTGCGCACTTCCTGGATGTTCTGCGAGGTGCGGTTGAGCAGGTCGCCGATTTCCGAGCCTGCGTTGATACCCTCGATGAGCAGGTTGATGGTGCGCTTCAGCATATCGGAATCGTACTTGTCCGCGAACTTCTTCAGGGAATCCGTGAGTTCCGCGCCGGACATCACCTCCTTAGCCACCGTCTCGATTTCATGCGCCAGGATGCCAAACCGCGGCCTGATTGCGAGCCACAACGCCCGGTCAATCGTCATCCCCGCACGCACGTTCGTGGCCGTGAGCTGCAAAAAGTCCGGAAGCACTTCCTCGACGCTCCGGGTGCGCTTGTATATCGCCAAATCCAGGAGCACGTTCGCGGCGACGCGCAGGACGATGTTCGCGCCGATGAAGATGCCAATGGCGGAGAGCGTGAGCGTGGTGACGAGCGACCGCGTTTCCGGCGGGATTTCCGCGGCCATCAGGTTGCGGTAGATGTAGAACACGAATCCGGCCGTGACCAGCACTGAAAAGAAGAACAGCTGGCGCTTCATCTTGCCGGGCGAGAGCTTCGAGCCGGCCATATCCAGACGGGTCGCCAGCGAGGTCTTGAAGAAGTCGCTCATACGCCCACCGCCGGGCGGGAGGACTTGATGACGGCCACGAACGCCATCTGGATGAAGCCGAGCCCGGCCGCGAGCGAAAGCAGAACGACCGCGTCCAACGAGACCGGGAAGAAGCTCGACAGGACAACGATAAGGGTCACGCCCAAGGACGGGAGAATGACCGCTATCATCATATAGAACATCGCGAGCGGGTTGAGCTTGTGCGAGTACTGGTTGATTTCAATCAGCTGCTGGCGCGTGATTTGCTCCACGACGCTGGTCAAGGATTCTGCGATGTCCGCGCCCGTGTTGATCGCGTTGAGCATCTGCCATAGGACACGGCGCAGGTCTTCCGAAGGCGTGAACTCGATGGCCTCAACGAGCGCGTCCTCGAGGTTGGTTCCGAGGTCGACGTTCGTGACGATTGCGCGGAAGTACTTGCCGATGCTCTTGTAGCTCTTCGCCACGGTCTTCAGGGCATCGTACAGCAGCACGCCCGACTTGAGCTCCACGATGAGGAAACGTCCCGCGTAGATGAGCTCCTGGTTGATTTCGCGCTTCTGGCGCGCAATATAGACCTCAGGCGCCTTGACGAGATAAAAGAACAGGACAAGGAGGATGATGGGCGCTGCAATAAGCACGAGCGGACGTGTCGCGGGCAACTGGAGCGCGACCACGGCAAGCAGCAGCATCACGCCGAACCACAGGTAGAACGTCAGCATGAACGTGCGCTGGACGAACTGCTCGGGCGTGAACGTCAGCCCGGCCTGCCGGAGCTTCAGCGCGAGGTGCGGAATCTTGCGCGCGATACGGAACAGCAGCTGCCCGATGCTACCTCACCTTCTTCATCAGCTCGTCGTGATTCAAGTAGTAGTCGGCGACGACCTGTCCGACGCCGTCCACCGTGTTGATTTTGTTCTTCACGAGATAGTTGATGACCTTCTCCTTTTCCCGCAGGCTCTTGCGCAGGTGCGCCTGGCTGATTCCCGTGAACAGCTCGATGGTCTTGATATACGCCTTGGACTTGCTCTTTTGCTCAAGGCGGTCACGCCGGGCTTCCCATTGGAGCAGGATGTTCGGCGTGGCGTCCTCGAGGATTTCGGCAATCTGGAACACGCGGCGGTGCCCGGTACGGCGGTTGCGGTGCTGGACAAGCAGCAGCGAGACGGCCGGCAGCATATGCTTGGGGATGTTGATGGGCGGGTTCGTGAGACGGGTGACTGCCTCGTGGGCGTCGTTGGCGTGCAGCGTCGCGTACACGGAGTGGCCCGTGTGAATCGCCTCGAACAGGACTTCCGCCTCTTCCTTTCGCCTGATTTCTCCCACCAGGACACGGTCGGGACGCTGTCGCAGTGAGTTGACAAGCAGGTGAAGCATCGTGACGCCTCCCTTGCCCTCGTTGTTCGGGAAGCGCGTCGTCATCGGCAGCCAGTGCAGGAACTTCGGGAGCCTGAGTTCACGGGTGTCCTCGATGGAGATGACGCGCTGGTTGGGCGGGAAGAAGTTGCTGACGACATTCAAGAGCGACGTCTTTCCGGACGCGGTTCCGCCGACGATAATCATCGAAAGCTCGTACTGGATTCCTTCCCAGATGAGGGCTGCGGCTTCGGCCGTGATGGTCTTGGCCGCGACAAAGTCCGTGATGGTCCACGGCTTGGCCGAGAACTTACGCAGCGTGATGGTGTTTCCCGCGTTTGAAATGGGCATCAAGGTGGCGTTGAAACGCTCGCCGGTGCTCAGGTTGGCGTCCATCATCGGCTCGAGCACGGTGATTTGCCTGCCGACCTTCCTTCCAATCATCGCTGAATAGTGCTTGGTCTGGTTCTCGTCAGCCATCGTGATGTTCGTCTTGCACCACGCGTGCGTGCGGTGATACACCCAGACGGGCTCGGACGCGGAGTTGATGGCGATTTCTTCCAGGTTCGGGTCGACGCGGAGCGTCTCCAGGTCGCCGAGCCCGAGGCTCTTCTGCAGCAGGAACGTCGTCAGGATGTTGATGGTGTCCTGGCTCGCGTCCGGGAATGACTTTTCAATGAGTTTCCGGGCGGCTTCGGCGTAGCGCTCCTCGGCGGCCACTTCGCGCTTCTGGTCGGTGATGTCGGCGACGCCGATGTTCACCTCGCGGATGAGCTGCTGCCGGATTTTCTCGAGGATGAGCTGCGTGTTCTGGCTGATGTTCGTGAGCTCGGCGTGGTAGATGGGGACGAATTCGCCCTTCACCTGGCGGATGGTGATGGTGACGGGAATCCCGCCGCCTGCCGTGAGCTCGTATTTTTCGAGGATTTTTCCCTCAGATTGGGGCTGGGCGGAAGCGGGCTTCACGGCGTGCTTAGCGGCATGCTTCGCAGGGGCGTGGTGCGCGGGCTTGCCCGTCGCCTTCTTGAGGAGCTTCTTGAGAACAGGGTGCAACGAGTGCTTCTTTTTCGCGTGTTTCATTTTCCCTCTTTTTTTGCCCGCTTATTTCCTGAGCAGGGCGACCAGGTTCTTCATCTCTTTGGTGAAGTATTCGCGCTTCTTGGTGAGTTCCTGAACGTCCGACTGGAGGTCCTTGAGCTCGGCCTTGAACTTCTCGAGCGAGGCGACCTTTCCGAGCTGGCCGCTGCGCTTGGTGAGCTCTTCAAGGCGCTTCTTGAATTCGATTTCGTTGAAATGGAGCCTGTTTAAGATGGTTTCGACGAGGTTCTTCTTGCTGAAGAGCTCTTCGATCTTCTTCGGGTAGTCCTTGAGATCGGCGCGCGTGACGCTGAAGTCCTCTGCTCCCGCGTTGAGCTTGGCCACGAGCTCCTTCTGGATTTTCTCGATTTCGTTGATGTTCTTCTCATTTTCGATGATGAGCTTCAGGAGTGACGCCTTCTCGGCTTCCGCCTCTTCCTTCATCGCGACGTAGCGCTTCTTGAGCTCCAGGAGCGTCCGCTTGAGCCGGTCGATTTCGGGCTTGTTCTTGGCAAGCTTGCTGATGACGTTGACGTCCAGGAGCCCGCGCATGTCCGCGAGCTGGCGCTCGAGCATCTTCTCATTGTCCTCAATCATCACGAGCTCCTGCTGTTCCAGCTCCAGGAGCTCGCCGCCGCGCAAGACTTCGCCGTACATCCGTTCGTACCATTCCTTCGCGGTCCCTTGGTGTTCGCTCAAGCGCTTGTTCAGCGCTTCCAATCGCTCCACGTAGCGCGACTTCGCGGCGATGATTTGCTTGTCCAGGGATTCCTTCTTGGACTCGTACTTTTCGAGCTTGTGAATCGTATCCTTCAGCGTGCCCATGTTCGTGCCCACGTGCTTGCCGATGTCGCCGAACAGCTGTTTGAGAGACTTGACTTCATCTTCCAACGCGGCGAGGAAGTTCGTGGTGCTTTCCAGCTTCTGGTCGATAAGCTCCTTTTCGGCAGAGAGCTCCTTCTTGACCTTCTGGTATTCGGGCGTGTTCAGGTTCTTGCCTTCAATGTACGCGGTGGCAAAGCGATACTTGAGCTTGACCAGATTCTCCTCTTCCAGGAGTTTTGCCCATTCGAGAACGGCGGACGTGGAAACGCCCATCTTGACGGCAGCGTTCTTGACCGAAAGAGTCCCGTCCGTACGAAGAAGATCCAGCAGACGGTCTACTCCCGTCTGGACAACCGACCCCTTTTCCACCATAGCGGGTGAGTTCTTAAATCAGTTTAAAAACTTTTTGGCAGGTTATGAAGGAAAATGGGGGTGGAAGGCAGGGAAAGAGGCCCTGGAGCCTTGCCGTCCCAGGCAGTTTGGTCGCTGCGCCATTGAATTCTTGAGAAACGAACGCGAAAATAGTCCTTGGGACGGGTGCGAAGGGGCAGCACTGAGCGCAGTCAGCAGGGTTACGACAGACAACCGTTAATCAGGCCCTCAACTTCGTAGAAGTGCGGATGCCGTTGCGTGAGTTCCGCGTTCCAGGAGCCGTCCATCCGGAACCACGAAGGGGTGCCGTTCACGGTGCACGAGGAAGGGTTGTTCGATGAGAAATAAATGTAGTCAACGACCGACTTGGTTGACGTGAACAGTCCCGCGTCGGACAATTCCTGCAGGTTCACGAGGCTCTCGATGCCGTAGGGGGATGAATTCGTCAGCTTCCCCTCAAGCCGCTGCAGGAACGAGGGCGCGCCCGTCCACGCGCGGTAGTACGACTCGTTCGCGTGCGCCATTAGGTTGTTGACGTTCGTGCCGGAAACGAAATCCGTTATCGGCGTCTGCCTGACAAGGTTCGTCACGCGCCCCGAGGTTCCGAGGCGATAGACCGGATCCTCGAACGCCTCGAGCTCGATGGTGCCGTTAACCTGCCGCGTGACGTTCCAGGAGGCGTTCAGCAGGGCGTCCGCGATATAGATGGTCAGGTTCGTGCGCCCCGTCACGGTCCAGGGCGAAAGCTGCTCGATGGCGAACGGGCCCGGAGACATCGCGAGAGTGACGCCGATGGCTGACGCCTGCGCCACCATCCTTGAGGCCCATAGCGGATACGTGTTGTTCTCCATCGCCGACTGGTTGACGCCCTCCAGCGTGGCGTTCATCACGAGCGTCTGGAAGCCGTTCGAGACATTCGACACGTACGTGCCGTTGTTGCGATCACGTCCTCCATCGCAACGATGGCGCGGAACGTGGCAACCTGCAGCATTCTGCCGGCATCATCCTGGATGTCCAGCAGCAGGTCGTTCATCGTCAGGATTCTGGTCTCGTAAACGAACGACGCCTCGCGCTGCTCCTGCGGCAGCTTGAACGTGTACAGCAGGTAGAGGATGGTGACAAAGGAGATTGCGAGCACGGTAAAGTAGACGCCGCGCTTGTTCATGCGTCTTGGCGTGCGTGCACGCTGCCGTCCCACGCAGTCTTGTCGCGGCGTGATCTGATTGCGCAAAAACGAACGCGACAATAGCCCTTGGGGAGAACGCGCGGGGTTCAAACAATGAGACTCCCGGGAACTCAACGCCACACTCTCACCTCGACGATGGCAGGGCCCCAAAGCGTCGGGACATCCGTGATGTTGTTGGTCTCGAAGTTGATGCTGTTCAGGTCGACGTAGCCTCCGAGGAGCGCGGTCAGGCGCGCCTGCGCGTCCGCGGTCGCTTCCTCGGTTGAGTTGAATATCTCCCCGAACCCGACGAATGACGGCAGGAAGAACTTGTACTCCACGGACGTGTTCGGGATGATCTCGTTGTTGTTGGAGTCCGTGAACTCGACGAAGTTGATGGCGGGATTCTCAGACAGCGTCGCGGTGGAAATGTAGATGTCCGTCGGCACGCCTCGCGAGGACGGGCTTTCGAAGACGTCCGTGGTCGGCGGGCTGTAGTCGTCAGCCTCCACCGTCACCAGGTACGAGAAGCGCTGCGCGATATGGCCGTAGACGGACGACATCGTCGCGCCGCTCGGGAAGGTGAAGTTGACGGTCTTGCGGTAGTATTCCGCGCCCGTCGACTGCTCGATGCCGGTGAGCTCGATCTGGCCGTACGGCAATGACGCCGCGGGAATCGTGTAGTTGACCTCGATGAACGACGACTGGTTCGGGTCCGCGTAGGGCTCGGAGTAAATCGTCTGTGTTGACGAGCCCCAGACGTAGTCCTCGTAGTTGTTGAAGTACACCGTGACGACATTGGTGCCGTTGACGATGTGCGGCGCGAGCGTCGAAGGCGAGTAATTGTACTGCGGGTTCGTCGGAGGCGCGGAACTCGTTGCCAGCGGGTCGTCATCGTTGAAGAACAGGATGTAGTCGTTGTCGCGCTGCCGCCTCCAGCCATCCCATGAATAGAACCAGTTGCTTCCGCCGTAGTTCGTGATTCCGCGGGCGGCAATCTGCATATAGACGCTGACGTTCTGCGCCTCAGGAGGGATGTGGAACGGCACAAGCTGCCACGTTCCCGTGCTTGCGCTCGCTCCCGCGACGCTGGTGAGATTGTCGAAGTAAATCCTTTCGCGCACGTTCGTGTTGTACGTCGGGACGCTCGTAGTTTCCGAGTAGTCGACGCGCAACAGCATTCCCGGATGGATGTGCGCGTTGTAAACTGAGTTGCGCAAGTCGAGGCGGAACTTGTTGATGCCCTGGTGCAGGCATGCCTTGACGTCTTCAATATCGTAGTATCCCTCCCCCGAGTTCGAGATTTCCGAGCGCGTGAAGTTGCACGCCGCCGTCGTCCCGTTATTGATGGTGATGACATTCCAGTTCGTGTCGGAAGGGTTGAGGTGGAGCGAAATTGCAAGAGTGGCATTGTCAACGCTGCCCGAGATGTTCACCCATTTCGTCACGTACGCGCGGCTCGGGTTTGCGGTCGAGCCGTCCCATCCCGCGCCCTGCGCGGAAAACGAGTAAATCTTGGTCTTGCGCGTCGTCACGGACTCCGCGTTCGCGCGGGATATGAAGCCCTTTGACGGCTGCGTCTTTGTCAGCCCGGAAATAATCGTTCTCGCGGAGGCGCGCGTGTTCGGCGCGGGCGAGGTGCGCGCATAAATCTGGTCGTTGTCCATCCACAGCCCGATTCCATACGAGTCAGGAACCTTGCCTTCAAGCATGAACTGCGTGAGGTTCGTCGCATACCCGAGTTCACTGCGCGACCACAAGTCGCCGATGACGCCGAGCACGCTTTGGTTCTGCTCGACGGTTGAGTTGCCGATGGTCGCCCGCCCCGTGGAATTGAGGTCGAGGAAATGGACGTCATCCAACGCGGAAAGCACGTCGGAAGCCGCGAAGTTCAGCTGAATGACCGGCGGCTGGATTTCACCATACGACGTGAACAGCAGGAGCGCGCCCAGGAGCACGACCGCTGCGAAAAGCCCGTCGAGCGTGAAGAAGTATCCCCTGCGCCCCAAGCAGTTTTGTCGCTGCGTTATCTGGTTGAGCAAAAACGAAGGCGAAAATAGCCCTTGGGTGGCGCGTGTCGGGCGTGGAGATTTTCGCGAGGTCAGGGCTTCCACACGTACACCTCCAGCTGCGTGAGAACATTGTTGTAGAGCGGCATCCTGATGACCTTGAAGAGCGCGGACGCGTTCGTCGAGTTGGAGCCGATGTACGTGCGGTTGTTTGGCATCGTGATGAACGCGCCGCCTTCCTTGAGCACGACCTGGTACTCATATGACGTGCGGAAGATGCCGCGCGACGTGTTGTAGTCCAGCTGGCTGAACGCCAGCAACTTGTCCGGGTCGATGCGCGTGCTGCCATCCGTGATGCCGATGCGCTCCACGTTCGTTGAGTTCCAGTCCGACGGGTAGCCTTCGCTTATCAGCGAGCTCGCGATTTGCTTGGCGTCTGAAATCATGTCGTTCGTGAAGCCGTTCGGGTCGATGAATGATTCCTGGAACGCGTAGTACGAGACGAGGACGCTCATGAAGATAATGAGGCCTATCATGAAATCGACATACCACGCCTGCCCTCTTCTGCCGCGAGTTGTCATCCGATGCAGTTTTGTTGCTTCTGTACGAGTGGCTGCTGAAATTGCCCCTGCGCCCCGGACTGCGCCTCCCGTCCCAGGCAGTTTTGTCGTTGCGTTCTCAGATATGTTGGAAACGGACGCGACAATAGCACCTGATACCTTGTTTACCGGAGAGCCTGTTTTCATATCACTGGTTGAGGTAAATGACCCCATTGGTTTTGCGTATCGTGTTGGTTGCGTTCACGGTGAAGTTGCCGATGACCGGAACCACCGGGAGCGGGTATTCATAGTTCTCCGAGCGCACGAAGAGCGTGTTCTGCTCGATGGTCGCGTTGTATGGATAGCCGTCCAGCGTCAGGTCGAGCCTGAACCTGCGCGAATAGCCGTTCTCGAGCTGGCTGACGCGGTTGATTTCGCTCTGGAGCGAGAACGCCATGTCCTTGACGAGCGCGTGCTCCTTCTGGCTGTCGGCGCGGGTGAACTCCACGCGCGTCGCGGCTGAGAAGACAATCATGATGAGGAACGCCACCGCGACGAGCAGCAAAAATTCGAAGGCGAGCTGGGCTTTTCTCATGATGTGCTGAACACCACGCGCGTGTTCTCAGCCTCGACCTGGACGTAATGGATGCCGGCGGTCGTGGGAACGGTGCCCGTGATGTTCACCTGCGAGTACTTGACGATTTCGTCGTGGCCGCGTGAGGTCTGGACGAAGAACACAAGCTCCTGCCCCGACACCGTGGCGTTCAGGATGCCCGGAGGGAAGTAGAGCTTGAGGGTTGTCCGCGACGGGGCGCCGATGAAGTACATCGCCTCAGCAGTGTCCACGATCTTCTCGCCGATGCGCTCAATCTGGTGGCCGGCAACCGCGTCGTTGAGCGTCCCCGTATGCGCGGTGAAGACGAACGTCATCACGAGCGTGGTGACGAGAACGAAGCCGAGGATTGTAACGTACTCTATCGCGACCTGCCCTCTTTTTTCCATACGGAGGACTTATTAAAAACCCTATATAAAGGTAGCGGGAGCCTAATA
>Ga0073934_10006893_pt1 | contig 16199 bp, 16 predicted proteins | sample LarsenN4metaG_FD_76834 | JGI IMG/M metagenome (GOLD analysis project Ga0073934, IMG submission 76834) | Hot spring sediment bacterial and archeal communities from British Columbia, Canada, to study Microbial Dark Matter (Phase II) - Larsen... ...
CGTATCCATCAACCACATCGGCGGCCTTTCCTGGCTCCTCTATCCTCTTGCCTTTACCGCCCTGGGACTGAGCATTACCTCTGTCTACAAGCCGGACCTGCGTTTTTTGCGGCTCTGGATTGGTACGGTCACCCTGGCCGGCCTCGCCCTGACGGTCCTGACCGTGTCGGCCGGCATCTCATCCCTGGAGAGCATGGCCAACCTCATAAGCCCCTTCAGTTTTCTGAGGGAGAACCGCGAGCAGGTGGAGAAGATCTCTGCGACTATTGGCAACGGCGGCGCCATGGCGGTCACCGGCTATCTCGGCCTGCTGCTCCTGACCCTGCTTCCAGTAAGTTCGGATCCTGACAAGCGGGAGGTTGAGCAATGACCACCTCAACCATCATCCTGGTGGGAGCGGCCATTCTGGCGCTCATCATCGTCACCATCCTCTTCAACACCATGGTCGGCCGGAAGAACCGGGTGCAGTTCGCCTTTGCCGGCATGGACGCCATGCTGAAGAAACGCTTCGACCTGATCCCCAACCTGGTGGCAGCGGTGGAGCGCTACATGAAGCACGAGCGGGAGGTGCTGCTCCAGTTGACAACGATCCGCTCGCGGGCAACTGCCGGAGGGATGGAGAAGGATGACCTGGTGCAGCTGGACAATAGGCTGACTTCGACCCTGCGAAGTGTCTTTGCCCTTGCGGAGAACTACCCCCAGGTTCGGGCAAGCAACAACTTCCTCCAACTCCAGGGAGCGCTGAACGATACGGAGGAGCAGATTGCCGCCTCCAGAAGGGCCTACAACGCGGCGGTGACCGACTACAACAACGGCTGCGGCATGTTCCCCCTGAACGTTGTCGCAACCTTGATGGGCTATCGCCCCATGGCCTGGTTCGAGATCAGCGACGTCGAACGCCGCAACGTAAATGTCAGGGAGCTCTGGTCATGACAGTCCATGAATGTGTGGCGGAGGCAATGGATAACGGCCTGGGGAGCGCCCTGGAGTCGCTGGAGGAGAAGCGGCTGCAGATGAAGCGTGGCAACGGCAGGATCATGTTCGGCGGAGCGGGGCTGACGCTCCTTCTCATGGGCTGGCTTGTGTCGATACAGTCATCGGCGTTCGGGTACGTCTTTGTGGCGGCGGTTGCCGTTATCATCTGCGCACTCTGGATCCGCAGCCGCAACAGTTCCATGGCCTGCCAGTTCAAGGATGAGGCGATTCCCCTCCTGCTGGACGCCGCCCTGCCCGGTTTCCGTTACCGGGGAGCCAACTGCGTAGGTGAGGACGAGTTCGACGCTTGTGGCCTGTTCAGATCACCGGACCGCTACAACGGCAAGGACTACTTCGAGGGGGTGCACGGCCGGACCGCGCTCCATTTTTCCCTGGTCCACGCCGAGGAGCGCTACGAGACGACCACCACCGAGACCGACAGCGACGGCCACACAACCACCCGCACCGAGGAGCACTGGCGCGACATCTTCAAGGGGCTGTTCTTCTCGGCGGATTTCAACAAGGAGTTCCACGGCCGCACCCTGGTGCGGGCCGGCAAGGCGGGCCTCTTCTCCGGGCTTTTCGGCAACCTGGTGAAGCTTGAGGACCCCCGCTTCAGCAGCCGGTTCCGGGTCTACTCCAGCGACCAGGTGGAGGCGCGTTACATCCTGACACCGCGCCTGATGGAGCGTCTCCTTGAACTGGAGAGCAGCCTTGGGGGCTTCGAGGCCTCCTTCATCGGCTCGTGGGTGTACATCGCCGCGGGCGGCTTCCCCTACAACGCCTTCGAGCCGGACGTGGGGCGCCCGTTCACCGATCCGGCACAGGTGACCAAGACCCTCGGGTGGATCTTCCACGTTGTGGGGATCGTGGAGGAGCTGGACCTGAACACCCGCATCTGGAGCAAGAGGTAGTACAACATCAAGGAGGATACTCATGGGATTTTTCAACAGGGACTTCAGATGCTTCGACAACGACTCCATCGATACTGCGGCAATGATGGAGAGCATTTTTGAATCGACGTACGATGCAGGCCAGCCAGAAAATGCCGCTGGCATCGATGACATCTGGTCGACAGGCTCGACCGCTGACGGTTCCTGGAGTAGCTCCGATGACTAGGTGCATTACCGAGACAGTATGGCGGGGTGCTATGCAATGAACCAGCGGATCATGGCAACAGTTCTGCTGGGATTGTTATTGGCGGCCTCACCGGGACACTCCGGTGAGCCGTCCACTTTTGCCGCCGGCATCCGTATGACCGGCATCTACCCGTCTGCCGGCTTCGACAGCCGCCTCAGCAACGGCGGGAACAGCATGGACTACGACTGGGAGCCGGAACTCAATTTTGAGTATTACCTGGCGGACTCCCTGTCTCTTGAGTACGGGTTGCTGATATCGCAGCATTCGTTCTCCTACGGGATTCCGATTCAGGAGACCGGCGCGACCAATCTGTTCACCCAGGGGCTCACGGCAAAGCTCCACCTGGCCCCCGGCAGTACCCTCAACCCCTATCTGGGGGGCGGTCTGAACTACCTCGTGCCGTACGACACGAATAGCACCGTCCCGGGCTTCTCCATCGACTCCCACCTCGGCTGGACCCTTCAGGGCGGGGTTGATCTGAGAGTTTCCCGGGTGACCAGCATCACGTTCGACTACCGCTACATGGACATGGCGACCCAAGCCCGGATAGGCGGCGCAGCGTACCGCTTCGACATCTCGTCCAACCTGGTGGCGATCGGTGTGAAGTACCGCTATTGAACCGGATATGGCTGCCGGTAGCAATACACATGGCTCACGGGTCGAGGGACGTGACACCGCACCATACCAATCAACAACTTACGGACAAGGAGAATTCAATTCATGAAAATCGTTGCAACTCTTGCCACCATAATCATTCTCGGCCTCGCAGGGATAGCCCATGCCGGGGCAACTGCCGAAACAGTATTCTTTCTCAGCGACGACCTGCAGTCGGCTACCTCCTATTACAACTCGCGGGTGACCGGTTTCGGTTCGCCATCCTTCATGTTCAGCAAAGACTTCAATCACAACCTGGTCATGTATGCTCGGCCGGAAAACTACCGTTGGGAGCAGGAATACGAGAGACAGGAATACCGGGAGAAGCTGATCTTTCCGGATACAAACAATTACGCCTTCCTCAAGCAGGAGACCGATCCGGAGAACTTCCTCATCAAGAAGGGAGAAAACCGGTATCGCCTGGTCATCGACGGCAGTGAATGTCGCGGCAGCGGCTGTACCCAGGACGAGAACATAATCGCGGTGGTCATGCCCAAGAAGTTCAAGGTGACATCGTATACCGCTTCGTCCGGCGGCAACTGGAAGGTGGTGGGCAATACCTACACCTGTTACACGCGTTATGTGCAGGGCAATACACTGGTAATCGACTTCGAGGACACGATCCCGTACGTCTACACTGAGCTTGCCAAGGTGCTTGCCCAGTTCAACGACATCAAGGTCTCCTACGACGGCAACAACGTCAAGGTTGCCATGCCGCTTGAGGGAATCTTTGCGGTTGGTGATGCCGCCATACGGAAGAATGCGGAAAAGTGGCTCTCGGTTTTCACGGAGGCGCTGAAGAAGTCGAAGATCAAGGAGCTGAGGGTGGAGGGGCACAGCGACAACGTCCCCATCAGGAAATCACACAAATCGGTCTACCCGTCAAACTGGGAACTCTCCGCCGCCCGGGCCGCCAGCGTCGTCCGCTATCTTGTGGAGTGCGGCATCGATCCGAAGCGCCTGGCGGCAGTCGGCTACGCTGACAGTCGCCCGAGCATTGCCAATGATACCCCGGCCGGCAGGGCGAAGAACCGCAGGATCGAGTTCAGTATCGTTCCTGAAGCGCCCCAGGCCGAACAGATCTAATAGAGTTCAGTCGAGCAACGGCCGGCAGCAGCTTGTTGCCGGTCAAGGAGGAATACATGTCACCGTTCATTTCTTCACATCTGCCGCAGATCCTTTTCTGGTCGACTCTGGCAGTGCTGCTGGCCTACAACTCGATCGTGATCGTGGCCGGCAGCGAGATCGCCGTGCTTGAGCGGCGCTGGCTCGGACGCAAGATGCCCCAGGGGCGTGTTGTGGCCATGGGAAACGAGGTCGGCATCCAGGGCAGAACCCTCGGCCCGGGACTGCACTTCCTCATCCCTTTTCTCTATGTTGCCCGCAAGCACCCCTTCGTGGAGATCAAGGACGGGGAGATCGGCACGGTGGGGTCCATCGACGGCAACCCGATACCGCCGGGGCATATTTTCGCCCTGGTGGTGAGCGGCCACAACGCCTTCCAGGACGGTGAGGCGTTCCTGGAGAACGGCGGTCAGAAAGGACCCCAGATACAGATCCTCCCCCCGGGCAAATACCGCATCAACCCCTACCAGTTCAATGTCACGACCATGGGAGCCGTCTTCATCGACAAGGGGAGGGTAGGGGTGGTCACCTCCATGGACGGGGACAGGATCCCTGCCGGGAGGCTCCTTGGGCAGAGCATCACGGGTCATTCCAACTTCGAAAGCGGTCAGGCGTTCCTGGAAAACGGCGGCCAGAAGGGACCGCAGATCGATATTCTCCAGCCCGGAACCTACCGGGTCAACCTGAATTTCTTTCGGGTTGAGATCCACGAGGCCACGGTTATCCCGGCCAGCAAGATAGGACTGGTGACCGCCCTGGACGGATCACCCCTGCCGGAAAGCGAGTATATCGCCAAGTCGGTGAGCGGTCACGACGATTACCAGAATGCGCAACGCTTCCTGGAGACCGGCGGCCAGCGCGGGCCGCAGCTGGACGTGCTGCGCCCCGGCACCTATTACGTCAACCCCCTCATGTTCAAGGTGGAGCTGGATGATGTGACCGTGGTGGAGCGCGGGCAGGTCGCGGTGGTGATCTCCAACGTGGGCGAAGAGCCGACGGAGGAGATGAAGCGCCGACTGACCTCATCCCAGTCCGAAGGGGTTGCGGAACTGGAGGAGGTGCGGGAGCGGTACGTGGTTCCCAAGGGGTATCGCGGCATCCAGGAGGAGGTCGCCGGACCGGGGCGCTACTACCTCAACAAGCGCGCCTTCATCACCTACATCATCGACACTACCAACATCACCATCGACTGGGACAATTCGGACAATACCCGCTTCGATCCGCTCAAGGTCATCTCCAAGGACGGCTTCCCCATCGACGTCTCGGTCAAGGTGGTCGTCCGGGTCCGACCCGACCAGGCTCCGTACATGGTGGCCAAGGTCGGCTCCATCGAGAACCTGATCGTGCATGTCATCCACCCGATGATCGACTCGTCGTTCCGCAACCAGGCATCGTCCACCTCGGCCATGAACTTCCTCCAGAACCGCCAGGAGGAGCAGACCCGCGCCGAGGACCGGGCGCGCAGCAGCCTGGAGAAGTATCACGTCGAGTGCGTGTCGGTCCTGATCTGCCAGATCAACCTGCCCCAGGAACTCATGGAGACCCAGACCCGGCGCATTATCGCCGAGCAGCAGAAACAGATGTTCGCCATGCAGCAGGAGGCCGAGGCAGCAAGGATTGCCACCGAGAAGACCCGGGCCACCGCCGACCAGCAGGGGGAACTGGTAAAGGCCGAGATCGGGGTCAAGGTAGCCGACCAGCAGAAGCAGAAGACCATCGTCCTGGCCGAGGGGGATGCGGAAGGGGTCAGGCTGCGCGGGGAGGGGGAGGCGAGCAGGATCGAGGCCATCGGTCAGGCCACTGCCGAGGCCTACCGCAAACAGAATGCCGCTCTGGGGCAGGAGGCCATTACCGCCATCGAGGTGATCAAGAAGGTGGCCGAAGGGAATGTGCGCATCACGCCGGATATCCTGGTGTCAGGTGACAAGGGCGGGCTTCTTGATGTGCTGGTGTCGCAGATTGTGAGGAAGAAGTCTGCCGGTTCCGGCCAGATGCCATCCACTTAACAGCTGGAACAGGCATCCAGTAACAGTTGTCTCTGAGACTTGTGCCCTTCGGTAAAAACTTGTTAGACGGATCTAGCCTGTCACAGAAGTATTGGTATATATTCAGGTGGTGATGCCGGTACAACCGGTACAGCGCTCAGGAGGATCTTGATGCTGAATTACGACAGGGCAAAGTCTTGCTACGGTATGATTCTGGAGTCTGAGCAGAGTGCGCTCCGCAGCGAGTTGTTCAAAAAGGGTCTTGAGTATGCCCGCATTCGGGCGCACTGGATGGTGGCATCATCTGAACAGCGCAAGGAGATGGACCAGCGGAGAACCCTTGCACACAATGCCTTTATCGATGCGTGCAATATCATGAGCCGCAACATGGGCATTAATAACGAGGACAATTCCTGGAGAGCAGAGCTTGGTGACGACCGGAAAATCATCGGCGATTTTGCCTGCTACATTCACTGCTTTCTGGGAATAGAAGCGCGGTAGACTTCTGCCTGAAGAACTTTTCCTGGCCCCGGTGTGTTTGATAGCTTGAGTAGCTCTTTCTGGCAGAGGAAATTGCGACTCAGATTGTATGTTGACCTTCTCCCCTTCATCCAGCCACTAGAAAGTCAGTGATAAAAAGGGTGCACCCATGACAGGCTGCCCCCTTTTTATCGTTTTCGACCGCAGAGCGTTCTACTGGATAACAATACCATCCTGTGAGTTGACCGCCTGGACTTCCTCAACGCTCAGTGAGCCTTTGCCAAGCAGCGCACTGGCTGAGGCCGTGCCGTTTGCGAACACGGTGTTGTTGCTGATCTTTGACTTGACGACGACAGTGTGCACTCCCTGGCCCAGGTTGGCCTGGATGAAGTTGAAGTGGTGAGCCGCCGTTGTATCAAGGAGAAGGTCGATCTCTTCCGGTGCGAGTACGCATTCCGTCAGGACATCGGTTATCCCGTCCAGGTTGGCATCTACGCACTCGGTATAGTACCCGCCGAGCGTCGCGGACAGTTGCTGCTTTCTCTTATCAAAAACCACCACTCCCGGGGCGGCCTCTATCCCATCCACCAGCACCTTGACCTCAATGGCCGCTTCTGCGGTTGAGGTATCTTTCACCCCGCCGCTGCTCTTGACCAGGGTATCAGTAAGAAGGCTGGTCTCAAGGGAGACGCCGATGAGGAGGTCTTTCGGGGTGGCTGTATGGATCTGGCCACTCATGACGGTCGACCAGCCATCGTCATCATTGGTTGCGAGCATTGGGCTGACCACTGCCATGGTATTCACGTTGGCGGTGAACTTCGCAGAGGCGGCAAAAGCCGATGTTGCTGTCAAGAGAGAGATGGCGAGAATGGTAGCAAGCTTTTTCATTTTTTTCTCCTGTTCGATTTAATTGATTTTATTGACATTGCATTTGTTCGACTTCCTGTCACCCGAGTCCACTGCCGGCAGCCGTAATCCTTTTCCCCGCGGGTTTCAAAAAAGGTCCACCTCCTTTCCCGGTAATCTCGTTGCGGCTCATTTTGTCGGATATCAAGCGGTGCGGAAGTTTTCGAATAGAATGTTATCAGGCGGCAACGGGGCAACTAGGCTGAGATTGCTTTTCTTTGTGCAGCTATTGCGCAGCAGGAAAGCAGGCAACAGAATTCGCTTTTGTGTTCCTGTGTGAGGCCCGTTTAAGGCAAGGCGGAGCATGCACCGATGTCAGCATGCGCGGCAAGGCAGTGGAAGTACATGGCAGGCAGGCGATAGGGAGGGTTCATGAATCGTTACGGAGAGAATCCCTGAATTCGGTGGGGGTGACGCCGACGAACTTTCTGAAATGCCTGTTGAAGCTGCTCAGGTCATTAAAGCCGACCTTCATGGCGATGGTGGAAACGGGCAGGTTCTTCCTGAGGAACTCCTTTGATCGTTTTATCCGCAGCCGCGCCAGAAAGTTCATCGGTGTCTGACCGGTAGATTTCTTGAATTCCCTGCAGAAGTGGCATTTGCTCAGGCCCCCTTCCTGTGCCATCTGATCGACGGAGATGGGCCGGGAGTAATTTTCCTTGATGTACCGAATAGTGCGGAGCAGGTTTGACGGCAGATCACCGTTAGCCTGAGTGTCCGGCTTTAGAGCGTCGTCGGCCTTGTCGGCAAGGAAGATGCGTCTCTTTCCCCAAAAACCGGTCCTTTTTATCGCCAGAAAATCAACGATATTATTGCGGAATTCCAGCAGGTCGACCGGCTTCTTGAAGTAATCCCGCGCGCCGCTGCGCAACACCGCCACGGCCGTCTCTTCCGAACCGGCGTCCGTGACGAACATCACTGGTATCTCGGGATGTCTCAGCTTGATTTCCCTGAGAAGACACAAGCCCCGGTCGTCGTCGAAACCGCAGTCGATGAGTACCAGGTCTGCGCAAAGCGACCCATTATGATGAGGAGGGTTGGCAACGGGATAGACCTCGACCCGTTCGTCCCACAGCGGCAGTGCATGGTAGAATTCGTGGTTTTCAGTTTCGGCGATGACTATGATGGGATTTTTTTCCATAACAAGACTCCCAGACCGGTGGTCGACAGTTATGCAGGCCATGCAGTCGTTTCAGCAACTGAATCGTAATCATGGTGACCGCAGGAAGAGGGAACTTTTCTCTCAACCTCTTTGGTCGTGCAATAGTTACAGTGGTGGGAACGAGCTGAATGGACGTATGAGGCAACTGCACAGGCGGGCAAGATCGTTGTTATCTCAAGGTTCCCAGACTATTTTGAACAAAGCTATCAACCCGATAGCGCTTGAATTTTACACGAAGTAAAATTAGTGTCAATTAACTTATGGTGTTTAGATTCTTATTAATTCAAATAGTCCAACCGGTACAATCGTCTCTATCCGTTGGGTATAATGCTGTATATCCAGAGATATAGAATTGTGTTATGGAGAAAAGGGTCTGATATTCTTTGGAGGAGTCAGCGGAAAAGTGCGCTGTTGACAAGCGGTCGCAAAATAGTACGCTTTAAAAAGGAAAGCAACCCATCTGACAACAAAGGAGGAAGAATCATGAAGCGAATACTGTTAGCTGTTGTACTGACCCTCATATACGCCACCGCTGCCATGGCAGCAAGTGCCAGGTCGAACACCGGTTGCGGACTCGGCACTATCATGTGGGGAAACAAGGCGGACGGGTCGGTCATGTCCCAGTCACTGCAGGCCACTACCAACGGCCTCTTAGGCAACCAGACCTTCGGCATCACTACCGGTACCCTCGAGTGCTCGCAGCCGGCCAACGTGGTCAATAACGAGCACCTGAACCGTTTCGTCCTGTCCAACATGGACAATCTTGCCAGGGATATCGCCCGGGGCGAGGGTGAAAACCTCGATGCCTTTGCCGAACTCCTCCAGGTTCCGGTAGAGAAACGGGCAGAATTTGCCGCCAGACTGCAGGGGAATTTCGAAAAGGTCTTTTCCTCCGATCAGGTCGTCCTTGCCGAGGTGATCGACAATTCGCTGGCCGTAACCCATTAATGATCCTTGCACGAAGTCGTTTTTTTGGGGTATACGGAGCCTTGTGCTTCGTATACCTTTTTTGTGGTCTGCCGGCCTGCTTTGGGGAGAGTGCCCCGCCTGCCGCAGACGATTATCAGCTGGAGTTGATGCAGCGTGCAGAGGGACTGTCCCTGAGCGGCCGGAGGGAGTGGAACGTCCTGCTCTTCTACCGCCAGCGGGGCGGCGGGCACAAGAGCATCATCGACGATCCGCGATTCTTCCTCTCCCCCAATGGCAAGACCGACCCCGATGCGGAACTGGAGGCGACAATCCGTGGTCTGTTCGCCCCGGCCGTGACTGGTGACGATCACCCCCGTTGTCGCTTCCCCGCCCGCTACCAGTGGCTAAAGGGTGAATTGGGGATTGACCCGGCCAGGCTCCCCGACCCCGCCTGCGCTAAACTGGACGAGGCTCTCAAGGCTGTTGATCCCCGCTCGGCGGTGCTGGTGTTCCCGGCGGCACACAACAACGGACCGGCATCCATGTTCGGCCACACCCTGCTGCGGGTCGGCAGTTCCTACCAGAGCGAGCTCCTCTCCTACGCAGTCAACTACGCTGCCCATTCAACCGATACGAACGGACTGGTCTACGCCTACAAGGGGCTCTTCGGCCACTACCCGGGGTATTTCTCCATTCTCCCCTACTACGAGAAGGTGAAAGAGTACAGTGACCTGGAGCACCGGGACGTCTGGGAGTACGGCCTGAGACTTTCCCCCGCAGAGGTGGAGAGGATGGTGCTGCACATCTGGGAGATGCGGGGGATCGCATCGGAGTATTACTTTTTCGACGAAAACTGCTCGTTCATGCTGCTGTTCCTCCTGGAGTCGGCCCGGCCCGAACTCAGGCTCACGAATGATTATTGGGACCGCTGGGGGTTCTGGGTCATCCCGGCCGATACCATTGCCACCCTGCGCCGTGCAGGCCTGATCGACACGGTAAAATACCGTCCGTCCCAGGCGACCCGCATCAGTCACCGCGCCGGACTGCTCGACGACGTGGCCCGACAGCAGGCCCTGGATGTTGCCATGCAGCGCCTCCCCGCCGCTGATGCAGCCGGCTCTGGCTCGCCGGTGGAGGAGCGTCGCCAGGTCCTCGACCTGGCCGCCGAGTTCGTTCAGTACCGCTATTCCCGCAAGGAGTTGGTCCAGGAGGAGTTCCAGACCCAGTTCCGGTCCATCCTCAAGGAGAGAAGCGGCCTCGGTCCCGGCGATGCCGCGGCCGGTGCGGTGCCGGCACCACCCCAGCCCGAGGAGGGGCATCTGCCGGGTAAGCTTGCTGCCGGTGCCGGCATCCGCCGCGACCGGCCCTTTCTGGAGCTCTCCTGGCAGCCCGCCTACCACGGCCTTCTCGACCCGGATGCCGGCTACACCATGGGGGCTCAGATCAACTTCATCTCCGTCACAGGCCGTTACTATCCCGAGGAGGACCAGATCAAGCTGCAGAGCTTTCACCCGGTGGATATCATTTCACTTGCACCCCGAGACCTTTTCTTCCAGCCCTTCTCCTGGAAGGTGACCGGCGGTCTCGACCGGAAAACCTTTTCCGACGGCGAGGACGAGCTCTTCCTCCGGCTCAACACCGGCGGCGGGTTTGCCTGGAACCTTCCCCACACGGACTCGGGCATCGCTTACATCATGGCCGAGGCGGACCTGAACCTCTCCGACCGGCTCGACAGGAAGGTGGCGCTGGGAGGCGGGGGGACGGCGGGGCTGCTGGCCAACCTTTCGGACCGATGGAAGGTACATCTTTCGGCCACAGGGCTCTTCTATGCGATCGAGGAGAGTCAGTACTACCGCCTTGCCCTTGACCAGCACCTTAATTTCTCCCGCACGGCGGCTCTGCTCCTGCGCGCCGGCTGGGAGCGTTCCTACGACCTGAACCGGGCCGAAGCAGGGTTGAGCTGGGTCAGGTATTTCTGACGGAAGGGGTCCATCGGTCAGGGGGGCTTGCAGAAAGGCGCGTGCCGTGATAGAGCTTGGAGTGCGCGAAAGAGTGGCGCCCGACCGGGTGCCGTACCTAGCCCCATTACCACGTTCTACCGGAAAGGATGCAACCGTGACCACACTGCCGAAATGTCCCGCATGCAGTTCGGAATACACCTATGAAGACGGGGAGATGTTCGTCTGCCCGGAGTGCGCCCATGAATGGAGCCGGCAGGTTGAAGCGGGCAGCACGGAGCAGGCACTCGTCGTGCGGGATGCCTTCGGTAACCTGCTGAGCGACGGCGACTCGGTTACCATTATCAAGGATCTGAAGGTCAAGGGGGCATCGGCGCCGATCAAGGTCGGTACCCGGGTAAAAAACATCCGCCTCGTGGAGGGGGACCATGACATCGACTGCAGGATCGACGGCTTCGGTGCCATGCAGCTGAAGTCCGAATTCGTGAAAAAGGCGTGAGCACTGTTCTGCGAAACAGCGAGGATGAGTTGTACTAACAGTGGCAAACCTAACTTTCGCACAACCGCTATTACGGGAAATAGATGAGCCCTGTCGGTCAATTCCGACAGGGCTCTTTCTGTCCGCACCATGATTTATGGTTAATAAGTACCAGTACAACCAACTTTATTTGCTCGCTGCTTTCTGATAAGCAGTAGCCCTCAATGTTGTGCAATATTCCGTTCCAACAAGCCAATACACCCACTCCTCTTCTATTGATACATGAGCAATTTCTTCATTCTTTGTTTTTTGTTGTAGATCTTCAAGTGCCCTTTCAAGACGATTATTTATATTTATAGGGATAAATAAAAGTAACTGAAAACCACAAGCTTCAGAGCGTATTTCCCGATTATTTGCCATGACAATATCTTTTGCCTGAACTGATTTGATTGTAACAGGACTACCGGAACATCCGCTTAACACAAGGGAAATTGCTATTAGCGTGCAGCTCGTAATTGTAATTATGGATTTCATTTTATTGCCTCCCCGGTGATCTTTACACAACGAGCGGTACCTATGACCCACCAATACCAATCCTCCCTAATAGTGACATCAATCAGACCTCTGGCCCCAGGCATTTTGGAAAGTGCTTCTTCATACGCACTTTCATATCGACCATTTATTCCCATGGGAACAAAGTAATATGCGGTGGCTAATAACCCAAGCATGCCACATGCACTGCCCTCCACCCTGCCGAGCTTCTCGTAATTTTCCTTCGGTTCTGCTGTGATATTAACTCGACCAGAACTACAGCCGAAAAGCAAAGCCGTAACCAACACAATAAACAAGACAGGTGGAAAGTTTTTCATTGCCCCCTCCTAGAAAGTTAATTTATCACTCAAGGTCATTCAGATACCTACAATTAATGGACATTGCCAGTCAAAAATCACAGATATGTTAACTAATATTTATCACAATATTATTATTAATCAAATATTCCTCGTTAATATTCTTATGTAAGACAAGCACTCCCTTCGTAGGTACCTCTGTGGTACCGTATTCCAATTTTTGCAAAGGCGTCACAAAGCAAAAAGCCCCTCCAGTTGAGTGGAAGGGCCTTTTCTTTGTGACGCTGGCTGCTTTGTTCACTGTTCCGGCAGTTTCGCCGGATCTTCGGTTGCGGCCTTCTTGAAGTTCCTGATGCTGCTCCCCAGGGCCTGGCCGATCTGGGGGAGTTTCCCCGGCCCGACAACCACAAGCGCTATGACCAGGATGATGATCATCTCCGGCATTCCTATTCCAAACATGTGATCTCCTTGTGCCTTTTCAGGCGGCTTTTTTCATTACGGTCATGCCGTGTCCGGCAAGTTCGGTCACTAAAATTTGTGCCACATCGTCGAGTCGTTTGCTGACGGTTGGGGAGAGCTGATCGCTGGCGTCGAGGGAGACCGGCAGGACCCCCAGCAGGGTGACCCTTTCCGGGCAGAAACCGCGCAGTTCGCTCATCAGCAGGGTCTCCTGGATGCCGATCTGGTGGGGAGACAGCTTGACCGGTATCCGGTCGAGCATGATGTCGTCCTTTTCGAAGCGGCGCAGCTCTCCCGGTGTCCCTTCCCCTTCTATGACGTCGAGGATGTAGATCCGCTCCGCCTCCTCGAACTTGTGGGTCACCATGATCCCCAGGGTGCCGCCGTCATACAGCTCAACCTCCTCGGGAAAGGTGTAGTTCGCTTCCAGGTGCCTGATGGCATGAACGCCGAATCCCTCGTCGGAGAGGAGCAGGTTGCCGGCACCGAATATCAATGTTTTCATGTTGTTACCTCGCGAAGGGCCAGTTGGGGGACCTATAGGACATATAGGTCCCATAGGTCCTATAATAAAGCCGAGTTACAGTACTTTGACCTTGGTGATCTCTTTCCCCTCCGGGTCGATCGTATGCACCGCACAGGCGATGCACGGATCGAAGGAGTGGATGGTGCGGAGCACCTCCAGCGGTTTCTCCTCGTTTGCTACCGGGTTGCCGACCAGGGATGCCTCGTAGGGGCCCATGTTCCCCTTCTCGTCCCGGGGTGAGGCGTTCCACGTGGAGGGGACGACGGCCTGGTAGTTCTTGATCTTCTTGTTGTCGATGACCATCCAGTGGGAGAGGGTGCCCCGGGGCGCCTCGTGGAATCCGACCCCCTTGTATTCCCCCTTGGGGATCTCGGTGTGATTGGCGTAGGTCTTGTCACCCTTGCCCAGGTTGGTGACCAGCTTGTCCAGGTATTCCAGCGACATGTCGGCCAGGAGGTGGGCCCGGACGGCGCGGGCGCCGAGGCGGCCCATGGTGGAGTGGAGATCCTTGACCTGGATGCCTATCTGTTGACAGGTGGCGTCCACCAGTTTCTTGACCTTGGGGTTGCCGTTGGCATAGGCGGCGAAGAGCTGGGCCGGCGGGCCGACCTGGACCGGCTTGCCGTCGAAGCGGGGTGACTTGCACCAGCTGTACTTGCCGTTCTCCTGGAAGTCGGTGTACTCCGGCTTGGTCTCGCCTTCCCATGGGTGGTGGGTGGCGGACCCCTCGTACCAGGCGTGGGCAACCCCCTCGCTGATGTTGTTGATCAGGTAGGGATCCTGGTGGTTGGTGATGGACTTGAAGGTCTTCAGGTCGCCGTTGAAAAACACCCCGCCGTTCAGGCCGAACTGGGTGTTCTTCGTGTCCTCCGGGAACTCGGGGACCGCCAGGTAGTTGGTGACCCCGGCGCCGTACTTGAACCACTCCTTGTAAGCGGAGGCAATGGCGATCATGTCCGGGTAGTAGACCTTCTGCACGAAGTCGCGGGTCTCCTCCATCAGGGTGCGCAGGTAGGCGATCCGCTCCATGTTGAGGGTGGCCATGTTTTCCAGGTTGACCGCGGTGGCGACACCGCCGACCACCAGGTTCTGGATGTGGGGGTTCTTGCCGCCGAGGATGGCGACGGCCTGGGCCGCCTTGCGCTGGTAGTCCAGGGCCTTCAGGTAGTGGGCGGTGGCGATGAGGTTGATCTCAGGCGGCAGCTTCATGGCCGGGTGGCCCCAGTAGCCGGAGGCGAAGATCCCCAGCTTGCCGCCGGCGACGAACGCCTTCAGCTTGTCCTGCACTGCCTTGAACTCTTTCTCCGAGTTCCCCGGCCAGTCGGAGATGCTCTGGGCGATCTGGGCGGCCTTCTTCGGATCGGCCTTGAGAGCAGAGACAATGTCGACCCAGTCGAGGGCGGAGAGGTGGTAGAAGTGGACGATGTGGTCCTGCACCGAGTGCTGGGCGATCATGATGTTGCGGATGTACTGGGCGTTCATGGGGACTTCGACCTTGAGGGCGTTTTCCACGGAACGGATGGAGGAGATGGCGTGCACGGTGGTGCAGACGCCGCAGAAGCGCTGGGCAAGGGACCAGGCGTCCTGGGGGTCCTTCCCCTTGAGGATGGTTTCGATGCCGCGCCACATCTGGGCGGAGGACCAGGCCTTGGAGACCTTGCCGTCGTTGACTTCAACATCGATGCGCAGGTGTCCTTCGATGCGGGTAATCGGGTCCAGGGTGATTCGTTTAGACATGCATGTTCTCCTGTAGATAGTTAGTAAATTCTTAACTTGGTCGGGAGGAAGCGGGAGGGGACTTTCCCTCCGAAAAATCTACAATTGCGCCACCTGGGTTGCGTTCCGCTGGCTGTGTTGCCCTGGAGCCGGAGTGCCGGTCAGTGGCTGCGTTGCTTGTAGCCGTACATTTTTCTCCGGGAAAGCCCCCGCCCGCTTCGTCGTCATTTTTGCTGTTTATCCGCCGTGGGCCACATGCTTCGGGTTCGGCAGAACCGGGAAGACCTTGACCAGGACCTGGTAGCCGAGGAGTTCAAGGGCGATGACTCCGACGGTGATCATCAGCTCGGCGAAGGAGGGGAAGTAGTGCCACCCCTGGCCCGGGTTGAAGCCGATCAGGTAGACGTTGAAACGGTACAGTGCACCCCCCAGGACCATCATGTTGGCCGTGATAAAGAGCCAGCGGGGTGAACGGCGCATTTTCGGGCTGAAGAGGAGGATCGAGCCTCCGGCGATCAGCAGGAATTCGAGGAGGAAAAAGTTCGAGTAGAAGTCGAACTTCAGCGCCGCACCGACCTGTCCCCGGTAGACGAGATCGCCGACCCTGACGCTCAGCCAGATGATGGTGAGCCAGGGGATGATGTTGGAGAGGCCGGAAAGTTCCTTCAGCTCGATGGGGCGCTTGAAGGCTGAGGCGGAGATGATCGACTCCAGAATGACGATGGCATAGCCGATGTAGATGCAGTTGATCAGGAAGAGTAGCGGCAGGAAACCGGTATGCCAGAGCGGGTGCAGCTTGGTCGCGGCGATGAGCAGGAGCGACCCGAGGGACGACTGGTGCATGGTCGGCAGGGTGATGCCGAGGACGATGAAGAAGA
>Ga0073934_10006894_pt1 | contig 16198 bp, 21 predicted proteins | sample LarsenN4metaG_FD_76834 | JGI IMG/M metagenome (GOLD analysis project Ga0073934, IMG submission 76834) | Hot spring sediment bacterial and archeal communities from British Columbia, Canada, to study Microbial Dark Matter (Phase II) - Larsen... ...
CCACCCACATGCTGGAATCGATGGTCGAATCGATCGCCCCGACGCGCGCCGAAGCCTCCGACGTTTCAACCGCCGTATTCCAGGGCGCGGACGCGGTGATGCTGTCGGCGGAGACCGCCGTCGGGCGCCATCCGCCGTCGGCCGTCGCCATCATGGACCGCATCATCGCCGCGACCGAGCGCGATCCCGAATGCGGGTCCTTCATCATCCAGGACGATCCGGGGGCGGAGCATACGACCGCCGACGCGATCACGCTTTCCGCGCGGCGCATCGCCGAAGTGCTCGATTGCCGCCTCGCGCTCGCCTATACGAAGACAGGATCGACGGCGAAGCGGCTTTCGCGCGACCGGCCGCATTGCGGCATTCTCGCCGCGACGCCGAGCGAGGAAGTCGCGCGGCGCCTTTCGCTCTACTGGGGCGTGACGCCGGTGACGACCGAGGACATCTCGCACTTCCATGAAATGCATGAGAAGGCCGAACTTCTCGCGGTGAAGCACGGCGCGAAGGACGGGGACCGCATCATCATCCTCGCCGGCTATCCGTTCGGGCGGCCCGGCAAGACCAACACCCTCAAGATCAGCCGCATCGGCGCCCGCGGCGAGTGATTGCGCGGAAGGGGTCTGTCGCCTCTTGATTTCCCGCGGCGCCGGCGGAAAGTCGCGCCTGAATTTTGAAGGAGACGGGCATGGCGATCCATACGCGCGCAATCGGCTATTCACATGGCGGCCGCGCCTATGAGGGATTGCTGGCCTTGGGCGATGCGCCCGCCGGCAAGCGCCCGGCCGTTCTCATCAGTCATGCCTGGGCGGGACGCGGGCCGATTGAGGAGGAGTACGCCCGGCGCCTCGCCGGGCTCGGCTATGCCGGCTTTGCGCTCGACCTCTACGGCAAGGGCGTTTTCGGCAAGACGACCGAGGAATGCCAGGCGCTGATGACGCCGCTCGTCTCGAACCGCGCGCATCTGCAAGAGCGGCTGCTGCATGTCATCGAGGTCGTGAAAGGATTGCCGGACATCGACGCCTCGCGCATCGCCATCATGGGTTTCTGTTTCGGCGGGCTGTGCGCGCTCGATGTCGCCCGCACCGGCGCCGACATTCGCGGCGCGGCGTCCTTTCATGGCCTCTTCGGCGCGCCGGGCAACACGAGGGGGCGCAAGGTCAAGGCGAAGGTGATCGCCTTTCACGGCTATGACGACCCGATGGTGAAGCCCGAAGACGTCGTCGCGCTCGGGAACGAGCTTACAGAAGCCGGCGCCGACTGGCAGATCCACGCCTATGGCGGCGTCATGCACGCCTTTACGAATCCGCAGGCCAACGATCCGGCCTTCGGAACCGTGTATGACAAGCGCGCCGCCGACCGGGCGTGGGCGTCGCTGAAGCTGTTTCTGGCCGAATGCTTCGCCTAGAGCGCGGTCCGAGATCAGCGCGGCGGTTTTCGGATGAAGACGCGCGTCAATTGAAGCCTCACCACCACCTTCTCCGACTCGCCTTTCGGAGAACGTCGTCTACGACAAAGGGCGTGCGGCTGAATCCGGCGCCGCGCCGCGCGCGGCTGGGACGGGCGCCGGCATCGCCCTATTCCACAAGCCCCAGCTTCTGTTTCGCGAGGCTGAAGGCCGGATTGAGCTCGAGCGCGCGCTCATAGGCGGTGCGGGCGCCGCGCGCGTCCTTTTGCGCCTCACGCGCGAGGCCGATATTGTACCAGGCGACCCAGGGCTTTGAGAGATCGGTCTCGAGCGACTTCTCGTAATCGGCGATCGCAAGGCCGTACTGGCCGCGCAGGAACTGCGTGTTGCCGCGATTGAGCCAGGCCTCGCCGAGCGAGGGATCGGCGTCGAGCGCCGCGTTGAAGTCGGAAAGCGCCGCGTCAAGGCGCCTGCCCCTGTTGTGGATGATGCCGCGATTGACGAGGGTCGCGGTCCGGTCGCGCTGCGTCAGATTCTGGCTGCGCAGGGCGGCGTCGCAGCGATCGACGGCGGTCGCCGTGTCGCTGCGCGCATCTTCATAGCAGCCTTGCGCATCAGTCGCGCCAAAGGTCGTGATCGACATCTGCGCGGCGGCGGGCGCCGCCGCCGTCATCGCCGCCAACAGCAAAAGCGCCCGCATCGCCGCCTCCGCAATTCTGATCACGTCGCGACAATAGAACCGCCGCGCCGACGGCGCCAGCGCGGTTGAGACGCCTGACGGCCGCCGGTATGGTGCGCCGCAACCAGCGAAAGGGAAGCGCGATATGACCAAACGCCGTTCAGCGATCGTGACAGGATCAACGAGCGGCATCGGGCTTGCGATCGCCGAAGCGCTCGCCGCGGACGGCTGCGACCTGATGCTCAACGGCTTCGGCGAGGCCGTCGCGATCGAGGCCGAACGCCGCCGGATCGCCGACCGATATGGCGTGCGCGTCGCCTATAACGGCGCCGACATGTCGAAGCCGGAGGAAATCCGCGCTCTCGCCGCGGTCGCCGCCGACGCCTTCGGCAAGATCGACATCCTCGTCAACAACGCCGGCATCCAGCATGTGGCGCCGGTCGAGGAGTTTCCGGAGGAGAAATGGGATGCGATCATCGCGATCAACCTCTCGGCGACCTTCCACCTCACCAAGGCCGTGTTCAAGGGGATGAAGGCGCGCGGCTTCGGGCGCATCATCAACATCGCTTCCGCGCACGGCCTCGTCGCCTCGCCGTTCAAATCGGCCTATGTCGCGGCCAAACACGGCGTCCTTGGGTTCACCAAGACGGTTGCGCTCGAGGGCGCGGAATTCGGCGTCACCTGCAACGCGATCTGCCCCGGCTATGTGAAGACGCCGCTGGTTGAAAAGCAGATTCCCGACACCGCGCGCGCCCGCGGCATGACCGAGGCGGAGGTCGTGCAGAAGGTCATCCTCGAGGCCCAGCCGACGAAAAAATTCGTCACGGTCGAGGAGGTCGCCGCGCTCGCCGTGTTCCTCGCCGGCGACAAGGCGGCCTCGATCACCGGCGCTGCGCTGCAGATCGACGGCGGCTGGGTTGCGAAATAATGGCCGAGCCCAAGAAGGTGAACCTTGCGCTGCAGGGGGGCGGCGCGCATGGCGCGGTCACCTGGGGCGTCCTTGACAGGCTTCTCGAAGATGAGCGCGTCGCCGTCGAAGGCGTCTCGGGCGCGAGCGCGGGCGCCGTCAACGCCGCCGCGCTCGCCTACGGCCTTTTCCGCGGCGGGCGCGAAAGCGCGAGGGAAACGCTCGACCGGCTCTGGGAAGAGATCATGCGAGTCGGGGCCTTCACGAGCCCGGTGCGCACGGGGCCCCTCGGCGACGCCGATGACGCGATCGCTTATCGAATGTTCGACATCTTCACGCGCGTCTATTCCCCTTACCAATTCAATCCTTTCAACATTAATCCGCTGAAAGAGGTTCTGGCCCGCGTCATCGACTTCGACGCGCTGAAGAGCTGCACGACGACGCGACTTTACCTGTCGGCTACGAATGTCCGCACCGGCAAGGTGAAAATCTTCAAGACGCCGGAGGCCTCGATCGAGGCGGTGCTCGCCTCGACCTGCCTGCCCTTCCTGTTCAAGGCGGTCGAGATCGACGGCGAGGCCTATTGGGACGGCGGTTATATGGGAAACCCGCCGCTCTTTCCGTTCTTCTACGAGGCGGACTCGAGCGATGTCGTCATCGTCCACATCAATCCGCTGACGCGCGCGAAGATCCCGTTGACGGCGCCCGAGATTCTCAACCGAATCAATGAAATCAGCTTCAACGCCTCGCTGCTGCGGGAGCTGCGCGCCGTCGCCTTCGTCGAAAAGCTGCTCGATGAAGGCTGGCTCAAAGAGGAACGACGGAACGATCTGCGCAAGGTGAGGGTTCATTCGATCCGCAGCGATTGCGCGCTCGAAAGTTATTCGGTCGCGTCGAAGTTCAATGTCGACCGGCGCTTCCTGATGACGCTGAAAGCGAAAGGGCGCGCCGTCGCCGATCAATGGCTTTCTGAAAATTTCGAAAGCATCGGCGCTCAAAGCACCGTTGACATCCGGGCGATGTTCGACAGCGGCGTGTGAGTGCGCCATGACAATCCTGTCATGACCGAGGCTTAACTGGCGCCGGCCGACGACGACGCCGATATCCCTCCACGTCAGGCCGGACCGCCTCCTGCTGGTCCGGCGATGCCAAGGAGCGCCGACATGATCCGTACCCTTATCACTTCCGCCGCCGCGCTTGCGCTCGTTGCAACCGCTAACGCCGGCGAGCCCGCAAAGAAAGCCGCCGCCAAGACGAAGGCGGCTGCGCCGCAGTCGATGACGATCGACGCCGTCAAGACGCGCGAGGACGCGATGAAGCTCGGCGAGGCCGAGTTCCTTCTCGCTGACGCCGACGCTGACGGCGTTCTCGTCGAGGCGGAGTATTCGAAACTTGAAGCGATGCAGCCGAAGCCCGCCGGCGCTTTGACCGCGACGACCGCCGCCGCGCCGCCGGCGCAGTTTGCGGCGATCGCCGGCGAGGACGGCAGGATCTCCAAGGAGGAACTCGCCGCGGCGCGCGTCGCCAGCTTCGACGCCGCCGACGCCGACCTCAACAGCGTTCTCAGCGACAGCGAGCACAAGGTCTTCGCCAGGCTGCTCGCGCCGTCGACGCAGGAAGCGCCGCAGTTCTGAAGCGTCGATCTTCGCCGCGCCCCACCCCCGCGGCGCGGCGGGAAGGCCCGCCTCGCGTCCCGGAGGCGGGCCTATTCGTTTTCGCCGTCAGCCTCCGGATCGTCATCCGCCTCGACCGCGGGAATCGCGTAGCAGCCGGTAAGCCACCGGTGGAGGTCGACATCGGCGCAGCGTTTTGAGCAGAACGGTCGATAAGCTTCGCTCGCCTTCGCCTTGCAGATGGGGCACGCCGGAGCTTTCAACGTCTTTTCGGGTGGATCAGACTTCCCGGACATCGAACGTCCTTTCAGGTCTCGGCGCCGCCTCGATGAGGGCGCGCGCGCCATGGCGATCGGCAAGCCGCGCGAGCCATTGCGGGCGGTCCTCAAGATAGCGCGCGAGGGCGGGGTCCGCTTCGAGCACGATGCGTAGGCGGGGATAGCGCGAAAGCCGCCATTCCAGCGCCGCGATGGCGCGCTTCGCGGCCCAGTCGAGCGTCAGCCGCCGTCCGGCGCGAATGAGGCCTTCACCCGCGGGCGCGCTCGCGCGCTCCAGGAGCGAGAGATCCCGGCGCGGCGCGGTGAGGTCGAGAAGTCCGTCCGGGGCGAGCGCTCCAAGGCGGCGCTCAAAGGGCGCGGCGTTGTTCTCAAGCTCGGCGGCCAAGGCCTTCCGCGCCGCCGGCGAGGAGGGCGGCAGGAAATCGACGATGACCCGCCCGCCGATCCCGCGCCGCCCGAGTTCGCCGAAAAGGGCGCCGGCGGCGCGCCGGTTCACCGCATCGTTCGGCTTGCGTGACGCCTCCGCCGCGGGGCCCGCATCAACATCGACGACACAGCCGCCCGATGTTTCCTCGATCATCATGCGCGCGCCGCCGCCAAGCGCGACCACGGGCTCAAGCGCCGCCGCGATCGCACCTTCAAAATCGAGCGCGGCGACGCGCCCCGCCTCGCAGCTTGCGGTGACGCCGTCAGACGCCAGCGCATGCGCCGCATCAGGCTGATCGACGATGATCTCCGCCGGGCCCAGGTCCGCCGCTCGCAAAGCGACCAGAAGGACCGGGTCGAATGTCTGGGAGAGAAGCCGCGGCGGCCCCTCAAGCGTCAATGACGACTGACGCTTCGGCGGCAATCCGCGCCGCCAGTCAGCGTCGAGAACCGCGCCCTTGCCGCCGATCGCCGGCCGTCGCACGCGGAAAAGCGCCCTCGCGCCCTCGGGCGGAGCCTTCGCGCTGCTCTTCAGCGGCGCGAAGCCGTCTTGCGCCGCCCCGATGTCGATGAAGGCCCCGCCAAGCGCCGGGGATGACGCCTTGATCCGTCCAAGGACGATATCGCCGGTTTCGGCCCGCCGCGGCGCGGTCTCGTCGCCCCGCGCAGGCGCGAAGAAGAAACGCGCGATCTCGCCGTCGGCGACAAGCGCGGCGACCGTCTCCGCCGCGCCGCAGGCGACGAAAAGACGGCGCGTCATGGCCCGGCGAGCCCCGCGCCTTTCAGGAGGTTGAACGTCTCCCGCGCCGGCAGGCCGACAATGTTGGTATGCGAGCCGACAATTATCTCGACATGGCGTGCGAACCGGCCCTGGATCGCGTAGCCGCCCGCCTTGCCGCGCCATTCGCCCGAACAGAGGTAATCAGCGATGTCGGCCTCGGAGAGCCGCGCGACCTTCACGCGCGATTCGACGGCGCGAAGGCGCAAATGCGCTCCAGGGACGAGGAGCGCAACGCCCGTCCAGACGCGGTGCGCCCGCCCCGACAGCGCTTCAAGGCAGAACCGAGCCTGGTCTTCCGTCTCCGCCTTGGGCAGGATGCGCCGGCCGCACGCGACCGCCGTGTCCGCCGCAAGCGTCGCCGCATCGGGGGCGCGATCGGCGACGGCGCGGGCCTTCTCGGCGGCGAGCCGCAAGACGTAATCGCGGACGAGTTCGCCCGCCCGCGCGCTTTCGTCGAGATCGGCGCTGATGATCGCGTCCGGTTCGACGCCGATCATTTTCAGGATGTCGAGGCGGCGCGGCGAGGCGCTGGCGAGAACGAGGCGCAAGGGACGCGCCATCGCCTATTTGAAGCGGAAGGTGATCCGGCCCTTGGTCAGATCATAGGGCGTCATTTCAACCTGGACGCGGTCGCCGGCGAGCACGCGGATGCGGTTCTTGCGCATCTTGCCCGCAGTGTGGGCGATGATCTCGTGCCCCTGGTCGAGCTTCACGCGAAAGGTGGCGTTCGGGAGGAGCTCCTCGACCGTGCCTTCAAATTCCAGCAATTCTTCTTTGGCCATGCAGTCCTCTGGTCAGGCGATCCCCCCCTCCTGTCGGGGCCGCCCGGCCTTCGGGCTGTTGCGGATCTTTGGGCGGCCGGAAAATGGTCCCGGCGCGGCGCAAAATCAAGGCTGTTTCTTGCCGGCGGGAAAACGGGCGCGGATGCGGGCGGCGAGCTCGTCGCGCACCGCCCGATAAGCGCTGAAAAGCGCGTCTTCGCCGCCGCGCACGTCGCTCGGGTTGTCGGTCGGCCAGAACTCGATCCGGCTCGCCGGCAGCAGGCGGCGCGCTTCGGCCGCGGCCTCCGGCGTCAGCGCGATGACGACGTCGAACCTTGAAACATCGACGTCCGACAGCGCCTTAGGCTCATAATCGCCGAGCGGAACGCCGATTTCCTCCAGCACCTGGGCGACGAAGGGGTCGGCGCCGCCTTCATAGACGCCAGCCGAATCGACGATCACGTCGGACGCGCGCCCGCTCGCAAGAATCGCGGCGGCCATCGGCGATCGGACCGAGTTCAGATTGCAGACGAAAAGAACCTTCTTGACCATCGACGATTATCGCATGTGAAAGGAGCAGATGAGCGTGAAAAGCCGCCGCGCCGTGTTGAGATCGAGATTGATCTTTTCAGTCAGGCGTTCCCGCAAGATCTCAGAGCCCTCATTGTGCATCGCGCGTCGCGCCATATCGACGGTCTCGATCTGCGCGGGCGCGGCCGTGCGGATGGCGTCGTAATAGCTCTCGCACAGCATGAAGTAGTCCTTGATGATCTTGCGGAAGGGCGACATCGAAAGATGCACCTGCCCGATCGGCGTCCCGCCCGGTTGCTGCGGGTCGTGGCGGCGCACGTCAAAAACAAGCCGGTTCTCGACGAGCGAGAGATAAAGTTCGAAGGGTCCCTCGCCGGCTCCGATAGGCTCGAAAAAATTCTCTTCGATGAGGTCGTAAATCGCGACCTTGCGCTCATGCTCGATGTCGGCCGTCGCGCGCGCGAGGCTCCGCTCGTCGAGATCGATGCGGACGATCCGGCGCGTTTGCTTTTCGGCGTCGTCCGCCATGATCACCACCCGCTACGCAAGACGCAGCATAACCGCGCGGACGAGATGCGTCACGCCTCGTGCTCCGGCTTGAGCCGCGTCATCCACGGCGCAGAGATGTCGGCAAGGCCCGCGTTGACGCTTTCAACGTCAAGCCGGATCGCGCCGCCGCCGGCGAAATCGAGCGTGATCGCGCCGGTTCCGTCCTCGCCGGGGGTGAACCGCAGCGCAAGGAGTTCGAGGACGGCGTCCTTGGCGTCGAGGCGCAGATTGGACTGGCGCACCGCCGTCACGTCGTCGAAATGGCAACCGGTTCTCACCCGCGCATAGGGTCCGCGCCGCGCCTGCCCCACCGCTTCCCAAATGAAGCGGTTGACGACGAAAGCAAAGCGCCGCTGGCGGGGCAGATGCGCAAAGTCGCCGACCTTGCCGACCGCATCCTGAAGGATGGCCGACATCGCCTTGAGGTCCTCGGCGTCCTCGGCGGCGAGCCGCAACGGTCTCCAGTCCTCCAGTCCCGCCATGCCGCGCGCCCTCAAGCCTCGCCTTTGACGCGCTCGATCAGCGCCCCGCAAGCCCTCAGCTTTTCTTCAAGGCGCTCGAAGCCGCGGTCAAGGTGATAGACGCGATTGATGATGGTCTGACCCTCGGCGCCGAGCGCGGCCAGCACGAGGCTCATCGAGGCCCTGAGGTCCGTCGCCATGACGGGCGCGCCCTTGAGGCGCCTGACGCCGCGCACCGTCGCGATCTGTCCGTCTACGGATATTTGCGCGCCCATGCGGGAAAGCTCCGGCGCGTGCATGAAGCGGTTCTCGAAGATCGTCTCCTTGATGACGGAGACGCCGTCGGCGACCGCCATCAGCGCCATGAACTGCGCCTGGAGGTCGGTGAAGAACCCGGGATAAGGCTGGGTGACGATGTTGACGGCGCGGCAGCGGTCGACCACGCGCTTGGCCCTCACCCCGCCCGGCTCCTCCGCAAGCCTGACGCCCGCCTCTTCAAGAACGCCCGCCGCCGCGCCGAGAATGTCGAGCCGGCCGTTCTTCAGGAACAGCTCGCCGCCCGCCGCGCCCGCCGCCATGGCGTAAGAACCCAATTCGATGCGGTCGGCGATCACCTCATGGCGCGCGCCCTTGAGGCGGTCAACGCCATGAATGGTCACCGTCGAGCGCCCGGCGTTTTCGATCCTTGCGCCCATCGCGTTGAGGCACTCGGCGAGATCGCCGATCTCGGGCTCGCGCGCCGCGTTGGTGAGGACCGTCTCGCCCTTGGCGAGAACCGCGGCGAGCATCGCGTGCTCGGTCGCGCCGACCGAGACGAAGGGAAAGTCGATCTTCGCGCCATGAAGGCCTGCGGGCGCCGAGGCGACGACATAGCCCTCGTCGAGATCAATCCTCGCGCCCATTGCGGTGAGCGCCTTGAGGTGGAGATCGACGGGGCGCGCGCCGATCGCGCAGCCGCCCGGCAGCGACACCCGCGCCTTGCCCTCGCGCGCGAGGAGGGGACCCAGCACGTTGAACGAGGCGCGCATCTTCCTGACGAGATCATAGGGCGCGACGGTCGAGGCGATCGTCCGGGCGCGCAGCGTCAGCGTCGAGCCTTCGAAATCCTGTTCGACGCCGTGCTGAGCAAGGAGCTTCAGCAGCGTGTCGATGTCGGCGAGCCGCGGCGTGTTCTCGATGATGAGCGGGGCGTCCGTCAGCAGCGAAGCCGCCATCAATTTCAGCGCCGAATTCTTCGCGCCGCTGATCGCGATTTCGCCGAAAAGCGGCCGGCCGCCGATGATCGCCAATCTGTCCATGGGTCAGGCTTTATCTTTCTTCGCGCTCGCCTTGCGGCGTCTGAGGTTGTCACGCAGCGCCCTGGCAAGGCGGTCTTCGCGGGAGAGCTTGTCAGTCGCAGCCGTCGGCGGCTTTTCGGCGGCTTTGGCCGGGCTGGGTTCGGGCGCGGCTGAGGCGTCTTCAGGGTCTGGCATCGGCCGGGACCTAAGGGGGGGAGCCCCAAGGGGTCAAGCAGTCAAGGCCGGCCTCCGGGCGGCGCTTTTCAAGCCCCCGGCCCCGGGCTATAGCCCCTGCCTCGTTCGCTGCGGTAGCTCAGTGGTAGAGCACTCCCTTGGTAAGGGAGAGGTCGAGAGTTCAATCCTCTCTCGCAGCACCAGTTTCCCGCCATCGTCCTTTTCACCGTCATCAAAGTTTCGCGGTTACGTCATTCGCTCTTTGCGAATTCGGGCGACAAGCCTGCCGACGCGGGGCCGCCTGCGTTGTTTCTGCGCGACCGGCGAACGCCGTTGTGCCCCATCGGGGTTTCGCCTGTCCGCAAGTCTTGCTTCGAGTAGATCTTCCCAATGAGTTGCGTTTTTGGGCCGCACCCGCAAGGGGCGGCCCTTTTTTGCTGGACTCCGGTAGGATGGCCCGCCAAGGAAGGAGACCCCCCCTTGCGGATCGCCTTGATCACCCTGGTCCTGAGCATGCTTGCCGGCGAGGCGGCGGGCGGCGGCGTCGGCGGGGACTGCGCGCTGGGCGGCCGGAAGCTTTATGGCAAGGTCAAAATCGTCGACAGCTTTCCCGACCTCAAGGTCGAGATCGTGCGCAGCTTCCCGGATCTTCGGGTCAAGACGGTGACGAGCTTCCCCGACGTCTGCGGGGAATGGCAATTCGTCGACAGCTTTCCCGACTTCACCGTTGCGTTCGTCGACAGTTTTCCGGACCTCAAGATCGAGATGGTCGAAAGCTTCCCCGGCCTCCCCTGAGGCAGGTTTCTCTAACTATCTGTTTTAAATACTAGTTTTCAAATTTGTTGCGCCGCAAAAATTGGGATGAACATTCTAGAAGCCGGCCTTAAGTCCTTGCTCAGTGAAACACAGCGCCATGATCCGGCGCGGCTCTTGAAGGAAAGGACCCCCGATGGCCAAGCGCAAGCAATCCAACAAATTCACGCCCGCCGAAACGCTCCGCCGCGGCTGGCTGGCTTACATCGGCGCCTATGGCGTCGCTTACGACCGCGCAAAACCGGCGATCGAGAAGCTTTTCGGCCGCTATGCCGAGCTGTTCGGCGAGTTCGTGGAGAAAGGCGAAGAAATCGAAGCGACCGCCAGGGAACAGCTCGTTGATGCGCGCGATCGCGCGAAATCGCTCTACGGCGCCGGCTTTGAGAAGGTCCGGGGCTTCGTTCCCGCCTTCGCCGCCAATGATCGCGCCGAGGAAGTTGCCGCAGGCGCCAGGAAAGCCGTGAAAAAGACGGCCGAAAAGGCCCGCAGAACGACCCGCAAGGTCAAGCGCGCCGTCAAGGAAGCGGTCAAGGAAGCCGCGTAACCGTCTCTCTCCTCCAGTCAGTTGCGTAGCGTAACGAGCGGGGCGTTCATCCGGACGCCCCGTTTTTGCAGCGCGGCGGCGCCATGAGGTTTGCCATCGCCGCCTAATCGTCGAATACTTTCAAGGAAGATCCGGCTCGATCCGGACATGGCAGGAAACGCTCTCGGGAGGCACGATGTCGAAGAACAGCGAAGAGCTCGGCGAACGCGCCGCGGAAACGCCGACGGCGCTCAACCCCATCATCGGGGTCCGGCGCTCGGAACTCCTGAAATCGCTCGGCGTCCTTGTCGGCCATGCCGCCCGCCAGCCGGCGCCCTTCGCCAAGCATCTCACCAATTACGGCAAGGATCTCGTCGAGATCCTCAAGGGCTCTTCAACGATCGCGCCCGACAAAAAGGACCGCCGCTTTCAGGACCCGACCTGGCAGCACAACCCGCTTTACCGGGCGACCATGCAATCCTGGCTGGCGATGCGGAAGGGGTTCAATGGCTGGATCGAGGAGTCGGGCGTCGACGACGCCGACAAGACCCGCGCCCGGTTCGTGCTCGATCTCGTCGCCGACGCGCTCGCGCCGACCAATTCGCTGATCGGCAACCCGGCGGCGATCAAACGCCTTTACGAGACCGGCGGCGCCTCGGTGCTGAAAGGCCTCCAGAACGCCTATCACGACATACGCCACAACAACGGCATGCCCTCCCAGGTCGACGGGCGCCCGTTCAAGGTCGGCGAGAACCTGGCGACGACGCCCGGCGCGGTCGTCCACAAGAGCGAGATGCTGGAGCTCATCCAGTATCAGCCGACCACGGAGGAAGTCTATTCCCTGCCGCTGATGGTCGTGCCGCCGCAGATCAACAAGTTTTACGCCAACGACCTGTCGCCGGAGAAAAGCGTCGTCCGCTTCCTGCTCTCGCAGGGCATTCAGGTTTTCGCCGTCAGCTGGCGCAATCCGCAGAAGCAGCACAGCGGCTGGGGACTTGAGGATTACGTCGGCGAACTCATCGAGGCCTCCGAGGTCATCCGCAAGATCGCCAAGACGAAGCAGATCAACGTCTCCGGCGCCTGCTCGGGCGGCATCACGACGGCGAGCTATCTCTCGACGCTCGCGGCGCGGCGCTCGTCGATGGTGAATTGCTTCACGCTGCAGGTCTGCGTGCTCGACGCGCACAAGGAAGACAGCGAGATCGGCCTTTTCGTCTCCGACGCCGCGATCGAGGCGGCGCGCCGGCATTCCGCGCGCAAGGGAATCCTGACCGGCGAAGACCTTTCAAAATCCTTCGCGTGGCTGCGCCCAAACGATCTCATCTGGAATTATGTCGTCAACAATTATCTGATGGGCGACAGCCCGCCGCCGTTCGACATCCTCTACTGGAACAACGATTCGACCAACCTGCCGGCGCAGCTTCACTCGGACTATCTCGACATCTATCTCGACAAGCGGTTCGCCAATCCGGGCACAGTCGACTTCCTCGACCACAAGATCGACCTCTCCAAGGTGACGCAGGACGCCTTCATGGTCGCCGCGGTCACCGATCACATCACGCCGTGGCGCGCTTGCTACCGGAACGTCCATCTTTTCGGCGGCGACGTTAAGTTCGTGCTGTCGAACTCCGGTCACATCCAGGCGCTGCTCAATCCGCCCGGCAACCCGAAGGCGCAGTATTTCTCGAATGACGCGCTGCCCGAGTCGGCGGACGAATGGATGGCCGGCGCGCGGCCCAATCAGGGATCCTGGTGGCCGCTGTGGACGCATTGGCTGCGCGCGCGCTCGGGCGAAAAGAAAGCGGCGCCGAAAACGCTCGGGTCCAAGGCCTATCCGCCGATGTCGAAGGCGCCGGGCGAGTATGTCTTTGGTTGACGTCTGATGATGAAAGGGCGGGCGTAAGGTATGAGTACGGATCATTTGCCGGAGCTCGGCTTCGTTCAGGTCGAGCTCCAGAAACTGCGCACCGCCGTCTGGCGGGGCCGGGGAAACGGCGCGCCGCTGCTCTTTTTCAACGGCATCGGCGCCAATCTCGAAATCGCGCAGCCGCTCGGCGAACTCCTGCCTGATCGCGACATCATCACTTTCGACCTGCCCGGCATCGGCGGATCGCCGGGGCCGGTGACGCCCTATCGTCCGTGGTGGGTCGCGCATGCGGCGAAGTCGATCCTGCTCCATTACGGCTATGACCGCCCGGTCGACGTGATGGGCGTTTCCTGGGGCGGCGGCGCGGCGCAGCAATTCGCCTTCCAGTACCAGAACCGGACGCGTCGCCTCGTGCTCTGCGCGACCTCGCCCGGGTCGATCATGGTGCCGGGCAAGATCGAGTCGCTGTCGAAAATGGCGGACCCGCGCCGCTATATGGACCGCGATTTCCTGACCGAGAATTTCAAGACGCTCTATGGCGACGAACCTTCCGGCGCGGCGCTGTTTGCGGCGCGCATGACGCCGCCGAGCCGCGCCGGCTATGTCTATCAGCTGATGGCGATGATGGGCTGGACGAGCCTTCCCTTCCTGCCGGTCCTGCGGCACGAGACGCTCATCCTCGCCGGCGATCGCGATCACATAGTGCCGGTCGCCAATGCGAAGATCCTGAAGGCGATGATCCGAAGGTCCGAACTGCATGTGTTCAAGGACGCCGGGCACCTCTTCGTCCTGTCGAAGGCGCGCGAGGTGACGCCCGTTCTCAAAACCTTCCTCGACCGGCCGGAACTCACCAGGAAACCGGCGCGCCGCTATGAGCCCGCACCCGCGCAATAGGAGCCGATCCTTGACCAGGAAGCCGCAGCACGCCGCCGACACCGCCCGCCGCATCTGGCTCGCCGGCATCGGCGCTTATGGCCGCGCCTTCACCGAGGCGCAGGAGCAGGTGGCCAGGTTGACCGGGGAATCGGCGCGCGTCTTTGACGACCTTGTCGCCAAAGGCGAGGAAATCGAGCGCAAGGTCGACGAGGGCCGCCGCAAGATGGCGAAACGCATGGGCCCCGCCGGCGCTTCCTTCGAGGAGCGCATTCGGAAGATGCGTGAGCGCATCGGCCACCTTGGCGACGACGACAGCGTTGAAAAACGCCTTGCAGCGATCGAGGCGCGCCTTTCGGCGATCGAAGCAGAGCTCGGGGCGCGGCCGCCGGCAAAACGGAAGACGGCGAAAAAGAAGAAGGCGTGAGGCGGACCGCGCCCATGAGCGGCAAGGTCAAGACCCGCGACCGCATTCTTAAAACGTCGCTTGCGCTCTTCAACGCGGAGGGCGAGGCGCAGGTCTCGACCGTCGACATCGCCGCCGTGCTCGGCATCTCCCCGGGCAATCTCTATTATCACTTCAAGGGCAAGGAAGCGATCATCGAGGCGCTGTTCGACGAGTTCGAAGTCGAGCTTCGGCAAGTCCTTTCAGCGCCGATGGAGCGTCCGGTGTCGTTCGACGACAACTGGGTCTTCATCTATATCGTCTTTGAAGAGATCAACGACTTCCGGTTCTTCTATGAAGGCATGGCCTCGATCCTCGAGCGCTGCCCGCACCTACGCCCGCGCCTTGCAAGGCTGCTCGCCCTGAAGCGATCGACGACGCTCAATGTGCTCACCGATCTCGAAGCGCAGAGGCTCGTTATTTTCCATGGCGACGAGAAGGAACGTCTCGCCGACCGGATCGCCGCGCATTTCACCTTCTGGCTGCAATACCGCGCGGCGACGGAGCCCGCGCAATCGGATCGCGCCCGCATCAATGACGCCGTCTATGCGACCGTGCTGCAGATCGCGCCCTATCTCGCCGGCGACCGCCGGGCCTATCTCGTCGCCGCCAGCGAGCATTTTGCGGCGACCGGGAAAAAGCGCGTTTGAAAGCCTTTCTAACGCCGCCGCCTGCGGCGCCTTTGTGCGTTGAATCCCCTCGCCCCCGCCGCTAGGGTGCGCCCCGATTTCAGGGGTCGTTTCCCCTCCAACTCATTGATTTTCCAAGGGTCTCGCCGATGAAAATCCTCGTGCCGGTGAAGCGGGTCGTCGATTACAACGTCAAGGTCCGGGTGAAGTCCGACGGGACGGGCGTCGACCTTGCCAACGTCAAAATGTCGATGAACCCCTTCGACGAGATCGCCGTCGAGGAGGCCGTGCGCCTGCTCGAAGCCAAGGTCGCGACCGAGGTCCTCGCCGTCTCGATCGGCCCCGACAAGGCGCAGGATCAGATCCGGCAGGCGCTCGCCATGGGCGCTGACCGCGGCCTTCTCATCAAGACCGACGATGAGGTTGAACCGCTCGCCGTCGCAAAACTTCTCAAAGCCGTATGCGAGGCCGAAAAGCCCGATCTCGTCATCATGGGCAAGCAGGCGATCGACGATGATTCGAACCAGACCGGGCAGATGCTCGCCGCGCTGATGGGCTGGCCGCAAGGCACCTTCGCGTCGAAGGTGGTCAAGGACGGCGACAAGGTGAACGTGACGCGCGAGGTCGACGGCGGCCTGCAGACCGTCGCGCTGAAGCTGCCGGCCGTCGTCACGACGGACCTGCGCCTTAACGAGCCGCGCTACGCGTCGCTGCCGAACATCATGAAAGCGAAGAAGAAGCCGCTCGACATCAAGACGCCGGCCGATTTCGGCGTGTCGACCGCGCCGCGTCTTAAGGTGTTGAAAGTCGCCGAGCCGCCGAAGCGCGCCGGCGGCGCCAAGGTCGACAGCGTCGCAACCCTCATCTCGAAGCTCAAGAACGAAGCGGGAGTGCTCTGATGGCCGTTCTCGTCATCGCCGACCACACGAACGACGCGCTCGCCGACAGCGTCGCCAAGGCCGTATCGGCCGCGCAGAAGCTCGGGCAGGACGTCGATATTCTCGTCGCCGGGTCAAACGCCGCCGCGGCGGCGGCGGAAGCAGCCAAGCTCGCCGGCGTCCGCAAGGTGCTGCATGCGGACGATCCCGCCTATGCAAAGCTGCTCGCCGAGCCGGTCGCGAAACTGATCGCCGCGAAAGCCGGCGCCTATGACGCCTTCCTCGCGCCGGCGACGGCGAACGGCAAGAACATCATGCCGCGCGTCGC
>Ga0073934_10006895_pt1 | contig 16194 bp, 12 predicted proteins | sample LarsenN4metaG_FD_76834 | JGI IMG/M metagenome (GOLD analysis project Ga0073934, IMG submission 76834) | Hot spring sediment bacterial and archeal communities from British Columbia, Canada, to study Microbial Dark Matter (Phase II) - Larsen... ...
CCCCGGCGACACGAAGGCCGAGGCGCGCTTCAAAGAGATCAACGAAGCCTACGAAGTGCTCTCCAACCCCGAGACCCGCCAGCGCTACGACCAGTTCGGCCAGTACTGGCGCGAGGGGGGCATGCCCTTTGGGGGCGGTCAGGCAGCCGGTGCCCCCGGCGACTTCGACTTCGGCCGCTACAGTGGCTTCGACGACTTCATCAACGACCTGCTCGGCAGCCTCGGCGGTAGCGGCAGGCGCACCACCGGCGGCACCCGGCGGCCAGGGCGGAGCACGAATGTGCGGGTCGAAGAGTTTGGCGGCTTCGGCGCCCGCCCCAGTGCTCCTCCTGCCGAGAGCCAGGGCACGATCACCCTCGGCTTTGCCGAAGCCTTTCGTGGCACCACCCAGCGCCTGCGCATCGGCGAGGAGACCATCGAGGTGCGCATCCCCGCCGGTGCCCGTCCAGGGAGCAAGATCCGCGTGCCCGGCAAGGGCCAGCCCTCACCTTTTGGCGGTCGGGGCGACCTCTTTCTCACCATCGAATTGCAGCCCCATCCCTTCTTCCGCTTCGAGGGCGACAACCTCGCCTGCGAGCTACCTATCCGCCCCGACGAGGCCGTGCTCGGCACCACGGTCGAAGTGCCCACCCCCGACAGCCGGGTGAGCGTCACCGTTCCTGCCGGGGTACGTGCCGGACAGTCTTTGCGCCTGCGCGGCAAAGGCTGGACCACCCCACGGGGCGAACGGGGCGACCTCATCGTTCGTCTGCAGGTCGTCACTCCCAAACAGCCAAGCCCAGCCGAACGGGAAGCCTACGAGAAGCTTCGCCAGGTATCGAGCTTCAACCCGCGTGCTTCCCTCACCGACGTGCGTCTGTAATACCAAATCCTGAATTTTTGCCCCAATAGAACAGCACCTTTTCGAGGGGCAAGCATGCCGGATTCGGCATAACACTTTTGCTGGAAGAGTGTGACCCGTTCATAAGGGCCGCCAGGAGTCTGCATGCAGGTGCAAATTGTTCCTTCTGAACTGGCTCTTGCTGCCTAGAGCAGTTTTCCACTGCTTGCTACACAGCGCCGACGCTACTCTGACTGGCTGGGTAACTTGGCTAGCCTCCCTGTATAGTTTCGGGCTGAAAACGGCTCTAAAAACCTGCAGCGAACACCTGTTCAGCGGTCAGTTTCAACTCTGGGAAAGCAGAAGAAACAATCAGTTCGCTGCCCTGAAACTGTCGAACCTGATATTCCCCATCGACAAGACTATACACCGAGAAGGTGAGTTGCTTCGGCGACCCAATGTAGCGCCGTCCGCCCAGTCCCAGATAGTCGACGATCCAGTATTCAGGAATCTGCAGGGCTTCGTAATCGATGAACTTATGCCCCTAGTCGTCTCGCCAGTTGGTACTGACCACCTCGACGATCACTCGTATCGAAGCGCCGCGGGTGATCGTCGAGCGCTTTTTCCAGAGGGGCTCTTCGGCGAGCGCCACCGGATCCAACACGATCACGTCGGGGTTGCAGCCTGAGCCAACTGTATCTACAGGTTTGACGATGGCCTGCCGGGGCACGAAATAAGGCAGCCCTGTGCGCCTGACTCAATAAACAATTCACCCGCCAGAAAACCACTGACCTGTTCATGGATTCCTGTTGGCTGTGTGGGGACTACCACTCCGTTCCAGAGTTCATAGCGGCCATACCCATCTGGATACCAGTCCAGAAATTCCTCAAGCTTCATGGCCTGTGAAGCAGCCTGTACCATTACACCCAATCCCCAGGTCCGGCTAAGTTTTGATGCTAACTTACCGATTGCGCCAACGGATGCAGCCGACTGATTCGCAAATTGCTGATTCTTCTTGGGCAATCTCACACGGCTTTGTGAGGAAATGAGCACTCAAGAACGACGCATCCCGTATCGGTCATAAAAGGTCCGTGGATTTCCCCCGGCGGCCTGCTGGCGTAATGTCCGGTTTCAAGCCACAGGTCGAAGGCCCGGTCGTAGAGGCGACCGCTGACGATGAAAACTTCCTCGGGGTACGCGTGGCTCTTGCCTCCGAACGGGGTCGTATCGGCTCCTGGCAGAAATCGGGTCAGGCGCGTGTACTCGCCGGTTTGTTCGTCGAGACTCAAGGTCAGTTCCTCGGCCATTCCTTCAAGCCCCGCAACGGGTTGCCACTCTCCACTGTTTTCGGGGCTCAAAGGATTCCAGTAGGTGCGTGTCGATTTGGCCATCGGGTACAGAGCTCCTTCTACAGTCTTCTACAGTCTGCTGCGAAACTTTCACCGCCGATTTTCCATCGTGGAGTCGCTTCACCTCAAGCGCTACGCTAGCCACTTCTGGTTCTGATGCAGTGCTGAATTGTTCCCTGAATATTGTTCCAGATCAGTTCTTCAAAAACGAGGAACGGCTTTTCCTTGATGACAAATGTGAGTGACTTCGTCGCCCGGTCATATTTGAATTCCAGTCGAACCTGGCCGAAAGGTGTCGGCGTGGTCGAGACACCCTGGAAGGCCCCCTCCGGTTCGTACTGCGTACCCAGCACGGCTCGACTGGTCGACTTGAGGCATTCCCAAAGTTCGGGATCGACACCACTAAAACTTCTTGTGTGCGTCATTCCATGGAACTCTTCAGAGCAGACACCGCAGCTCTCGTAGCGGTCCTCAAGGATCTCAGTTGTCCCGGATAGTAACTTTGCCAGCATCATACCACCTGCTGACAGCTCCTTTCCGTTGCCTGCAACGATAAGGATGAGGAAGCGCAGATGCTTAAGTGTGAGTTAGAAGTATATTGAACTGGCCGGTTTTCTTAAAACAGGTGGCATCGAGGAGCACCTGCAGCACTGGCAGTTTGCCCCGTCGACGATGGGCAGGAATGGTCTGGACTGCAGCACGGCGGACGGCGCGGATCACTTTGGTGATTGGCCATGGGTAGCGGTTGAGAAAGCGGGAGAGCACCGCCCCGGACATCTGGGTGCAGTAGGTGGGCAGGGGTTTGCCCGTGGCGCAAAGAAACAAGCACAGTCAGCTTTGAAGGCTGTCACGCTGATAGGCCGAGGGCATCCGGCTCATCAGGCCTGTCACCAGAGCCTGGGCATGTGGCACGATGTGGAACATACGGGCGGGTTTGAACTTTGCTAATACTTGTTCTGCCCGTTTTTCTTCGTGCCGAGCCTGGGAGGCAGGGCATGTACACAGGCTGGCAGTTACAACGTTGGGAAACCACCTTCTCGGACGCGACCATAGTGTGTATGACCTCTCTGTGGGACTCGGGGCGCGGACATCTGGAGATTCAGTTGGAAGTCAAGCAGGCAGGAGAATGGTTCAGTTACCGAGTCGAAACCTTTGGTTGTCCGGCGTATCGCAATATCAACGAAACGTATCGCTTGCAGTTGTGGGAGCAACGGGACAAGGCTTGGCCGGGACGGGATTTGGGTTGGACCTGGAAAGTAGGTGAGTCCCCGTGGTTGCAGGAGTTTAGCAAAGAACCATTACTGATGGACTTGAATCCAGGTCTGGTGCATTACGTGCTCTGTACTGAGGATGACGTCATTGAATTCCTCACGAACAAAGAACCTAAGGTTGAATTTCTGGGGCAAATTCAGCCGCAATCAAAGCTGGGCATGCAGGCAAAGAGTCGACTCATCCTATTGACATTTTGCTCTGGGGAAAGAATTTCGCTCGTTCAGTCTGGTGGTTGCTCAAAATCGTCAAGAACTTCGCCTGCAGTGGAGAAAGGAATTCGCTGCCACAGGAATATGGCAATATCAGGGACGATTGAGCGCTCTCGAAAACTACACCTCAACCCAGGGAAAGCACAGGCAATCTTGTCTGTTCAGTCACTTGATTGACCGCTGCACAAAGCTTACCCTGCAAGCGACTGTGCCTTCCCCTGGGCCTGGGTTTCTGAGTGATCTCACCATCGATATAATCACTGGCAGGCTTTGTTTCTGGAAGTTGCAAGAATTCTGGCAGGGTCCAATTGAATCGATGATGCCTTCATCGATTCTGAGCCTTAAAGAGCCTCTGCCCAGGCTTAGCAAGTCTGCCGACGCAGTATTTCAGGCGAGTGGCTGGCAGGAACCTGTTTTAACCACCGGCAACAATGCGGCCAATCGAAGGTAGTCGTTTGAGCGCCTGTACTGTGCCACTGCCCAACTGCCAGTTCTGCACCGCACCGTTGTCGAAGAGTAGCTTTACTTTAAGGGTGCGGTTGGGCAGGCGGGCAAGACTGGCCCTGACCCCAGAGAGGTCGAAGCGGCTGGCTCCCGCCGAGCAGTCGACCGCCGGGAAGTAGGAGCCGGGGCTTGCCACGTAGCCGCCCCAGAAACCGTACGGGCCGTAGCCGTAGGGGCCGACCACCACCGGCGGGTAGTAGCGCGGCGGACGTACCAGTTTCTGCTGGGCCGGTTGGGCGGCGACCAGCTTCGTGAGGCGGGTGAGGGGCCGGTTGCCGTCGAGCAGCACCAGTTCGGTGAGCGCCGCATTCTCGAAGGCAATGTCGTCGTCGGGCACGCAGTAGCGTACCGCCACCTCCAGCGCCCGCCGCGACGGCTCGTCGACCCAGAGACTCGAAAACTGAATCTTCGGCTCGGCAGGATTGTAGTCTCTGTCTTTGACGAGATACGTGGAACCCACCCGGAAGGTCTGGCTGTAGGGAGCGTTTCTTACTGCGACCGCCGCCTCGGTCGCCGTCAGGTTTTCTTCGATTTTCTGACTCCAGGCCGGGGCTGCCGCTGCGGCGAGGGCGAGGACGCCCACCGCCAACGTCCCTACGGAGGATCGAGACATCGGGTTTCTCCTTTTCATGAGTTACCTCCGCTCCACCTGCGCCTGCTCGGGGGCGCCCTCGCGGGACTGCCAGCCGAAGCGCTTGCGGACCGACTCCTCCAGCATTCCAAACAAAATGTAGAGGATGGGGACGACGAACAGGCTCAAGAACGTCGAGACGACCATGCCGCCAAGGACGGCAGTGCCCAGGGAATTGCGGGCACCGGCCCCCGCCCCGGTGGCGAAGACCAGGGGCAACAGGCCGAGGATGAACGAGAGCGCTGTCATCAGGATTGGCCGCAGCCGCGTCTGGGAGGCTTCGATGGCTGCTTCGGTGAGCGAGCGCCCCTGGGAGCGTAACTGATTGGCGAATTCGACGATCAGGATCGAGTTTTTGCTCGCAAGACCGATGAGCATCACCAGGCCGATCTGGGCAAACACATCGTTCGGCAGCCCCCGGAGCGCCTGGGCAGCAAGGGCACCCAGAATGGCGAGCGGCACCGCCAGCATGATCACCAGCGGATCGATAAAACTCTCGTACTGGGCGGCGAGCACCAGGAAGACGAACACCAGCCCGAGGGCGAACAGGAGCACCGCCTGGGAACCGGCTTCGATCTGCTCAAGGGAAATACCCGACCAGGCGTAGGTGAGGTTGCGGGGCAGCACGCGCTCGGAGAGTTCTTCCATGGCGGTGAGGGCCTGACCGGAGGAGACACCCGGGGCAGGCGAGCCGTTGATCTCGGCTGCCCGAAAGAGGTTGAAGTGGCTGATCGTCTGGGGAGCGGTGATCTCGCGGACACTCATCAAGTTTGCAAGGGGGACAAGGCCGTTGCGCCCCTTGACGTAGAACGAGCGGATGTCGTCGGGGTTGTTGCGGAAGGGGGCATCGGCCTGGACGTAGACCCGGTAGACGCGGGTGCCGAGGGTGAAGTCGTTGACGTACTGCGAACCCAAAAGCACCTGCAGGGTATTGAAGATGTCGGTGAGTGCGACGCCGAGGGCCTTGGCCCGGTTGCGGTCGACCTCGACAAACAGCTGCGGCGCATTCGCCCGAAAACCGCTGAAGACGCCCTCCAGACGCGGGTCGGCGTTCGCTCGGCCGATGAGGGCACTGGTGGCGCGGGCAAGGGTATCGACCTCGCCGCCGAGCGGATCCTGCAACTGGTACTGGAAGCCGCCGAAAGTGCCCAGACCGCGAATGGCCGGAGGAGAAAAGGGGATGACCCGCGCCTGGGAGATCGCTGCGAGGCGCGGGCGCACCGCAGCGAGGATGTCTTCGAGGGTGCGCTCGCGCTCGTCCCAGGGGGCAAGGTTGACGAACATCGTGCCGTTGCTCGGGCTGCTGCCGGTCTGGCTGAATCCGGCGACGGCAAAGGCGCCGCGCACCTCCGGCACCTGCAACAGCACGCGCTCGGCAGCCTCCATCGCCTGGGTGGTGTAGGCGAGCGAGGCGCCGTCGGGTCCCTGGACGGTGACGATGAAGTAGCCCTGGTCTTCGTCGGGCAAGAACCCGGTGGGCACGCTGAACCAGAGCCAGAAGGCCCCCCCGAGACCGGCCAGAAAGAAGACCACCACCAGCGACTTGAGGGTGACAAGCCGCCCGAGGCTCCGGTCGTAGCCGCGCCGCAGCCAGTCGAGAAAACGGTTGAAAGGAGCGAACAGCCGCCGCTCCCGCTCGCCCTCGCTGCCCACCAGACGGGCGGCGAGGGCCGGGGCGAGGGTGAGGGCGTTGAAGGTCGAGATTGCCACCGACACCGAGATCGTGATCGCAAACTGCTGGTAGAGCTGGCCGGTGGTGCCCGGGAAAAAGGCCACCGGCACGAACACCGCCGCGAGCACCAGCGAAGTGGCGATCACCGCGCCGGTCACTTCGGCCATCGCCTCGGAGGTCGCCTCGCGGGGGGACAGGCGTTTCTCCTGCACCAGACGCGCCACGTTCTCGATGACGATGATCGCATCGTCGACCACCAGGCCAGTGGCAAGGGTGATCCCGAAGAGGGTGAGGGTGTTGATCGAGAAGCCAAACAGGCGCAGGAAGACGAACGTGCCCACCAGCGAAAAGGGAATGGTGATGGCCGGAATGAGCGTGCTCTTCCAGTTCTGCAGGAAAACGTAGATCACCAGCACCACCAGCACGATGGCGATCCCGAGGGTCCAGAGCACCTCCTCGATCGACTTGTCGACCGCCAGGGTGGTATCGAGGGCAACGGTGTATTCGAGGCCGGGCGGGAAGCGCTCGGCCAGGCGCGCCAGTTCGGCGCGCACGCTGCGGGCGACGTCAAGGGCATTGGCGTTGGGCAACTGGAAGATGCCGAGGCCCACCGCCTCCTGGCCGTTGAAGCGCAGGACGCTGTTGTAGTTCTCCGCCCCCAGCTCGGCGCGGCCGACATCGCCCAGGCGTACAAGGGCACCGTTGGGAGCGGAGGCGACGACGATGTTGGCAAATTCGGAGGCTTCGATGAGTCGCCCACGGGCGCGCACGTTGAGCTGGAACAGTTGCTCCCCGGCGGTGGGGGGCTGGCCGATCTGTCCGGCGGCCACCTGGACGTTCTGTTCGCGCAGGGCATCGACCACGTCGGCGGGGGTGAGGCCGCGGCGGGCGAGCTTGCCGGGATCGAGCCAGAGGCGCATGGCGTAGGTGCGCTCGCCGAAGATGCGTACGTCGCCCACCCCTTCGATGCGCTTGAGGGCGTTGCGCAGATACAGATCGGCGTAGTTGCTCAGAAACAGGCTGTCGTAGCGGTTGTCTTTGGCGCGCAGGCCAATCGCCATCACGATCGAATTACTCTGCTTGCGCACCGTCACGCCGAGGGCGCGCACCTCCGCCGGGAGCCGCGCCTCGGCGGTGGCCACCCGGTTCTGGACCTCCACTGCCGCCGTATCGAGGTCGCGGTCGAGGTCGAAGGTGATGTTGATCGAGCTGGTGCCGTCGGAACCGCTCGTCGAACTGATGTAGCGCAAGCCGGGGACGCCGTTGATCTCCTGTTCGAGCACGGTGGTGACTGCCGTCTCGACCACCTCGGCGGAGGCGCCGGTGTAGACGGCGCTCACGGTCACCTGGGGCGGGGTGACGTTCGGGTACTGGGCCACCGGCAAGGTCGGGATCGCGATCGCCCCGGCCAGCAGGAGCAAGAAGGACGCCACGAAGGCAAAGATCGGACGCCGGATGAAGAAGTCGACAAACATCTGCCGTTCGCTCAGCGCAGTGGTGAACAAGTGGTGAACAGTTCAGGCGGCCGGACGAGCGGCTGCCGGGGCGATGGGTGCACCGTCGGCGAGGTTCTGCACCCCGGAGACGACCACCCGCTCTCCGGCTGCCAGGCCGGAGCGTACGACGTAGCGGTTGCCCTGGATGGCTCCCAGTTGCACGGGCTTCTGGCTTGCCACCAGCCGGGTCCTGTCGCCCTCGCTCGCCTCGCGGGCGACGAAGACGAAGCTCTGGCCGCCCAGACGGCTGATCGCCGTGGTCGGCACCGTGATCCCCTGCCGTTCACCCCAGATGAGTCGGGCGGTCACGAACTGATCGGCGCGCAGGCGGTTGTCGCGATTTGGGGTGACGGCCTTGGCCAGGATCGTCTGGCTGGTTGTGTCCGCCTGGGGCGAGACGAAGACCACCTCGCCCGCACCGATCACCTGATTCTGAGCACCGAGCACCTCCACCCGCTGACCGACGCGCAGGTCGGGGGCGCGCTCGATAGGAACCGGGATCAGGACTTCCAGGGGCTGATTCTGGTTGACGGCCGTGAGTCGTGTCTGGGGGGTGACGTAGTCGCCGACCTTGACCGGGATGTCGGCGACGGTGCCCGCGAAGGGGGCATCGACCGTGAAGTAGCCAAGCTGCACCCGCTGACTGGTGAGGGTGGCCTGAGCCTGCTGGGCAAGGCGCTCGGAGCGCCGGATGACCGCCTGCTGGGCACGGATCTGGGCTTCGAGGGCTTCCTGTTCGGAACGGGCCACCCGCAGGCGGTTGACCCGTTCGTCGAGCTGCTGGCGGGCTGCTGCACCCTCGGAGACGAGCTGGCGATAGCGCTCGTACTCCTGGCGGGCGAGGGCGACATCGGCTGTGCGGGCGGCGCGGTTGCGCTGGAGGGCGGCGAGAGTCTCGCGGGCGCTCTCGGCATCGGCGCGGGCCGCCGCGAGGGCCGCCTCCGCCTCGCGTACGCTCGCCTGCTGGTTCTCGGGATCGATGCGCATCAGCGGGGCACCGGCGGCCACCTGATCCCCGGACTGCACGGCAATCTCGACGATGCGTCCTTCGACGCGGGGCAGGAGCGTGACCGAGCGGCGCGAACGGAGATTGGCGACGAACTCGGACATCTCGCGCACCGCGGTTGGGGCGACGGTGACAAGCTGCACCGGAGTCGGAGGCGGTGCGGCAGCCTGGGGATCGCCGCCCGCGCCGCAGGCGGCAAGCAGAACCATGGCCCCAAGAGGCAGCAAAGCGGAGAACAGACGGACAAAAGACATTGGGCAATTCCTGACGATTCCGGGGCGATCCCTTCCTCCAAATGGACAGATGGACGGGGGGATCGCCTTCTAACCCGAGAGGGAATCATCGATCCCATCAAAGAGTTTCAGACTGGCCCATTCGGCACTCCAGACCTGTGTGCAGCCAATCTCTGTCACCGGGCCAGTCATGCCCCCCGATCCACCAACAGTCGGGGAGAGCCCCCTGCGCCAATGTCGACGAAAGACCAGCGCAAATCTGGCCATCTATCTACCATCTATCTCACAGAAATGCTCTCTCAAACGATCAGCTATCGATCAGCTATCGATCAGCTATCGATCAGCTATCGAATGCCATGTCGCCAGAGGTTCGGGTTAATTTTTCTCACCTGTGCTGGCCTCCTGACGCACCCATTCTCTAGAGTCGATGGCCTGGGGCACTGCGAAGTGCTTACAAGATTGGGAAGACTCTGTACATTGGGCACAATCCTTCTTGTCATGGAGACCCGCATTTGACCTTCCATCCTTTCCCCTCCAATGGGCAGCGAGCCTCCCGTGGTTGGACGTCCGAACCGGACGACACGTCGTACCCCGCCGAAGACTTTCAGGTGTTCCGCGCCGCCTTCGAGCAGGCGGCGGTGGGGATGGCCCACGTCGGCCTCGACAGCCGCTGGCTGCGCGTCAACCGCAAGCTCTGTCAGATCACGGGTTACAGCGCAGAGGAGTTGCTCACGCTGACCTTCCAGGACATTACTCTCCCGGAGGATCTGGAGGCGAATCTGCACCTGATGGACCGGCTCATCGCCGGAGAGGTTGCGACCGGCACCCTGGAGAAGCGCTACCTGCGCAAGGACGGTAGCCTCACCTGGGTCAGCCTGACCGTAGCTCTGGTGCGCGACTCCCAGGATCGTCCCCGGTGCTTCGTCGGCATCATCGAAGACATCGACCGGCGCAAGCGCGTCGAAGCGCAACTTGCCGAGAGCGAATACCGCCTCAGGCTCGCGATGGAGATGAGCGGTCTGGGCATGTGGCACTGGAATGTGGTGGAGGATCGACTGGAGTGGACTCCCCAGTGCAAGCGCGTCTTCGGCCTCGCCCCTGACGACGAGATTAGCTACGCACGCCTGCTTGCGCTGCTGCACCCGGACGACCGCACCATCGTCGAGCGGGGAGTGGAGCAGACCCTGGGCCGTCCGGGCACGCCCTACGACGTCGAATACCGCACGATCTGGCCCGACGGCAGCGTGCACTGGATCGCCGCCCGGGGCGACTGCCTGTTCGACTCCCGGGGCGAGCCGCTGCGGATGGTGGGGATCGCCTACGACATCACCGAGCGCAAGCGCTTCCAGATGCAACTGGAGGCACAGGCACAGACGATCGACGGCCTGCTCGCCGCCGAGCGCGCCGCCCGCACCCAGGCGGAGTTGGCCAACCGGGCCAAAGATGAGTTTCTTGCCATCCTCAGCCACGAGTTGCGCACCCCCCTCAACCCGATCATCGGCTGGACCCAACTGCTGCGACGGGGCGAGCTACCACCCGCACGGCAGGCCATGGCCCTGGAGGCAATCGAGCGCAATGCCCGGCTACAAAACCAGCTCATCGCCGATCTGCTCGACGTCAACTGCATCCAGCAGGGCAAATTTCGCTACCACAGTGAGTCGATCGATTTTCTGGGCGTCGTGCAGGCCGCCGTCGAAGCCGTGCATACCCTGGCCGATGCGGCGGGGATCAGCCTCAAAACCCATCTGCCCACGACAGAAGTGCGGCTGTGGGCCGATCCGACGCGCCTCTCCCAGGTGGCCTGGAATCTGCTGACCAACGCCATCAAGTTCACCGCCCGGGGCGGCTGGGTGGAGGTGTCGCTGCGACAGCAGGAAAATCTGGCGATCCTGGCCGTCCGCGACAGCGGGGTAGGGATCGCTCCTAAGTTCCTGCCGCACCTCTGGGAGCGATTCCGGCAGGCCGACTCGACCACCACCCGCTCGCAGGGCGGCCTCGGGCTGGGGCTTTTCATCGTGAGGCATATCGTCGAGTCCCACGGCGGCACGGTGCGGGCAGAAAGCCCGGGGGTCGGCCAGGGAGCCACCTTTACCGTCGAGCTGCCCGTGCGCTGACGGTTTGGTGGTGGCCCCGACACAGCACAAGCGGCACCTGCCCGCAGAGGGCAGGTGCCGCTTTCCACTGGACCAGGCTACGACTCGGCGTCGGTGGCCATGCCAATGCGGCTGATATTGAGCTGGCGCAGTTCGTCGAGCACGTCGACCACCGCCGCATACTGGGCATCCTTCTCGCCCGCGATGATCAAGATCGCGTTTTCGTTGGCGTCGAGGGCCGCTTTCACCGTCGGGCCAATATTCTTGAGCTCGATCGGCTTCTTGTCGAGCAGGTACTTGCCAGACTTGTTGATCACCAGGGTGAGTTGGCTGGGCGGCGGTGCATTCGGTACCGGCGGTGCCGCCTTCGGCAGGTCGAGGGGGAGCCCTTTCTGCTGGGTGAGGAAGATCGAGGCGAGCACGAAGAACGTGAGGATCGAAAAGAGCACGTCGATCAGCGGCACGACGTTGATTTCGCCGACGACACCGGCACCTTCGTCTTCCGCGCTGAGCTTGAGGGCCATCCAGAGACTCCTACGACAATGCAGCGATTCCAGGGTAATGCACTGCCCCGAGCGACGTCAGCGGCGCCGCTGCTGTAAGACCCGGTAGACATCGAGGATGTCGAGGTCGTAATGGGCAAGCAGAACGAGGGTATGGTACCACAGGTCTGCCACCTCCTCGGGGATGCGCTCGCGGTCTTTGGCCGCCATCACCACCTCGGCGGTCTCCTCACCCAGTTTCTTGAGGATCTTGTTTTCGCCCGCTGCGAGCAACTGGTTGGTGTACGAGCCTGCCACCGGATGCGCCTTGCGCTCGGCGATCACCCGGAAGACCTGGGAGAGGGTGTCGGCGGGGGGAAGTGACTTCTCGCCGGTGTCGAGCCGGTGGAAACAGCTGCGCTCCCCGACGTGGCAGGCGATCCCGCCCACCTGTTCGACGGTGACGAGCACCACGTCGGCATCGCAGTCGTAGCGCACCTGGCGCACCCGCTGGGTGTGCCCCGAGGTCGCCCCCTTGTGCCACAACTCACCCCGCGAGCGACTCCAGAACCAGGTTTCGCCGGTCTCGACCGTGCGCCCGAGCGACTCGCGGTTCATCCAGGCGACCATCAATACGGTGCCATCGAGCACATCCTGAACGATGGCCGGTACCAGGCCACGTTCGTCGAACTGTACGGCGCTCAGTATCTCTACTGACAACCCGCTGCCATTGCTATGCAAACTGTCCATCCCTGGGCAACCTTGATTCAAGATAGTACCTCACACGTTGATAGGGGTGGATCATGCGCTCGCGTTTGTCTGCAGTTGCCCTGCTGGTTCTGACGGTGGTCTGCGCCGCCGGTGAAGCCCGCGCCGACGAAAACCTCTACCAGGTACTGCGGGCTCCGATGTATCTGAAGCCGACCTACGGTACCGACTGGCCCGACGACGTCACCAAGCGGCAGGCGGCCGCCACCAGCGACATGCTGCGCCGCATCGAGCAGGAAATGTTCGAGCCTGCCCTCTACACCCGCGACCTGAGCAACCCCTTCTCCAACTCCCTGCGCTCCCAGTCGACCTACTACAAAGTGACCGGCCTCGAACCGGCCCGCTGAACCGATCATTTGCCCACCCGAGCGCACCCGGGGGTGCGCTCGGGTGCACTTTCAGGCAGCTTTTTCGCCGAGGGCCAGTTCGAGCAGTTTGTCGGCATCCATCAGATCGATCTGGGCGAGCGAGTTGGGGTCGCTCAACATCCGCGAGAGATCGCTGTTGGGGTCTTCGAGCGCCCGGTTGAAGACGCTGTTTTCATCCTGCAACTGCGTGTACAGCTCGCTGTTGGGGTCGCTGAGCGCCTGACCAAGGGAGCTGTTGGGATCGCTGAGCGCCTGCGCCAGCGGACTGTTGGGATCAGTATCAACCAACATCATCAGGGGCGCCATCTCCGCGGCCTCCCCGGGCTCGCTCCAGATGTCCTCGAACCAGGAGGTGTCCTCCCAGAGATCGTCGAGCCAGCTGTCGCTCCAGAGGTCGTCGCTCCAGAAGTCGTCGCTCCAGAGGCTGTCGAAGCTGTCCCAGGAATAGGCATCGGTGCTCCAGGAATCACTGGCGACATCGACCCCGAAGGTGTAGTCCGCCCAGGGGTCGTAGCCCGCGTAGGAGGAGCCGTCGGTGTCGATTTCGAGCACACCGTCGCTGCTCCACTCGAACGACTCCCAGGAATTGCTCCAGTCAGGCTCAGCAGGCGGTGCCGCGTACTCGTCGGGGGGCGCCGTTGGAGGAGCCTCGACTTCGCTGCCGTCCGCCCAGACGTACTCGACCGCCTGCCCGGCGTAGTCGCTCACCTGCCTGGCATAGCCCTGCAGGCGCTCGGCCAGACTGCCGTCGAAGAAGCTTTCGTCGTCCGACGGGTCGCTGCTCGGCTCACAGCTCTCGCCGGACGACTCGTAGGAGCCACCCAGATAAGAATCGTCTAGCTCTTCCATGGCAGTCTCCGAGCACAAGGCATCATCAGGGTAGCGCTCCGGTCAGCGGTGGCCAATCCCGGGGGACCATGATTGTCTGGGTTCTATCTAGGTTCGTTCTAGGTTTGTTCTAGGTTTGTTCAGGCGCCCATTGCCGCCGCCACTGCCTGATCGCGCACGCGGGCGTAGAGATTGCGCAGGTAGTGGAGGGCCGGTTCGGCTCCGTCGATGGGCGGTGGCCCGAGCACGTCGAGCACCGTTTCGCTCGCCGGGGGCGGCGTGATCACCACCAGCTGCGGGTCGAGGTCCCCGGCCAGTTCCCAGAAGCCCTCGGCGGCGATCTCCGGCACCGGCTCGCGGGCGACCGGCTCGACGGCGGCGGCCGGGGGCTCGCCGCCGCGCAGTTCGCGCAGACGGCGGATGATCTCGGTGCGGGTGCGGCCGCGCAGGGCAAACAGTACGAACGGATCTTGATCGAAGCGCTCGCCCATCAGGTAGTAGACGGCGGCGATGTGCTTGCAGGGGTTGGCCGAGTCAGGGCAGGAGCAGCGGCTCTGGATGTCCCACTTGGTGAAGGGAAAGAGGCTCTTGCCCACCGCCGTGAAGGCTTCTTCGATATTCTGGGGCATCTCCCCGGCGAGCAGCTTGGCGGCAAAGATCGCCCGCTCGGCGAGCACAGCGATGATCCCTTCCCACTCCTCGTCGCTGAAGGGCTCAAGCCCGAGGGAGACGTCGTAGGGCTGGGGGGCGGTGCCCTGCACCTTCGCCTTCACTTTCGACCCCTGAAACTCGATGCTGAGCACGTTGCCGCCGCGGGCATAGTTGCGGCCACGGGCAAGGCGCTGGGTCCAGCCGAACGATTCGAGCACGTCGATCCAGCGCTGGGCCCACCACTGGCTCGCGAAGACCTTCGGGGTGTTGTCCTGGGTGCTGCGCGGAAAATCACCCATCAGCTCGCCTCCACTTCGGTGTCGATGATCTCGGAGCGATCGAGCACCAGCAGTTGCCGCAGCTGGTCGGTGCTGAGCTCTGTGATCCAGTTTTCACCGGCGCTCACCACCTGCTCGGCGAGGGCCTTCTTGCTCTCGATGAGGTCGTTGATGCGCTCCTCGAGCGTGCCGGCGCAGACAAACTTGTGCACCTGCACATTCTTGGTCTGGCCGATGCGGAACACCCGGTCGGTGGCCTGGTTTTCGACCGCCGGATTCCACCAGCGGTCGAAGTGGAAGACGTGGTTGGCGCGGGTGAGGTTGAGGCCGGTGCCGCCCGCCTTCAGCGACAGGATGAACACCCGTGGCCCCTGGGGATCGCGCTGGAAGCGGTCGATCATCGCCTCGCGCTGGTTTTTGCTGGTGCCGCCGTACAGGAAGAACACCTCCGCCCCCAGTTCGCGCACCAGATGCTCCTGCAGCAGTTCGCCCCACTCGGCGAACTGGGTGAAGATGAGCGCCCGGTCGTCGCGGGCGATCACCTCTTCGAGCATCTCCTCCAGGCGGCTGAGCTTGCCCGAGCGCCCAGAGAGCAACCCGCCGTCACCCAGATAGTGGGTGGGATGGTTGCAGATCTGCTTGAGCTTCACCAGGGTGGCAAGCACCGCCCCCCGCCGCTGGATACCGCTGGCCGCCTCGATCCTGGCGAGCGATTCGCCGACAGTGCGCTCGTAGAGGGCCGCCTGCTCGGGGGTGAGCGGGCAGAAGACGGTATTTTCCTGCTTCTCGGGCAGATCTTGAATGACCTGGGGATCGGTCTTCAACCGCCGCAAAATAAACGGCCCGACCAGCGAGCGCAGGGCAGTGAGCGAGTTGCGGTCGCCGTATTTTTCGATGGGGATCGCAAAGCGGCGCTGGAAGAAGTTGCGCGCCCCCAGGTAGCCGGGGTTGAGAAAATCGAGGATCGACCACAGTTCGCTCAGGCGGTTTTCCACCGGCGTGCCGGTGAGGGCTACTTTGAAGCGGGCCACCAGTTCGCGGATCGCCTGGGTCTGCTTGGCCTCCGGATTTTTAATATTTTGGGCCTCGTCGAGGACGATCCCCTGCCACTCGATGCGCTTGAGGTCGCGCACGTCGCGCTGGACGAGGGCGTAGTTGCTGATCACGATATTCTTGGCCTTGGCCGCCTCCACGAAGTTGCGCCCCTTCGGACGGCGGGCGCCGTGGTGGACGTGCACCCCGAGGCTGGGGGCAAACTTCTTCACCTCGCGCTCCCAGTTGCCCATCACCGAGGTGGGGCAGATAAGTAGCACCGGCCCCTCCAGCCGCCCGCGCTCGCGCAGGTGCAATAGATACGCCAGCAGTTCGATGGTCTTGCCCAGGCCCATGTCGTCGGCCAGACAGGCCCCCAGCGACCACTCCTCCAGAAAGAGCAGCCAGCCAACGCCGAGCTTCTGGTAAGGGCGCAGGCTCCCCTTGAATCCGGGCGGCTCGTCGACGGGGGTGAGCTGGCGCTGGTCGGTGAGGTGGTCGA
>Ga0073934_10006896_pt1 | contig 16193 bp, 8 predicted proteins | sample LarsenN4metaG_FD_76834 | JGI IMG/M metagenome (GOLD analysis project Ga0073934, IMG submission 76834) | Hot spring sediment bacterial and archeal communities from British Columbia, Canada, to study Microbial Dark Matter (Phase II) - Larsen... ...
GAATCCGGTTTATCTATACACTATTATTAACAAAAACTCAAGCCGACGTATTAGACGATTGTAACTTAATACCCAACACTTGAGTAAAAGCTCCTCTTGCTTGAGTAACGCCAATCGTGCGTTCGGCTGATTCTATCATCGGGCGACGCAAACTCACAACTATAAATTGTGCTTGTTGCGCCTGTTGTTTAATCATTTTAGCTAATCGTTCCACGTTTGCCCCATCCAGAAACATATCTACTTCATCAAATGCATAAAATGGCGAAGGACGATACCTTTGCAGGGCAAAAATAAAGCTTAAAGCTGTGAGAGATTTTTCTCCCCCAGACATGGAAGCAAGGCGTTGTACTGGTTTACCTTTGGGGTGTGCAACTAAATTTAAGCCGCTACTAAATGGATCTTCGGGGTTGTCGAGTTGTAAATAGCCGTCGCCTTCAGAAAGGGTGGCAAAAATTGATTTAAAGTTTTCATTGACGGCGTCGAATGCTTCTTTAAAAGCGCGTTGACGCAAAGTAGTAAAGTTTTCAATTCTTAACAATAATTCTGTACGTTCTGCTTCCAATGTTTGCAATTTTTGACTGAGTTCTTCTAAACGTTTTTGGGTGCGTTCGTATTGTTCTAACGCCAGCATATTCACTGGTTCCATTGCTTGTAGGCGCTTAGCAAGCGATCGCAATTCTTTTTGTAATTCTTCTAAATCGACTTTATCTGGAACTTCTGGTAAAGGTGATGGTAAATCCGCCGCCACTGTTTGCAGTTGGGCTTGGACGTTTGCTAGTTGTTCCCGACGCGTTTGCTGGGTTTCTTGGAGTTTTTGAATTTCCCACTCTAGCTGTTGTTGACGCTGGGTGTCAGCACGCAATTCCTGTTCAGCGCGATCGCGTTTTTGTTTTTCTTCCCCTAAATTCGCTTCCATTTCACTCAAACGCTGGCGAGTCTGGGAAATTTGTTCGTTAATTGCGACTATTTCACCAGCAAGGCGATTGATTGTGTCTCTGGTAGAGGATTGTTGTGTTTGGTATTCAATAATACGCTGTTCTGCTGCTTCAATTTTCTCCTGTAAGCGCTGTTGCTGATTTTCTAAGTCTTTGAGGTTTTGTTCGGCTGTCCGTAATACTTGTTCTCGTTGTTGTAATTGTTGCTCTTGTTCTTTGATCACTGCTTGAATTTGCTGCCATTCCTGGGGAGTTTGGGAGGCTTCCAACTCTGCCAGCGCGTGGCGTAGTTGTTGCAATTGTTGCTCTTGTCCTGGTAAATCCCGATCTAAAACTTCCAAACGAGACTGAGCAGTGGTAAGTCTTTCGGTATTTTGGCTAAGTTGCGATCGCGTAGTTTCTAACTGGGTAGTGAGGGTTTTGATTTCTTTTTGTAACTGTTCTAGTTGCAACTGCTGTTCGCGCCGGGTTTGACGTGCTTGTGTTAATTCTTGGGAAAGCTGTTTGGCGCGAGTTGAAAGGGATGCGATCGCCTCGGTACAACGTTCTAAAATTCGATCAATATCTCCCAAGCGCTTTTTCAGCGCCAAGACTTCTTCCGATTCCGCTGCTTCGCCACTTCCAAACCGCAACGCCGAACGCTGGAAGACACTACCACCAGTCATCGCACCACTAGTTTCTAACAATTCGCCTTCGAGGGTGACAATCCGGTAAAGTCCCAAATTTTTACGAGCGTGTTCTAAGGTGGAAAAGACAACTGTATTGCCAAAAACGTAGGCGAACACATCCCGATAACGCGGCTCACACTCCACTAAGTTCACAGCATAGCCGATAAAGCCTTGAGCTAAACGCAGGGTTGCATCTGGTGTAAATTTCGGAGCTTGAATTTTATTTAACGGTAAAAAAGTTGCTCTCCCAGCACGTTTTTGCTTTAATAATTCAATTCCGGCGGCGGCGACGGAATCATCTTCCACCACAATATGTCCCAACCGCGCACCAGCAGCAACTTCCAAAGCGAGTTGAAAACGCGGTTCCACTCGTCCTAGTTTGACAACCATCCCACAAATACCAGGCATTCCTGATTGTAGAATGACTTTACTTGCGCCTGTGCCTTGGACTTCTTGTTGTACTTGCGCTTGTGCTTCTAATTTATCTAATTGGCGTTGTTTTTCCCGTTGTTCTTGTAAGAGGCGCTTTTGGGTTTCTTGTTGAATTTGTAATTCTTGTTCTGTGGCGGTGAGATTTTCCGCTAATGCTTGAATTGGTTCACTGGAGGAATTAAATTCTGTTTCTAGGCGACTACACTCAGTTTGTTTTTCTGCAAGTTGTGGTTCTAGAGTATGAATTAACTGGGTTTGTTCTTGAATTTGCTGTTGCAGTTGGTTGTTTCGTTCCCTTAGCTGTGCTTGTTCGGTGCGCTGGGGTTCGACGGTTTGCAGCAAAGTTTCAATTTGGCGATTGAGTGCTGTTTGTTGTTGTACCCAAGCTTCCGAAGCAGAAGCAATTTCTGCTGCTGCTTGACGAGAATTTTCTAATTCTTGTTGGGTTGCATCTCGTTCCGTTTGTAGAGACTTTGCATGCGACATCTCTACATTTTGTTGTTGCACCAGTTGTTCTATAGTTTGCTGGTGCTGTTGAATTTCTTGCTGAGTTTGAACTAGACGCTTGGCTGTTTCTTGGAATGCTGTTTCTAGTTCTGTTTGTTGACGTTGGAGTTGTTTACGTTCGGCTTCTTGGTTAGCGAGGATGGATTGTACTGCTAAAAGTTCTTCTTCTCCCAATGCTTTCACACGGGCGTTGAGTTGTGCAAGTTGGATATTTTTTTGAGTAATTTGGGTGTTGAGGTGGGTGAGTTGTTCGGTGAGTTCGGTGGAGGTGCGATCGCCTGCTTGAATTTGGTTCGCTAACTTTTCTTGGTGATTTTGCAAGGTACGCCAAGATAACACCGCTTCCCACTTTTGTTTTTCTAAATACTCAGTGCGGAGTTTTTGGTATTTTTCGGCTTTGGCTTTATCTTGAGAGAGGCGATCGCACTGTGCAGTTAACTCTGTTTCAATAATCCGGCAACTATCTTCTTTTTCTCGAACTTCTTCGAGAGTATTTTTCGCTTGATTAATTTTACGGTCAAAGGCTGCCACCCCTGCCAACTCATCAATAATTTCGCGCCTTTCCCGCGCGTTCATCGAAATAATACTAGTGACGTCTCCTTGCAAAACGACGTTGTAACCTTCTGGATAAACGCGCAGACGTTCTAATTCTTCGTGTAACTCTGTCAGAGTACTGGAAATTCCGTTAATGTAATAGTTTGATGTATAAGTTCCTTGGGGAGTCACGCGTAGCCTGCGGGTGACACTCCACTCTCCACCCGGTATAGCGCGGATTTTTTGTTTACGATTTTTTTCGTCTTCTGTTTGTTCAACCTCTTGTGTATTCTTCTGTGCAACGGAGGTATCGTCATCGAGGCTTTCAACTTCGACGGTGGAAACAATCGGTTCAACTTCTAAAAATTCATCTGGTTCATGATCCGATAAATCAAACGTCACCGTCACACTAGCTTCGACAGCAGCACGAGATTTGCTAGTTTGGGTGGTGTTGACGAGATCGGGTAAGCGATCGGCACGCATTCCCTTAGAATTAGAGAGTCCTAAGCAAAATAGCAGCGAGTCAAGAATATTCGATTTCCCAGAACCATTTGGTCCAGAAATGACAGTAAACCCCGGCAACAGAGGAACGGAGGTAGTGCCACCGAAGGATTTAAAATTGGTAAGTTCAACCCTTTTTATATGCACCATAGGCGCTGACTAGTTGGGAAGGCGGAAAGTTCAAGTGTATCAGTGAACGTTGTTAATAGTCATTGATTTGGGATCGGGGGTTGAGGATTGGGTGGGGTTCTAGTGGTCTGTGTCATTAGTTCTGAGGGGTAAAAAAGAACCGCAAAGACGCCAAGTACGCCAAGAGAAGGGGAGAAGAAAAGGGTAATTGATTAAATTATTAACCCAGCAAAATTAATGCGATCAACCACTAGGCTGGGATAGTAATTACAAACTCTGCTCCCAGTCCCGGGGTAGAATTTACCTCTAGAGTACCCCCATGTTTTTCTACAACAATTTGACGGGCAATAGATAATCCTAATCCAGTTCCTTTACCTACAGCTTTGGTGGTAAACAGATGATCAAAGATTTTTTGTCTAACTTGTTCTGACATCCCCACGCCATTATCTTGAATGCGGATCAAAACTGAATTTTTACCTTGACTCATGCTAGTCGAAACAGTAATGCAATTGGGATGGGCTTGAATTTCCTGAAAGTTACGTCCAAAATTTGACTCCTCCAAAGCATCTATGGCATTTGCTAGTAGGTTCATGAATACTTGATTCAATTGTCCAGCAAAACATGGGATGGGAGGTATATCACCATAATTTTTCACAACTTCAATGGCGGGACGAGTATTATTCGCTTTGAGACGATGTTTGAGAATCAAAATAGTACTGTCGAGATCTTCATGAATATTAAAGGCAATTTTACTTTCGGTGTCTGCTCTGGAAAAAGACCTTAAGCTATCGCTGATACTACGAATGCGCTGTACACCCTCTTGCATTGACAAGATTAATTTAGGTAAATCTTCACGCACATATTCTAAATCTATGGCTGCGATTTCTGCTTGAATTTCTAAATCAGGGTTGGGGTATTTCTGCTGGTAGAGGTTGATGAGATAGAACAAATCCTGTACATAGTTTTGGGTAGAGAAGCGATGCTAAAGTCGATAATTTTGATTTGTTTGGTTGTGGGGTTGATGAGAATATTAGCCGGTTTGATGTCTTTATGAATAATGCGATCACGATGTAGTTTTTCTAGAATCAGGGTAATTTGAATAGCGATGTCGAGAAATTCTTCTACAGAAGGGATGTTTTGCTTGATCCATTCCTGAAGAGAGATACCCCCAAAGTCTTCCATTACTAAAGCATAACCATTGCCGTAGGTTTCTAAGCTCAGTGGTTGCACAATACCAGGGATATCAAGATTTTTGGCAATTGTGTACTGATTACGAAATTGCACAAGTTCATTGAAGCTAGGATATTCATTCCGCATCAGTTTAATCACTACGGGTTGCTGATCTTGCTTTCTCAAACCTCGATAAACAAGAGTTCTAATACCTGTATAAATTTTTTCTAAAACGCGATAACCCGGAATATTAACTGTAGCTTCTACCATGTTGATTTTAAACACCGATTGTCTATTCTATAATAGTTTTCCCCTCAGTGTGGTTTTTGTATCAACTATTGCTAAAACTCATCTAATTTACTTAAAACAAATGAGGTCTAGCAGAAGCCTACTAGACCGGAAATTTTATTTGGAACGCGATCGCAATTAATTAAAGATGTATTGCGTCACGAAGAGTTATCGATGGGAGTAATTACAACTAAGGGTGGACAGTAGGACACTGCAAATTAGCTCATCTACGGTAGGAAGCTCAAGACAAAGCATTCACTGAGTGAAATATTAAACAGTGCAACTGAAAGCGAATGTGATATTTAGGTGAACTATTGCAGCGCTGGGCTTAGGCAGGAGGCACAAGCCTTTGCCTGTGGATTAATTATATTAACGTGTGCCTGTCGTTCATGTGACTTGATTCTATACAACTTTTGAGCAAAAGTCAAGTAGATTCTTAAGACAATATTAAAAAATAAGCTTTTTTTAATTTTTAGTGATACACGGTACTTGATTTCATTTAATCCATTGGCAGAATGATCGTAAAGAACTATTGCGATCGCTTTTCATGGCTCTGGCTACCGGACATTTAAGGAATTCTACCTGCCTAGAACCTATCTTCATACTCCAGCACCGCCTGATTATCGCCAGATAAATCAGTGGAAGTACGCAGGCGAAACTCAGAATTAATACGATAGTTAACGCCAAATTGTGGCGCTTCATCACTCGTCAAAACTTTGAGAGCAGAAAAAGAAATATTACGGGAAACATCAATTCCAGCTTCCGCCGCCAGATCCATCGAAAAATTTCTCCTTGTTACTTCTGGATTATCTGGATCATCGGAAGCAACAGTAGGAAATATACGTAGTTCACTTAAACCGAAAGCGTTACCAATTTGGTTAAAAGCGCGTTGAATATTCAAAGCCGAACCTGCTAAATTGACAAGTCCCAAGGTGCTATCACCACGTCCCAAGGTTTGTACAAAACCACCCCCGAGTAAAGCAACTATTTCTGTTTGATTGCGGGGAGGATTGCTGGTGAGTTCGAGATTTTGATTAAGCTGGCTAGCTGGACCATCGATTCTGGCTTCGACACGCACAGTATTTACAGGTTGAAAGGATGTAATGTTTTCATCACTGATTTCAGAAGAGAAAGGAGTGATAGTTACTTGGGAAGGGTTGACATCCAATACGTTAGCAAAGAGGCGGATATCCAAGTCGGGGTTTTGATCTCCTCTAAAAACCGCTCTGTTTTTATAACCACGAGCAAGGTTAAATTGAGTAGTAAATAAATTCACATCTCCACCCCGTAGGCGAATAGTTCCTTCAGGTTCTGGATTATTAAATGAACCATTGACATTCAGCGAACCAGTAGCGCGGAAACTTAGAATTGGTGGTAAAGCAATTTCTACATTTTTGTCTAATTCTAATTTGAGATCATTAAATCGTGTGACTGTAGTGTAATTTTCAGATTTTTCTGGTTTATTTGTTTTGGCATAACTAATTTCTTGATGACTATTGCCAGCATTGATGGCGTTGTTAGCTGATTCTGTGATTAAAACCTGACCATTAGCTAGCTTGAGATTACCGCCAATAACTGGACTGAGAGCAGAACCAGTAATCTGCAAATTGCCACTCACCCCTCCTTGATACCGTCCCTTCAAATTCACTGCTAATTTATTCAAAGACACATTCAGAGGATGATCTATTTGTTTTTGGGAGTTAGTGAAAATCGGAATTTCTCCTTGAGCTATGATATTACCCTGACTAAAATTGCCTTGGAGACTTTCAACTTTAATACGGTCAAAATCAAACTGGGCCTTACCTGTGACATCAGTCAATTTTCCTGGTAAAGCCTGAGCTGAAAATGTGGCATCTTTAACAGCAGCAATACCATTCACAATTGGTTGTTCTTTTGTTCCCCGTACAGTGAGATTGACTTCCCCTTGTCCCTTTTCAAAAGCTAGCTGATCTGTCAACAAGTTTAAAATTGCTAAGCCTTCGTTTTTCACTTGCACATCCAAATTGATTTGGTCGCTATCTGGTGCAGCAGTAGCAAAAGGCAATTTTGCAGGAACACTGCCAGTAATGGTAACAGGTTCGGAGCCAGCAACCATGACGTTACTACCAAAATTTAAACGTCCATCGTGGTAGCTAAAACTTGCAGTCGCCGATTCTATACCTTTTTGATTTAGGGTTCCTTGTGTAATTTGTAATTCTCCTCTGGCTTGGGGATTATTAACACTGCCTGCTAAAGTTGCTGTAGCGTTGATGTTACCTGTCGCACCCATTGGCAAATTGACGTAATTACTCAACACCTCCAGGGGGAAATTTTTCACCCGTAGCTGACCCGATTGTTCTGTACCGCCTACATTACCAGTGAAAGCGATCAGCTGATCTTGAGATTCAATTCGCAAAGGTAGTAACCTGAGAACACCATTTTCAAAGCTACCGTGAGCAATTACTTGTTCTACTGTGTATAGGTGGTTGGGTTCGCTTTCTCGTCCCCAGACGAAGTTTTGACCATTCAATTTAAAATCTGCTGTTAGTCCATTTTCTGTGGCAGTATCAAAATCAATTTCGCCGTTAAAAGTCCCTTTTAAATCTGCTAAGTCTGGTACTAAAGCAACATCACGCCGTTGTTGTTGCTGCTGTGCAATCAGTGCTTTAATTTCGGAAAAACGGCGAATTTGATCTAGTATAGGCTGGCCTGCTGAACCGACTGCTACGGTGTTGAGGTCACTCGCTTTACCGTAGGTTGGGGTAGCTGTTCCCCGTTGGAAATCTTGTAGTTCAAAAAACTGGAGTGTTGTTAATATATCTTGGATTTCACCTTGACTGATGTTTAGTTTGCCTTTGATTTGGGGAGTTGTAGCTGTGGGTGTAAACTCACCAGTAAAGGCATAGCGACTGTTACCTTTGATGAAGGCGCTATCGGTCAGGGTTGTCTTACCATCTTCGTAACGGAACAGAGCTTGCAAGCGATCGCCTTTAATTCTACCTACTTGTGGCTGAGCGATCGCTACATCCCCGGCTACTGCTAATGTATTTTGATTAATAAGAAAATCTCCACTCAGTGAACCTGCTATTTCCCCTTGTCCCAAATAAGTACTTGCAGGTACTGGCAAATTCAACACTTTTAAGGGAAAGTTTTCTACTTTTGTCGCTAAATTATCGCCTTGTGCTTGACCTATTGCTGAAGCTTGCTGCCATTGCACTGTAAAGGAATTGGGGCGATTATTCCCATCGAGATTGACAGCAATTTTGTCATGCTTGCCAGTGACATCTAAATTTAAACCACGTCCTTGCACTGATTGGATGTTACCGTTTAACACCGACTCAAAAGCTAAGTTGTTAACATTCAAGTCTCGCAGTGTCAGTTTTCCTACCAAATTTGGCACAGGCAGATTGCCAGTAATTTTCCCGTTAAAATCAGCTTTTCCAGCTAGATCTACTGTCTGAGGCAACTTTAATGGCAACTGTTGCAGATTGTAATTTTGGGCTTGAACATCAAGATTTAACTCCGTAATTTCAGGTATGCCAGCTTGATTGCTATTGGCTAATATGTAACCACTGGCATTTAAACCAGGGGCTGTTGCTCGTTCAACGAGCAACTTTTCTCCATCCCAGCCGACAAGCGCAGTCAGTGGTCGCTCAATACCAGCTAGACCTTGAGAAAAGTTTACCTGACCTGTTGCCCGGATATCTGCTAACTTAGAGCTTCCTAAATTACCAGCAACTTGGGCTTTGCCACCGAATTTACCTTCTAGCTGCTCCTGAAACCGATTTAAGTCCACGCCAGCAGCATTAACTACGGCCTGATAGCGACCGTTAGCTACTTGGATATTTGTGGCTGTAAAACTGCCACCACCAACATTAAGTTTGGCTTGACCGTTAGCTTGGATTGTTTCTGGTTGAAAGGACTCTACAGAACCAGTAACATTAAACTTACCAGTAATTTGACCGTGTAATTGTTGAGGAACAGGTGTTAATTGTTGCAGTGGTGCGTTATTTGCTTGCAGTTGTGCCTGATATACACCGTTGGCTACTTGAATATTCGTAGCAGTAACTGTACCAGTTTTTACAGCTAAGCTGGCTGAGCCATTTCCACGTAAAGTTTTCAGGTCAAAATTATTAGTATTACCTGATACTTGGAATGTACCCGCCATCGCAGCTTGTAATGCTGGTTGTAATGCAGGGACAGGCTGTTTCAGCAACTGTGACAACCTCACACTATCGGCTACAAGTTTGGCAGAAAAGCTGTTTTCCCCTAGCTGGATTTGAGAAACTGCCACTGTGCCATCTGCGACTTTAACTTTGGCGTTCTGAGTGCGAATATTACCCAGTTTGAAGGGTGCGGAACTGCCAGAGAGGATGAGGCGACCGTTGAAGCGGGCATCATTAAGATTTATATTTTCTAGTTGTTGGGGGTTGACAAAAGGTTCTATTTGTACACCCGTGGCATCAGCAATTGCTTGCCAATTCTGGTTATTCCAACTGCCGGCAACCTGGACTTTACCACCAGCGACACTGAGGGCAACATTACGGAAATTGAGAGTGCGATCGCTATTGACAACAACTTCACCTGTGGTAGGGTACTGCGCCTGGGGGGCTTGGAATTGTACTATTGTTTGCACATTGTCAGCAGTACCAGTCATTTGGGCTGTACCAAAGACAGTACCGACTTTCAACCCTGGTTGCGAGTTGTAAAGAAGAGCGATCGCATCACCAGGAACATCCTTGGCCGATAAATTAAAATTCAAACGGGGAACTGTCCCCAACTCAACCTTGCCAGTACCCTTGACCTCACCGCCGACTTTGGCTTTGCCTTGAATATCTTCAAAGACAATCACCTCATCTTTTAGTGCAAACTCAAACTTGCCACTGGCACTATCAAAATCAACTTTATCAATTTGGGCAGGCTTGTTAGTGGTAACGATACCTGTAAGAATCGGTTCGGTCGTTTTTCCTGTAAACTGCAAATCTGCTTGTACTTCCCCAGTTACAGGTACAGGCAATTTGAGTTTGAGAGTTTCTTGGACATCAGCGACATTGACGCCATTTACACGCCCTGCCAACTTATAACCAGTTTCGGTGTCAATGGTACCGTTAGCAATTAATGGGATTTTGCCGTAGCTGCCGATGACATTGTCAAGCTTAATTTCTGTGCCTTGAAAGTGCAGCTTTCCTTGGGTATTCAAAAATGGTTGGGGAACTTTTGGAACTTGAAACTGAACTGCTTGCAAATCAACATTACCAAATAATATAGGCGGCTGAGTTTGCCCAATTTGAAACTGCATCTGCAAGTCACCGTTGACTCGACCGGCTTGTAATGATAGTGGTAACTTAACTAAGCGCGTCACATCAGAGGCTAGCAACTCTTGCCCGCGTATTTGTAAATTCGTTGCCCATGTCTGTGGGCGGATATCTCCCTTCAAGGCAACATCACCCCCACTGCTTGGTTTTCCTGTCAAGTCCAACCGAATCACTTGGTTGTTTTCCAATAGTTGGGCAGTTCCGTTTACTTGTGAAAATCTCACGGGAGAGGAGAGGGGAGAAGAGGCGTTATTCCCCGTGTCCCCCTTGTCCCCCATGTCTTCTATATCTCTCTTGCGTGGCACTAAGACTAATTGGGCATTGCGGAACCGTATTTTATCCAAATCTGTTTGAATTGGTTGACCTTGACCTTGTCTTTTGATAATAGTGGTAATCCAGCGCCCTTGTTGATCCTGTTCAACGTAAACATCTGGATTGACTAAGGTTACATCCAACTTCAGTTCACGCTTCAAAAGTAAATGTAACGGTTCAAAACCCACCTCCACAGCATCGACTGTAACCCTATCCGGGTCTGTGGGTGTTGCTGGAATGGCTGAAGTCCCAAACTTTACTCCCGTGAGCGAAAATCCCTTAACTTCTCCTAACTTCACTGGACGATTGAGTGTAGTGGTCAGACTTTTTTCTGCTAGTGGTGTTAAATCTTTCTGGATAAAACTCCACAACCGCCAAGCACCACCTATAAGTCCTATTAGTAAAATTCCACCTAAAGCGATGCCACTACGACCCAATATCAACAACCATACACGCTTGTTGTTAGTTGGAGATTTATAATTTTGCTTGAGAGATTTACTCATGGGATTTTACTTTTATTGTTAGCCGAGTTGGAGAGGCACAATAGTTTCACCAACGCATGATAGACGGGTTTTGTTTCCTAGAAGGGTAATAGGAAATAATCCTTTCTCCCTTACCCTTTTTTTTACTATCTAACAAAGTTTATTTGGTACAGCATTTAGCTGGCAATGCCATTACCAGGATACAAACCTATTTTGGCTTTGGAGTATAAGAATAGCGATGATTTAAGTAAAGAAAAAAGAAGCATTTTCGTGCGTTTTAGTCTAAGCAATTAGTGATTGCTAGCAAAATACTTAATATTCATTAATATTTGAGTTGTCAGTGATAATTTCACATTCCGAGTTGGAATTGTTGAGAATTGCTGACAAACAAACACACGTTCCCGCAAGCATCCATTAGTGGTTGACAAGGTTGATTATGTGGACTAACACTATTGCATCTGGGAATAAGGTAAAAGGTGAAGGAAAGGGGTATTATTTCCATCCCTTGCCCTTTTTCCTTTGCCTTTAGTCAGGAAGTATGCGTATTAAGCTATACCACCCAATCTAATCTCTCAAATTTAAAATAGGTATACCTATTAATACTGGTATGTTTAACAAAATTTGAGACAAATATTTTGTATAAATTTACACAACAAGCATTTTATCAACTCCCAGACAAGGGATTAGAGTTTGGGGAGCAGGTGAGGATACAAATAATAAATTTTGAATACTGAAACCTTCATAATCCATAATTGATTCGCTTAATTCTTAATTCCTGTTGTGGCAATACCCTGGATCAATTGACGCTGGCCAAGGAGAAATAAAAATAAAATCGGTACAGTGGTTATAGTTACTGCCGCCATTAGCAAAGGCCAGTTATTGGTAAATTGCTCTTGGAACTCAGCCAAAGCTAGCTGTACAGTTCTCAATTCTGGTTTTGTAGTAAATACTAACGGCTTAAATAAATCATTCCATTCACCGATAAAGGTAAACAGAAACAAAGTTACCAAGGCTGGGCGTGCTAAAGGTAATACTATTTGCCACAAGATTTGGACTCGGCTTGCCCCGTCTATTGCTGCTGCTTCTTCTAACTCTACAGGTATTGTTAAGAAATACTGCCGTAATAAGAAAATACCAAAACCATTAGCAGCCGTCGGTAAAATCAAAGCCCAGTAGGTGTTAATCAAGTGTCCCCATTTCAAGACCAAAAATATAGGAATCACGAGTAATTGAAAGGGAATCACCAGTGTTGCTAAGACAATCAATAGTAATGCTTGTCTACCACGAAATTTGAGTCTTGCCAGGGCATAACCTGCCAAGGCAGAAGTCACTATTTGAAAACCCGTGACAGCTAATGCTACCAAGCTAGAATTAGCAAATGCCAGTAAGAATTTACCTCGTCGCCAAGCTTCATGGTAGTTTGCTAAAGACCAACCGTTCTGAAGAAGCAGATTCGGAGTAGTGCCAGGCGGTGCAAGAGATGTCAAGAAAACTACAAAAAGGGGTAACAAGACAATCAGGCCCCCTAACAAAAGTACTGCCAGACTCCAAAAAGAAGAATATTTAAGATTTCCGAGTGGTTTGGACATGTACTGAATTTGAAGATCCAACCATTTGTTTTTTGTGACCAGAGTAAGCCTTCCTCCGGAGGAGCTACGCTAACGCTGCCGGCAACCGCTAATCTATAACATAGTGACTTGTTAAGTTAAATTAAACCACAGTGAGTAAAAATAAGGATTATGGATAAAGGATGAAACATGAAGGCAGCTATGTTGAAAGCAGAAGGCAGAAGGCAGAAGGATGAAAAATTTTCACACTTCAAACTTCATCCTTCACAAATCACACTTTACCCTATCCTTTGGGGAGCCGCCCAAAGGGCGTCTACATATTTCATCACTTTATCATTGCCCTATATTCATAGGGTTAAATAAAATCTTGGTATCAAATGTATCATATATCCAGGAGCGAACATCAAATGCAGCAGCTAGCAGATCAACCAGAAATTGATTTTCACAGCGAAACCTATAAAGATGCCTATAGCCGCATTAATGCAATCGTGATTGAAGGGGAACAAGAAGCGCATGAAAATTACCTGAAACTTGCTGAACTGCTGAGCGAACACAAAGATGAGCTAATTCGTCTTGCCAAAATGGAAAGTCGTCACAAAAAGGGATTTGAAGCCTGTGGGCGCAATCTCCAAGTAACCCCAGATATAGAGTTTGCTAAACAATTTTTTGCCCAACTGCATCACAATTTTCAAGTAGCAGCCCAAGAAGGCAAAATCGTTACTTGTTTGCTGATTCAATCCTTAATCATTGAATGTTTTGCGATCGCAGCATACAACATCTATATCCCTGTGGCTGATGATTTTGCCCGTAAAATTACTGAAGGCGTTGTCAAAGATGAATATAGTCACCTAAATTTTGGAGAAGTTTGGTTAAAAGAACACTTTGAAGAATCAAAAGCTGAATTAGAAGAAGCAAATCGCCAAAATCTTCCGATTGTTTGGCAAATGCTCAACCAAGTTGCAGATGACGCCGAAGTATTGGCAATGGAAAAAGAAGCGTTGGTAGAAGACTTTATGATTCAGTACGGTGAAGCTTTAAGTAATATTGGCTTCAATACCCGTGACATTATGCGTCTGTCTGCCTACGGACTTAGAGCTGCGTAATCTCAAGGTAAAAGTTAGAAGGAACAAGGTTAAGATTTTGACCGTGCTAATTTTCGATTTTGGAATAATCAACTAAAATCGCAAATTTGAAATTCAAAATCGATAGACCTTTTAACTTTTACCTCGTCTTGGTATGAATCACTATCCAACTGTTGAGAAATCTTGCGCTTTGTGTAGAATTTTCACGAGTTAGAAATTTCTCTCCCACTGACCACTCTGATTTTAGATGACTGGTTGAAGATTGTTTTTCTGGGATGACACATTGGTGTTTCAGTTAGATCACAAATCCAAAACTTTCCAGCCACCGGATTTATCTTTTGGTTGATCCGTCTTGAAATCTAAAATCCAAAATCCGTCTTGAAAAGCTTTGAGCCTTGCTATCGCTTTCGGGGGTGACGCTAACGCCCCAAGCCCTGGCTCAAACTTTTCGCAAAATCCAAAATTCATTGCCACCACGCTTTTAAAAAAGCATACGCCTAATAGAATAGTTCATGTTTGGTCTAATCGGACATCTCACTAGTTTGGAACACGCACAAGCGGTAGCCAGAGACTTAGGCTATCCGGAGTACGCAGATCAAGGTCTAGATTTTTGGTGCAGCGCCCCGCCCCAAATTGTTGATCACATTACTGTAACCAGCATCACTGGTCAGAAAATAGAGGGAAAGTATGTAGAATCCTGCTTTTTGCCGGAAATGCTAGCAAACCGTCGAATTAAAGCAGCTACACGCAAAGTCCTGAATGCTATGGCTCTTGCTCAAAAGCATGATATAGATATTACGGCTTTGGGTGGATTTTCCTCGATAATTTTTGAAAATTTTAATTTAGAGCAGTTCAAACAAGTCCGCAACATCGAGCTAGAGTTTGAACGCTTTACCACAGGGAATACACACACCGCTTACATTATTTGTAGGCAGGTAGAACAAGCATCAAAACAATTAGGGATTGAACTATCTGATGCAACTGTTGCTGTGTGTGGAGCAACTGGAGATATTGGTAGTGCTGTTTGTCGCTGGTTAGAGGCAAAAACAGATGTTAGGGATCTGCTGCTAATAGCCCGAAACCAAGAACGCCTCACAAATTTGCAAGCAGAACTAGGGCTGGGAAAAATCCTAGCTTTGGAAGAAGCATTGCCTCTTGCTGACATTATAGTTTGGGTTGCTAGTATGCCCAAAGGCATGGAAATCGATCCTACAGTGTTAAAAAAACCCTGTTTGTTGATCGATGGAGGCTATCCAAAAAATCTAGCTACTAAGATCCAGCATCCTGATGTGCATGTTCTGAATGGTGGCATTGTGGAGCATTCTCTTGACATTAACTGGAAGATCATGAAAATCGTCAATATGGATGTCCCGGAAAGACAGTTGTTTGCTTGTTTTGCAGAATCAATGCTGTTGGAATTTGAGAAGTTGCATACGAACTTCTCTTGGGGACGTAATCAGATTACCGTAGAAAAGATGGAACATATTGGTCAAATTTCCATAAAACACGGATTTAGACCGCTGTTGGTGTAGGTAAGAGGTAATGGGTAATGGGTAATGGGGAAAAATGATTACCAATTACCAATTACCAATTATTAGTTCCTAATCCCCAATTCCCTATTTCCTATTCGTAAAATATGGCAACTACTGAGCGCAAACCACTTCTGTTGGATTTTGAAAAACCTTTGGCAGAATTAGCAAACCGGATTGAGCAGATCCGTCAACTTGCGGAAGAAAATGGCGTCGATGTTTCTAGTCAAATTCGTCAACTAGAAGCTCGTGCTATGCAATTACGTGAGGAAATTTTTACCAGTCTATCACCATCACAGCGACTCCAAGTCGCTCGTCACCCTCGTCGCCCTAGTACTCTTGATTACATTCAGGCTATTACTGACGAATGGATGGAATTGCATGGCGATCGCTGTGGTTCTGATGATCCAGCTTTAATTGGTGGTGTTGCTCGTTTGGGAGGGCAACCTGTGGTAATGTTGGGTCATCAAAAAGGGCGTGACACTAAAGATAATATTGCCCGGAATTTTGGTATGGCTACTCCTGGCGGCTATCGTAAGGCAATGCGGTTAATGAAACACGCCAATAAGTTCGGGATGCCTATTTTAACTTTTATTGATACGCCGGGGGCTTTGCCGACTGTAGTAGCTGAACGACAGGGCGCAGGAGAAGCGATCGCTTATAATTTGCGGGAAATGTTTAGCCTGGATGTGCCAATTATCTGCACGGTGATTGGTGAAGGTGGTTCTGGCGGTGCGCTGGGTATTGGTGTAGGCGATCGCC
>Ga0073934_10006897_pt1 | contig 16189 bp, 7 predicted proteins | sample LarsenN4metaG_FD_76834 | JGI IMG/M metagenome (GOLD analysis project Ga0073934, IMG submission 76834) | Hot spring sediment bacterial and archeal communities from British Columbia, Canada, to study Microbial Dark Matter (Phase II) - Larsen... ...
CGGCGGCGGGTTCCTCGGTGGCGGCGGATTCGGCAGCATCCCTCCCGAAACCGTGGCCTCCGTGCAACTGCACGGTGTCTGCCTGCAGCACGGCAAGCCCGACCCCAGCCCCCGGATGGATTACGTCCTGGTCCCGATCGAAAACTACACTCAGGACCCCATCCTGCTGCACCTGCTGAGGATCGTCGGCACCGGTCAGGTCGATTCCCAGGCCGCTCAAGCCGCAGCCTGGCATCTCACCGACAAAATGAGCTGGGAACAGCTCGCCAGCAAAACGAATCAGACGCTCAACGGCATTCCCACCAGCCGCTATTTCACCCCGGCTCAGCTTGAGGCCGCGTACGGGATGATCATTGCGGCCAAAGAGCTGGCCGAAGAGTCTCCCATGCCCAAGCCGCGAAAACCAATCCGCGCGGAAACCCCCGCGGAATAGGTTGTCAATCGCCGGAATTGAGGATGACGTATGGAAGCCCACAGGTGGCCACCTGTGGGCTTCTGTGTTGTGGACCTGAGGAGAACTCAATTCGCCAGCGGTCGAGACACCTGCGGAGAGTCTGTGGGCGCAGTTTCGGCGTCGTCCGTCGCGCGCCTAAGCAGCTCGCGGGTTCGCCGTTCTGCCTCGCGAGAATACTGCACGAGCTGATCGCGATATCCGCGGAACGGCCGGACCAGAATCCGCTCGACGACGGTCCGCCGGGCCGACCAGTCAGACTCTGACAGCCCCGCGGAGAGGGCGAGCGCATCCAGCGCTTCCAGCGCGCGCTCGACCGACAACAGGCTCCGTTCAATCTCCTGCAGGGTGACCTTCGCCGACTTTGAGGGCCGCGTGGTCCGACCCTCCCACCGCGACCGCAAGGTTTGCAGCAGGCCGTTCAGGCAGTCGAACCGCATGGCCTGGTCGGGAATGGCGTCCGGGTGTTCGACCAGGTGATCGACCGCCGCGACAACGTTCCGTACGGAGACGTCGACCCCCGGGGCATAGTGGATGACGTGCAAACGGTGCATCAGTTCGCGGACCGGGTCACAGTCGCCGCGGGCATACAGTTCGGCGAGTTCCTGGTGTCCGAACAGCGTGAGCAACGGATCGGCCGGTTCGAGCGTCGTTTCCACCTCTGACAGCATTTCGCGCGATGGCCGGTCGGCCTGCAATGCGGCCCCGAGGACCTCGAAGTAACGCTTGCGTTGGCGGTCTTCAGGATGCCAGTTGTCCTGTGGTCCGTGAGACCGACCCAGTGATCGAACGCCGGTCCGGGGATGATCCTGCAATTCTTCACGAAGCTCCCGGCGGTATTCCCACCAGCAGGTGTCGGGATAGTTGGCAATCAGTTTCTGCGCTCCGGCAACCTCCGAGAGTCGCCGCAACAGCTCCGGGTCTTCGGCGGCAGGGCCAATCCACTCCAGATAACGTGCGGCACGCGTCGGCCGAGCCTTGCGGGGCCAGACGGGGTCGGAGTCTGCCACCGCTCCCAACGTCGGTGACGAGGACCGTGGCTGCGACATGAGCCGCGCGGTCTCCTGCAGCTTGTTCCCCCACCGCGCAACGTCGCGCGGTGCGAAGTGCGCCAGCGGGGAATCCCCCGCGCGCTGCGGCTTTGCCTGGATCTCTGCCGCGGCTTCCAGCAAGGCGCCGCGGTCATAAGCGGTCAGATTGAGGGGCACCGACCAGTCCCAGTTGCAGCGCGACAGCACATGGGCCGCATGGGGCAACTCCAGCCGCGCGGGCAGGTCGGGACGGACGATCGCGTCGGCCGACTTCGCCGCCAGCAGAAGGTACTCCCCAACGCCGACTTCCAGGCAGGCGATCTGAGGAAACGCCTCGGCCAGGGTGCACGCCGTCGCGAGCAACGGGCCGGGACCGAAATCCACGCCGCGGAACCGCTGACAGAACACCCCCTGAGTCGACAACTGCTGCGCGGCCCGGTGGTAAAACTCGCGGGTGTAGGCCGCCGTTGTGCCACAGACCATCGGCGGCGGCGCGGTGACCGCGATGACGTCGAACGGCCCGGCCTCCCGCAGCGCCAGCCATTCCGGCGGCTGACACCGCCAACGGCAACGGTCATCCTCAAAGGGATCGCGACCACAGGCTTTCGCCAACGGGCCGCGGATCAGATCCACTAAAGTGGCGTCGGATTCCACGCACACCAGTTCCCGGATGGGAAACGCCAGCGCCGCCTGCAGGGCTGCGCCGCTCCCAGCGCCGACCGCCAGCACCCGCGCCGGCTGATCGACCAGGACCAGCGGCCAGACGGCGACGGCGACTTCCGGCGCGTATTGCGGCGTCCAGTCCGGTTGCACTGTCAGACTGCCATGCGGAAGACCATTCCTGCGCAACAGCCATTCTCCCCCGCGGATCTGCCAGACCGTCCATTGGCCACTCGGACCAGCGGTCTCATGAACCAGTCGCGCGGTGTCCAGTTGGGGGAGCAGCCTGGCATCCCAGCCGCTCCGGCTGCCAAGCAGCGCCGGCGTCGAGAACAGCAGTTTCACCGCTTGAGCACGGTTCCAGTCGGCATAGCCGGTGACGCTCGCCACGACACATGCCGCCATGCCGCACCCCGCCAAACTCCACGTGCGGGGAGTGACTGGTCGTGAGCTCCACAATCTGGCCGCGATCCCGAGCACCCACGCCGCCAGCGTCGCAACCCCCACCAGGACCAGCGGACTGATGGGGAGCGTCAGAGACACGGTTCCGAGTCCATGACCCGCCGCCCATGCGGTTGCCACGAGTCCGCCCGTCTGCGATTCGCGACTGGTCCTTCCGAGCACCCAGCCGATCGGCAGGAACGCGATCAACAACCAACCGGCTCGCGCCAGATCGAGCATCAGCGGAGACAGCAACCGGCTCGTCTGCCACAACGCAGCGGGCATCAGCACCGGAGCGCTGAGCAGAATCAACGTCCCAAACACCGCCAGCACGGCCGGAGAAGCAAGCCGTCGGGTTCCGGCAGACCAATCGGACACACCGACGCCCGCCAGGCCCGCGGCGATCGACAACAGCCACAGTCCCGGTGTTTGGGGAAACAGGCTCCATAGTAGCCCCGACAGCCCCGCGGACAGCAATCCGGCGACCACCGTCACCGCGCAGGCCGGCCAGTCCCTTCTGGGCTTGGGGACCGCAGCCACGGTGGCGTCCGCGTTGGGGGGGTGCGGAGCCGCGCCTAACGCAATCGCCGCCGCCAGACCGATCATCGCCGGCCAGAAGACGCCATAGGTCGGAGCCAGGAACAACACCGTGACGGCCACCGCCGCCGCGGCCGAGCACCAGCGGAGTCCTTGATCCCGTGCGCTCCCCTGGAGCAGGATCGTCCAGAGACTGCACGGCACCGCCAGCGTGATCGTACCAAGCACCGCGCCAACCAGACCCGCCACCCACGGGAACTCCCAGGCGGCGGTCGGCAACCAACGCACAAGATCCAGTTGCACCGCCATCCACAGCGGCCACACCAGCGGAATGGCTGCCAGGGACAACCACCGCGCGGCCGGGGTCCCGATTTGGCCCGTCCGCAGCAGCCGAAGCCCCCAGCCGACGCCGAGGATCAGGCCGCACCACATCCCCGTCCGCACGCCGGGAGATGACCCCAGTGCGGCATCCAACTGGGACAGCACCGCCGAGAGAGAGAGTCCGACCGCGGCACCGGCCATGATGGCCTGGCTCCGGGAGGAATATCGAATACGCTCCAGACGGTCGATGACCGTTCTGCCGATTGCGCGCATGGCGTCCTTGCCCCCTGCCGGCTCGGGCGGACAGCCCGATATTCGGGGGCCCGGCCGACCGGCAGTTTGTACCGGAACGCGGCCAATTTGGGCAACACGGGTTCTACCCTCAGGCGCAACCCCTTTCTAGCAATGGCATTGCGACATTCGTGTTGCTTTTTTGATGGGTTCGCTATATCGTCATTTGATTCGGTCGATTTTCGTCAGGGACGGGGATGTCGTCCGAGTTGTGCGCTGTCCGGCGTACGGCGGCGCATCAGATCACGGTGTCCTCAAGCTTCCCTCATGAGGTCGTGTGCCGGTGAACATTTCCGGTCCACAGGCGACACTCATGTCTCATGCCGATCCCTCCCGCGAGGACGATCGCTCCAAGCGGCGCGCGGGGCTGATGAAGAACCGCGCGTACCATGCGCTCAAGAAGCTCATCCTGGACGAAACCATCGCGCCGGGCGCCTTTCTGTCCGAGCGACAATTGGCCGCCCAGTTAAACATGAGCAAAACGCCGATCAAGGTGGCGCTCGAGCGGCTGGAGTCAGAGGGGTTCATCAGCGTCACCCCACAGCAGGGGATCATCGTTCACGATTTGTCGCTGGCGGAGCTCGCCGAGCATTTCGAGGTTCGCGAGCTGCTGGAGCCGTATGTCGCCCGCCGCGTCGCCGGCACCGTCTCTCCCGAACAGCGCGTCCGTGTCGAGCAGAACCTTGCGGCGTCCCGAGCCGCCGCCGACGCGCTGGATGCGGCGACCACGTTGTGGATCGACTCGGAATTCCATTTGATGTGGTGTGAATTCCTGGGGAACCGGGAGATCATGCTGACGATGCAACGGCTGAGGGATCGGATCCACCGGGCGATTCGCCGGGTCACCAGTCTGAATCCCCAACGGATGCTGGGCAGCCAGTTGGAGCATGAGCACATCGCCGCAGCCATCTTTGCCGGCGACGGCGAATTGGCCGCCAAACTCTCCGAGGAGCATCTGGCTTATGGGCGGCAGTTGCTGGTGGCGCCACCCAACTCGTTGGAGTGACGTGGCCGTCGTGCTGTTGTCGTGGAGTCTGGCCGGGGTCGGCGCAGCTCGCGCCGAGGATTTCACCACGGCCGAATTCTACCGCGGCATCAACCTCAATGGTTCGGCCGTCGAGATCGACGGCTATGCCTGGGAAGGGGACGACCAGGCCAGGAACTTCGTCTGCAAGGACAAGGGGTTTCAGAACCAGGACTTCGTGGTCATTCCGCCCACCGATCCCGAGCGGGCACGGATGATCCGCTCCAGCCGCTGGGGGGGGAATGAATCGAACGTCCGGCTGACCAACGTCCCCACCGGGCGGTACAGCGTGTTCCTGTATGTCTGGGAGGACAACAACCCGGAGACGTTCGACATCAGCGTCAACGGCCGCGACGTGGTGAAGGGCTACCGCACCGGGTCGAAGGGGGAATGGGAAAAGCTCGGCCCGTGGGTCGTCGACGTCGCGAAGGGGGAGATTCACGTCCAGGCCCGCGGCGGAGCGGCCAATTTCTCGGGTCTGGAAGTGTGGCGCGGGGAACACGACGGCACCGACATGCGGGCCCAGACGCCGGAGAACCTCGCGTTCTTCGAGAACCGCATCCGGCCTTTGCTCGTCAAGCACTGCTACGAATGTCACAGCGTCGAGTCGGCAGAGATTCAGGGAGGACTGCTGGTCGATTCGCGCGCGGCGATTCGCAAGGGCGGTCCCAACGGCCCGGCGGTGGTCCCCGGCGAACCGGCGGACAGCCGGCTGATCGAGGCCGTTCACTACAAGAACGCCAACTTTCAGATGCCTCCCGACGGCAAGCTGTCCGATGCGGAGATCGCCGACCTGGAAGAATGGATCCGCCGCGGCGCGCCCGATCCGCGCAGCCAGGCGACCAGGATTCCCCGGAAGAAGATCGACGTCGCCCAGGCCCGCGAGTTCTGGTCCCTCAAGCCGATGGCCGCTCCCGTGCCGCCCTCCGTGGCGGGAGCGACGACCGATATCGACCGGTTCGTCCACGCGAAGCGCAACGAGTTGAACCTGCCGACCGCACCGATGGCAGACAAGCAGATATTGCTCCGCCGCGTGACATTCGACCTGACCGGTCTGCCACCCACGCCGGAGGAGATTCGCGACTTCGTCAACGACAAGTCTGCCACCGCGTGGACGACCGTGATCGATCGTCTGCTGTCCTCGCGACATTACGCCGAGCGGTGGGGCCGGCACTGGATGGACCTCGTCCGTTACGCCGACACCGCCGGCGATAATTCGGACTACCCCGTACCTCAGGCGTATCTGTATCGGAACTACATCATCGACTCGTTCCACCGCGACAAGCCGTACGACCGGTTCCTCAGAGAGCAGATCGCCGGCGACCTGCTGCCCGCGGACACCGACGAGCAGCGGAACGAACAGATCATCGCCACGGGGTACATTGCCATCTCGCGGCGGTTCGGGTCCATCGTCAAGGGCTACCCGCAGCATCTGACGATCGAGGACACGCTGGACAACATCGGCCGGACCGTGCTGGCCCAGACGCTCACCTGCGCCCGCTGCCACGACCACAAGTTCGACCCCATCACGCAGGAGGACTATTACGGGCTGTACGGCATCTTCGAGAGCACGCGGTATCCGTTCCCGGGCATCGAACTCGAAAAGAAACCCCGCGACTTCGTCCCGTTGATGAAGGACGGAAGGCCCGGCGACCAACTGGCCTATGCGGTCATCGACGGCAACCCCGGCGATGCCCGGCTGCAGGAACGCGGCGATCCGACCAAGCCCGGCGACGTGATCCCGCGGCGGTTCCTGACGGTGCTCGGGGGACAGACGCTGTCCGCAGAGCAGTCCACCCAAAGCGGACGCCTCCAACTGGCCGAATGGCTGACCGATCCCGAAAACCCGCTCACGGCCCGAGTCATGGTGAATCGCATCTGGCAGCACCACTTCGGTCGCGGGCTGGTGGCCACGCCGAGCGATTTCGGCACCCGCGGACAGCCGCCGACGCATCCCGAACTGCTGGATTGGCTGGCCACGCGGTTCATCGAAAGCGGCTGGTCCATCAAGGCGATGCACCGGCTGATGCTGAACACCGACACCTACCGGCTGTCCTCGTCCAAGATCGAGGGACCGGAGTTCCAGAGGGCGGATGAACTCGACCCCGACAACCGGTTCCACTGGCGCGGACGTCGCCAGCGGCTGGATGCGGAATCGCTGCGCGATGCGCTGCTGTTCGTCAGCGGTTCGTTGGACGACACGGCGGCCAATGAGCCGCATCCGTTCCCGCCGGTCGAGAAGTGGGAGTTCACCCAGCACCACCCGTTCCGCGACAGTTACGACAGCAACAAGCGGAGCGTGTACCTGATGACGGCCCGGCTGAACTCGCGGCCGTTCTTCACGACATTCGACGGCGCCGACCGGAACGCCAGCACGCCGCAGCGCGACAGTTCGGTCACCACATTGCAATCGCTGTATTTCCTCAACGACGACTTTGTGCACAAGCAGGCCCAGGCGTTCGCCCAGCGATTGCTGCGGGACCGCAGCGACGACCGGTCCCGGTTGGAGTATGCCTTCGAATTGACGCTCGGCCGGTTGCCGAGTTCGTCCGAACAGGCCGCGGCGACGGACGCGCTGCAGCAACTGCGGGACGAACTGACGCGGACCGAGTTGCCCGACGATCAGTTGGCCGTGCAGGCGTGGTCCGGCCTGGCCCGCGTGCTGTTCCGGCTGAATGAGTTTCTGTACGTGGATTGACGGAGTTTCCAGCCGACGTCAGGAGGCATTCCATGAAGACTCGCCTGCTCTCGCAGATCCTCAGCGTCCTCTGCATCGTTGCCGTCGCGTGCGGCTCTTACGCGGCGGCCTCCTCGGAAGTCAGCGCGTCAAACGGCGTACGGGCCATGTCGGAGCCGTACAAACTCCTGCTGGTTGCCGGCATTTCCGTCATCGCGGGGGTGATCGTCTATTCGGTCTTGCCGGCGATCCCGTTGATTCCGCCGGGATTGCGCCGCATGACGTGGGCAGCGCTCATCGGCTGGGCTGCGGCATGCATCGCCAGCGCCCTGCTCGCTTCGTTTCTGCATGCGTTTTATCTGGCCTTCGCATTTGGACAACACGGCGGATTGCTGACTCCCGAAGACTGGATTTACGCGCGGGCCGTCATCGGCGGACTCGCGTTGACGACCGTGCCCTGGATGTTGATCCTGCGGTCGGGACGCGATGATCGCCCCCTGCCCGGGGTCTTGCCTGGGACGCCAGGAATCTCCACGGTCGCCTCTTCGGTGCTTGCCGCGTTCCTGACGCAGTTGTGTTTGTTGCGCCGCCCGACAGCCGTTTCCTGAGTTCGCTCGTGACTCAATGCAGAGGTTCTGAGTGTCACCATGATGTCGCATCCCCTCACCCGCCGGTCGCTGATCCGCTCGATGGTCAGTGGGTCGATCCTGATGCCAGGCATTTTGTCGCAGATGCTCGCCGAAGGGGCGACCGCGCCGTCGGCCGCCGGACCGCTCGTGCCCAAGACGCCGCACTATGGTCCCAAGGCCAAGCGGGTGATCTTTGTCTTCGCCACGGGAGGCGTCTCCCACGTCGACACGTTCGACCCCAAACCCTCGACGAACGGCCGCGACGGGACCGGCAACGACAAACTGATGGGCTGCGTGTTCCCCTACTCGGCGAACCCGCGGTGCGGCACCGAAGTCTCCGACCTGTTCCCGTATCTCCGCGAGCAGATGGACGACATCTGCGTCATCCGCTCGATGAAGTCGGCCCACTTCGACCACACCGAGGCCGCCGTCGGCATGCACACCGGCTCGGCGACGTTCACGCGGCCCAGCATGGGGTCGTGGCTCAGCTACGGCCTCGGGACGTTCAACCAGAACCTGCCGTCGTTCATCGTCATCGCCCCGCAACTGCCCTACGGCGGAACGCAGGTGTACGCCAGCGATTTTCTGCCGGCCTATCACCAGGGAACGCGGGTCATCCCCGGCGAAAAGCCGATCGAGAACCTCACGCCGCGCACGCCACAGCGGAAGGTGCAGGAGCTGGAATTGGGCCTCGCCGACGCCTTCAACCGCGGGCATCTGAAATCGCGGGCCGACGACTCGCAGCTCGCGGCGCGGATCAAGGCGTTTGAGACGGCGTTCCAGATGCAGACCGCCGGCCCGGAGGCGTTCGACGTCTCCGCGGAGGACGACGCCACGCTGGCGATGTACGGACTCAAGCGGGGCGAGAACACCAGCTTCGCATGGCAATGCCTGGTGGCCCGGCGGCTGGCGGAGCGGGGCGTGCGATTCATCGAACTGGTCGATTCCGGCTCGCGGCCGAACTGGGATTCGCACGGCGACATGAACGAGCACAAGCCGCTCGCGAAGGCCGCCGACCAGCCGCTCGCCGCGCTAATCCAGGATCTCAAGCGCCGTGGGCTGTTCGACGAAACGCTCGTCGTCTGGGCCACGGAATTCGGCCGCACCCCGACGCGAGAAGGCAAGATGGGCCGCGGCCACCACGGCGACGGCTTCTCCGTCTGGCTCGCTGGTGCGGGCATCAAAGGGGGCATCGTCCACGGCGGCACGGACGACATCGGCCGCAGCATCGCCCGCGACAAGGTGGACGTGCACGACCTGCACGCCACGATCCTGCATCTGATGGGGATCGACCACACCCGCCTCACCTACCGTCACGCCGGTCGCGACTTCCGTCTGACCGACGTGCATGGGCGGGTCATCCAGCCGATTCTGGCATAAAACAGCCACCCCGCTCCGCGAGATGAGCGAGATGGCTACCTTGGGCGGCGGACCGGTATACTGCGTCCGTCTTCAGCATCAGATTCCATGCCAGTCGCGGTGGGAGGGGATGAGAGCATGTCTCGACTCGTTCGCTGGAGTGTTGCGTGGCTGTTCGCGGTGGCGTGTCTGCCTTGGTCGCTGATCGTCGCCGCCGACTGGCCCACCGAGGGGGGCAGCAACGCCCGGCTGTCGTCGTCGCCGGAGCGGCTCGACGTTCCGCTCAAGCTGCAGTGGACGTATCAAGCTCCCGCCGCGCCAAAGCTGGCCTGGTCCAGCGCCGAAGGCCGGACGATCGAAGGGAAGCTGATGGGGAGCCGCATCCGCTTCGATGACGCCTTCCGCACGGTGATTGTCGGCGGCCGCGTGTATTTCGGCTCGACCGTCGACCACCAACTCCATTGCCGCGATCTGGCGACCGGCAAACTGCTCTGGACGTTCTACACCGGCGGGCCAATCCGGCTCGCGCCGACGGTCGCCGACGGCCGCGTCTTCTTCGGATCGGACGACGGCCGCGTGTACTGCGTGAAGGCGGATACGGGCGAGTTGGTCTGGCAGCGGCGGGTCGCGCCGCGCGACGAATGGCTGCTGGCCCGCGGCGAACTGATCTCCAAGTGGCCCGTCCGGACCGGCGTGCTGCTGCACAACGGCGTGGCCTATTTCGGGGCTGGCATCTTCCCGCATGAAGACGTCTACCTGATGGGGGTCGATCCCGCGACCGGTCGGCTCGTCTGGCAGCAGGACCACATCAGCGCCCTCGACGGCGGCCGGAACGATCTTTCGCCGCAGGGGTATCTCCTCGCGAAAGATGACCTGCTGGTCGTTCCGTCGGGGGGGTCGCTCCCGGCGGTGTTCGACTTGACCACGGGCAAGCTGCTGCACAAGCGGACGCACAGTTGGCGGACGACGGCCGGAGGCGTCGTGGGGGGCACGCGGGCCTTGCTCGCCGACGACCAGATCTATTCCAGCGGCGAACATCATCTGCTGGCGATGGCCGAACGGACCGGCGACGTCGGCTTCGGCTGGTTCGACGGCCGGCAGATGGCGATCCTCGGGGATGCCGCGTACGTCGCCACCGGCGAGAAGGTGGCCCGACTGAATCGCCTGGGGTACGCGGTCAACAGCCGCCGACGGCACGACCTCGAGCTGTCAATCCCCAACCTGTCCAAGGACGTCCGCGCAAAATCCGGAAAGGAAGCCGACGAGCTTCGCGAAAAACTCCAGGCCGCCGTCGACGAACAAAAGCGGATCGCGAAGATCGGCATCGCCTGGGAGGTGGAATCCCCCGACGACCGGGCCCTGCTGGCGACGGAGAACGTGGTGATCGTCGGCGGACCGGGACGGATCACGGCCTATGCTGCCGACGATGGCCGCGAGCTGTGGAAGCAACCGGTCACCGGCGAGGCCCGCGGACTGTCGGTCGCGGACGGTTGCCTGCTGGTCAGCACGGATGCCGGGTTCATCTATAGCTTCGGCCCGAACGCGCCCGCCGCTGCAGCGACGGTCCTGACCGATCAACAACCGAATCCGCCGGCAGCCGATGCGCAGACCGAGGTCTATCGGCAGGCCGCGGCCCAGATTCTTCAGCAGTCGGGCGCCAAGGCCGGTTACTGTCTGGTCGTGGGGAGCGAAGAGGGCCGGCTCGCGGAGAAATTGGCGCGGCAGAGCGAGCTCAAGATCTACTGTGTCGAACCGGATGCGGCGAAGGCCACCCGGTCGCGACAGCGGCTGTCGGCCGCGGGATTGTACGGGCATCGCGTGGTGGTGCATCAGCAGGAACTCGGCGAGCTGCCCTACTCGAACTATTTCGCCGACCTGATCGTTTCCGACACGGTCCTCCAAACCGGCGCGGCGACAATCGCGCTCAAGGACATCGAGCGGCATCTCAAGCCCAACGGCGGGGTGATCTGTCTGGGACGCCCCCCGGCAGCGGGATCGTTGGCCGCCGACGTGGTCGGTGGTTGGGCCAAGTCGTCGGAACTCGGCGATCAACTGGCCTTCCGTTCGACGGACGGCTGGGTGATGTTCACCCGCGGCGCGTTGCCCGGCGCGGGGAACTGGACGCATCAGTACGGCAACCCCGGCAACACCGCCGTCGCCAACGACCAGCGCGTGCAGGGGGACCTGGGTGTCCTGTGGTACGGCGACCCCGGGCCGGGGGACATGGTGAACCGGCACGACGGAGCCGTCGGACCGCTGTCCGTCGACGGCCGGCTGTTCGTGCAGGGGGAGACGACCATCAAGGCCTATGACGCCTACAACGGCCGGCATTTGTGGACGCACGAGAATCCCAAGGCCGTGCGGACCGGCGTCTTTCAGAATCAGAACCCCGGCAATCTCGCCGCCGGAGAGGACAGCCTGTTCCACTTCCTCGGCGACAAATGCTACCAGGTGGACATGGCCACCGGCGTGGTGAAGGTGGTGCACGAACTGCCGCCGGACAAGCGCGACGGCCGTTACGAGTGGGGCTACGTTGCGATCCAGGACGGCCGGTTGTTCGGCACGGCGACGATGCGGAAGGAACTGGAGGCCCAGCTTCGCCGCCGCGGCCGGGTGACGGCCGACTCGACCGACGGGCTGTTCGCGATCGACATCGCGACGGGCAGGCACCTCTGGAGCTATCAGGGGAAGAGCATTTCGCATCATACCATCGCGCATGGACCGGACCGGGTGTTTTTCATCGACAGCTCGATCACCAGCGAGCAGCGTGAGGAACTGTTGCGGCGCGACAAAAGCGAGTTCGCCAAGCTCACCGGCGAGGAACAACGGATCGCCGAAGAGCGGGCCAAAGCGGCCGACGTGCGATTGGCCGTGGCCCTTGATGTCAAAACGGGCGAAAAACTGTGGGAGCAGGCAGTCGACGTCACCGATTGCAGCGACATCGGCATCGGTGGGGGCAAACTGACGCTCCTGTACGCCAACGACACGCTGCTCCTCTGCGGCGCCAATGCCAACGGGCATTACTGGAAGCAGTTCGTCGCCGGCGAATTCCAGCGGCGGCGGCTGGTGGCCCTGTCCGCCTACGACGGCTTCAAGCTGTGGGCCAAGGACGCCAACTATCGGCACCGCCCGATCATCCTCGGCCAGCAGGTGCTCGCCGAGCCGTGGCTGTTCGACCTCGCCACCGGCGAGCAGCAGACCCGCAAGCACCCCATCACCGGCGAGGATGTCCCCTGGAGCGTGATGCGGACCGGCCACCACTGCGGCATGCTCACCGGCTGCGACTCCGGCATGATCCTGTTCCGCTCGGGCTACACCGGCTTTTTCGACATCCATGCCGACGAGGGGATCCGCCACTTTGCCGGTCACCGCCTCGGCTGTTGGATCAATGCGATTGTCGCGAACGGGCTGGTGATGATCCCGGAAGCCAGCGCGGGGTGCGTGTGTCAGTTCTCGATCGCCTCCACGATCGTGCTGGAGCCGCGGGAAACCCGCCGGCCCTGGACGATTTACTCGGCCGTCGGCGCGCAGACGCCGGTCAAACACCTGGCGATCAATCTCGGCGCGCCGGGGGACCGCAAAGACGCGCTCGGGACGATCTGGTTTTCGTATCCCCGGCACAAGGCGTATCAGGAGACGTCGCTGGACGTGAAACTCGATCTGCAGCCGAAGTTCGCCCCGGGAGGCGGATTCGACAGCGTCAGCGAACCGGAACACGCGCCGCGGACCGATTCGCCGTGGCTGTACACTTCGTGGGCGGAGGGGCTGCAGGAGCTCACGTTGCCGCTGCTGGGAGACGGCGACTCTCCAGCACGGTACACCATTCGGCTGCATTTTGCCGACGCCCGGCCGCAGCCGCACGAGGCGACAACCATCGCGGTCGCGCTCAACGGCGAACGAACGGCCGAGGACGTGTCGCTGGCATCGTCCGCAGACGGCGCGTGGCAGCCGGTGGTCCGCGAGATTCCCCACGTCCAGGTCACGAAGAACCTGGTGATCGAACTCAAGGCGATCAAAGGCCACGGCGTGCTGAATGCCGTGGAGGCAATCCGCGAACCGTAGTCGGACCAGGTCCGGAGTCCACCACCCGGGGATTCGATGCTGGCAACGGTCAGGACGAGCCTGCGGCGATCATGGGCAATCCCCCGCCGCAAGGCTCGTGCTGCTTCGTAGCTCGTCCTGCGAGTGCGGCGCGACTTCGTGGTGTTCCCCGGCGGCCTGACAGCGAGGTCGCTTGGAGATTCCAACACAACCTCTGATGCGGCCGGACCTGGTCGAAGCATTTCACCAGTCAGGGACCGCACAACCGGTTGTGTTGGAGGTTTCTAGTTCCCGCCGAAGACGCCCGAGGCGTTGCCGGGGTTGGGCCGCGTGCGGGTGTAATTCGCCGACCGCGGCTTGGTGGGAGGAGTCACGCCGATGTTGCTGCTGGCTCCCTCCAGCGTGTACGGCTTGTCCTCGCCCGGGCGAAACAGCCGCCGCTTGGGTTTGTAGCCGATGTAATCCAGGAAGGCGTTCAGCGGGATGATCCGCACGCCGTACAGCCGAGCCTCGCTCCGCATGTCCTTGGCCTGCTGGAGGACCGTCTCCATCCGCTTGGCCTCTTCGTCGAGGGCCGCTTCTGTCGGGTCGGGCAAGGCCCCCATGATCACGAACTTGATGGTTTCATTGATGCCCGGCGACGGACGGTTCCCCTCGTCGTCCACCTCATCGACGACCTGCGCGCCGCGGACGGCGAGTTCCTGGTGGAACAACGGCCGGTCGCTTTCCCCGTCGCCGTCGAGGTCGATCTTGCCGACGATCGCAAACTTCTCCGGCCGGCCGGGGCTCCACAGCGGCGTGTAGATGAAGTCGCCCGGCGCCATCGGACGGTACAGGTCTTCCTCGATGATCTTCGCCTCGGACAGGTGCCCGTCGATGATCCGCGTGACCTCGATCTTGCCCTTGATGTCCGCCGTCGTCCGGGCCACGCCGGGGGTGCTCTTGTCGTACACGCTGAACGTCATCCGGGGCTTGAGAAAGTCCGCGTCTCCCAGGTCGATCCACACCATGCGGGACGTATTGTCCACGCGGCGGACGGTGCCGTCGGCGACTTCGAAGCTCTCCCGCTTGATCTCATCCAGTTCGTCGCGAATCTTGTTGTTGATCGCCACCAGCTTGTCGATTTCCCCCTGGGCCTTTTCGCGGTCCTGCTGGCGGGCCTCCTTTTCCTGCTCCAGTTCCACCTGCACCTGATTGTACTGGCTCCGAAGTTCGGCGATCTCACGGTCCTTGGCCAGCAGCAGTTCGTCGCGCTCGGCGATGACCTTGCGCTTCTCCGCCTCGGCGTCGCGGTATTTTTTGTCGTGGTCGTCGGACTGCGCCTGATACCGCGACTGCGCGGCGAGGAGCTCCCGCTCGCGGGTGTTGGTTTCGGCCACCTTGCTGTCCCGATCGGTGATCGCCGTCTTATAGGCTTCGCCCACCTTGGCGAGGGTCCCGATGAACGTGGACTCGGCGAGCTGGCCCTGATCGCGCATCAGCAGCCGGGTGGCTCCCACCACCGTCGAGGGATTGTCCGGGTTCTGCGAATCGAAGACCTGCGGCTGTTCGGTCAGGCCCAGGATCTTCCGCAGCTCCTGCATGTCCGAGTCGGACTTCGCGAGCGCCGTGTTCGCCGCCTGCAGGTCGCTCGTGGCCTTCTGCGTCGCCACCGTGGCGTCGGAATAGTCTCGGTGGAACATGTACGTGGTGACGGCCAGCACGATCGTCGTCATCACGAAGAAGATCAGCGAGTAGTGAACGGCACCTGGCTTGTTCGACGGCGACGCCATCTGCGTTTCCTTGGGTCGGAACGGTGGGCCCGGATCGGAGCGACCCGGGCTCGTGGGAACTCAGACCGAATTGTCACACGCTCGAGGGGCTCTCTTCCCGCGGCGTCACGGTCCGCGCGGGAATGACGTAAATCCGCTTCCTGCAAGTGTAAGGAGCATGGAAGGGGTGTCAAGAACCATCGCCGGACCCGAACGGATTTCGGAGTGGTCCGTTGCCCGTCACAGAACCATCCTCGTCCCGTCTCGCCACGGGTGACTGACAGTTCTGCCGATTAAACCGGTCCCGACACCCCAGGCGCAGCGCCGCGGACGCCTGCAAACGTCGTTTCGGCGGTTCCCCAAGGTCGACCCGGAGCGAATCCGTCCAAGCCGCGCGTTCCCCTCCCAGAACGCCGCATCGCCGCGGAATACACCTGATGCGCCGACCGTCGCAACCGCAGCGAATACAACGATTCGGTGCGGTCAGCCGGGGATTCAGGGCCTCTTTGGCCGCCGTGGTTCCTCCCGTGGCGCGGGAGGGCTACCATGCGCGATCATGCCCGACTCCGTGTACCTGATCGACACCTATTCGCTCATCTTCCAGGTGTTCCACGCGCTCCCGCCGATGACCGGACCGTCGGGGCAGCCGACGAACGCCCTGTTCGGTATCAGCCGCGACCTGGTGGGACTGCTCCGGGACCACCATCCCACATGGCTCATCGCCGCGTGGGAGTCTGCCGAACCCGGTTTTCGCAACGCGTTGTATCCCGACTACAAGGCCAACCGCAGCGAAACCCCGGTGGACCTGGTGGCCCAGATTCCCCGCATCCGCGAACTGATCGAGGCCTTCGGCATCCCCGTCATCGACCACGCCGGCTGGGAGGCCGACGACGTCATTGCCACGCTCGCCGGGCAGGCGGTCGGCCGCGGCGACACCGTCCGCATCATCACCAGCGACAAGGACGCCCGGCAGCTC
>Ga0073934_10006898_pt1 | contig 16187 bp, 11 predicted proteins | sample LarsenN4metaG_FD_76834 | JGI IMG/M metagenome (GOLD analysis project Ga0073934, IMG submission 76834) | Hot spring sediment bacterial and archeal communities from British Columbia, Canada, to study Microbial Dark Matter (Phase II) - Larsen... ...
ATCAGTCGAGTACGCCCAGCCGACCGCCGAGTGTACGTTCGAGAGCCCGTTGAGCCACAGCGCCTCATGCCTGCTGTCGTTCCAGACCATGAGCAGCGTGCCCGTGAGGGGGCTTCGCGCGACCGAGACCTCTGACTGATGGCGAGCGTTGTTGAGTTGCGTGCTCGTGGGATAGTCGATATCCGCGTCCCGGTCGTTCACCAGGGTGTTGGTCGGCAAAGGCTGCCCCAGGACGGTAGAGACGACCATGAGCAGCAGAGCAGGCCCAAGTGCGAAGATACGGAAACGACAAATTGACTTGTAGGTACGAGATCTAACCATGACGCGGCTCTCCTTTCGGATTGAGAAAGTCTTGTCAAACGCCCTCCGAACTTGATTCCTCGCCTTGCGGCTCAGAGGGATCCGGTAAAGCGCTGCTGGAAGATGATGAAATCCGCCAAGTCTACATCGCCATCGTTGTCCAGATCGCAGATGCGACACGGACGGCCGAATCCGTTGTTCGAGCCGGTGAAACACCGTTGGAAGATCACGAAATCGGCGAGGTCTACGTCGTGATCGAAGTCAAAGTCCGCCTCGCGTGTGATCCACCCCGCGTTGTAGATAAACACCTCGCCCCGTCCGGTCGGACCCATGCCGGGTGCGCTGACCGTGACGTTCATGCGCCCGTCGCCCTCAAGGTCGCCGATGGCAGCCATCGACATTCCAAAATACGCGGTCGGATCCTGTGCGTCCAAACGCCTGAGCTCGGCCAACGTAGCGCCGCTGAAGAACCGTACCGCACCGACCGGGATTGGGTAACCCGCAGATGCGTAGCCGATGGCGAAGTCTGGTACCCAATCGCCATCTACGTCGCCTACGGTAACCACGCTCCAGGCGGCTTCGGCAAATGCCAACTGGGCGTGCACGTGCCACACGAGCCGACCCTGAGCGTCCCGCTCCAGGTCATAGATGGACACTGCGCCAGCCACGCCCGCCAGGTCCGGGGTGCCGTCGCCGGTCAGGTCGCCGACGTTGGCCACGTCTCGGTCGATGTACTGCGGGGGGATGCCCGTCAGCACCAGCAACAGGTCCTGCGGCCCGAGGGTTTCGACGTGGACCGGGCCGGCGGTGGCGATCGCGCCGCTGACCAGAAAGAGCCGGTTGAAGCGGGGCTGCGTGATCGCGTAGTCGTCGATGCCGTCACCGTCAAAGTCGCCCACGTTGTTGACGCCCCAGCCGAAATCGCCGTATCCCGCCGGGTCGTGGTGGAAGATTTCCGCCCGAATCGTCGGTTCCGTACCTGTCATGAAGTAAACCGTACCGGCCGGGGTGTTATCGTCGCTTGGGTCGCTTGCCACGACCCGCCCCTGGCCGCCGGCCAGGCCATAACCTCCCAGGTGCCAGTAGAACTCCGGTCCGAACTCTCCAGGAGGGTACTCGTAAACGCCCCGGAATGCCCCCGAGTAGGCCCAGCACGAGCTATCGCCGGACATGGGCGGCTGCTGTGGATAGAAGGATGCCATCGCCCAATCGGGAACGCCGTCGCCGTCCAGGTCGCCGGCGCCGGTCACCGTGAACCCGTAGAACCGACTCCAGCTTTTGATGGTGGCCAGGGGTCTGCCGTCGGTGCCGGAGGCCAGCACCCCGCCGTTCTGCACGCCTGCCCAAGCCCCCACCACGAAGTCGGGAACGCCGTCGCCATCGGCGTCGCCGCCGAGGCCCGCCAGCGAGTATCCGAAGCCATACAGGTCAGGGTCCGGGCTGTCGATGCGGTAGTTGAGGTCCAGCAGGATTTCGCCGGCCGGGCAGGACCCGGCAAGCGCCAGCGTCACGGCGTGGACGCACGTTGTCGACGGGCGCATCATGCGCTGCTCCTCGAATTGCGACATGCGCATTATCGCCGAACGGCTGGGTCGCGTCAAGAAGATTATGCCCTGTTGCTGCCCGGCGTAGCGACCGACCCGCCCGCCGGTCGGCATTCGGGCTTGCCCGGCCGGGCCGGCACCCGGAAGCGACCGCTCGCCCCGGCCCGGATTGCCCAGTTCAACCGGCGATGAAGCTTCCTAACTTCACAGAACACGCGTGGCGTGTCTTTTCGGTGAGGCCGGGTCATCTTTCATCGATACCGTGGCCCCGACCGGCGGTCTCCGCGGCGGCGCCCGCCGGCAGGCCCACGTCGGCGGCCAGGAAGAGGACGCCCGAACCGCCGGCCGACACGAGCGGCAGGCCGATGACCTTGGCCGGGGCCAGGCCCGTGACCACGGCGATGTTCGCCGCCGCCTGACCACAGAGGCCTCCTTTCCGACCGCTGGTTCCGCACGACAGGACGTCATTTGTGCCGACGCCCGTCCCCAAGGGTTCCGTAGAACGACGAGGGTATCGGACCGGCATCCCAACTGGGGTCGCCGAGGGCAACGAGCCGTCTAAAGTCGGCGGTTTCGCCGGTCGATGCGTGTCGCAACCCGGTGCGCGTATTCCCGCGGAGATCATGCATGGCTACAGCGCTCACAGACCAGCCGCAGTTATCGCCCTTGCTCGACCGCCCGGCCGCGGAGCGCTCGCGCCGCATGCTCGTCCTGCTGGGGGGCATCTGGGTGATGAACCTCTTCGACGCCAGCCTGACGGTAACCGCGCATTCCCAGGGCCTGCTGCACGAGCTCAACCCGCTGGCCAACCACATCCTGGCCTACCAGCCGACCCTGGTGTACAGCTACAAGCTGGGTCTGGTGCTGCTGGGAAGCTGTATCCTCTGGCAGCTTCGCCGTTGGCGGTCGGCCGAGTTGGCCGCCTGGGTGTTGCTTCTGACCTACGTGGGCGTGTGCCTGCACTGGGATGTCTGCTACAAGTTTTTCTGCTCGCCGGAGTTCGCGGACGACGTTCTGGCCTCCGGGCTGCTGCCGCGGTAGCCATCCGCGAGCCCTTTCCCCTCCTTGGCCCGCGGTTACGCTACGGGTGTCGCCGGAAAACGGCGGCCGGGGACCTTGAGGGTAAGTCTGCCCTTGGCCGATGAACACGCCCTCACGTTGATCATCTCCGCCGCCCGCGGTAAGCGGATCGACGCCCAGGCCGTTCGCTCCGCAAGCCAGGTCTGCCGTCGACTCGACCCGCGTGCTCGCATCATGGTGCTCGGCGAAGCCGCCGGCCAGACCGAAGTCGTGCCGGAGCACGTGGAGTTCATCCCTGTCGGCGCGAGCGGGTGCAGCTACGGCGCCTGCTTCCGGGAGGCGGTACGGCAGGCAGCCGGCCCGGTGATCACCATGCTGGGCGACGGGACGCACAACCCGCAGTTCATCCGGGCGCTCCATACGGCCCGCTGGCGGGCGGACATCGTCGTCGGCTCGCGCTTCACGCGCTTCGGCTACACACCCATGCCTCTGGCTCGGCGGCTCAAGACCCGCTGGCTGAACCGTCTCTTCGCCCGCGTGGCGGCCCTGCCCGTCCGGGACCTGACCAGCGAGTTCCGTCTGTATCAGGCCGGCGTGCTGCGGTCAGTGCACTTGGCGGCCGAGGACCACACCATCCATCTGGAGGTCCTGGTCCAAGCGGCCATCGACGGCTTCTCGATGGTCGAGGTTCCCTACCATCAGTCGGCGCCGCCGGACCGGCTGTGGGCCCCGGGCATGCGCTGGGGCGGCACGCTGCGGCTGCTGAAGAAGTTCTGGCGGATGCGCAACGACTACAACGCCGCGGACTACGACGAGCGGGCCTTCAACAGTTGGCTGCCGCCCCAGCGAATCTGGCAGAGGTCGCGCTACCGCCTGGCCCTGTCCATGATCCCTCGCCAGGGACGCACCCTGGACATCGGTTGCGGGTCGGGCAAAATCCTGGAGGCCCTGCCCCTGGCCGTGGGCCTGGACATCAACCTGCGGAAGCTGCGCTTCCGCAAGCCTCTCGGTCTGCCGCTGGTCAACGCCTCCATCTTCCGGCTGCCCTTCATCGACGAGTCGTTCGACGAAGTGGTGGCTTCGGAGGTGATTGAACACGTGGCCGCGGACGAGCACCTCTTCGCCGAGATCAACCGCGTCCTGCGGCCGGGCGGCGTGGCCGTGGTCAGCACGCCGGACTACGGCGGGTTCTGGTGGCCGGTCATTGAGCGGGTCTATAAGATCATCGTCCCCATCGGCTATGCCGATGACCACATCACGCACTACACGGCGGGGAGCTTGCGGGCCAAGTTGGAGCGTGCTAACTTCCGCGTCCTGGAGCAGCGACACCTGTTCAAGGCCATCGTCTTCCTCAAGGCCCGGAAAGCAGACCGGACACCGTGAGCGCGCAAGGCGGGCAGTCGCAAGTCATCGGCAGCGGCGCGTCCGCGGTCGGCCCGCCACCGCCCCTGCGAGCAAGAGAATGGGCGGTGCTGGGCGCGGGGACGCTGGTCGGAGCGGTTCTGCTGCTGTTAAGACTGGGCGAGCAGCCATTCTGGGACGATGAGGCCCTGACCGCTTTCTTCGGGCGGTCGATCGCCCGGACCGGAAAGCCCACCGCCCTGTACGGCGAGAACCTCAACTCCGAACGCAACGGGCTGGAACTATTCCCCGACCTGACCGACCGCGTCTTTCCGCAGGTTTGCTTCTACGTGACCGCCGCCTCCTTCAAGCTCTTCGGCGTCTCCACCTTCACCGGACGAGTGCCGCACGCGTTGCTCGGCCTCGCCACCATCCCGGCCGTGTTCTGGGCGGCCGACCGGTGGTTTCGGGACCGGCGGCTGGCCCTTGCCGCCGCCTGTGTGCTGGCGATCTGGGTGCCGTTCCTGCTCTTCGCCCGCCAGTGCCGCTATTACGCCGCCGTCATGCTGCTGGCCACCATCCTGTGGGGCCTGTACCCCGACATATCCCTCCGCCGCTGGAAGCGCCTGGCCCTGGTCTGCCTGGCGATGCTGCTCATGTTCCACAGCCACTACTTTCTGACCATCGCCTTCGTTTTGGCGCTGGGGACGCTGGCCCTGGCCGAGCGCGACTGGCGGAAGCTGGCGGCGCTGGCGGTGGGCGGCGTTTTTCTGGCGGCCTGCGTCCTGCCGTGGTACCTGTGGTTCCAGGCCAACCGGCATCCGGACACGCAGGACTACGCTTTCCCCAACGCCGACCCGCGCAGTGCCGCCAGGCTCGTCTACCTGCTGTTGTGCGCCGTCAACCGCTTCAACGTCGGCCAGCTCCTGTTCGTGCCCATCGGACTGGCGGTGCTGGTCTGGGGCTGGCGGAGGCACCGGGTCTGGCGAGGGGCTTTCCTGAGGCTCGTTGGATTGCTGGCATTCTTAACCGTCTTTACGGCCATCCTGTTCCCCCTGGAGGGCCGGGCCGACTGGACCCCGGAACGGTTCGTGGACATCCGCTACCTCAGCTCGGCCGTCCCCCTGTTCTGCGCGTGCATGACGGTCATCGCCGCCCAGCTTTTTCGCTGGAATCGCGTGGCGGGAGGCCTGGTGATGGCCGCGTTTGCGGCCACGGACGTGCCGGCCCTGCGCTTGGGCGACATTACCTATCGCCAGTTCAACCGGCTGGCCAGCCCGATCAACGCCAAGGTCGACCTGCCTTTCCGCAGCTATCTGGCCGACTACCTGGTCGAGCTGGCCTGGGGGCAGGACTCCGTCTACGGTCGCGTTCTGCGCTTCCTGGAAGAACGGGCTCAGCCCGGGGACACCATCCTGACCTGCCCTCGGTATCACTCCCAGCCGATCCTGTTTTATCTGGGCGACCGCCTGCGGGTGTGCGGCATGCTGGAGGAGACCGAGTCGCACATCCTGCCGGCCAACCGACACCGCATCGCCCCGCACGTCTACCGCACCGACTTCGCCCCCAAGTGGATCGTGTCCACGATCGGGACGCTGGACAGCCCGGCCTTCGACCGGACCATTCGCCGGTTGGCGGCCCGCTACCGCACGCACCACCTGGAGATCTGGGTCGGCCACCTGACGCGTCCGGAGCTCGGCCGGCGGATGTTCCGCCCGGTCTATCCCCCGGACCCGGGCCAGCAGGTGGTGGTCTACGAGCGGGTGGACTCGCCGACGCCCGCGGCCGAGCTGTAGCCGGGCCCGGGCGGCACTGGCCAGCGGGTAGCGGGGGGACTTGCCGGTCAGCACCGGGAGCGGGTATCATGGTTTGTATTGATTCATCCGGACAACCTCCGGGAGGACAAAAAGCATGAAGCTCCGCCGAAACCTGTTGACCTTGGCGTATGCGTGGCTGGCGGGATCGGGATGGGCCTGGGCCCAGGAACCTCCCGCACCGCAGCGGGTGACGTTCACCACGCAGGACGGCGTGAAGATCGTCGGCGACTTCTACGACGCCGGCGCTGGGGGCGACCAGAAACCGGCCTTCGTCATCCTGTTGCATATGTACATGAAGGACCGCACGTCGTGGGCCCCGCTGATTCCCGAGCTGACCAGGAGCCGCATCAGCGTGCTGGCCATCGACCTGAGGGGCCACGGGGAGAGCACCGAGGTGGTGGAGGTGACTCCGCCCGCGGACGAGGAAGAGGCTGCCCAGCCGCCGGATGAGGAGCGCGAGACAGAGGAGGAGACGCCCAAAGGACCGACCGGCTCCGACCTGGTCGAGCGGGTCAAGGCCCGCGACAAGAAGGTCTTCAAAGCCATGACTGAAGACGTGTGGTCGGCCTACGAGTGGCTGGCCAAGTCCGGCAAGGTGGACCTGGCCCGGTTCGGGCTGGTGGGAGCGAGCGTGGGTTGCACGGTGGCCATGGACTACGCGTCACGGGACAAGTCGGTGGACGTGGTCTACTGCCTGTCACCTGGCACCAAGTACATGGGGCTGCGATCGGGTCCGCACATCAAGAAGCTCGCCGACCAGGCGGTGATGCTGGTATCCAACCCGGAGGAGCGCAAGGAGAGCGAGGAGCTCAAGAAGAACGACGAGAACGCCGAACTGAACGTGACGCTGGGCAAGAACGGCGAGCGCGATCTACACGGTACGGACATGCTGGGCAAGGTCGAAAACCTCGAGGCGGAGATGGCCGGTTATCTGACCGGACACCTGGGCAGCCCGTCCGACCCCAAGGAGATGGTCGTGGGCAACATTAAGACCCGCGTCTACTTCAAGCCCGACATGGCGCAGGCCCAGAAACTGCCCGAACGCGTCCGACGATGGTTCTCCAGCCCCGAAGAGGCCGAGTCCCGCGGGATGAAACCCGGCGGGGGCCTGCCACCGACGCCCTTCGACTGACAACAATGGCCTCCGGCGAACGGTTTCTGACCTCCTGAGACCACCGGGGCGGCCAAGCCCTCCGCATTCAGCACGGCATCCCGAACCCACCGACATGCTGACCATCGGCCATCTGACGCTGAGCTCTCCCCTGGTGCAGGCCGCCCTGAGCGGCTTCAGCGACCTGCCCATGCGGCGGCTGGCCCGCCTGCACGGAACCGAGCTGACCATGAACGAGGTGCTGCTGGACAAGCTGGTCCTGCGGCCGGGCAAGAAGGACCGCCGGCAACTGACCGTGCCAGCGGACGACCATCCGGTGGTCGGCCAGTTGATGGGCGCCGAACCGGCGGTCTTCGCCGAGGCGGCCGATGTGCTGGTGGAGGCCGGCTACGACGTGATGGACATCAACTTCGGTTGTCCGGTGCGAAAGGTGTTGGGACGGTGCCGCGGCGGGTACCTGCTGAGCCAACCGGCGACGGCGTTGGAGATCGTGCGGCGCGTGGTTGACTCCGTCGGCGGGCGCCGCCCGGTGACGGTCAAGATGCGCCGTGGGTTCGACGATTCGGCCGGCAGCCGGCGGGACTTCTGGACGATCTTCGATGGGGCCGTGGAGCGGGGAGTACGGGGCTTCACCATCCACGGGCGGAGCGTCCAGCAGCGCTACCTCGGCCCCAGCGACTGGCCGTTCCTGGCGGAGGTCAAACGCCGGGCGGGCCGCCTGCCCATCCTGGGAAGCGGCGACCTGTTCACGCCCCACGACGTGGTGCGGATGTTGGAGCAGACCGGCGTGGACGGGGTCGCCGTGGCCCGCGGCTGCATCGGCAACCCGTGGATTTTCAAACAGGCCGAGGCCCTCCTGCGCGGTGATGAGCTGCCCGCCCTGCCCGCAGTGGCCGAACAGGGCCGCACCATTCGCCTCCACTTCCGGCTGACGGCCGATGTCTACGGCGCGGACCGCGCCGGCAAGGTGATGCGCAAGTTCGGCATTCATTACAGCCGGCTGCACCCGTTGGCCGCCGACGTCCGTCGGGCGTTCATCGAGGCTCGGTGCGACGCTGAATGGCTGGCGGTCCTCGACCGCTGGTACGACCCGCGGCAGGACTGGCCGCCGCCCAGCATCCCGCAGGTGTTGACCGACCTGGTGGCCGCCGGCGCCGCCTAAGAACCGCCCCCCGCGGGGCGATGGTCCGTCTTGCGGGCCAGCTCCACGATCCGCGAGAGCAGATCGGTCGGCCGGTAGGGCTTTTCCAGCAGGGCCACGTCCTCCGCACCGGCAAACGCTTCGGACAGATTCGCCTCCGCGTACCCGGTGGTCAGCAGGACGACCACATTCGGGTCGATTTGTTTGATGGCCTTCAGGCAGTCCAGGCCGCTCATCCTGGGCATCTTGTGGTCCAGGACCACGACGCCGTAGTACCCGGGCATTTGTCGGAACAGGTCCAGGGCCTGCAGGCCGTCCTCGGCGCAGGTCACCTCGATACCCGCCCCGCGCAAAAAGGAGGCGTTGGCCGCCAGCACGGCGGGTTCGTCGTCGGCGAACAGCACCGCCCCCACCGGCAGCTCTCTCTGGGGAGCTCGTTCTTCCGGCTCGCCGGCGGGTCGGGGCGCTACGCTCAGAGCGGGCAGGAGGATGTCCACGCACGTGCCTCCGCCCGGCTCGCTGTCCAAGCTGATCTGGCCGCCATGATCCTGGACGATGCCGTACACGATGGACAGGCCCAGGCCCGTCCCCTGTCCAACCTCCTTGGTGCTGAAGAACGGCTCGAAGGCTCTGGCCCGCGTCTGTTCATCCATTCCCACGCCGGCGTCGCGGACGGTCAGTCGGACCCCGCCGCGGGGGTTGGATCCCTGCTCTCCCCCCTCCGGCGGCCAGGGCGTCGCCGCGGTCTCGATCACGATCTTTCCCCCCTCCGGCATTGCGTCCCGGGCGTTCATGCACAGGTTGACCACGATCTGATGCATCTGCCCGGCGTCGGCCAGCACCGCGGGAAGGTCCGCCTGCGTTCTTTGCTCCACCTGGACGTGCGCCGGAAGCACCGGCCGGAGAAGCTCGACCGCCTCGCGGACCATGTGGTTCAGGTCGATGGCCGTGCGCTTCGACGGAAAGCGTCGTGAGAAAGTCAGCAGAGAGCGTACGAGTTGCGAGCACTTGCCGGCCACCTGCTCCACCTGCCGCAGATGGGGCAGCGCGGGGTGCTCGGTGGAGACCTGCTGGGCGGCCAAGGTCAGGTGGGCCAACAGAGCCGTCAGCAGGTTGTTGAAGTCGTGGGCGATGCCGCTGGCCAGCGTGCCGGCCGTCTCCATCTTGCGGGCGAGCTGAATCTTTTCCTCCAGTCGCCGGCGTTCGGTGATGTCGATGCCCACGCCGAAGAAGTAATCCAGGTCGCCGTTCTCCCGGAACACCGGTCTGCCGTGCCACTCCACCAGCAGTTCCTCGCCCTGGCGGGTCAGGACGCGGTTCTCGTTGAGCGTGGCCGCACGCCGATTGACCAGTTGCTCGAATATCCTGGAAAGCATTTCCCGGTCGCCCGGCGGCACGAAGGTCGTCAGATAATCCCTGCCCCTGACCTCTTCGGGCGTGTAGCCCAGGGCCCGGAGCATCGCCTCATTCATCATCACGGTCTTGCCCTGAGCGTCGATGGCCACGAAGAAAGCCGGCGAGGCTTGGATCAGGCTGTTGACGAAATCGCGCTCGCTCTGCAGCTTTTCTTCGACCCGCTTCCGTTCGCTGATGTCGGTGATGAAGCCCTCCAAGGCCAGAAGCCGACCATCGGCCGCCCAGACGCCGCGCCCCTGCTCCCAGACCCATTTTTCGGTTCCGTCGGCGGTGATGATCCGGTAAGTGAGGGTAAAGGGTTTGTTTGCTGCCAGGGCCTCCCGCACCCGGTCCCACACGGGTTGTCGGTCCTCGCCGTGGATCAGTCGGGCGTAGCTGACACGCCGGTTCTCCACCAGGTCAGACGGGTGATATCCGGTCAGTTCCACGCAGCCGTCGCTGACGAACTCCATGGTCCACTCCGGATCGTCCCGGCAACGGTAAGCCATCCCCGGCAGATTGCTCATCAGGGTGGAGAGAGCCCGCTGGCTCTCCTGCAACGCCGCCTCAGCCCGCTTCGCCTCGGTCACATCATCCACGAATCCCAGGATACGGGCCACCTCGCCCCTGGGGTCGAAGATGGGATACCGGGCTATGGAAAGGACGCGCCGACCGGAGGGCAAGTCGTACGGTTCCTCGGTGACCACCGGCCGGCGGCCGGCCACCACGCCGTCGTAGTGCTGGCGGACCAGGGCGGCCATCTCCGGTCCAAAGGCCTCTTCCACAGTCTTGCCTTCGGGCTTCATACCGGTGATCCGGGCCAGCGCCGGGTTGATCGACTCGATGACGTATCGGCCCGGGCCGCAGACCTGGATCAGATAGATGCCCTGGGTCGCTCCGTCGAAGATGGTCTGCAGGCGCTCCTGGCTCTCCTTGAGCTGAAACTCGGCCCGGTGCCGTTCCAGAAACGCCCCGGCGATCTGACCGAACAGCCCCAGCTCGGTCATCTCATCTTCGGTCAGCTCCCGGTCCTCTTCCGACAGCACGCAGGCCACGCCCATGACCTGGCCCCGGTGGCCGTAGATCGGTGCTCCCGCGTAACAGCGCAGCTCGCGATCCTTGAAGAAGGGGTCGGAAGGGAACATGTCCTTCAGCGGACCGCGAATGCTGCACGCCCGCCGATCGACGTGCACGTTCTCACACGGGGTACCGGTCAGAGGGGCCGTCAGCCCGTGGACGATCTCACCCCGTTCCCACAGGGAGATCACCCGCAGCGAATCACCCTCGATCACCTCGATGGCGGCCAGCGAGGTGTCCAGGCGCTCGGCCATGGCGATGGCCAGGTGGTCGTAGAAGTCCTGAAGATCGGTGAGCTGCGAGCGGGTGACGTCCAGGAGGCGGGCGAGAAAATCGCGCTCCCTGCGAACGGCCTCCAAAGCCCGCTTCCGCTCGGTCACGTCCATCATGGCCCCGATCATGCGTACGGATTTCCCGCCGTCGTCGTGGATCACGTAACCGCGGTCAAAAAAGTCGATGTATGAACCGTCAGCGCGTTGGAAGCGGTATTCATCCGACCAGTAGGACTGGCCGCTGGCGATCAAGGCGTGAATGCCGGAAACGACCCGTTCCCGATCCTCCGGGTGGATGTGCTCGTACCACCACGCGGCGTCGGTGACCATCTCTTCCGTGGCGTAGCCCAACTGGGTCCGCAAACCCTCACTCCACCACATGCGATTGGTCAGCAGGTCCCAGTCCCAGACCACGTCGTTGGTGGCCTGGGCCACCATCCGAAAGCGTTCCTGGCTCTCCCGCAGCGCCTGTTCCGCTCGCTTGCGGTCGGAGATGTCCAGCAGGAGGACGTCGTATCCGCCGAAGCTTCCATCCGGCCCGAAGCGGGCGCACTGTCGTTCGTGTACCCACCGAAAGGAGCCGTCCTGACGCACGATGCGGTATTCGGCCTGCACCGGCGTGGGGTGGCGGCGGGCCCGCGAACCACGCAGTTCCCGCACCACCTCCAGGTCGTCGGGATGCACCATGCGTTCCAGGAGGCCAGGGTCAGCCTTGACTTGCTCCGCACGGTAGCCGCTCAAGGCTCCGATCTGGGGGCTGATGTACAGGATGCGGCCGTCCGGCCCGAACCGGGCTAACACCAGGTCAATCCGGGCGATCAGCGATTCGAACTGCTCGTCTGAGGTCCGCAGGGCCGCCTGCTCCCGCTCAACCAGGTCGGCCTCCGCACGCCGCCGAGTCTGCCACCTCTGCCACAGAAGGGTACCGATCACCAGGACGGCAAGGCCCGCGAGACTGCCCGCCCCCAGGGAGACGATGATCCCATCCAGCCACGCCGAGGCGAAGGCGGCGCCGGCGCCGGACTCCGCCGGGGCCAAGCGGACGGGCAAGAGAGCGACGTCTCGGCCCGACTCAAGGACTGGCCAGATGAACCCGCTCATGTCGGGAAGTCTCCGAAGGATTCGCGGGTGACGGCCCCCGCGGGGCTTGGGCGCGGATTCAGCCCGCGGCGGTCCGAACGCGTCCCGCCGGCCGGTGCGTGGGGAGGCGACCTCCGCCCGCCGCACGCACGGCTGAGACGCCCGTTCAGCCGAGTACGGACCCCTAGCGTCTCGCCGGTGTCCAACGCGCCCGGGTGGACTCGAACCACCAACCTACAGATTCGAAGTCTGCCACTCTATCCAATTGAGCTACGGGCGCCCCAGGGAGCCGGCTCATTTATAGGAGTTTGCCCCCGGACTGGCAAGCCGCAGTCCGGCTGCTCCGGTATGTGAAGGACGAGGCCGTCGGGCGATGGCCAAGAAGTGCGGACCGGGCCCAGCAGCGGCCCGACCCGCGATTGAATCCCCGCTTCCGACGCCAGTCAGATCACCGCAGCATGCGGGCCAGGGAGGCGATCTGGTCGGTCTGGTCGCCGCCCTGGCCGCGGCGGACGACGTCTTCGAGGCGCTCGGCCAGGCGCAGGCGCTGCCGGTCGCTGGGGTGGTACCACGACCAGCCGGCCAGTGCCTCCAGGCTACCCGTGAACCGTTCGTCGCCGCCCGGGGCGGCGCAGCCATCGCCGCTGTCGCAGCCGGGCAGCGAGCCGGTGAAGTTGAGCTGAATGATCAGGAAGTCCGAGAGGTCCACATCCCGGTCACCGTCAAGGTGGGCCACCCAGCCGACTACCAGGATTCGGCCTCCCTGAACCTGGCAGGACGAGGCATGACGGGTCCCGCCTTCAGGGGCGCCGGCCCGCGGGCACGAAATACACGTCCGTGGGATTGAGCTGGCTGTTGCGGCGGAAGCGTGCCTCCACGTCCATGCCCACCCAATCCAGGGAGGGTTTCTGGGGATCCACGCCCATCAGCCGGGTCAGAAGCAGCGTATCCGCCTGCTCCCACTCGATCAGCGCCAGCACGAAGGGGCACTCCGGTAGAAACGCTTCGCTTCCGAAATAGCAGACGGTGAACGTGTGCACCCGGCCGCGCTTGGGAAGCTCCACCCAATCCGTCTTGGACCCGGTGTACATGCAATGACCGCGGGGTGTGGCGTAGACGTAGTTGCGCGACGGATCCTTCGGCGACTTGCGGTCCGACGAGCGGGTAGCCAGCAGCCGGCCGTTGGCCAGTCCGGCGAAGAACGGGCTGTCCTGTGCGTAACTGTGCAAGTAGTTGATCGAATAGGGAAACTTGATGACCAAGGGCGTCATGTCCGCCAGAGCGGAAAGGTCCTTGGGCATGGAGACGTTGAACACCGTGGTGCCGCTGATCGTCTCTTCCAGTTTGTCGGGTAGCATCGCCATCGTTTGACTCCTTTCGCGGGCTGGCCGCCCGCGTTGGTTTACCAGGCCCGCTCCAGGATGGAGACGGTCACGTAGGTACCCGTCCCGGCGTGACTGTGGATGGCCCCGCGCTGGGGAGAGCGCACCTGAAGCGTCGTGTCGCCGAAGTGGTCGCCGATGCGCTCCTGAAGCTGCCAGAGGGCGAAGACGGCCTGCATCAGGCCCGTCGCTCCCACGGGATGCCCGCAGGCGATCAGCCCGCCGGAGGGGTTGACCGGGAGCGTGCCCTTCCTGGGCAGGTCCAGGCCGTACTCCACGCGGGGCATGAACGGGTTTCCCGCCTGGAGCCATCGCCCGCCCTCGCCGTATTGGCACAGCCCCATGTCCTCGTAGGTCTGGAGCTCCGAACTGGAGTAGGCGTCGTGCAGCTCGATGAAGTCGAGGTCCTTGCGGGCGTCGGCGATCCCGGCCATCTCGTAGGCCTGCTTGGACGCCGCCCGGCCGGCCCGGAAGCTGTGTACGCCCGGATACTTCAGGTGCTTATAGTCCTTCTCGTCCTCCCAGGGCAGGAGGATGACCTTCTCGTGCGGGCGGTCGGCCATGCGCATGGCGTCCGTGCCCCGGCCGATGCCGGTGATCCTCACCGGCCGATCGGTAAACGTCCTGGCCGCCTTCTCGTCGCAGAGCACGGCCACCGCCGCCCCGTCGCTCATGACGCAGATGTCGCGGCGGGTGAGCGGCCAGGCGACCATGGGCGAGTTGCGTACGTCCTGGATCGTCAGCTTCTCGTGCTTTTGGGCGTAGGGGTTGTGAAAGGCGTTCCTGTAGTTCTTGACCGAGACGTGGGCGAGCTGCTCGGCGGTGGTGCCGAACTCCTTCATGTGCCGCACGACCATCATCGCGTAGTAGCCGGTGTAGAACCCGCCCACCGGATAGTCGAAGGACACGTCCGAGGCCAGAGCGATGAACTCGTTGCCCTTCCAGGTCTCCACGTGGCTCATGGTCTCCCAGCCGTAGACCACGCACGCGTCCATGTACCCGCTGGCGATGGCCTTCCACCCCTCCTGGAAGGCCAGGCCGCCGGTGGCCCCGCCGCCTTCCACGCGGTGGCTGGGCTTGGGGCACAACCCCAGGTAGTCCTGGACCATGGCCCCGGCCTTCAGTTGGCGCATGAAGTGGTCGGAAAAATACGAGGCCACGGACCCGTCGATGTCCTCCACGCGAATGGGGCGCTTGAGGAAGCGATCGTGGCAGGCGTAGTCGAAGGCCTCCTTGACCATGGCCTGGAAGGTCACGTCGTGGCGGGCCTTGTCGAACTTGCTGACCCCGCCGGCCACCATGTAGACATCTCTCATGGCTTTCATCGTTTGCTCCCGTCCCCCCGGTGACCGATCCGGGGGATCATGCGTTGTGCGGTCGGAATCTCCTCCTCGCCTCGTTCCCAAGCGCCCCACGTCCTGTGGGACGGTTACGTGGCACCGCGCCGCGACAGAGGGCATACGTAGCCTAAGACAAGACGATGGCGGAATCAACCGAGACCCGCCGGGGCGACCGCCGACCGCCGGGTGCCTGGGGAAAGAACCGGTCCTGAAGGGGGTTTGCGGCCGACCGCCGAACGGGGTTCAATGGCGGAATCGGGGGCATCCACGGTGTTTGTGGATCGGGCTGGCTGGGTTGTCGGATGAACCCGCAAACCGCCGAAGAGGCCGAACTGCTGGTGGAGAGCGTCCGGGAGTTCGCCCGCAGCGAGCTCATTGAGCCCGACCGGAAGTGGGACGCGGAGGAGTCCTCCCTGGCTGGCGTGCTGCCTCAGCTCGCCGAGTTGGGCTTCATGGCCATCCGGTTGCCGGAGTCGATCGGCGGGCTGAACTGCTCCATGCTGACCTACTCGGCCTTGCTGCACGAACTGGCCTACGCCTCGCCATCCGTGACCGTCACCATCTCCGTGCACAACATGGTCGGAGAGGTGCTGAACCAATTCGGGCGCGAACCGCTGCGGAGCCGGGTTCTGTCCGACTGGAGCCGGGCCGACCAACTGGGAGCCTTCGCCATCAGCGAGGCGAACGCCGGTTCCGACCCGTCGTCCATCACCACCCGGGCCGGGCGGCGCGGAGGAGAATACGTGGTCAACGGATCCAAGATGTGGATCACCAACGGAGTGTCGGCCCGCTGGTTCATGACTCTGGTCCGCACCGGGGAGGGCAAAGAGGGGATCAGCGCTCTGCTGATAGATGGGGCCAAGCCGGGCCTCGAGCGGCTGCCGATCAAGGGCAAGACCGGCATCCGCGGCAGCGAGACGGTGGCCCTGCATCTGACCGACGTGCGCTGCCCGGCGGAGAACCTGCTGGGGGATGAAGGAGACGGGCTGAAGATCGCTTTGGCCGCTCTGGACGGCGGGCGGATCGGCATCGCCAGCCAGGCCACGGGCATCATCGAGGCCTGCCTGGACGAGATGCGCCGCTACGCCCCGCAGCGCGTGCAGTTCAATCAGCCGATCAGCCAGTTCCAGGCTATTCAGAATATGATCGCCGACACGGCCGTTGAGCTGCAGGCCGCTCGGGCGCTAACCCGCTACGCCGCCCGGCTGGCGGACGCCGGCCAGCCGTACACCGCGGCGGCGGCCAGGGCCAAGCTCTTCGCCAGCGAGGCGGCCAACCGCGTGGCCTATCGGGCGGTGCAGGTGCACGGAGGCAGCGGGTACGTGAACGAATGCCGCGTGGAGCGGCTGGCCCGCGACGCCCGGGTG
>Ga0073934_10006900_pt1 | contig 16185 bp, 14 predicted proteins | sample LarsenN4metaG_FD_76834 | JGI IMG/M metagenome (GOLD analysis project Ga0073934, IMG submission 76834) | Hot spring sediment bacterial and archeal communities from British Columbia, Canada, to study Microbial Dark Matter (Phase II) - Larsen... ...
TGAAAACGCCTCTGGATTTTAAAAAGATGGCCTCCGTTCATCTTGAGTCTGTCGAAAAATGAATATTTTTAACTTGAGAATTCTTTGTGGCTTGTCACAGGGTTTCCTTATCTATCCTCCCCCTTGATGGGGGAGCATTAAGCCTGTCCTGAGCGAAGCCGAAGGAGTGGGGGTGATTCACCCTCCCCTTCATCCCCTCCCATCAAGGGAGGGGAAATTTTCGGATACCCTGCAGCTTGCTGCAGGGTGGTTCATTTAACATAATTATTAATCGTTAGTTTCACAAAGCAAGAAGAACTAATCCTTAACCGAAGATTTCTAAAAATGGAATTTAAGAATTAAGAAGAGCCCTTTTGGCAACTTCTGTTGTCCGGTTATTACAATTCTGTACGAGGCCTTATTTTTCACCGTTTTAAAATCTGGTAATGTCTAGTTGGTCGTGTATTCAAGGGTACGGGCATGGGTAAAACCTTTACCAAGGAACTCTGGCAGGAAATAATCCCTATCTATAAATCGATTATCCATCATCCCTTTATCAAAGGGCTCACCGACGGCTCTCTCAGTGAGGAGAGCTTTAAATTCTACGTTATTCAGGACGCCCTCTACCTGAGGGAGTTCGCCCGATCCCTAAGCATTGCCGCGGCTAAGGCCCCGGAGGACGACTGGATAATCATGTTTAACGAGCACTCTGCCGGGGCGCTAAAGGTCGAGCGGGCGCTTCACGACAGCTTTTTTCGGGATTTTCACCTGAGGAAGAAGGATATTGTCAACACCACATTGGCTCCCACAAACCTGGCCTACACCAGCTATCTTCTCTCCACAGCGTATTCATCCCCGTTTCACGAGGTTATAGGCGCGCTTCTTCCCTGTTATTGGATTTATTGGGAGGTGGGAAAGGCGCTTATCTCTAAGGGTTCTCCTAATCCCCTTTATCAAAGATGGATTGATACCTATGGAGGAGAAGAATACGCTCGAATAGTAAAGGCCGTCTTGAACATCACAAATAAAATTGCCAGTGATTTGAAAGAGGATCAGAAAGGGGCGATGAAAAAGCACTTTATTGCCACGAGTCGCTACGAGTGGATGTTCTGGGATATGGGACTCAGGTGCGAGGGCTGGCCGGTGGGATGACTTGTGCCCTTCCCGCCTTTATTTGAAAGATCCTCCTGTGGTCGTTGTTAGGCAATTCTTGAGGACTCGTTGAAGTAACAAAAACCTGGCCGCTGAACTCCTGAAGCAAGCGGAAAAGAAAATTCCTTCTATTCTGGTCGAGTTCGCTGGCTACGTCATCCAGGAGGAGTACGGGGTTTCTTCTGAGGATGTTTCTTATCAGTTTTATTTCCGAAGCCTTGAGAGAAAGGGCCAGTGTTTTTGCCTCGCCCTGGGAAGCAAAAGAGGAGGCATCTTTCCCATTTATAGTGAATACTATCAGGTCTCGGTGTGGGCCTACGGATGTATGTCCCCGGATTTTATCTATCCTGTACTTTGATATTAATTCTTTCTTCAACTCCTCCTCGAAGTTTCCTTCAAGCTTGAAAGAGGGCTTGTAAAGGATTTTTACCTCTTGTTTTAGACCGGAGACGAACGCATAAATCTTCTCCACTTCCGGCTCAAGCTTTTGAATGAAATTAATCCTCCTCTTTACTATCCTTCCTCCCAGTTCTCCTATTTTCTCATCCCAGACCTCCAGTGCTTCTACGGATTGTTCTTTTCGCATCAAGAGTGCGTTTCTCTGAGTGACCGCTCTAAAGTAGGATTTTAAGTCTTTAACATGGTTGGGGTCAAAATTCGAGACCAGCAGGTCGACGTAAGTTCTTCTCACCTGCGGGGTTCCCTTGATTAACTCCAGGTCTAGAGGCAGGAAGCTCACGACGCTAAACCTGCTTGCTATTCTGCTTGTGTTATAAGCTATCTTGCCATTTAGTTTTATCGTTTTACCGTTTCTAGTTAGAATTACGTGCACCTCGTTAAGGCCGGAATCGGCGTCAATCTCCCCTTTAATTCGGCCTTCGGCTTCCCCAAAACTGATCAGCTCTTCCATTTTAACCTGTTTGAAGGGCCGGAATGTGCATAGAAGATGTATTGCTTCGAGTAGGTTGGTTTTACCCTGGGCATTATCTCCGGAAATCAGATTAAATCTATCGTGGAAGGTAAGGGTTTCATTTTTGTAGTTTCTAAAATTTCTTAAAGTTATAGACCTGAGTATCACAGAAGCGCTAATTGCCGGTGTTTCTGGGTAGTATAATTAAAACAATATAGTAGTTCAATTTAGCCTTGTCGGTGAGATAGTGATAACTAATTCATTCTTGACCTTAATCCTTTCGATACGGTAATATTTTCCTATCGGGTGAAAGTTATGTTGTCCCTCAAGATATGCGAGATTGCGGTTAAAGATGCTGGTAAAGGGTTTGCCAGGCTCGACCCCAAAGACATGCGTGCTCTCGGCGTTAGTCCCTGGGACCTGATAGAGATTGACGGTAAGAGAAGGACGGTGGTTCGGGTCATGCAGTTAGAAAAATCGCTCCAGGGAAAGTCCATATTGCAGGTGGATGGAATTACCCGGGAGAATGCCCGGGTAGGAATTGATGACCGTGTTTTTGTCAGGAAGGTCGAGACCGAACCGGGAATAAAGGTGGTTCTTTCCCCTCTCAATAATGAGATGCTTTTTAACGGAGATGATACGAAGTTCTTGGTAAGCCGCCTCGATGGAATTCCTTTGACTGTTGGCGATAGATTACGGGTTACACTTCCCGGGTCGAGAAATGAGGATTTCCAGGTTCTCGGGACTATACCTGCTGAATCGGTGGTGGTTCAACCTACGACCAAGATCGAGCTCAGGAAAAGACCGAAGGGCAAGGTGGACGCCTCAAGGGTGACCTATGAAGATATTGGTGGATTAAGAGAACAGATAAGTAAGGTCAGAGAAATGGTGGAGCTTCCTCTGAGATATCCTCAGGTGTTTGAAAGGTTGGGAATAGCACCGCCTAGGGGAATACTCCTGGTCGGGCCGCCGGGGAGCGGTAAGACACTCTTGGCCAAGGCAGTGGCGCATGAGACCAATGCTAATTTCCACCTGGTTAACGGCCCGGAGATAATCCATAAGTTTTATGGTGAAAGCGAAGCAAGGTTGAGGGATATATTTGAGATCGCTACCAGAAACCAGCCGTCCATTATTTTCATAGATGAACTTGACGCCATCGCCCCGAAAAGGGACAAGGTTACGGGGGATGTAGAGAAAAGGGTAGTGGCCCAGCTCCTGGCCCTGATGGACGGGTTAAAGGATAGAGGAAAGGTGGTGGTGATAGCCGCTACAAATCTTCCCAACGCCCTTGACCCGGCCTTGAGGAGGCCGGGGAGGTTTGACCGGGAAGTAAGTTTGGATGTGCCGGATAGAAACGGAAGGCTTGAGATCCTCGAGGTCCACACACGCGGTATGCCCTTGGAAAAGGACATGGACCTGGAAAAGATTGCCGACCTAACCCACGGCTTTGTCGGTGCCGATATTGAGAATCTCTGCCGCGAAGCAGCAATCAGGGCTCTTAGAACAGCCCTCCCCGATATAGATTTCGAGGATGGCTCTCTTCCTTATGAGAAGATTGTGACGCTAAGCGTCGGCATGCAGAACTTTATCGATGCACTCAGGGAGGTCGAACCTTCTGCGATAAGGGAGATATTTGTGGAGATACCCAAGGTCACCTGGGATGACGTGGGCGGTCTTGAAGAGATAAAGCAAAAACTCACCGAAGCGGTGATATGGCCACTGAAATACAAACAGCTCTTCGAAGCCACCGGTACTAGAGCTCCCAAGGGAATACTACTTCATGGCCCAACCGGTACCGGCAAGACACTCTTGGCCAAGGCTATTGCAAATCAAAGCGGGGTAAATTTTATCTCGGTCAAGGGCGCCGAGCTGCTCTCCAAATATGTGGGGGAATCCGAACACGCGGTCAGGGAGGTTTTCAGGAAAGCTAAACAGGTTGCGCCGTGCATAGTATTTTTTGACGAGATTGACGCCCTAGCCCCCTGTCGTGCGGAGAGGGATGGAACACGGGTTTCGGAAAGGGTGGTCAGTCAATTACTCACGGAGATGGACGGAATAGAAGAATTAAGGGGGGTTGTGGTCCTAGCTGCCACGAACCGAGTAGATATTGTTGACCCGGCGCTGCTGAGGTCGGGCAGATTCGACCTCTTTTTACAGGTTCCTTATCCCGATGAAATCGCTTTAGTGCAGATATTAAGGATTCATACCCGGGGAAAGCCACTTTCCAGGAATGTGAATTTAAGAGAAATTGCCGTGGGCATCAAGGATTTTTCCGGAGCGGATGTTCAGTTGCTTTGTCAAAGGGCTTCCATCATTGCTATTAAAGACCATATCAAGCGGGGTAAAGGGATCCTGAGGATAAGGAAGTGTCATTTCGAGGACGCTTTAAAAGAGATGAAGGGCAGGGTGAGCGTTTCTCTAACTTCTGAAAAAGGGATATTTATTGGAACCCAGTAATTTTATTCCCCTCTATATATTTGCCTTCATACTCGGTTCTGTGGTAGGAAGCTTCCTTAACGTCTGTATATACCGGTTGCCGAGAGAGCAATCTATAGTGTTCCCTTCTTCGAGTTGTACTACCTGCAACACCCCAATCCGGTTTTATGATAATATTCCTATAGTGAGCTATATTCTTCTCCGTGGAAAATGCCGTGCCTGCGGGGGGGAGTTTTCGCCGGTTTATCTAATGGTCGAGCTTCTTACCGGTTTGACCTGTGCGCTTTTAGTCTGGAAATTCGGCCTCACCCTGGAGACGCTCTTCTATTTCATTTTTATCTCTTCATTGATTGTCATAACATTCATAGATTTGGAACACATGATAATCCCAAACGTAATAACCTTCCCGGGCATAGTGGTTGGCATTATTTTTTCCATCTTGAGCACAGACTGGGGTTTAACTAGAGCGATTTTTCATTCTTCTCAGCTTGACCTCAGGAGCATTCTCTACATATTGAACAGGGTGCCGGCCGTTGACTCACTATTCGGAGTAATTCTGGGAGGGGGGGTTCTCTATCTCATCGGCTTCTTGTATCAGGCGATAAGAAAAAGAGAGGGTATGGGGATGGGGGACGTCAAGCTTCTAGCCATGATTGGAGCCTTCCTCGGCTGGAAGGGTGTGATTTTCGTAGCCTTCGTAAGCTCTCTTATCGGAACGGTGGTCGGAATTTCTATAATTCTATACCAAAGAGGCGATTTGAGGTACGCCATTCCATATGGTCCCTTTCTCTCTCTAGCTGCCATTATTTATTGTTACACCGGCGGCTTCAGCTTCGGTTTTTAGCTATCGAATTTATCCAGGAAGATAAATCCGGCTGGGTAGATGTAAGACGAATTCTACATTAATATTTTGTAGGGGCGAACCCGGTGTTTGCCCTAGGTGAGTGATACCATGCGTCAGCTCGGGCTCAGGGCCGAAATACTCTTTAATATTCTCTTTCTCACCGCGGTGGCCATGTTTCTCCTGGGCGTTATCGCTTACAAGGTTACGGAAAGGTTTGCCCTTCAGGGTAAGATCGAAGGGTTGAAATCGGTAATTACCGTCTTTGAGTTCTTGTATGCCAAGGAAAATAAAATCGAGGGAGGGATTGAATTCCTGGAGGATGTTCTGGAGCCAGGGGCCTGGGGAGTTATTGCGGACAATCAGGGAAGAAGGTTTTTTAATACAAATTCGAATAAATCAGCAGTAAGCACGACTGATCCGTTGATTATCGAGGTTATGAAGACCGGGAGGGCGGCGGTTGACATAGAGGGTTTCAATATACCCCCGTTTGCGTTCTACAAAGGGATCAAGATTGTATCGCCGCTCAACAAAAATGGGGGACGCCAAGGTGTCATCCTTATCTATCAGCCTCTTTCGTCCCTAGAAGAAAGCCTGGTTTTGGGCCGCAGGTTAATCGCAATTTCCACCATCCTGAACTTGTTAGTGATCGCCTTCTTTGGCTTCTATCTGCTTTCCAGGAGGGTGGTCAGGCCGGTCCACAAGCTAATAGAAACGACTGAGGAGATAGCAAGTGGCCGGTTTCCCAGAGAGACGAACCTGGGAGGGGTGAAAGAGATAAACCAGCTCCACCTAGCCCTCAAGAAGATGTATGATGAGATCGAAGGTAATAAAACCAAGCTCAGGGAGAATATCGAGGCTCTAGAAGAAGCAAACCGTGCACTTCTGAGGACGCAGCGAGAGCTGATAGCTTCGGAGAAACTGGCATCACTGGGAAAGCTGGCCGCCGGAGTGGCGCATGAGATAGGAAACCCTCTATCTGCCATTCAGGGCTACATCGAGGTTTTGAGGAGGGATTACAACCCGGATGGGGAAAGTAGAGCCGAGTTTCTGACAAACATCAAAAAAGAGGTGGAGAGAATCGACCGAATAATCCGCACGCTGCTCGATTACTCGCGTCCCCGGGACTTCGAGCTGAAAAGGATAGGGGTAAACGATGTGGTCAATCGCGCTTTGGATATAGTAAAGACTCAGGGCATATTAAAGAATATTGAGCTAAATTTAGAACTTTCAAACTGGCCTCTCTCCATCAAGGTTGACCCACACCAGCTCTCTCAGGTCGTTATAAACTTGATTTTGAATGCCAAGGATGCTGTCTCTAACGATGGGGTGATTACTGTGTCGACCACTCGAAATTCTAACGGGGGTGTGGAGATTGCGGTAAAGGATAACGGTGCAGGGATTCCTAGAGAAGTGGTGGATAAGATATTCGACCCCTTCTTTACCACTAAGGAGCCGGGGAAGGGAACCGGGCTGGGGCTTTCCGTTTCTCAGAGAATCGTTCAAATCTTCGATGGAAGTATATCAGTGGAAAGCGAGCCCGGAAAGGGAACTACCTTTAGAGTAACGCTTCCCGCGGCAGGGGTGGATGGTCATGGCTAATGTTCTGGTAATAGATGATGAGGTTGGAGTCAGGGAATCGCTTTCCCTAATCCTGAGTATGGAGGGATACCAGGTTGAATCTGCCGAGAGCGGACTCTATGCAGTTAAACTCATCGATGACGGGAAGAATTATGATTTCATCATCTGTGATATAAGGATGCCGGGCATGGACGGGATTCAGTTCCTTAAGGAGATTAAAAATCGAGATTTGGGTTCAATCCTGATAATGATCTCCGCCTACGGAACAGTGGAGACCTCGATCGAAGCGATAAAGTGCGGGGCGGATGATTATATAAACAAACCGATTAATCCCGATGAGCTTATACTGCGAATGCGTATGGCTGAAGAGAAAAAAAGGCTTAGAAGAGAAAACATTTCTCTTCGCCGGGAATTGGGGAAGGGGAAGGGATTTGAGGAAATAGTATTTGTGAGCGAGAAGATTAAGGGTGTCGTAGAGTTTGCAAAAAGGATTTCTGAATATAAAACCACCGTACTCATAACCGGAGAAAGCGGAACCGGCAAGGAACTAATAGCGCGTGCCATTCACGAAACCAGTCCAAGAAGGGATAAGCCGTTTGTGGCAGTAAACTGTGCGGCTATCCCCGATACACTTCTGGAAAGCGAGCTCTTTGGGTACGTGAAAGGGGCATTTAGCGGGGCACACGGCACCAAAAAAGGACTTTTCGAGGAAGCCCATGGCGGGACTTTATTTCTGGATGAGATCGGAGAATTCCCACTTCAGCTCCAGCCGAAACTGCTGAGAGTGCTCCAGGAGGAAGAGATAAGGCGGCTTGGTGATACGAAAACCGTAAAGATTGATGTAAGGATCATCACGGCTACATCCCGCGACCTCGGCCAGGACGTCAGGCAGGGAAGCTTTAGGGAAGATTTGTATTACCGATTGAACATTCTCCCCGTCCACATCCCTCCCTTGAGGGATAGGAAGGAGGATATAAAACTTCTTATTGAACATTTCTTGCAGAAATATAACCAGAAACTAAATCGTAAAATCAAAGGTGTGAGTCCGAGTGCGATGTCCGAGATTCTTGAATACCCGTGGCCGGGGAATGTAAGGGAGCTGGAGAACGTAATAGAGAGGGCGATGATTCTCACTGATTCGGAGTATATACAGAGAATTGACCTGAGTCTCAGAGAAAACGATTTTAGGATGAATACACTTATAGATTCTCTTTCACTGGAAGAGGCCTGGCAGAGGCTGGAAAAGGCGTATATAGAGAAGGCGCTTTCCAAAACCGATGGAAATCGCACTCAGGCGGCAAAGCTTCTAGGCCTTAGCCGGAGGGCTTTACTATACAAGCTCAAGCAGTACGGTTACTCGGAAGAAGAATAACGATAACAGTCAAGAGTTGTGAGTCGAGAGTCAAAACTAAAAAACTTATCTTCCCACTGACTCTCAACCCTTCACTAGCGACTGTACTATACCGTGCAGGTTACGAAGGTAAATGCGTACAGGGCCAAACCGTTTGAATCAGTGGACAGCTTTAAATGGTGCGAGCCGAATTCTTTATTCTTGATGAGTTTATACATCTTAGGTTTTCTTACTACGATATAGCTTTTACCTTTGGAATCAAACTCTACGTCTTCGCCCGCATCCTGTGGGTCCAGATACTTTTCATCCTGCATCACAAAGAGCTTAAAATCCCGGTCTCCTTCCGGATTAATCACCAGGTTTACTTCGGATGAGGTGTATCTAAGGTAAACGTGAGCCGTATCATCCGAGCCGTTCAGAACGGGCTTCATATATTCTGAAGTGCTAAGCCATCTGCCTTCAACGTAGATGGTATCTTCTTGTTTCAATTCCGGTTTTTTGTAATCTTGTACCTCGTCCTTTTTTTGCCCTTCGGGATTTCCCAGCCTTCCTCTGCTATAACCAAAGTATAGCTCCGGGCTTACCTGGTAGCAGTGTATTCCGGGGATATCGGTGTCTCTTACCGGTTTCATCGGGTCCGGAAGCTCGACATCGGGATTAATCTCCTTAAGAAGCAATTGAATCGCCAGCTCCGTCTCCACGTAGCTTCCCTCTCCGAAGTGCGCATAGCGGATGTAGCCGTTTTTATCGGTCAGATATTTTGCCGGCCAGTAACGGTTGGCAAAGCTGTGCCAGATTTGATAGTCGTTATCCAAAACCACCGGGTACTCGATTCCGAACTCTTCTATTCCTTTTAAAACGTTTCCTTCGGTCCTGGAAAAGAAAAACTCCGGTGCATGCACGCCGATGATTATCAAGCCTTTGTCCCGGTATCTTCTGTGCCATTCCTTGAGATAGGGAAGGGTTCTTATGCAATTTACGCAGGTATAATCCCAGAAATCAACTAAAATAACTTTCCCTCTTAGTTCCTTCACGCTTATCTCTTCGGAGTTAATCCATTTACCGCCTGCCAGCTCGGGTATATGCACCTTTCCTTTTTCTACGAACATAGGGGTGTTGCTCCTTGGACGGTATTTAGATCACTACGATTTATTTTAACTTGTCGTTTATGTTGTTGTCTAATCGTGTACGTATCAAGGTCATTATGCTGATTTTCTCAAATATCATCAGGGGGAACAAGGATAGATCATGTAGGGAACGCATATATGCGTTCCCTACAAATTTTAAAGATAAAATTCTTGGAGGTAATTATCCGATATCCTTTGGGTCATGTTTGAAAGGTGCTCTTTTGTAGTATGGACATGCCAGGGCATGTTTATACATCAAGTCTAGGGTAAAATAGAGTCATCGGTCAGGTAAATTATTATTTTAAGATGAGAAAGATTGAAAGTCATCCCGGGCTAACATTCATTTTAGCCTCAGTTTTAGTAATGTTTATGATTCTTCCTCTTCACAGCATAGCTCTGTCACAATCTTCTGATAACAAAGAAATCATTATTCTGGGCAATTGGACGGAAAATAAATTAAACCACCTCTTAAACCAATCATCAGGGATTACCGATACGGGCGAGCGGATAGACTTTCTTTCTAAACAGTTTTTAGGTACCGATTATCAGGAATCGACGTTGATTGGAGATGCGGACACGCCCGAGGTTTTCGTCGTAAATCTCGAAGGAATGGATTGTTTTACCTATATTGATTATGTCGAGGCCATGCGGCTTTCCGATTCATTTGCCAGGTTCAAAGAAAATCTGAAGCACGTAAGATACCAATCCGGTAAGGTTAGCTTTCAAAACAGGAATCACTTCTTTACCGACTGGCCGGAATTTAATGGGGGCAATGTTACTGATGTTACGGAAGAAGTTGGTGGGGAAAAGGTAAAGACAGTAGTAAAAGTCCTGAATAAGAAAGAAGACGGGACTTATTTCTTACCGGGGATCCCGATAAAGCAAAGAGAAATCAGATATATCACATCGCCTAATATTGATGAAGAAGTATTAGGACGGCTGAAAACCGGTGACTATGTCGGAATATATTCCGATATGCAGGGCCTGGATGTTTCTCATACCGGGATTATCATCAAGAAAGGGGATAAGGTGTATCTTCGGCATGCTTCATCAAGAGAGGCAAATAGAAAGGTGATCGATGAGGACTTGATAACGTATATGTCAAATAAACCCGGTCTGGTTGTCTTTAGGCCCAAGTAAGTGGGTAGAGACGCGATTGATCGCGTCTCTATTTAGACCTCGATTCAGGCCATGAACAAGGTAAAGATGGAAAGTACCCCGACCAAGAGATTCTCGGAGAGGGCCCGTTATTACGACAAATACCGCCCCGGTTATCCGAAGGAGATTATAGATTTGATGAAAAGCGAATGTGGGTTGACCTCTTCTTCGGTCATTGCGGACATAGGGTCTGGAACCGGAATATTATCAGAGATGTTTCTTCGAAACGGGAATATTGTGTTTGCCGTCGAACCGAATGAGGAGATGAGGAAAGTAGCAGAAGACCTGTTAAATGAATATCCTAATTTTAGAAGCATTGATGGAACCGCTGAATCAGCTACTCTGGAAAGTCACAGCGTTGACTTCATAACCGTCGGGCACGCTTTCCATTGGTTTGACCTCGGAAAAACCAAGCCGGAATTTTTGCGCATACTCAAACCCGGCGGTTGGGTGGTGATTATATGGAACAACAGAAGAACAAGCACCACTCCTTTCCTGATCGCCTTTGAGAATTTACTCCGAAGCTACGGAACGGATTACAAAAAGGTGGACCCGGTATATTTTGATTATCAGAGTCTCTCTGGTTTCTTTGGGGAAAATGGTTGCAGCATGAAACAATTTGAGAACTTTCAGGTCTTTGATTTTGAGGGTTTAAAGGGTAGGCTTCTTTCCATGTCGTTTGCCCCAATGGAAGGTCATCCCAATTATGAACCGATGATGGACGAGCTTGAGCGTATTTTCCGCAGGCACCAAAAAGATGGTAAAGTGATTTTTGAATACGATACCAGGGTTTATTTTGGACAGATGGATTGAAGAAAAAAGAGCAACTCTTCATGACGAGATTATCAGGTAATTAAAATGTAGGAGGAACCAATGCCGCCCAGTGCTAAGGAATTTAATAAGCTATTAAACGAGACAAAAAAAGCCAATGACTCTCTCTACAAGGTTTTGGACTTCGTCGACCTCATCAACAACAACCTGGAATATTTGTCTCCGGATGTGGTGACTTGGGGTAACGAAATTAGAGTCCACGCCTCGGAGATTGAAAAGCATATAGAGGAAATCAAAGGCCAGGTGAATGCGGTCCTGGACACTATTCCGATTGACCCGGTTGAGGTTAAAGACGCTGCCGAAAAGCTCCTGCTCTACCAGGGCGATGCCACCCACGTATTGTTTTATTCCGACGGTCAGAAAAGAAACCACAAAGAAAATTCCTATTGGTGGCGATACTGGCAGGCGGTGTATGATATTGTGAAAGAGAAGAAGGGATAGTCAAAACTTGTTCAATAGGACAGTGCCAGCGCAAGTTCGCCACGTTTGGAAGAAACTTCTAGAATTGTCATTCTGAGCCGAAGGCGAAGAATCTAGATCCTTCGCTGCCGCTCAGGATGACAGGATAAACATGCATAGACTCTTCGCGGAGTTTATTCCTTCGTTTCACTCAGGACAAGCTCTGAGCATGGCGAAGGGTTCAGCATGACAACTGTGACCTCTCGCAGCGCTGAGAGTGGCATCAATATATACTTGTTCCGTTTTTGAGTACAACTTTACATGACATTGTCTGTCTAATTAAATCCGGGTTAATGGATCTTCTATATTATTTTGAATCCTTAAACTCGGGAATTATCTCTACGGCAAATCTTTCTATCATATCAAACATCTTCTTGACGCCTTCGGCCACAACATCGACCACCAGGTGTGACACTCCTACTTCTTCATAGTGCTTTATGTGATTTTTTATCTCCTTTGCTGTTCCGCATAGTGAGAATGGCGACCTTTCTCCGGCTTCCGTTCTCTCGGGTACGTCATCACTTGAGTCAAATATCCTGAACCTGTTTCTCACCGAAAAAACAAAGTCCTTTAATTCTCTTCTTGAATTTTTGGCAAGGTTGGTTATATAGGTTATCTCTCTTTCCATATCCTCCGGGCTGACCCAGGTGGGATGCCATCCGTTACCGAATTGAACGGCTCGTTTTATCGCTTTTTTGCTGGCTCCTCCGACCCATATTGGCGGATAGGGTTTTTGAAAAGGTTTGGGATAAAATTTAATTTTGGAGAACCGAAAAAACTCTCCTTCAAACCTTGGTTCATCATTCTCCCATAGTTCCTTAAAAATCCTTATGTATTCATCTGTTCTCCTTCCCCTCTCGCTGTGTGGGACTCCGAGCGTATCGAATTCCTCTCGCATCCATCCCGTCCCCACTCCGAATATTACCCTGCCTTCCGAGAGCATATCCAGGGTGGCAACCATCTTTGCAACTACGATGGGGTTTCTATAAGGAAGGATTATGACGCTTGTCCCTAGTTTTATTTTTTTCGTTTGTGCGGCAATTGCGGATAGAAGTATGAATGGGTCATAGAAGACCTTGCTGAATCTGCCGACATATCTATCGGGAACCACCACGTGATCGCTTACCCAGACGGAATCAAACCCGAGTTCCTCGGCCTTTTTGGCCATCTCGATATGGACATCCAGTTCAAAGTCTTTGCGAATTGGTAATGCAATACCGAATTTCATGTTGTTATATTTGGGACTGACAAAGTAATTGAATGAGGTCTGTAAATTCTAGTTTAATTGTAAAGTGTCTTTCTGTCTAATTGGGCTAATAGAAAAGTTGTTCTATTCTATAAAGGGTCAATTGCGGCTCTTATTAGGGGAATAGTAAATAAGAATTATAGGTACTTCCACTGTCCAACGTAATGGTATAAATTTATAAACATCGGGGGAGGTTATGAACCAATTAGATGCCCTGTTAAATCTCTTGGTTCCTTTATACGGTCTTCTTAAGGGTGATCCACTGACTACTGGAGTAATCATTACCTATATTCTAGTGGGCATAATAATTCTATACGGAATTATTTCTGTTCTTCAATTTGGAATAGAAATAAGAAAGATACAAAAGGATCTGGGGAGTTATACACAAAAGCTGTCAGAATTTAACGGAAAAACGGCGCAAGAATTTGAAAGCATAAAGGAGCTCTTTTATTCGAGCAAATTACTAAAAGATGGATGGCTAGAGTATGAATCCACCCTCATAAAGCGAGACAATCCTCATAAGGTAATATATAAAACCGAACCCGCAGAAACGTATTTCAATGAATCACGGATCCTTGCTAACAGAATGAACGTTAGGTATTGGTATGCCCTTCCAGGGATTTTTATAGGACTCGGGATTTTTGGAACCTTTCTTGGCCTGACTTTTGGCCTCTCAGGATTCAACACCGGTTCAATTAAAGAAATACAAAAACAAGTCAAAATAGATGAACTCTTATCGGGCATAGATATATTGTTATCCGGTATGGCAACAGCTTTTACAACATCCGTATGGGGTATTATTTTTTCGATAGTTTTCAATTTTTATGAAAAAGTAGGATTTAACGGTGTAGACAATGCAATACATAAACTAAATAATCAAGTTGATAAACTTTTTACTCTTACAACTCAAGAGAAAATAGCATTTGAACAACAAGATCAACTCGAACAACAGACTACGGCACTTAAGGCTTTTTCAACGGATCTTGCCGATAGAATAAAAATTGCGATGGATTCTATACTCGCATCAAGGCTAGATAGTTTACAAGGAGTTGTTGAAAGGCTTTACCGAACAAGTGAACAATCAACGGATACCATCATAAAAGAAATTCGCACATTTGGAGGGAATATAACCAACGAGCTTCGTGATACTGTGGGTAGCTTTATGCTAGAGAAACTATCTCCTTCTCTTGAACAAGTTTCACAATCTATAAATAACCTTATACCAATTGTTGAGAACCTCCGAAAAGAAAAGCAAGAAACTTCTTTGGAAGCGATTAAGAATATGGTGGAGGAATTCAAAGATATACTTTCTTCTACTACGAAAATGGAAATGGAGAATTTGTCTCAAATAATTGAGAATGCCGCCAATTCCCTTACTTCTTTCCCGTCTCAATTGGAGATAATGATGGCTATGGTTCGCGAACAAATGGACCAAATGAAGAATTTACTTGAGCAATCATCTTCTAAAACTGTTGAGGAAGCTGCCACGGCAACCTCTTTGATGAGGGAAGAAGCAGAAAAAGCAGTTAGAACATTTGAAGGGACTATACAAAACTTGCAAGCAAACGTGGCTCAGCTTCTTGATCGACAGTTGAGTGAAGCTCAGATTGTTGAAAATTTGATTTCGAACTCTCAAGAAATTATTCAAAAAGGTAATGCGCTTACTGAAAATATGACTAAAACTATAGATTCTATCAATGAGTCAGTAAGGCAAATGAATAAAGCTTCTCATTTATTTGTTGATGGAGCAAATATACTCAAAGAAAGTGGACAAAAACTACAGGAGTCTGCGAACCAGTTTGCACTGCAAAACGAGAATTATATTAAAGCAAACAGGGAAACTTTAGATAGTATAACATCCTCTCTCCACAATTCTGAGGTTTTATTAATGGAATTTGCCGAAAAATTTAAAATTATTGAAAATAGTCTTTCAGGAATATTTTCTCAAATCAAAGATGGCCTTGATCAGTATGCCCTAAAAACACGAGAGACTTTAAATAATTACTTATCGGACTTTGCAAACCATCTTTCAGAAGCGGCTCAAAGACTGGCGGGTAGTATTGAAGATTTAAAAGAGACCGCGGAAGATATAGAAGATATTCTATCGAATGTTAAGAAACAATGATTAGAAGAAACAAAGAGACGGAAGATAATCCTTATGGGCTTTCAATAGCTGATCTAATGACAGGGCTCTTATCAATTATAGTTCTTGTTCTCTTCGGTGTTATGCTACGGCTAGCACAATCCCATCAGGAGAAAGTATCTCCTATAGAAGAGCGAGGAAGAATAAGAAAAGAGATAGTTGATAAACTTATATCAGAGCTATCCAAGTACGGAGATGTCAAGATAGATGCTAAAACAGGTGATGTTATTTTCATAGTAGGGAAAATCCTTTTTGACTTTAATGAATCTTCTCTGAAACCCAATGCTAAGGCACATTTGAAAGAGATTGTTCCTAAGTATGCAGATATTCTGCTTTCGAATTCAAATTATGGCGAATACATTTCTCAAATCATAGTTGAGGGGCATACAGATAAGATTGGTACATATGAATATAATTTGAGATTAAGTCTGGATCGAGCTACAAGTGCGACGATGTATATTTTTTCAGATGAAATGGGTCCCTTTAATTATAAAGATGAACTTCGTTCGCTTTTAACGGTAAACGGACGCAGCTTCGAAGAACTGTTGGATCCAGAAAAAAATGAGATTAATCGTAGAGTGGAGTTTAAACTACGTTTTAAGGATATGGATACTATCGATTCTAAAAATTTATGACAAAGAAATGAAAAAGTTAGATGTAAGGCCTTTCCTTGATTTTAAATTCGAACTACAGAATTTTCTAAGCCTAACCCCAAAACCCAAGGAAAATATAAAAGCTAAGGCTATAGAACGCCTTGAGTTGATAAAGAAAAAGCATATTGACCTAAAACGTACTATCTCAGTAAATAGGTTAAGTGAGGTTTACAGAAAATTCTTAGATACAGCTCCAAAGGGAGGAAATGTCCCTAAAATAGTTGGTATTAGTTAGGAGGCGAAACCTTTAAAATAATAAAGGGAAAAAACTTAAAAGGAGGTTTCGCCCGTGAATAAAAATACAGCAAGAAAGGGTAA
>Ga0073934_10006902_pt1 | contig 16183 bp, 18 predicted proteins | sample LarsenN4metaG_FD_76834 | JGI IMG/M metagenome (GOLD analysis project Ga0073934, IMG submission 76834) | Hot spring sediment bacterial and archeal communities from British Columbia, Canada, to study Microbial Dark Matter (Phase II) - Larsen... ...
CACGACCGCGCAGTAGATGATCCCGGTCGACATCGGCGCCAGCTCGCCCGCGGTGACGAACGTCATGGCTTCGTCGAGCAGCTTCGTTCCGAGCGCGACTTCCCCGCCCGCGATCGCGGTCTCACCCTGGCACAACAGCGCGAACGCGAGCAGGTTGGCGTCGCGGCACTCCGCCGCGATGGCGCCCATCTCCTCGGCCAGGTCGCGAGCGGCGTCGACATCGCCCGAAGCCAGGGATTCCATGAAGCGCGGGAACAGCAGGACTCCACGCGTGGCGCACGCCTGGTCGCTCACGAGCCGCTCACCTCGTGCCAGCCAGCCGCGTGCCGGCGCGGCGTCGCCGCGCAAGAGGTGGGTGAATCCCAGCCAGAACGCGGCTCGGGCAGCTTCGGCGATGGCGCCGCGTCGTTGCCAGTCCGTGTGCGCGGCCTCCCACGCGCCGGTGCTCGCGTCGTCGTGTCCGGTCACGTGTGCGGCGATCGCGAGCCGTTCGAGGTCCTCCGCGCGCTGCGGTCGCGCCCGCGACAGGAGCGCGTGGGCCTCGGACCAGTCCTGCCGGGCGAACGCGGCCCGACCAAGCTCGAGCGCGTCGGTCACATGCGCTAGTCCCGGGTGTCGACGATCAGGATGCTCGTAGGGCAGTGATGGGCGACCTTGTTCGGGACGCTTCCCAGCATCCGGCGAGCACCGGTCATGCCGCGATTGCCGACGACGATCAGATCGGCATTGGTATCGCCCGCGACGCGCACGAGCGCGTCTGCGGCGCCGCCTCCGACACAGTGCCCTTCGGCCTCGACGCCGGCCGAGCGAGCGGTCTCGACCGCCTGCGCGCAGATCCGCTCGCCCTCGCCCCGGACGGCATCGTTGCTTTCGGCGATAGCCCCTTGCATGAGCACGATGTCGGACGTCGCCAGACCCGCGGCCTTTGTCACGTTGTGCGCATGCACGACGTGCAGTCGCGCGCCGGTCAACGCGGCCAGCTCGATCGCGGCGTCGACGGCCACCCGCGCCGAACCCGAGCCGTCGGTACCCACGACGATCTGCTTGTACATCACGCCCTCCGGTTCCGCCGAACGCGAGTCTCGTCTGCCGGTCCCCGCTGCGCCAGTGCGTTCAGGGTCCGGCGCGGGTGTGGCCTTCGTGGTGTTGGCGGTGGTGGCGCCGGCATTTGAGCTCGAGGTTGTGGAGGTTGGTTGGGCCGCCGTCGGCCCAGTGGGTGATGTGGTGGGCTTCGCACCAGGCGGGGGGTGCGGCGCAGCCGGGGTGGGTGCAATGCGGGTCGCGGGCGACGAGCGCACGCCAGGAGGGCGGCGGGACGGTGCGGGTGAGGCGGCCGTCCCATCGGTCAACCCGCCGCAACGCGGAGATACCTGGGAGTACGACGATTCAGGTCCGTTCAGAACTGGTGCGCGCCCGGCGTCGTGGCCGGTATCACGGGGGCGTGTACATCGCAGAAGCCGACGACCTCCTGCTCGTATCGGTGCACACGGACAGCCGGCTGTCCGTGGTTGCGCTCTGCGGCGAACTGGATTGCTCGAACACGAACCAGATCGCCGGCGTCCTCGCCGACGTGCTCCACGGCGGTCCCGCGGAGATCGTCGTCGACGTCTCCGCGCTCCGCTACATCGACTCGCTCGGCGTCGCGGCCTTCGTGCGGGCGCAGCAGCGGGCCGCGCACGCGCACACTGCGTTCCGGGTCACCGGGGCGTCCGGGATGGTGCGCCGGGTGTTCGAGTTGCTCGAGATGCGGTCGCTGCTCGAGGCCTAGCCTCACACGCGCACATCGGCCCACAGCGTCCGGCCGTCGTGGTGGCGGCGCGTGCCGCACGACGGCGTGAGCGACGCGACGAGGTGCAGTCCCAGCCAGTCGGGCGGCGGCGCGCCCCCGCCGACCTCGTCGACCTCGATGCGGAGGACGTCGCCGGCGCGGTCGAATCGCAGCCGTAGCTCGGCAGCCCCCGCGAACACCGCGCCGGTCACGAGCTCGCTGACGACGACCATGGCGTCGTGGAGTGCGGGCTCGGGCAGATCGCGGAACTGCGACGAGAGCGCGCGACGTGCGCGCCGCGGGTGCGCGGACGTCGGGCTCGATGCTCACGACGCAGTGGATCACTCCATGAGCATTGCCGCCGCATGTCCGGAAGAAACGCAGAAAGTACTGAAGGGCTACTGAACGTCGTCGCCGGTGCCCACGCGCTCGGCTTCCGCTCGGTCGGCCTCGGCGCCCGCCCGCTCCTTCGCCGCCTTGGTGCGTTCGGCGGCGGCCATGTCGTCGAGGCCGAGCCGTTGATAGAGCGCCGCGGCATCGTCGTGCGTACCGGCCGCGCGGTCGTGGACGCCGGCCGCGTGCAGGTGCGCCGCCTTGCGGCGCTCGCGGTGTGCCTGCGCGCGACCAGATGTGTCGTCAGCCAACGCGCCCATCATCCTCCCGGGAGGGTGTGACGTCGAACGCGACACTCCGGCGCGCGATGGCGAGCTGCGCTCGCAGGCGGGCGATGGCTTCGTCCCGCCGGGCGATGATTTCGTCGCGTTCGCGGATGAGTCGGTCGCGCTCGGCTGCCACGTCGACTCGCCCGGCGGGGGCAGGGGGAACCGGCCGGAACGAGTAGCCGTGGCCGTGGTTCGTGTGGATCACGCGCGGCCCGGTGCGCTCGAGCTTGCGGCGCAGGGAGCTGATCGTCGCCTCGACCAGATTCTGCGTGCGGAGTGCACCACCCCACACCTGCTGGAGCAGCTCGCGCTTCGACACGACGCGCGGCGTCTCACGGGCGAGTGCGAGCAGTACGGCGAGCTCGCGGCCCGTGAGATCGATCCGTCGACCATTGCGCAGCACGATCTGCCGGGCGAGGTCGAACGTGAGGTCACCCGCGGCGACCCGGCTGTCGCGGCGCGCGGTGTGGCGCGCGACGAGGCGCTGCACGCGCGCCGCGCCCTCGCGTGCCTCGAACGGGCTGACGAGGTGGTCGGCGGCGCCGTATTCGATGGCCCGCACGCGTGAGGTCGCGTCGGCGAGGTCCGTCACGACGACGACGCTCGTCGAGACGTTCTCGCAGTACGACTCCGCGAACATTGCCATCGTGACGCTGGCACACAGGTCGGCCACCAGGCAGGCGGGCGCCGGTGCCCGCCCGAGCTCCGGACGGATGGCGTCGAGTCGGCTCGTGTTCGCGTCGACACCGCCGTCGCGCAGCAGCTCGGCGATCTCCTCGACGTCGCGGCGAACGACCTCGCCGACGAGCGCCACGCGGAGGCCGCGGGTCAGGCGGGAAAGCGTCGGGAACCATTCCGGAGGGGTGTTCCCGCGGGAGGCGGCGGCGATGCAGGCGGCGGCAATGCAGGCGGCGTCGGGGAGGCTCGTCGAGGGTAGGCAAACGGCGTGACCGAAGGTGTCGGCCCGCCCGGCAACGCGCGCGTGGTCGCACTCGGAGCGTCCGCGGGCGGAGTTCCGGCACTCAGCCGGGTCATCGGCGGTCTGCGTGCCGACCTCGCCGCCGCGGTGTTCGTCGTCCTGCACCTCCCCTCGTCGGGAACGAGTGTCCTGCCGACGATCTTGACGCGGGCCGGTCCGCTGCATGCCGCCGTTCCGCGCGATCGCGAACCGATCGTCACCGGGCAGGTCTACGTCGCGCCGCCCGACCGGCACCTGCTCGTGGAGGACTCGGTCGTCCGCGTCGTGCGCGGGCCCTGGGAGAACGGCCACCGGCCGTCGATCGACGTGCTGTTCCGTAGCGTCGCGGAGTGCCACGGCGACGGGGCGGGCGGCGCCGTGCTGACCGGCGCGCTCTACGACGGCGCGAGCGGCCTCGCGGCGATCGCGCGCCACGGCGGAACTGCGCTCGTGCAGGACCCCACCGAGGCGGAGGTCCCCGACATGCCGCTCGCGGCGCTCGAGGCGGTTCCCGTCGCGGAGCCACTCCCCACCGACGCGATCGCCGCGCGCATCAACGAGCTCGCCGCCGGCGCGCCGCCGCAGGTGGTGAAGGTGGCGTCGAGCCCACGCTCGCGACTTGAGCCGACCGCCGAGCGCGTGGGCGAGCTCGCCATCGCGAGTGGGGCACGGCTCACTCCCGAGGAGCTCCATCTCCATGCCACCGGGCTGACGTGTCCCGACTGCAACGGTTCACTGTTCGAGATCGCCGACGGGAGCGTCGAGCGCTTCCGCTGCCGCGTGGGTCACGCGTGGACTGCCGAGGCGCTGAGCGAGAGCCAGGGTCGTGGCGTCGAGCACGCGCTCTACGCCGCGCTCCGCATCCTCGAGGATCGCCAGAGCCTCCAGCACAGGATGGCCGCGAACGCGCTGCGGCGCGGGCGTCGGCGCGCCGCACAGGTACTGCACCAGCGGATGGACGACCAGGCGACCCTCATCGAGACCTTGCGCGACGCGATCGCCGCGTTCGGTTCGGGCGGTGAGCTCGACGACGCCGAGACGCAGGACGGCGAAGCGACGAGCGCCGAGATCGGGTAGCGCACGGCGTCTAGGGTGCCGGAAGCGTCGAAGGAGGTGCTCGTGGCCGACCGGCAGGCGCCGCCGGGCTTCGAGGAGCTGCTCGAGTACCTGAAGCAGAGCAGGGGCTTCGACTTCACCGGTTACAAGCGGGCCTCGCTCCAGCGGCGGATCGACAACCGCATGCGGCGAATCGACATCGACGGCTACGACGAGTACCTCGACTTCCTGCAGTTCAACCCGCACGAGTTCGAGACCCTCTTCAACTCCATCCTCATCAACGTCACCGGGTTCTTCCGCGACCTGTCAACATGGACGTACCTCCGTGAGGAGGTCCTGCCGGTGCATCTCGAGAAGCTCGGTCCCGAACGCCCGGTCCGCGCGTGGGTGGCGGGCTGCGCGTCGGGCGAGGAGGCGTACACGATCGCGATCATCCTCGCCGAACTGCTCGGAGAGGACGCATTCGTCCGGCGGGTGGAGATCTACGGGACTGATGTCGACGCCGAGGCGCTCGCGGTGGCGCGGTCCGCGACGTACACGGAGCAGCAGGTGGGCGCGGTTCCGGAGGACCTGCGGAAGAAGTACTTCGAGCGTGCGGGTGACCAGTTCGCGTTTCGCAGCGACTTGCGCCGGTGCGTCGTGTTCGGCCGGCTCGACCTCGTGAACGATGCGCCGATCTCGCGCCTGGAACTGCTGACCTGTCGCAACACGCTGATGTACTTCACTGTCGACACGCAGGCGCACGTGATCGAGCGGTTCAACTTCGCGCTCAACGACGGCGGCGTGCTCGTGCTCGGCAAGGCGGAGACCCTGCTGTCGCGCAGCCGGATGTTCGAACCGATCGACAGGAAGCATCGCATCTTCCGCAAGGTCCCGAACCACGGGCGCCGCGACTCTCTGGGGAACGGGTTCGGGCTCCACTTCGACCCTACGGATGCCGACGTGCCGATGTCGCCGCACATGCTCGCCTTCGGCGTGTTCCCGCACCCCGGACTGATCTTCGACGTCAAGGGAGTGCTCGTCGACGCCAACGAGACCGCCCGGCGACGCTTCGGCGTGACGGCGCGCGACCTCGGTGCGCTCCTCCAGGACCTCGAGATCTCCTACCGGCCGATCGATCTCCGTACGCCGATCACCCAGGTGCTGCGCGAGGCGCGCCCACAGCGCGTGTTCGACTTCGTCTGGGACCACGACGGCGACGCCACGAGCTACGACGTGCACGTGTTGCCCCTCGAGTCGTCGAGGATGCTCGGCGTCTGCGTGCTCTTCGAGGATTGCACCCGCCAGCGCGACCTCGAACGCCGACTCGAGTTGTCGAGCGTCGAGCTGGAGCAGGCCTACCAGGAGTTGCAGTCGACGAACGAGGAGCTCGAGACGATGAACGAGGAGCTGCAGTCGACGATCGAGGCGCTCGAGACGACCAACGAGGAGCTGCAGTCGACGAACGAGGAGCTCGAGACGATGAACGAGGAGCTCCAGTCGACCAACGACGAGCTGCATACGGTCAACGAAGAGCTCCGCATCCGGGGCGACGAGGTCGACGAGCTCAATCGCTTCCTCCAAGCCGTGTTCGAGAGCTTCGGCGGTGGCGTCGTGGTCGTCGACGAGCGGCGGCGGGTGCGGTTCTGGAACGACCGAGCCGAGGACCTCTGGGGCGTACGCGAGGCCGAAGTGGCCGGGACCGACGTGCTGGCCGTCGACGTCGGTCTCCCGATCGGCGAGCTCGCCGAGCCGCTCGACCGCTGCCTGCGCGGGAACGGAAACGAGTCGACGACGCTCGACGCGGTGACCAGGCGCGGCCGTTCCGTCCGCTGCCTCGTGACGATGACGCCTCTGCTCGCCGACGGAGACGTCGAGGGCGCGATCATCGTCATGGAGCTCGTCGACGCACCGGTGTGACGTGACGCGGCCCCGATGAACGCCAAGGATGCGGGTGAGCGTCGTGCCGGCGTATCGCTCACGAACCTCGACCAGCCACTGTTCGACGGTGCGGACGCGACGAAGCGCGACCTCGTCGAGTACCTCGATGCCGTGCACGACCGCATTGTCCGCGTCCTCGAGGACCGTCCGCTCTCGGTCGTGCGCGTGCATCGCGGTCAGGAGGCGTTCATGCAGAAGAACCTGCCGAAGTACACACCCGAGTGGGTGCCGCGGGTTCGGTTCTGGGCCGAGACGTCGAAGCGCGACGTCACCTACGCACTCTGCAACGATCGGCGCACGCTCCTGTGGTTCGCGAACCAGCGCGCCGTCGAGTACCACCCAGCGCTCGCCCTCGCCGCCCGGCCCGACCACGCGACGCATCTCGTGCTCGATCTCGATCCGCCGGAAGGGAGCGCGTTCCCGACGGTGGTGCGCGCCGCCCACCTCGTGCGTGAGGCGCTCGAGGACGCCGGCCTGCGTGGCGCGCCGAAGACGAGCGGCGCGAAGGGTGTGCACGTCTTCGTGCCGATCGCGGCCGACGTCTCGACGGAGGACGCGGCCGCCGCGACGCGTGCGGTCGCCGCGCGGGCCGAGCGTCTCGCCCCCCAGCTCGCGACGACTGCGTTCATCAAGGAGGATCGCGGCGGCAAGGTGTTCGTCGACGCGACGCGCGCGGGTGGCGCGACCGTCGTCGCCGCCTACAGTCCGAGAGTTCGACCCGGCGTCCCCGTCTCGTACCCCGTCTCGTGGGACGAGCTTGCCGACGTGTCGCCGGGCGACTTCACCATCCGTTCGGCCGTCGCGCACCTCGCGGGGCGCGACCCCTGGACGGAGCACATGCCGCCGCCGCAGGCGCTCCCCGCGGACCTGGTCGCCGAGGGCCGGACGCTCCCCCTGGCGCGCGTCGAGGCGATGCACGAAGGCAAGCGGCGCAAGCGCAACTTGCGTTGAGATTGCGCTCCGGAACCGCGTTCTCGACGCAACGTCGTCAGGGCTCGGCGCTGCTCACGCGGGCCGATCGCGCTCCCCGACGCCAGTTGCCACCTCCGCGGCGCGGCCCTGCGGCGAATCGGCCGCGAGTGGTGGCGTGTCGCCGCCGGCGCCCTCGGCCATTCCCTCGAGCATCTCGCGCAGCGCGTCTTCGCCTGTTCTGGCCGGCGACCAACCGAGCTCGGTCTGCGCCCGGGTGCAGTCGAGCAGCGGTAGTTCGAGCACGAGGTCCAGAAGCGCCGGAGCTGCGGGCACGAGGTGCAACTTCCACGCCGTCGCGAGCCCGGCGCGAACGACAGCGCGTGGGAGCTCGACGACGCGTGTGCCGAGCACGCGGCCCAGTGCCGCGGCATCGATCACCGGCTCGGCAGCGACGTTGAACGCGCCGCGCACCTCGTTGACGACCGCGAGGCGGTACGCCTGCGCAACGTCAGCGGAATGCACCGCCTGGAACCGGAGCCCGCTCGGAAGCGGCAGGAAGGGCAGGACCCGCCGGCGCGCGACGGACGACGGAACGAACGGTCCGGCGAACAGGCGCCGTTGTTCCGTCGCGGACTCACGCTCGAAGATGAATCCGGGACGCAGCCGCACCGTCCGAACCTCGGGGTGGCGCGCTTCGAAGCTGTCGAGCAGCCGCTCGACGTATGCCTTCTCGCGACCGTACGCCGCAGTCGGGACGCTGTGCGTAGGCCACGACTCGTCGACGACGCGGCCGGGCGCAGGCGAATACGCACCGACGGACGAGGCGTACACGAGCACCGGTACGCCCGCTTCGGCGACTGCATCGAAGACGCGTGCGCTCCCGATCGCGTTCGCAGTCCACGTCGTCACCGGGTCGTGTGTCGGTTGGAACAGCCACGCGAGGTGGACGACCGCGTCCGCGCCTTGGAACAGCGGTACCAGGCCGTCGACGGCAACGTCGGCCGCGGCGTAGGTCGTCTTGGCTGGGCGGTTGGCCGGCACCCGGCGCGCGATGCCGACGATCTCGCGCACTCGGCCGTCGGCGCCGAGCGCGCCCACGACGCTCGTGCCGACATTGCCCGTGGCGCCGACCACCACGATCCGCATCGCGTCAGTCTTCCGCTGCGCCTGTGCAGCGAAACGCCGCGTGCCGCTACGGTGAGCGGCAAGAAGGGGGCGCATGGTGATCGAGCGGGTCGTCGATACGTCGCACGCGCATCCGGCGGCGTGATGCGCGAGATCGACGGAACGCCGTCGCTGTTCACGGTCGCCTTCGACCTGGCGTCGGTGGGTTACTCCGTGCACGAGTACTTCCTCGGCGGGACGGCGCGCTCGTACACCTCGAAGGGGCCGTGCGAACCAGACGGGCGGTGGGACGTCGCCCCTACCGGCGAGGCGCCGTTCACCACGCGCGTGGTCGTCTACCGGCCGGCCGACAGCCGCCGCGCCAACGGCACGGTCGCCGTCGAGTGGCTCAACGTGACCGGTGGGCTCGACGTGCCCGCGGTGTGGATGGCGACGCACCGGCACCTCGTGCGCGCCGGTTGCACGTGGGTCGGTGTGACGGCGCAACGCGTCGGAATCGAAGGTGGGGGAGTGATCCCCGGGCTCGGCCTTCGCCACACGGCTCCCGACCGCTACGAAGCGCTCGACCATCCCGGAGACGTGTTCTCGTTCGACATCTTCGGCCAATCGGCGCGAGCGGCCGTCGAGACGCTCACCGCGCGCCACGGTGTCCCGGTCGAGTGCGTGATCGCGATGGGTGCATCGCAGTCGGCGATGCATCTGACGACGTTCGTGAACGCGTTCGACCTCGACGACGCGTTGTTCGACGCATACCTCCTCCAAGGTCGCTCGGGTGCCGCAGTTCCGATCGAGAGCTGGAACCTCGATCGCCTTCCTCCCGAGCGTGCCTTCGCTCCGGCGGCGCGGCGCGCTCGCCTGACGGGACGCGACCACATTCGGGCCGACGCGCGCGTTCCGGTGCTCGTCGTGCAGAGCGAAACCGACGTCTTCGGCAGCCTTCGCTACCTCCCGGCCCGCCAGCCCGACAGCGACCGGTTCCGCTTGTGGGAGGTGGCCGGCGCCGCGCACTGCGACACCTACTTCCTGTGCGCGTCGGCGCACGACTCCGGCGCGTTGTCGCCGGCCGAGCTCGCCGCGCTCGTCGCGCGCGCCGACGACGCCGGCGTCGGGACAGAGCTGCCGATCAACTCCGGGCCGCAGATGCACTACGTGCTGCAGTGCGCGATCGACGTGCTCGACCGTTGGGCGCGCGGCGGCGGTGCGGCACCAGCGGCCGCGCGCCTCGAAAGCGACGGCGACGGCAGCCTGGTGCTCGACGAGTTGGGAATCGCGCGAGGCGGACTGCGCACGCCGTGGGTCGACGCGCCGGTGGCCGTGCTCTCGGGCCTCGGACAGCCGGGCGAGATGCAGGAGCTCTTCGGCACGACACGCGTGCTGGCGCCCGACGTCCTCGCGCGGTGGTACCCGGGCGGCCCCGACGAGTACGTCGAGCGCTTCCGCGCCGCCACGGCGACTGCCGTCGGGCAAGGATTCCTCCTCGACGCCGACCGGCCCGAGATCGAGGCGCTGGGTGCCGAGGCGTGGCCGTCGTGAGCTTCCGGCGCGTCGCAATGTCCGCGGCGGGCGCGTACGGCGTCCACGACGATACGTGTGTCACACTCCGCACGTGAAGGACATCCTGTCGCTCGCCCGCGGCTACCCGCGCCGGGCTGTGGAACGAGGTGAGGCTCTCCTCGTCGACGGCGCGCCCGTCGGCGCGTTGTACGTCCTCGTCGAGGGAGCGCTGCGCGTCGAGAAGCACGGCGTGGCCATCACGACGGTGCGCGAGCCAGGAGCCTGCGTCGGCGAGATGTCTTTGCTGCTCGCCGTTCCGGCCACCGCGGACGTCGTCGCTTCGGAACGTGCGACGGTTGCGGTCGTCGACGACGCGCCCGCGATCCTCGCCACCGACCCGCGGCTGGCGCGCGCACTCGCACAGCTCCTTGCGGCGCGCCTGCATGCCATGACGACCTACCTCGCCGATCTGAAGCGCCAGTACGCCGACCACGAGGGTGGCCTCGGAATGGTCGACGTCGTGCTCGACCGGCTGATGGGCACGACGGGTGAGCGCACGCAACTCGGTTCCGTCCGCGATCCCGAGCCCGAGGACTGAGCTCACGCCCGTGCGAACGACGCCTCCTCCACTCCGGCCAGCGACACCCACCGCGCCCGGCGCGCGCGCGTGTCGAGCGCGATGTGGGTCGGAATCGGGCCGCGCTGCCGTCCCGCATTGAACACGACGGTCGAACCGATCCGGTCGACCCAGCTCCCGGAACGCGCGAACGGCGACTGGTGCACATGTCCGGTGAGCACGATCGCCGGCTGGTGACGTCCGATCCACCCGACGAGATCGTCGTCGCCGTAGTGCCGGGTTCCGGTCCAGCTCGTCGGCGACGCGTCGGGCGGCGCGTGGTACACCCAGACCCACAGGCGTTCGTCGACTCGGGCCGCGGCGGCGGCGAGCTGGCGATCGACGAGGTCGCGGGTGCCCGGGCCGTCCCACCACGGGCACACCGTGACGAAGGTATCGTTCGACTCCAACGACGTTCCGTCGACGAGCACACCCGCGTCGCGTGCCGTAGCGAGCCAGCACGCCGTTCGCTCGCCGAGGTCGTTCTCGGCGTCGAGATCGTGGTTCCCGGAGCAGGCGACGACAGTCGTCCGCTGCGAGACCCGCGTGAGGTACTCGACCACCACTGCGATCTGCGCGTCTGGTTCCACCGGTGATGCGATGTCGAGATGATCGCCCGCCACGACGACGAGGTCGTAGTCGGCCGCGACGGACAGCACCCAGTCGAACTGCTTGAGCGTGTAGTGCAGGTCTGAGACGCACAGGATGCGCACCGGCCGCGACGCTAGCGGTGTGAGCGCGCGTGGAACCGAGTCCCCGTCATGTTGCTGTCACTCGATGCGCGAACGGCAAACGGCTGAGAAGCCTGGTGCACCCGCGTCGATCGTGCACCGACGCGGTGGGGTACGCGTGCAAGATGCGCATCGGGATCATCGCACCGCCCTCGTGTGCCGTGCCTCCCACCGGCTACGGCGGCACCGAATCGGTCCTCGACCGGTTGGCGCGCGGGCTCACGCACCTCGGACACGAAGTCGTGCTCTTCACGACCGGCGACTCGGAGTGCCCGGTGGAGCGCCGGTGGTTGTACGAAACCTCTGATCCGGGGACGATGGGCGATCTCGAGCGCGAGGTTCGTCACGTCCTCGCGGCTTACGAGGCGCTCGACGACGTCGACGTCGTCCACGACAACACGATGCTCGGACTGCTGCGCGCGCCGCAGTTCGCGCCCGCGCCGGTGGTATCGACCAACCATGGACCATTCGCGGGCGTGTTCGCCGACCTGTACCGCGCCGTGATGGATCGTGTGGCTGTCGTCGCCATCTCGCGCCACCAGGCGTCGACCGCGCACGGTGTGCGAATCGCGGCCGTCATCCACCACGGCATCGATCCGGAGGCGTTCCCGATCGGCCACGGAGACGGCGGGTACTTCCTGTTCCTCGGCCGGATGACACCCGACAAGGGCGCACGGGAAGCCGCGCTCGCAGCCCGAGCCGCGCGCCTGCCGCTCGTGATGGCCGCGAAGATGCGCGAGCCCGCCGAACGTGCCTACTTCGACGAGAACGTCCGGCCGGTGCTCGGCGGTGGGGTCGAGTACGTCGGCGAGGTCGGGCACGAGCAGAAGCTGGCCCTCCTGCGCGACGCAATCGCCCTCGTCAACCCGATTCGATGGCCCGAACCGTTCGGGCTCGTGATGATCGAAGCCATGGCGTGCGGGACACCGGTGATCGCGTCACCGCTCGGGGCGGCGCCCGAGATCGTTCGGCACGCCGAGACGGGCTACCTGTGCCGGGGTCACGAAGACCTCGTCGCGCGGATGCACGAGGTGGCCGCGCTGGAACGAAACGTGTGCCGTGCGTGCGTCGAGCACCACTTCACGACCGCGCGTATGGCACGCGAGTACGCCGGACTGTTCGAGCGCGTCGCGGCACCGCGCCTCGCCGCGTAGCAACCGTCACGCCGTGGCGACCACCACAGTTGCCAGCGCGGAGCGCAGGGCGTCGTCGACGGCGTCGCCCCGCGGTGTGACGAACGAGACGGGTACGTCGTCCGCGTACTGGACCGAATTGCGCGCGGTGACCGCGTCGCTCGTTTCCGGGCGGCCCGGGCGATTGCCTCCCGGGACCCGGGGGTCACCCGACGAATCCCGCGGCTCTCGCCGCGGCGATGCGCGCGGCGTCCCACCCGAGGTCGGCGAGAACGGCGTCGGTGTGCGCTCCGAGGTCGGGAGCCGCCCACCGCGCGCCGATCGGCTCGCGGTCGAACTGCGCGGGGCTCGCCACGAGCCTCGCCGCGGAACCATCGGGGCGCGGCGCGTCGACGACGTAGCCGTTCGCGAGCACCTGTGTGTCGCTCGCGAACTCGAGCGGCGTCTGCACCGGACCCCACACGATTGCCGCGTCGTTCATCCGTTGGGCCCACTCGTCGCGCGTCCGCGTCCGGATGCGAGCGGCGAGGATCTCGCACAGCGCGTCGGTCTCCGCTTGCCGCTTCTCGGGCGTGTCGAACCGTTCGTCGTGCAACAGTTCATCGAGCTCGAGCACGCGCACGACCTCGGGCCAGTAGCGCTCCGGCTGCATCATGGTGAACACGAGGCGACGGCCGTCGGCGCACTCGTACCAGGTGAACAGCGGGCCGGGTCCCCGCCCGTCGGGCCGGCCGAGCGGCATCTCGAAGCCGTTGTTCAGCGCGAACGCGATGTCGGGGCCGACGATCCAGCCGCCCGCCGCGAGCAGCGACACCTCCACGTCGACGGGTTCGCCCGTGCGTCCGCGCCGCACGAGCGCGGCCGCGACGGCGCCCGCGAGGAAGTTGCCCGCCGTGGTATCGACGATGCCCGCGCGCTGCTGGATCAGCGGCGCGCCCTGCGGTGTGAGCCGTTCGCCGACGCCGGCACGTGCCCAGGCCGCGACGTAGTCGTAGCTCGGTCGCGCTGCATCCGGACCCTTCGATCCCTGCCCGGTGGCCAGTGCGTACACGATGTCGGGCTTCACGCGGCGAACGTCCGCCGCGGTGATGCGGAGCTGCTCCCGTACGTCGGGCAGGTAGTTGGTGAGGAACACGTCGCTGGTCGCGACCAGCTCGTCGAGGACGGCCCGCCCGCCGGCGGTCGTGAGGTCGAGCGCGACGGACCGCTTGTTGCGGTTCCACTGCTCGTACATGAAGTTGAACATCACGCCCGGCACGAAGTTGATCGCCCCGAAGATCGAGCGGATCGGGTCGCCGCGCCCGGGCGGCTCGACCTTTACGACGTCGGCGCCCCAGTCCGCGAGGACCGCGCCCGCCGACGGGCCGAACCCCCAGTTGTCGACCTCGAGGATCCGTACTCCTTCGAGCGGCTGGCTCATCGGATGCTCAGCACCTCCTGCGCGGCGCGTTCGCCGGAACGGTAGGCGACGCGATCGGCTGCGATACTCGCGAGGTGCGCGTCGGCATCGCGGATCACTTCGGGTGGGCGGTCGCGGTCACCGCGTCGGCGGACTACGCGGTCGTCGACCGCCGCCGGATCGAGCTGATCGAACCGGGGGTGACGCCCGCACCCATGCACTACGAGAGCGCGCGCCTCGACGTCGCCGCGACGGTCGAGCTGGTCGCGCGAGTTCGCGCGTCCGCGGCGCGAGCGGCGTCGGCTGCATTCGACGAGCTCGCGAGTGCGCTCCCCGAGCCGGTCGAGTCGATCTCGTTGCGCACGTGGCCCGCCGACTTCCCCGCCGACATCGCGGTCCAACGCCGCGCGCCCTACGAGAGCCGCGCCGACGCCATCATGTACCGCCAGGTGCTCGCCGAGCTCGCGCAGGCACGCGGCTGGGAGGTCCACCTCTACGACGCGAAGCGGGTCGTCGCAGAGGCTGCGAGCCTGCTCGGCGGGCGCGCCGAGGAGGTGCTGCAGGGGCCGCGCGCCAGGTTGGGGCCGCCGTGGACGAAGGACCATCAGGTCGCGCTCGCGGCGACGATCGTGCGGGCGTCGTCCGGCGTGTGAGCCGCGCCCTATCGCCGGACGGCGGTCGGCGCGAGAAGCTGGTCGGCGAGGAGGTCGGCGAGCCACCGTTCGTACCGCTCGGGTTGCCAGCCTCGGTCGACGACGAGCAGCCGGTAGACCTCGGGTGACATCAGCGCATGGATGATGTCCGCGGCGTCGCGGGCTCGCAGTTCGGGCCGTAACGCGCCCGCGCGAGCCAGCGCGCGCGCTATGCGCTGCTGGCCGGCGTGCCGCTGCCGGGTCAGCTCGTCGAGCAGCGCGGCCGCGCCGGCGTCGGAGCTCGCCGCGCTGACGAGGATGCGGTAGATGGGCGCCGTCCTCGAGTTCACCTGCGCGGTGACGCCGACGAATCCCGCCAGCTGATGCTTCGCGTCGGGCTCGGCGAACAGCGACCGCACATGCGGGCGTTCCGCCAGCGGTACCGCCTCGTCGTCGCCGACGATCGAAACGTCGAGGAGGGCCTTGAGGATCCCCAGCTTGGACGAGAACAGCCGGTAGACGGTTGCCTGCGGGACATCAGCGCGTGCGCTGATGGCTTCGATCGTGGTGGCGCCGTAGCCGCGTTCGAGGAACAGGCTTCGGGCGGCCTCGATGACGGCCGCCCGGGCGAGGCGGGTCCTGGCTTGCCCCGGGCGCGCCACGGTTCGTGAGACTAGCACTCTCGAATCGAGAGTTTCGCTTGCGTCGGAGGGAAATGAGAGTGATACTCTCAATCGTCAAGCGAACGGGTCATCCCCTCGACCCCCGACCTCAGGAGTGACGATGACTGGCTCCGCCACGCACGGAATCAAGACCGTCCTGCACCCGGTATCCGACCTCTCGGCTGCCAAGTCGGTGTATGCGGCGCTGCTCGGGGTGCAGCCGCAGACCGACGCGGCCTTCTACGTCGGCTTCGACGTCGACGGCCAGCACATCGGGTTGGTGCCCGGCGGCGGACCGCAGGCCATGACATCGCCCGTCGCCTACTGGCACGTCGGCGACATCGAGGCGAAGCTGGCCGAGGTGACGGCCGCGGGCGCAACCGTGCGGGAGCCCGCGCACGACGTGGGCGGCGGCCGCCTCGTCGCCACGATCACCGATCCCGACGGCAACGTGCTCGGTCTTCTCCAGGACCAATGAGCGTCGCGATGGCGAAGCGAACCCCGAACCGTGCGGCCGGGAAGCCGGTACTGCTCGCGGGCGGCAACCCGCAGATTCCGAAAGGTGACGGGGACGCCCCCGTGCAGGCCTACATCGCGGCGATGCCCGGCTGGAAGCGCGACGTCGGTCGCCGCCTCGACGAGCTCATCGTGCGCACGGTTCCCGGCGTGCGCAAGGCGGTGCGGTGGAACTCACCCCTCTACGGAGGTGAGCGTGAGGGCTGGTTCCTCAACTTCCATTGCTTCACGAAGTACGTGAAGGTCGCGTTCTTCCGCGGGACTTCGTTGCGTCCGATGCCCCCCGGCGCGTCGAAGCACGACGAAGTCCGCTACCTCGACATCCACGAGCACGACGAGCTCGACGAGGAGCTCCTGACGGAGTGGATCCGCCAAGCATCGAAGCTGCCGGGCTGGATCCCCTGACGCCAGCGAGTGTTCGAAGGCCAGCAAGGGTTTGAAGGATTGAGGCCCCTCACGGGTGCGCCGCGCGCCATTGTCGTGCGCCAGCTCGATGGGACCACCCCGGCGCCAGTGTGATGGGACCGGTTCTCGGGGTGTCAGCGTCGGCGGCGGGATGATCGCGGCGCGGCGGGCTGCACGTCAAGGCCGTCGTTGGG
>Ga0073934_10006903_pt1 | contig 16183 bp, 16 predicted proteins | sample LarsenN4metaG_FD_76834 | JGI IMG/M metagenome (GOLD analysis project Ga0073934, IMG submission 76834) | Hot spring sediment bacterial and archeal communities from British Columbia, Canada, to study Microbial Dark Matter (Phase II) - Larsen... ...
GCCGTCCTGGATGTTGGTGCGCGGGCCGATGTGGATGCGATCGTTGTCGGCGCGGATCACGACGCCGAACCAGACGCTCGCGTCCTCCTCGATCACGATCGAGCCGGCGAGCGAGGCGTTCCAGGCGATGTAGTGGCGCGCGCCGCGGAACTCGACGCGGCGCTCGCCCAGGCTGAAGACGGGCATGGCGGGCCGCTATCATAGCGCCCCTCATGCGAGCGAGCGAATCGCAATTTCACCGGATCCGCGGCCTGCGCTATCACGTCCGGCGCTGGGCGGGCGATTCCCCGCGCCGCGTCGTGCTGCTGCACGGCTGGATGGACGTCTCGGCATCGTTCCAGTTCCTGGTGGATGCGCTCGGGCCCGGCTGGGACGCCTACGCGCCCGACTGGCGCGGCTATGGGCTGACCGAGTGGAGCGGCGCCGATTGCTACTGGTTTCCCGACTATCTCGCCGACCTCGACGCGTTGCTCGACCACATCAGCCCGCAGGCGCCGGTGGATCTGATCGGCCACAGCCTCGGCGGCAACGTGGCCGCGCTGTACGCCGGCGTTCGGCCCGAGCGCGTCGCCAGGCTTGTCAATCTCGAGGGATTCGGGCTTGCGCCGACGCGACCGGAGCAGGCGCCCGGGCGCTACCGCCGCTGGCTCGACGAATTGCGCACGCCGCCGCGCCTGAAGCCGTACCCGAATTTCGCCGCGCTCGCCGACCGGCTGCAGGCGAACAATCCGCGCCTTGCGCGCGAGCGCGCCGAGTTCCTCGCGCGCCACTGGGGCCGGGAAGAGCCCGACGGCACGGTGACGCTGCGCGCCGACCCGGCGCACAAGGTGATCAATCCCGTGCTCTACCGCTACGAGGAGGCGCTCGCGATATGGCGCGAGGTCGCGGCGCCGACGCTCTGGGTCGAGGCGGCCGAAAGCGACAGCGCCCGCCGCATGAAGATTCCGGCGGAACAGCTCGCCGAGCGGCGCGCGGCGTTCCGCCACCTCCGCTACGCGACCGTGGCCGACGCCGGCCACATGCTGCACCACGACCAGCCCGAGCGCCTGGCGCGGCTGATCGAGGAATTCCTCGGAAGCTGAGTGGCCCAGTATTTCCGAATCCATCCGACGCACCCGCAGCCGCGGCTGCTCAAGCAGGCGGCCGCGATCGTGCGCGACGGCGGCCTGATCGCCTGGCCGACCGATTCGTGCTACGCGCTCGGCTGCCATCTCGGCGACGCTCGCGCCTTGGCGCGTCTGCGGCGCGTGCGCGGCATGGACGAAAAGCACCCCCTGACGCTCGCCTGCCGCGATCTGTCGGAGCTCGCCACCTACGCGATCGTGGACAACGCGCAGTACCGCCTGCTGCGCGCGCTGACCCCCGGCAGCTTCACCTTCATCCTGCGTGCGACGCGCGAGGTGCCGCGCCGGTTGCTGCATCCTCGGCGCCGGACGATCGGCGTGCGCGTACCCGATCATCCGGTCGCGCTGGCGTTGCTGGAGGCGCTCGGCGAGCCGATGCTCTCGGCGACGCTCGTGCTGCCGGGCGACGCGGTCCCGCTCGACGACCCGGCCGAGATCCGCGCCCGGCTGGAGCATGAACTGGATCTCGTGATAGACAGCGGATCCTGCGGCGTCGAGCCGACGACGGTGGTGGATCTCACCGGCGCCGATCCGCTCATCGTGCGCCACGGAAAGGGTGCGGAGCGTCTGCTAAAATTCGCCGCATAGATGGACGTCAACCCGCTCGTTCAGAATGTCGCCATCTATGCGCTCCCGGTCCTGTTCGCGATCACGCTGCATGAGGCGGCGCACGGGTACGTAGCGCGCCATTTCGGCGACATGACCGCCTACGCGCAGGGGCGCATCAGCCTCAATCCCGCGCGTCACATTGATCCGGTCGGCACCATCCTCGTGCCGCTAGTCATCCTCGCCACCAGCAAGCTGCTCGGCGGCCCGGGGATGCTCTTCGGCTGGGCCAAGCCGGTGCCGGTCAATTACTCCGCGCTGCGGCGTCCGCGCCAGCACATGATGTGGGTCGCGGCGGCGGGCCCGGCGGCGAACCTCGCGATGGCGCTCGGCTGGGCGGCGGTATTCAAGCTCGCCGACATGCTGCCGACGAACTACTTCACCGAGCCGATGCTGTGGATGGGCAAGGCGGGGATCGAGGTGAACATCGTGCTGATGCTGCTCAATCTCCTGCCGATCCTGCCGCTCGACGGCGGCCGCATCGTCGCCAGTCTGCTGCCGGCGCGCCTCGCCTGGCAGTACGCGAAGCTCGAACCCTGGGGTTTCCCGATCCTGCTGCTGCTGCTGTTCACGAGCACGCTCGGGGTGATCCTCGCGCCGATGATCGCGCTTTCGTACCGCCTGATCCGCACGGTGTTCCAGATCTGATGTTCGAGACCCGCGTCCTCTCGGGCATGCGCCCCACGGGGGCGCTGCACCTCGGCCATTACCACGGGGTGCTCAAGAACTGGGTGAAGCTGCAGAGCGAGTATCCGTGCCTGTTCTTCGTCGCCGACTGGCACGCGCTGACCACCGACTACGAACGGCCCGGGGATGTGGCGAAGAACGCGCGCGAGATGGTCGTGGACTGGCTCGGCGCCGGCGTGGACCCCACCCAGGCGACGCTGTTCGTGCAGTCGCAGGTCCCCGAGCACGCGGAACTGCACCTGCTCCTTTCCATGATCGCGCCGCTCGGCTGGCTGGAGCGCGTGCCGACTTGGAAGGACCAGCAGGAAAAGCTCGCCGACCGCGACCTGTCCACCTACGGCTTTCTCGGCTACCCGCTGCTGCAGGCGGCCGACATCCTCATCTACCGCGCCCGATTCGTGCCGGTGGGCGAAGATCAGGTGCCGCACGTGGAGTTCACGCGCGAGATCGCGCGCCGCTTCAACCATCTCTACGGCCGCGAGCCGGGATTCGAGGAAAAGGCAAAAGCGGCCGTCAAGCGCATGGGATCCAAGAAGGCGCGCCTGTTCAACGACCTGCGACGGAAATTCCTCGAGGCGGGCGACGCCGAGGCGCTCGCGCGCGCGCGTGCGCTGCTGGAGGAGCAGCAGAACCTCTCGCGCGGCGACCGCGAGCGGCTTTACGGCTGGCTGGAGGGCGGCGGACGGCGCATCCTCGTCGAACCCGAGGCGCTGCTCACCGAGGCGTCGAAGGTGCCCGGTCTGGACGGCCAGAAGATGTCCAAGAGCTACGGCAACGCGATCGAGCTGCGCGAGGCGCCGGAATCGGTGGCGAAGAAGATCCGCACGATGCCCACCGACCCGGCGCGCGTCAAGCGCAGCGATCCGGGTAATCCGGAGCGCTGCCCGGTGTGGGAGCTGCACAAGATCTACTCCGACGAGGCGCGCCGCAAATGGGTCTGGGAAGGTTGCACCACCGCCGGCATCGGCTGCCTGGACTGCAAGCAGCCGGTGGTGGACGCGGTGCTCGCGGAGCTCGCGCCGATACGAGAGCGCGCGCAAGCCTACCTCGACGACCCGACGCTGGTGCGCAACGTGCTCGCCGACGGCTGCGAGCGCGCGCGGCAGCTCGCGGTCGAAACGATGCGCGACGTGCGCGAGGCGATGGGACTCGGCTATGACTAGCGCAGCGCCGGTGGCGCGCATCTACGGCGAGCCGATCCGGGAGCTGCCGGCCGATCTGTACATCCCGCCGGATGCGCTGGAGGTCATGCTCGAGGCGTTTCAGGGCCCGCTCGACCTGCTGCTTTACCTGATCCGCCGGCAGAACATGAACATCCTCGACATCCCGATGGCGCCGCTCACGCGCCAGTACCTGGAATACGTCGAGCTGATGCGCACCCGCAACCTCGAGCTTGCGGCCGAATACCTGGTCATGGCGGCGATCCTGATGGAGATCAAGTCGCGCATGCTGCTGCCGCGCCCGGCGGCGCCCGAACCGGAGGAAGCGGATCCGCGCGCCGAGCTGGTGCGGCGCCTGCTCGAATACGAGAAGATGAAGCTCGCGGCGCAGAAGCTGGACGAGCTGCCGCAGGCGGGGCGCGATCTGTTCGTCGTCGCCGTCGCCGTCGAGCGCGAGGCGCTCGCACGCCTGCCGCAGGTGCACCCGCGCGACCTCGCCGAGGCATGGCGGGGCCTGCTGCACCGGGCGCGCCTGCGGGCGCACCATACGGTGATGCGCGAACCGCTGTCGGTGCGCGAGTACATGAGCCGGATCCTGCGCAGCCTGCGGACCCACCGCGTGCTGGAATTCGCGGAGCTGTTCGAGCCGGCGCACGGCGTCGCGGTGCTGGTCGTCACCTTCCTCGCGCTGCTGGAACTGGCGCGCGAGTCGCTGGTCGAGATCACGCAGTCCGGCGCCTTCGCGCCGATCTATGTCAGGCTCGCCCATGCTGAGCCCCACTGAAGCCAAACGCATCCTCGAGGCGGCGCTGCTCGCCTCGCCTGAGCCTGTGCCGCTCGCCGACCTGCGCCGCCTGTTCGACGGCCAGATCGGCGCGGACACGCTCAAGCGCCTGCTCGGCGAGTTGCGCGAGGAATGGGCCGAGCGCGCGGTGGAGCTGGTCAACCTCGCCGGCGGCTGGCGCTTCCAGACCCGGCGCGAGTTCCTCCCGTTCCTGGAGCGCCTGAACCCGGAAAAGCCGCCGCGCTACTCGCGCGCGGTGATGGAGACGCTCGCGATCATCGCCTACCGGCAGCCGGTGACGCGCGGCGACATCGAGGAGATCCGCGGCGTCTCGGTGTCGGCGGGAATCCTCCAGACGCTGGAGGCGCGCGGCTGGATTGACGTCGTCGGCCACCGCGACACCCCAGGGCGCCCGGCGCTGTACGGGACGACGACGCGCTTCCTCGACGATCTGGGGCTGCGCTCGCTGGAGGAGCTGCCGCCCCTGGAGGAAGTGGCGAGAACGCTTGAACTCGAAGCCACCGCGGCGCGGCCCGCCGCCAACGAACCGATCGAAGCCCGGCCCGCCAGCGCCGCCGAGTAGCACGCGCGGCGTGCGGCTGCAGAAGCTCCTCGCCGATGCGGGACTCGGCTCGCGGCGCGCCATTGAGGCGTGGATCCGCGCCGGTCGCGTCACGGTGGATGGACGCATCGCCCGGCTGGGCGAGCGCGCCACCTCCGGCGCCCGCATTGCGGTGGACGGCAAGCCCGTTGAGGCGCGTGCGGCCGGCGCGCCAAGGCTTCTCCTTTACCACAAGCCCGTCGGCGAGTTGGTGACGCGCCGCGACCCCGCCGGCCGCCCGACGGTGTTCGACCGCCTGCCGCCGCTCGAACGCGGGCGCTGGATCGCGATCGGGCGGTTGGATCTGAACAGCTCGGGGCTGCTGCTCTTCACGGACTCCGGCGAGCTCGCCGCACGCTTCATGCATCCGCGTCACGCGATCGAGCGCGAATACCTCGTGCGGGTGCTCGGGCCGCTCGGCGAGCTTGACCTGCGGCGCCTGCGCGAAGGCATCGCGCTGGAGGACGGCGTCGCCCGCGTCCTGCGCATCGAGCCCGTACGGCGCGGCGCTCCAGATGCGGCCAACCGCTGGTATCGGGTGGTGCTCGCCGAAGGGCGCACCCGGGAAGTGCGGCGGCTGTTCGCGGCGCTCGGCAGGCAGGTGAGCCGCCTGATCCGGGTGCGATACGGTCCGCTCGAATTGCCGCCCGGCCTTGCGCCCGGGCGCTGGGTCGAAGCGAACCCAGCGCAGGTGCGAAGTGCTCTCGCTGCGGTGCGCAACGCTGCCTGAGGCGTTGTTCCGCAGGACGAAACGGGTTATACTTCAAATGTTTTGGAGGAATGGGCTTCGGCCCATTTTTTGTTTGGGCGGCGCGTGGCGCGACAGGCGGTGAAATGGCAGGACCGGTCGGACATGTGAAGGGCATCGTGGAACCCACCCTTTCCGGGATGGGGTACGAGCTGGTGGACCTGCAGATTTCGAATCGAGGGCAGCTCCTGCGGATCTTCATTGACCGGACGACGGGCGGCGGCATCACGGTAGAGGATTGCGCCACCGTGAGCCGGCACCTGACCCACCTTTTCGCCGTCGAGGGCGTGGCCTACGAGCGGCTGGAGGTGTCCTCCCCCGGGCTCGATCGGCTGCTGCATGGCGAGCGCGACTTCGCCCGCTTCGCCGGCAGGCAGGTGCGTGTGCGATTGCGCGCCCCGGACGCCTCCGGGCGCAGGCGCTTCACCGGTCTGCTTCGAGGCGCGCACGACGGGGTCGCAACGCTGGTCGTGGACGGGCGCGAGATCGCCGTGCGCCTGGAGACGATAGACCGGGCGCGGCTGGTGCCGCAGATATGAGACGAACGCGCAAGGGTGCATAGGGAGCCGGGATGAGCCGGGAGATTCTGATGCTGGTGGACGCGCTGGCGCGCGAGAAGAACGTCAACCGCGACGTGGTCTTCGGCGCGCTCGAGCTCGCGCTCGCCTCGGCGACCAAGAAGCGGTTCAGCGAGGACGTGGACGTGCGCGTGGCGGTGGACCGCAACACCGGCCATTACGCCTCGTTCCGGCGCTGGAAGGTGGTTCCCGACGAGGCGGTGGAGAATCCGGCGCAGCAGATCCCGCTGTCGGAGGCGCAGAAGCGCGACCCCGCGCTCAAGCCCGGCGACGTCATCGAGGAGCCGCTGGAGAACATCCCGTTCGGCCGCATCGGGGCGCAGACCGCCAAGCAGGTGATCCTGCAGCGCATCCGCGAAGCCGAGCGCGAGCAGATCCTGAACGACTTCCTCGCCCGCGGCGACGAGCTGGTGACCGGCACGATCAAGCGCATGGAGCGCGGCAACGCGATCGTCGAGTCGGGACGGCTGGAAGCCCTGCTGCCGCGCGAGCACATGATCCCGAAGGAGAACCTGCGCGTCGGCGACCGGGTGCGCGCCTGGGTGATGAAGGTGGACCGCAGCGCGCGCGGGCCGCAGCTCATTCTGTCGCGCACCGCGCCGCAGTTCATCATCAAGCTGTTCGAGCTGGAGGTGCCGGAGATCGAGGAAGGACTGCTGGAGATCAAGTCGGCGGCGCGCGATCCGGGCATCCGCGCCAAGATCGCGGTGCACGCGCTCGACAAGCGCATTGACCCGATCGGCACCTGTGTCGGCATGCGCGGCTCGCGGGTGCAGGCGGTGACCCAGGAACTGGCCGGCGAGCGCGTGGACATCGTGCTGTGGTCGCCCGACCCGGCGCAATTCGTCATCGGTGCGCTCGCGCCCGCCGAGGTCAGCTCGATCATCGTGGACGAGGAAAAGCACGCGATGGACGTGGTGGTGGACGAGCAGAACCTCGCCATCGCCATCGGCAGGAGCGGACAGAACGTGCGGCTTGCCTCGGAGCTCACCGGCTGGACCATCAACCTGATGACCGAGGAGGAGTCGAAGAAAAAGCAGCAGGAGGAAAGCGAGCGCGCCAAGCGGCTGTTCATGGAGCGCCTGGACGTGGACGAGGAGGTGGCCGACATCCTGATCCGCGAGGGCTTTTCCTCGCTCGAGGAGATCGCCTACGTGCCGGTGAACGAGCTGCTCGAGATCGAGGACTTCGACGAGCAGCTGGTCAACGACCTGCGCAGCCGCGCGCGCAACGCACTGCTGGTGCAGGCGATCGCGAGCGAGGAAAGCCTCGAAGGCATGGACCCCGAGCTGCTCAAGCTCGACGGGATGGACACCCAGCTCGCCGCGGCGCTGGCGAAGAGCGGCATCCGGACCCGTGACGAGCTGGCCGATCTCGCGGTGGACGAGCTCGCGGAAACCGCCGGCGTGGACGAGGAGCGCGCGCGCAAGCTGATCATGGCCGCGCGCGCCCACTGGTTCGCGGCCGAGGCGCAGGGCAGGGAGGCGGCCTAGCATGGCGCAGACGAGCGTCGCCCAGTTCGCGAGCGAGCTGAAGGTACCGCCGTCGGTGCTGCTCGAGCAGCTGCGCGCCGCGGGCGTGGACAAGCGCGTGCCCGAGGATCCGCTCACCGAGCAGGACAAGTCGCGGCTGCTCGACTACCTGCGGCGGGCGCACGGCTCGGCCGAGCACAAGAACAAGATCACGCTGACGCGCAGGCAGACCAGCGAGATCAAGAAGGCGGACGCGACCGGCAAATCGCGCACGATCCAGGTGGAGGTGCGCAAGAAGCGCGTGTTCGTCAAGCGCGACCCGGGCGAGCTGGCCGCCGCCGCGGTCGCCGCCGAGACGCCGCCGCCGGCGGCGGCACCGGCGCCGCCGGCGCTGGATGAGCGCGAGCTGCAGCTGCGCGAGGAAGAGCAGCGCCGCCAGCAGCAGCTGGCCGAGATCCAGGCCGCCGAGCTGCGCGACAAGCAGGAGCGCGAGCGGCGCGAGGCCGAGCAGCGCGAGGCGCAGGCGCTCGCGCAGGCGCCGGCGCAACCGGCGGCGCCGACGCCGGCCCCGGCGCGCGAAGGCACGCTTCATGCGCCCAAGACCGGCGAGGCGAAGCCGGAGAAGAAGGCGAAGAAGATCAAGACGACGGTGCTTGCCGACGACAGCGTCCGGCGCCGGGCCATCAAGACCCGCGGCGATGCGGGCGGCGGCGTCGCCGGGTGGCATGGGCCGAAGGCCGCCGGGGCGCGCCGCGCGCCCGGCGCGGCCGAGACGGGGTTCGCGCCGCCCGCCGAGCCGGTGGTGCGCGAGATCGCGATACCCGAGACGATCACCGTCGGCGAGCTCGCCCATCGCATGGCGGTCAAGGCGGCCGAGGTGATCAAGGTGCTGATGAAGCTCGGCATCATGGCGACGATCAACCAGGCCCTCGACCAGGAAACGGCGATGATCGTCGTCGAGGAGATGGGCCACAAGGCGAAAGCGGCCAAGCTCGACGACCCGGAGGCCTATCTCAGCGAAACCCTGGCGCAGGCGCGCGAGGCGGCGCTGCTGCCGCGGCCGCCGGTGGTGACCGTGATGGGCCACGTGGACCACGGCAAGACCTCGCTTCTGGACACCATCCGCCGCACCAAGGTGGCGGCGGGCGAGGCGGGGGGAATCACCCAGCACATCGGCGCCTATCACGTGCAGACGCCGCGCGGCGTGGTGACCTTCCTCGACACCCCGGGTCACGAGGCGTTCACCGCGATGCGCGCGCGGGGCGCCAAGGTCACCGACATCGTCGTGCTGGTGGTCGCCGCCGACGACGGCGTGATGCCGCAGACCGTCGAGGCGATCAACCATGCGCGCGCCGCGGGCGTGCCGCTGGTGGTGGCGATCAACAAGATGGACAAGCCGGAGGCGAACCCCGAGAAGGTCAAGCGCGAGCTGCTCGCGCACGGCGTGGTGCCGGAGGAGCTGGGCGGCGATTCGCCGTTCGTCCCGGTGTCGGCGAAAACCGGCATGGGCATTGACGCGCTGCTGGAGCACGTGCTGCTGCAGGCCGAGATGCGCGAGCTGCGCGCGCCGGTGGACGCGCCCGCCAAGGGCGTCGTGATCGAGGCGCGTCTGGACAAGGGCCGCGGTCCGGTGGCGACGCTGCTGGTGCAGTCAGGCACGCTCAGGCGCGGGGACGTGGTGCTCGCCGGAGCGGCGTACGGCCGCGTCCGGGCGATGTTCGACGAGAACGGCCGCCCGGTGCAGTCGGCGGGACCCTCGATCCCGGTGGAGGTGCTCGGACTCTCCGACGTACCGCGCGCCGGCGACGAGATGATCGTGATCGGCGACGAGCGCAAGGCGCGCGAGATCGCGCTCTTCCGCCAGGGCAAGTTCCGCGACGTCAAGCTCGCGCGCCAGCAGGCGGCGAAGCTGGAGAACGTCCTCGAGCAGATGGGCGAGGGCGAGAAGAAGACCCTCGCCATCGTGCTCAAGGCGGACGTGCAGGGCTCGCAGGAAGCGCTGGTGCACGCGCTCACGAAGCTCTCCACCGACGAGGTCAAGGTGAACGTGGTGCACGCCGGCGTCGGCGGCATCACCGAGTCCGACGTCAACCTCGCGCTCGCCTCGCGCGCGATCATCATCGGCTTCAACACCCGCGCCGACGCCGCCGCACGCAAGCTCATCGAGTCGGCCGGCGTGCAGGTACGGTACTACAACGTCATCTACGACGCGGTCGAAGACGTCAAGGCCTCGCTCGCGGGGATGCTCTCGCCGGAAAAGAAGGAAAACGTGCTCGGCCTGGTGGAAGTGCGCAAGGTGTTCCGCATCTCCAAGGTCGGCACGGTCGCCGGCTGCTACGTCCAGGAAGGGCTGGTGCGCCGCGGGGCGCTGGTGCGCGTGCTGCGCGACAACGTCGTCATCCACAGCGGCGAGGTGGAGACGCTCAAGCGCTTCAAGGAGGACGTGCGCGAGGTGAAGGCCGGCTTCGAGTGCGGCCTTTCGCTCAAGGGCTTCCAGGACCTCAAGGAAGGCGACCAGCTCGAGGTGTACGAAGTCCTCGAGGTGGCGCGCACGCTGTAGAGGACGGCCGTGACGCGGCGCTCGGGCAGGGCGCAGAAGGTCGGCGATCAGATCCAGCGCGAGCTCTCCGAGATCCTGCGGCGCGAGCTGCGCGACCCGGGCGTCGGCATGGTGACGCTCACCGGTGTCGAGATGTCGCCCGACTGCGCCTATGCCACCGTCTATTTCACGTGCCTGGACGCCGCGCATGCGCCAGCCGCGAAAGCCGGCCTGGAGCGCGCCGCCGGGTTCCTGCGCTCGCAGCTGGCGCGGCGCATCCGGTTGCGCGAAACCCCGGAGCTGCGCTTCGCCTACGACGAGTCGCTCGAGCGCGGCGACCGCCTCGCGCGGCTGATCGAGAGCGTGCGCCCGCGCGACTGATGCGGCGCGCGCTCGACGGGGTGCTGCTGCTCGACAAGCCCTCGGGCATCACCTCGAACGCGGCGCTGCAGCAGGCGCGGCGCCTGCTCGGGGCGGCCAAGGCGGGACACGGCGGCACGCTCGATCCGCTCGCCTCGGGCCTGCTCGCCATCCTGTTCGGCGAGGCGACCAAGTTCGCCCGTTTCGCGCTCGACTCCGACAAGACTTACCTCGCCGCGGTCCGCTTGGGCATCGCGACTGCGACCGGGGACGCCGAGGGCGAGGTGCTCGCGCGCAGGCCGGTGCAGGCGGACGCCGCCGACGTCGCCGCCGCGCTGGAGAGGTTCCGCGGCGAGATCGAGCAGGTGCCGCCGATGCATTCGGCGCTCAAGCGCGAGGGCCGGCCGCTCTATGCGCTCGCGCGCGCCGGCCTTACGGTCGAGCGCTCGCCGCGCCGGGTGCGGATCGACGAGCTGGCGCTGCTGGAGCGCGCGGGCGACGTGCTGCATCTCAGGGTCCGCTGCAGCAAGGGCACCTACATCCGGCAGCTCGCCGCCGATCTCGGCGAGGCGCTCGGCTGCGGCGCGCATCTCGTCGCGCTTCGCCGCATCGAGGCGGGCGGCTTCACGGTGGACGAGGCGATAGGCCTCGACGACCTCGCCGGTCTGGAAAGGCGAGCGCGCCAGGCGCGGCTCCTGCCGACCGCCCGGCTCCTGGACGGCCTGCCGGAGGTGCGTCTCGGGGCAGAGCACGCACGGCGCTTCGCGCGCGGCCAGCCGGTCAGCGCGGGTGCGCGCGCTCAGGGAAGCTGCCGGGTGCTTGCGGGTGATGGCGCGTTCCTCGGCGTCGGCGTGGTGGGGGCCGACGGCCAGCTGCGGCCCGAGCGGTTGCTGGCCGGCGCCGCGGCGGCGGTCGCAACCGGCTGACGCAGCGGGAAAAACTTGTGATTCGGCGCCGATGTCGGTTAGAATTTCGCGTTCAGCAGACCAGTGACAAGAGAGATCCCATGGCTTTGCAGGTTGCGCAGAAAGAGCGCATCGTGAAGCAGTATCAGCGCTCGGCGAGCGACACCGGGTCGCCGGAAGTCCAGATCGCGCTTCTGACCGAGCGCATCAACAGTCTCGGCGAGCACTTCAAGACGCACGTCAAGGACCTGCACTCGCGCCGCGGGCTGCTCAAGCTGGTGAGCCAGCGGCGCAAGCTGCTCGATTACCTGAAGCGGAAGGACGCGGACAAGTACCGCTCGGTGATCGACCGGCTTGGCCTGCGCAAGTAACGCCCGATCCCGAATGAGCGGCCGGCGCGCCCGCCCGAAGGCGCGCGCCGCCTGCCCGCGCTCGCACACAGAGGAAGCCCTTTGACCCCGATCAAGAAGACGTTCACCTACGGCCAGCAGCAGGTCACGCTGGAAACCGGAGAAATCGCGCGCCAGGCGCACGGCGCAGTCCTGTGCACCATTGACGACACGGTGGTGCTCGCCACCGTGGTCGCCGCCAAGCAACCTCGCCCTGGACAGGACTTCTTTCCGCTCACGGTGGATTACGTGGAGAAGACCTACGCCGCGGGCAAGATCCCCGGCGGGTTCTTCAAGCGCGAGGGTCGCCCTTCGGAGAAGGAAATTCTCACCAGCCGGCTGATTGACCGGCCGATCCGGCCGCTTTTCCCGGACGGCTTCTACAACGAAGTCCAGGTGGTGGCGACGGTGGTGTCGCTCAATCCGGAAGTGGATTCCGACATCCCGGCGATGATCGCGGCCTCGGCGGCGCTCACGCTCTCGGGGATCCCCTTCAACGGCCCGATCGGGGCGTGCCGCGTCGGCTACATCAACGGCCAGTACGTCCTCAACCCGACCATGAGCCAGCTCAAGGAGTCGCAGATGAACCTGGTGGTGGCCGGCACCGACCAGGGCGTGCTGATGGTCGAGTCCGACGCGCGCGAGCTGTCCGAGGAGGTGATGCTCGGCGCCATCGTCTTCGGTCACGAGCAGATGCAGGCGGTGATCCGCGCGATTGACGAACTGGCCGAGGTGGCCGGCAAACCGGCCTGGGACTGGCAGCCGCCGGCGCGCGACGAGGCGCTCGAGCGGCGCATCGCGGAACTCGCCGAAGCCGACCTGCGCCAGGCGTTCGGATTGCGGCAAAAGCAGGCGCGCACCGAGGCGCTGGAGGCGATCCGCAAGCGGGTGCTGGAGGCAACCGGCGCCGGGACCGAGGGCGGCCCGTCGGTGAACGTGGTGCGCGATTACCTTTCGGCGCTGGAGGCCAGAATCGTGCGCGGCCAGATCCTCGCCGGCGAGCCGCGCATTGACGGGCGGGACACCCGCACCGTGCGCCCGATCAACATCCGCGTCGGGGTGCTGCCGCGCACTCACGGCTCGGCGCTGTTCACGCGCGGCGAGACCCAGGCGCTGGTGACGGTCACGCTCGGCACCGGGCGCGACGAGCAGATCATTGACGCGCTCACCGGCGAGTACCGCGAGCGCTTCATGCTCCACTACAACATGCCGCCGTACGCCACCGGCGAGACCGGGCGCATGGGCCCGTCCAAGCGCCGCGAGATCGGCCACGGGCGGCTAGCCAAGCGCGCGCTCGAAGCCCTGCTGCCGACGGCCGAGGAGTTCGGCTACTCGCTGCGCGTGGTGTCCGAGATCACCGAGTCGAACGGCTCGTCCTCGATGGCCTCGGTGTGCGGCGGCAGCCTCGCGCTGATGGACGCCGGCGTGCCGATCAAGGCGCATGTCGCCGGCGTGGCGATGGGTCTGATCAAGGAGGGCAACCGCTTCGCGGTGCTCACCGACATCCTCGGCGACGAGGATCATCTCGGCGACATGGACTTCAAGGTCGCCGGCACCGAGAAGGGCGTCACCGCGCTGCAGATGGACCTCAAGATCGAGTCCATCAGCCGGGAGATCATGCGCGTGGCGCTGGAGCAGGCGCGCGAGGCGCGGCTGCACATACTCGGCCTGATGCGCCAGGCGATCCAGGCTTCGCGCGGCGAGCTCTCGACCTACGCGCCGCGCATCATCAAGATGAAGATCAATCCGGACAAGATCCGCGACGTCATCGGCAAGGGCGGCGTGGTGATCCGCGGCATCCAGGAGGAGACCGGCACCACCATCGAGGTCGAGGACGACGGCACGATCAGCATCGCCTGCGTGTCGGCCGAAGGCGGCGAGGCGGCGCGCCGGAAGATCCAGGAGCTCACCGCCGACGTCGAGGTCGGCAAGGTCTACGAGGGACCGGTGCTGCGCCTGCTCGACTTCGGCGCGATCGTGCAGATCATGCCGGGACGCGACGGCCTGCTGCACATCTCGCAGATCAGCAACGAGCGCGTCAACTCGGTGTCCGATTACCTCAAGGAAGGGCAGATCGTGAAGGTCAAGGTGCTCGAGGCCGACGACAAGGGCCGCGTGCGCCTGTCCATGAAGGCGGTCAACGAGCCGCCGGCCGCGGCCAAGCAGAGCTAGCGACCGGGAGAGGTCGGACGGGAAAGCGCGGGGCCGCGCGCACGCCGCGGCGCCGTGCGGCGCCGTCGGCGCATTGCGCTACTTGGCCACCTGCTTTTCGCGCAGCTCGTCGAGCGTCTTGCAGTCAATGCACAGCGTGGCCGTCGGCCGCGCCTCCAGGCGCTTCAGCCCGATCTCGACGCCGCAGCTCTCGCAGTAGCCGTACTCGTTGGCGTCAATGCGCGCGATGGTCTCGTCGATCTTCTTGATGAGCTTGCGCTCGCGGTCGCGGTTGCGCAGCTCCAGCGCCATGTCCGACTCCTGGGAGGCGCGGTCGTTCGGATCGGCGAACACCGTGGCCTCTTCCTGCATCGTGTGCACGGTGCGGTCGATCTCCTGGGACAGCTCGGCGCGCAGGTTCTCCAGAATCCTGCGAAAGTGCGCCCTCTGCCGAGCGTTCATGTACTCCTCGCCCTTCTTCGGGACGTAGGGCGCGAAGTTTTTTCTCGTCACTTCCACCGGCATCCAAGGCTCTGGGCCAAAAAAGAAGCAGGCTTTGTAGCAGAAAAGCCCCCCCGGGGCAAGCTGAAAAAAGGTATGATTGGCGCCCGCTTCGCGGGGTGTAGCGCAGCCTGGCAGCGCACCTGCTTTGGGAGCAGGATGTCGGGAGTTCGAATCTCCCCACCCCGACCAGGCTTCGCCCCCGGGGAACGAGCTGCCCGTAGCTCAACCGGATAGAGCACCAGCCTTCTAAGCTGGGGGTTGTGGGTTCGATTCCCGCCGGGCAGGCCAGTCGCCCGGGAAAACGCGAGCGGCGCGCAGCACGACGGTGGCCGTAGCTCAACGGTAGAGTCCCGGATTGTGATTCCGGTTGTTGTGGGTTCGAGTCCCATCGGCCACCCCATCCTCCGCCCGCGGCGCTAATCCGGCAGCTGTTCCCGCTCAAGGACGAAGACTGTCCCGGCGTCGGTGGTTTCAGGCCAGGCGAAAGGGATGCGCGGATATGCGCGCTCCAGAGCCCGCCGCGCGCCGCCCACCTCGCACACCAGAAGTCCGTGCGGGCTCAGGTGGGCGCGCGCCCCGGCGAGAATGCGGCGAATGAAGTCCAGCCCGTCGCCACCCGCCGCCAGCGCAAGACGCGGCTCGTAGTCGTATTCGGGCGGCAGCCTCTTCATTGCGCGCGCGCTCACGTACGGCGGGTTGGTCACGATGAGGTCGTAGCGCCGGCGCCCGAGCGCGCCGAACAGATCCGAGCGGATCAGGCGGACGCGGTGCGACAGGCGATGGCGACGCACGTTGATGCGCGCGACCGCGAGCGCCTCGGTCGAGACGTCGGTCGCGTCCACGCGCGCCCGCGGAAAGGCGCGCGCGGCCAGCACGGCGAGGCATCCAGAGCCGGTGCAAAGGTCGAGGACACGGCGCACCGGACGGCGCAGCCACGGCCGCAGTCGCTCGGCGAGCAGCTCGGAGATGAACGAGCGCGGCACGATCACCCGCCGGTCCACGAAGAAGCGCCGGCCGCCGAGCCACGCCTCGCCGAGCAGATAGGCGAGAGGGATGCGTTCCCGGATGCGCCGGTCGGCGAGGGCGCGGATGCGCGCCTCCTGCGCGGCCGACACCGCATCGTCGGCGCGCAGATCGCCGGCGAACTTGCCGAGCGCGTGCGCGACGAGCCACGCCGCCTCGTCGCGCGCGTTCGCCGTGCCGTGCCCGAAATGCAGCCGCGCGGCGCGGAACCGGCGCGCGAGGCGACGCACCAGCTCGCCCGCGGTCACCCGAGCAGCGCGCGCAGGATGTCGAGGTAGATGCGCGGCAGCCGTTCCAGCGCCTCCAGCTCGATGTGCTCGTTTAGCTTGTGGATGCTCGCGTTCACCGGCCCGAGTTCCACGATCTGCGGGCAGATGTCAATGAGGAAACGGCCGTCGGAGGTACCGCCGCCGGTGGATTCCTGCGGCACGAGCCCGGTGTGCGCCGCGACCGCGCGGCGCACCGCCTCGATCAGCTCGCCGCGCGCCGACAGGAAAGGACGGCCGCCGAGCGTCCATTCGATCGCGTAATCGAGGCCGTGCCGGTGCAGGA
>Ga0073934_10006905_pt1 | contig 16179 bp, 14 predicted proteins | sample LarsenN4metaG_FD_76834 | JGI IMG/M metagenome (GOLD analysis project Ga0073934, IMG submission 76834) | Hot spring sediment bacterial and archeal communities from British Columbia, Canada, to study Microbial Dark Matter (Phase II) - Larsen... ...
CGGCCAGGATGCCCGACAGCGCCTCGAGGAATCCCAGTCTGGGATCGCGGGTGCCATTTCCGTCCTGGCCGGCCACGTCGGTCGTGCGCATCAGGCGCTCGGACTCCACCGCCAGCACGCCCACCAGGTCGCCCTGGCGGGTGCGCAGCGACACCGCCACCACCTGGTGGCCTTCGGCGTCGGGTGCACCCACGTGGGTCTGCCCTGTGGCCGCCGCCCGGGCGGCTGGGTGGGCGTGGCCGGCCTCCACGGGCAGATGCCCGGGATAGGTGGTTTGGCCGCGCACGTCCTCGGGATGCGACCGCGCGCACTCCAGGGTGTGGCCGTTCTCGGCCAGCAGGTACAGGGCGCCGCTGCGGCCCTTGACCGCGGCCACCACGGTGCTCAACACCACGCCGGTCATCAGCTCCAGCTCGGGCTCCGAGGACAGGGCGACGCTAGTGTCGAGGAAACGGGCGATGGTGTTCTTCATCTGCGCGGTGGCCCGGGCCAGCTGGTCGACCTCGGCGATGCGCGAGTGCGGAGGGTCCGCGCCCGAGAAGTCGAACGCCGTGATGCTGGCCGTCTCGCGCGCCAGCCGGCGCAGCGGTTGCGCCAGCTTCTGCGTCAGCCACCAGCCCATCGGCACGATGATCAGCAGCGCGCCCAAGGCGATGGCCGTCTGCTTGGCCACGATCAGGCGCGCCCCGGCGAACAGCTCGTCCGTCGGCACCGCCATCAGCAGGGTGACGCTGCGCCCCGGCATGACGGTCAGCGGCGAGGCCGACACGCGCCAGATGCGCCCGCCGGCCTGGGTCATGCCCTTGCCCTCCCCGCTGCGGGCCAGCGCCGCCGCGGCGGAAAGAGCCGGATCGCCCAGCTCGCCGATCGTCACCAGGCGCAGCCCGCCGTCCTCGGTCTCCGCCGTCAGGCGCAACGGGTCGCCATAGGCCAGCACGCGGTCGCGCTCGTCCATGATGGCGATCGAGGCCCCGGGCGTGATGCGCAGGCGGTCCATCTCGCGGCTGAGGTCGGCCAGCGTGGCGTCAAGGCCGATCACCGCGCGCGCGTCCAGCGTGCGCCGGGCCAGCGTCACGCCAACGGCGCGCGAGGTGAAGAACACGTAGGGGTCGGTCAGGATCGTCTCGGGGCTGGCCACCGCCAGCTCGAACCACGGCCGCGTGCGCGGATCGTATGCGTAGTTGGGCTTCGCCACCCGCGACAGCTCGCGGTGCAGCGCATCGTAGTAGCGGAACTCGCCCCTGAGGCCCCCCGCGCCGTCGCTCTCCAGCGACTGCACCATCAGGGCCGCGTCCTCGGGCGCGGCCATGCGCTGGCGCGCCTCGGCCGAGCGCAGGGCGCGGTACAGCACGAACTGCCCGTCGAAGTAGCCCACGAACAGGGCATCGATCAGGGGGTTGGCCTCCAGAACGTCGGCCACCGCATCCAGGCTGGCCAGGCGCTGCTCAAGCGTCGCGGCGCCCGACAATCCCCCATAGGCCAGGAGGCGCAATGTGATGTCGGCCGGCTGCAGCATGCGCTGCGCGCGCTCGCTGACCGAATCGGTGATGCGGGCGACGGCCTCGTCGCTGGCGCTGACCAGCACTTCCTTCGATCCGCTGTAGGTCTGCCAGCCCAGGACGGCCGCCACCAGAAGCACGAACCCCGTCACGCTGGCCGCGGCGATCAGATGGAGGGGCACGTGCCATCCCCCATCCTGCGCAGCGCTCCTGTCGTTGGCGGGGACCGCGGTCGAGCCGCGGTCGGCGAAGGCGGTCGTGGCGCTGCCTGTCATGGCCCGCGATCCTTCTGCGGTCCTGCCCCCGGGGCTGGCGCCACCATCATGCCGCCGATTGCCGGCCGCCGTCCCATCGCCCTCGCGGGACCGGGTGGCTGCCGGTTGGTCGCTCGCTGTCGCTAGGCGTGCCCCATCCACGCCCCCCTGTAGACCGCGCGGGCTACCCCTCCGTCAGTGCGGTGTTTCACACTTCCGGCCCATCGGTATGCAGACCCTTCGGTCCGGGACCGGCCGGAACCCTACAGCCAGGTGGCCTCCGCCACGCGCAGGAAGTTGCCGCCCAGGATGGCGGCCACGTCGCCGTCGCCATAGCCGCGCTTCACCAGCCCCTCGGCGATCTCGGGCAACTGCTCGGGCTGGACGAAGCGCGTGGGGCCGAGGCCCAGGCCGCTGTAGTGCTCCTTCGGCCACCAGTCGCCGGCCACGAATCCCTCGGGCTTGGGATCGGGCAGGTGGGGCAGGAACTCGAAGTCGAGCCCCAGGCCGACGTGCGCCACGCCCACCCGCTCGGCCACGTAGTCGACGTGGCGCAGCACCAGGTCGGTCTCGGTGCGGTTGGCCCCCAGGAAGACGCCGATCCCGGTGATGCCGACCACGCCGCCGGTGGCGGCGCAGGCGTCGATCTGGTCGTCCTGCACGTTGCGCGGGTGGGCCTGCAGCGCCGCCACGCAGGCGTGCGAGAAGACGACGGGCTTCGCCGAAGCCGCCATGATGTCGAGGCTGGAACGGTGGCCGGTGTGCGAGCAGTCCATGATCATGCCCACCCGGTTCACTTCCTCGACCAGACGGCGGCCCCACGGCGTCAGGCCGATGTCCGCCCCGTGCACGCCGCCCGCCACCTTGTTGTCGCGGTTGTAGGCGAAGTGGATCTGCCTCACCCCCAGGTCGCGGTAGAGCCGCAGCATCGCGAGATCGCCGTCCAGCATGTCCGACCCTTCCAGGTCGAAGGCGACCGCGAGCTTCCGCTCGCGCTTGGCGCGCCGCACGTCGGCCACCGTGTCGACCAGGACATAGCCTTCCGGGTGGGCCTGCAGCCAGGCGCGGAAGCCCGCCAGCGTGCGCACGCACTGGGTCCACGGGTTGAAGTCCATGCCGACGTTGATCGAGACGTAGTCGATCCCGGCCTTGCGGTGCCGCTCCAGCACGCCCACGTCGATGGCGGGATCGATCGGCAGGCAGCTGTGCGCATCCCACACGATGGATTGGGCGTAGAGCCGCCTCGCCCGTGCGCCTGCGTCCATGCCCGTCTCCCTAGCCGCCGCTGCCCATGTCCATGCCGTCGTGGCCGTCCTCGTGCTGCGGTTCCAGCGCGCCCGCGGCCTCGACCGCCACCTCCACCGTCACGCTGCCCGCGCGCTCGAAGGTCAGGGTCAGGGGAAACCGCTCGCCCTGCACAAGCGGCGCCTTCAGCCCGAACAGCATGACGTGCAGCCCGCCCGGCGCGAAGACCGTTGGGCTGCCCGGCGCCACGTCCACGGCCTCCAGCATCTTCATGGCGGCCACGCCGTCCACCGTCTCGTGGATGTGGATCTCGGCCCGCTCCGCCGCGGCCGTCGACGCGGCCACCAGCCGGTCGGGCTCCGTCCCCGTGTTCTCCACCACGAAGTAGGCGGCGCCCGTCTTGGCGCTGGCCGCGGTGGCGCGCGCCCAAGGATGCTCGATATGCAGCGCACCCAGCATATAGTGGTGGGCGAGCGCCGCCGTCGCGGCGGCGAGCAGGACGACCAGCAAGGCGGGCAGGGCTAGCTTCATGCGGGACATGGCCGACAGGGATACGGCCCCGGCGTGCGCGGCGCAACCCGCGGCGGCCGTGGCGGCGCTGGGTTCGCTCCTGGCCGGCGCACGGCGGGCTGTCGTCTTCACCGGCGCCGGCATCAGCACCGAGTCGGGCATCCCCGACTTCCGCAGCCCGGGTGGCATCTGGGACCGCTTCAAGCCCATCGACTTCGACGCCTTCCTGGCCTCCGAGGACGCACGTCGCGAGGCCTGGGCCCGCAAGTTCGCCACCCACCCGACGGTGGCCGCCGCGCGCCCCAACCGCGGCCACCGCGCCGTGGCCGCCCTGGTCGCCGCGGGTCGCGCCGCCGCGGTCGTCACCCAGAACATCGACGGGCTCCACCAGGCCTCGGGCGTGCCCGAGGACCGGGTGGTGGAACTGCACGGCAACACCACCTACGCGGCCTGCCTGGAGTGCGGCCATCGCCACGAGCTCGAGCCCATCCGGGCGGCCTTCGAATCCCGGGGCGTCCTGCCGCTCTGCATCCGTTGCCGCGGCCTGGTGAAGACCGCCACGATCTCCTTCGGTCAGCCGATGCCGGTCGAGGCCATGCGCCGCGCCGAGACCGCCACGCTGGCCTGCGACGTCTTCCTCTGCGTCGGCTCCTCGCTGGTCGTCCACCCGGCGGCGGGCTTTCCCGTGCTGGCCAAGCGGGGCGGCGCACGTCTCGCCATCCTCAACCGCGAGGCGACGCCGCTCGACGGACTGGCCGACCTGGTCGTGCGCGCCGAGATCGGTCCGGCGCTCGGCGAGGCCGTGGGCGTCGCGTGATGGCTCAGGCCGCGGCCAGCCTGCGCGCGCTCCGGTTCCACGGCATGAGGGCCAGCATGCGCGCCATGCCGCAGAACCCCGTCGCGCCCGCCACCAGCAGCCCGGCGCCCGCACCCGCCGGCACCAGCATGAACCAAGGCGAGACGAGCAGTGCGAGCAGCACGCCAGCCAGGATCATGATGCCCACGGCGATCTGCACCTGGCGCATCAGCTCCAGCGGTGCCCGTGCGTCGCGCGCCACGGGCAGCCCGGCCCGCTTCCAGGCGTCCAGCCCGCCCTCCAGAACCAGGACCTCGCCCGGGCAGGCCGCCGCCAGGCGCCCGGCGTTGAGCCCTGTGCGCGCCCCGCTGCGGCAGCAGAAGGCGACCGCGCCGGCCGGCATCCCGGCCGCGCCGATGCGCGCCAGCGGCAGCGAGCGCGCGCCCGGGATGTGCTCCCGCGCGTGCTCGTCCGGCTCGCGGATGTCGATCAGGGTGATGTTGCCTTCGTCCAGCCGCCGCTTCAGGGCGACGGGATCGATGGTCTTGGCGACCGGGGTCTCGCGCATGCGGTGCTCCTTGAATTAGTAATACCTAATATAATATCCGTTCCATCGCCACGCAACCCCGCCCAGCGCCGGATGCCATGACCGCCCCCGCCGTCACCGCCTTCTTCCACGAGCCCACCTTCACCGTGACCTATCTGGTGGCGGATCCGGCCACCGGGCGCTGCGCCGTCATCGACCCTGCGCTCGACTACGACGCCAAGTCCGGCCACTCGGATACCCGCACGGCGGCCCGCGTGCTCGACCATGTGCGCCGCCACGGCCTGGTGGTGGACTGGATCCTCGAGACCCACTGCCACGCCGACCACCTGAGCGCCGCGCAGTTCCTGCGCAACGCCACCGGCGCTCCGGTCTGCATCGGTGCCGACATCGTCAAGGTCCAGGCCCTGTTCAAGGATCTGTTCAACGCGAAGGACCTGACCCCCGACGGCTCGCAGTTCGACCGGCTGTTCGCCGACGACGAGACCTTCGCCATCGGCGGCATCGCCGTGCGCGTGCTGCACACCCCGGGCCATACGCCGGCGTGCATCAGCTACCTGGCGGGCGACGCCGTGTTCGTGGGCGACACCCTCTTCATGCCCGACTACGGCACCGCCCGCGCGGACTTCCCCGGCGGCGACGCCGCCCAGCTCTACCGCTCCATCCGCCGCATCCTGGCCCTGCCGCCGGACACGCGCGTCTTCACCTGCCACGACTACAAGGCGCCCGGCCGACCCTGGTTCGCCTGGGAATCCACGGTGGCCGAGCAGCGCGCGGGAAACCTGCACGCCCGCGACGGGGTGGACGAGCAGGCCTTCGTCGCCATGCGCCGCGCGCGCGACGCCAAGCTCGACACGCCCGCCCTCATGCTGCCCTCGGTGCAGGTCAACATGCGCGCCGGCCACTTCCCGCCGCCCGAGGACAACGGCATCGTGTACCTCAAGCTACCGCTCGACCGGCTCTAGGCCGGCGCTAGGGTAAGGTGGGGAAGGGGAGGCGGCATGGGCGGTGGGGAAGGGGAGGCGGCATGGGCGAGGCGGCCTGGATCGAGACCTACCGCGGCATGGTCTATCCCTGGCAGTGCGACCACCAGGGCCACCTCACCACGATGCACTACCTGGGCATGTTCGATCAGGCCGGGTGGCACCTGCTGAGCCGCCTTGGCCTGGGCCCCGAGCAGCTTGCCAACCAAGGCCGCGGCTTCGTCGACGTGAAGGACACGCTCGAGTACCTGGCCGAGCAGCGCGTCGGCAGCCTGATCCTGGTGGCAAGTGCGCTTCGCAAGGTCGGCGGCACCTCGCTCACGCTGGCCCACCGCATGACGAACGCCGCCACCGGCCAGCTTGCCGCGCGCTGCGAGATGGTCGCCGTCCACTTCGACCTCGAGGCCCGCACCAAGCTGCCCCTGCCCGACGACCTGCGCCCCCGGCTGCTGGCGCATGTCGTCCCCGCCGACGCCTGAGGGATCCCGTCATGCCGAACGTCTATGAACGCCTGGGCGTGCGGCCCATCGTCAACGCCAAGGGCCCCTCCACGCGCCTCTCGGGCGGCATGATGCATCCCGAGGTGGCCGCCGCGATGGCCCAGGCCACCGCGCTCTGCGTCGACATGGCCGAGCTCCAGGCCGCGGCCAGCGCCGCCATCGCGCGCGCCACGGGCGCCGAGGCCGGCTATGTCACCGCCGGCGCCGCGGCGGGCCTGCTGCTGGCCACCGCCGCCTGCATGACCGGGCTCGACCCCGGCCGCATGAACCGCCTGCCCGACACGACGGGCATGAAGAACGAGGTCCTGGTCGCCAGGAGCCAGCGCAACTTCTACGACCACGCCGTGCGCGCCGCCGGTGCGCGCCTGGTCGAGATCGGCCTGCCCGACCGAGTCAGCGGCGCCGGCGTGCGCGACGCCGAGCCGTGGGAGTACGCCGACGCCATTAACGAGCGCACCGCCGCCGTGCTGTACGTCGCCTCGCCCGAGGCGCGGCCCGACCTCACCGACGTGGCGGCGGTCGCCCATGCCGCCGGCGTTCCCGTCATCGTCGACGCCGCCGGACAGCTTCCGCCCGCCGCCAACCTGCGCCGCTTCGTGGCCGAGGGCGCCGACGCGGTCGTCTTCAGCGGCGGCAAGGCCATTGGCGGCCCGCAGGGCAGCGGCATCCTGGCCGGCCGGCGCGATCTCGTCATGGCGGCCGCCTTGCAGAACCTCGATCTCGACATCCCCTTCGCCCTGTGGACGCCGCCGCCCGGCCTCATCGACAAGGACCGCCTCAAGGGCATCCCCCACCACGGCATCGGCCGCTCCAGCAAGGTGGGGAAGGAGCAGGTCGTCGGCCTGCTGGCCGCGCTGGAGCGCTTCGCGGGCGAGGACGACGCCACACGCCGCGCCCCCTGGCTTGCCCGCATGCGCGCCCTGGCCGACGCGCTGAAGCCCCTCAACAACGCCGCGGTCGAGCTGCGCGACGAGGGCCACCCGGTCCCTACCGTCGCCCTGCGGCTTGCGCCTGCGGCCGGCCTCGGTGCCGATGCCCTGCTGCTGGCCCTGCAGACCGGCACGCCGCCGATCTACGCCGACCCCTCCGAGGCCCGCTCCCGTACCGTCGTATTTGTCCCGACATGCCTGCAGGACGACGAGGTGCCGGTCATCGCCCGCCGCGTGCGCGACGTCGTGACCGCCGCGGGGTAGGGCGGCCGGCGGCCCTAGGCCGCGGCCGCCCGGGGCTGCCGCCCCGTCACCTCCACCAGCGCCCCGGCGATCACAAGGCACCCGCCCAGCGCCTCGTGCCAGCCGAACGGCTCCGCGGTCAGGATGGCCGCGCTCACCACGGCGAACACCGCCTCCACCTGGAACAGGATGCCCGTCCGCCCGGGGTCCAGCCGCTTGGCGCCCCACAGCATGACGAACGTCACGGGGATCAGGAACGAACCGCCGATCAGCAGCAGCCACGGCACGACCGGCAGCAGAGCCGCCCACGCCGGCGGTTGCCCCATCTGGGGAAAGGGCATCAGCGCCAGCAGCAGCGCCGCGACGCTGCCGAAGGCGAAGAACGAGAACACGTTGGCGAACGTGTCGTCCTGCTGGGTCTTGCGCATGAGCAGCGTGCCCACCGCCCACGCCACGCCAGACAGCAGCGCCAGCACGTCGCCCAGGTTCGACGGCAGGGGCAGCCCGCCGTCGCGCGACAGGATCACCAGCAGGCCGCCGAACCCCAGGGCCAGCGCGCCCGCGCGGTGCCACGTCAGGCGGCGCTTCAGGAACACGATCTCGAGCGCCGTGGACCAGGCGGGCGTGACATAGAACAGGATCAGCGCCCGGGCCACCTCGGTCAGCAGCAGGCTGTCCGCGTACAGCGCGAAGGCGCATCCCACCGCCACCGCGCCCGGCTGGGGGGTCAGGCCCGTCGTCCGGCCGCGCGCCAGGCGCCACAGTGCGAATGGCGCCAGCAGCAGCGCGGGCGTCACGCACTGCAGCACCGGCATCCAGCCGGCGTCGATCCCGGCGTCCGCGATGGCGCGCAGCGGCAGCCAGTAGAGCCCCCACGCCGCCGCCGCCACCAGGACGGCCACGCTGGCCCGCGTTTCGACGCCCCCCGCCATGCCTTGCCTCGTCCCTGTGCCGCCCGCCGCGGTCGTCCCCCCGGTGGCGCCCCGCGCGGTCGGCGGTTCCGACGGCGCGCCCGCGCCGGCATCACGCTCTCTGGAGCCCGCCGTCTGGCGCCGCCCGCCCGTTTCGCGGGATAGTGGCGCACCGGCTCCCTCGCGGCGCCGGACGCAGGCCGGCTCCGCACCGCCTGCGCCTCCCTCCGCTCCCGTCCAAGCAACCCACGGGCCCGCTATGACACGCAAGACCTGGCTCTTCCTGCGCGACGTTTGGTCGCTGGCCAAGCCCTACTGGTTCTCCGAGGACAGGTGGGCGGGGCGCGGCCTGCTGCTGGTGATCGTCGCCCTCAACCTGGGGCAGGTCTACCTCAGCGTCGTGATGAACCACTGGTACAACGACTTCTACAACGCGCTGCAGAACCTCGACGAGGCGGCGTTCTACCACCAGATGCTGCGGTTCTGCGTCATCGCGGCCATCTTCATCGCCGTCTTCATCTACCGCTTCTACCTGGGCCAGGTGCTGCAGCTCCGCTGGCGGCGCTGGCTTACCCACCGCTACATCGACGCGTGGCTGGGCGACCGCGCCTACTACCTGATGCAGCTCCGGCGCGACGCGGCCGACAACCCCGACCAGCGCATCGCCGACGACATCCGCATGTTCATCGACCAGACCCTGACGCTCGGCATCAGCTTCATGCGCGAGACCGTCTCGCTGGTCAGCTTCGGCATCATCCTCTGGAACCTGTCCGGCAACCAGGGCTTCGGCCTCTTCGGCGTCGAGATCCCCGGCTACATGCTGTGGGCGGCCTTCCTCTATGCCGTCCTCGGTACCTGGCTCACCCACCTGGTCGGCCGTCCGCTGGTTCGCCTCAACTTCGAGCAGCAGCGCTTCGAGGCCGACTTCCGGTACAGCCTCGTCCGCTTTCGCGAGAATACCGAGGGCGTCGCCCTCTATGGCGGCGAGCGCGACGAGACCCGGGTCTTCCATCGCCGCTTCGGCAACGTGGTTGCCAACTGGTGGGCGCTCATGAAGCGCTACAAGCACATGTACCTGCTGACCTCCACCTACGGGCAGGCCGCGGTGGTTTTCCCCTTCCTGGTGGCCGCGCCGCGGTTCTTCGCCAAGGAGATCCAGCTCGGCGACGTCATGCAGATCGCCTCGGCCTTCGGCCAGGTGCAGAGCTCGCTCAGCTGGTTCATCGACGCCTACGCCTCGCTCACCGAGTGGCGTGCCACCGTCGATCGGCTCACCGGCTTCCGCGACGCCATCGCTCGCGCCCATGCCGGCCGCGCCGCCGAGGGCCCTGTCGTGGCCCAGGGTGCGCAGGATCGCCTCGCCCTCGATCACCTCGACGTGAAGCTGCCCGACGGCACGTTGCTGCTGAAGGACGTGGACGAGACCGTCCGCAAGGGCGAGCGCGTGCTGGTCACCGGCCCTTCCGGCTCGGGCAAGAGCACGCTTTTCCGCGCCATCGCCGGAATCTGGCCCTTCGGGACGGGCAGGGTGGAGGTGCCGGGGGCGAGCGTTCTCTTCCTGCCGCAGAAGCCCTACATCCCCATCGGCACGCTGCGCGAGGTCGTCTGCTATCCCGCCGCTGCAGCCAGGGTGCCCGACGAGGACGTGCGCGAGGCGCTGGCCGCCGTCCAGCTCGGCCACCTCGCCGGGCGGCTGGACGAGGAGGGCCGCTGGGCGATGGAGCTCTCGCCCGGCGAACAGCAGCGCCTCGCCTTCGCGCGTGCCCTTCTGGCAAAGCCCGATTGGCTGTTCCTCGACGAGGCCACGGCCTCGCTCGACGCCCCCACCGAGGACGCCATGTACCGCCTGCTGCGCCAGCGCCTGCCCGGCACCACGGTGGTCAGTATCGGACACCGTCCGTCGCTGGCCGCCCTGCACGAGCGGCACCTCGAGGTGCGCCCGGCGCCCGGTGGCGGCAGACTGGTGCGGCGGGAAGCGCCGGCCGGGTAGGGCGATGGCGGGCGACGCCTTCCAGGCCAGCCTGGGCGCGCCGCTCGCCGGCGTGCTGGCCCGCGCGTGGTTCGACCGCGCGGCACTGGGCTCGCTGGTCCGGGTCTACCTTCCGGTCTCGCGCCTGTGGGCCGCCGCCGGGGCTGCCGTCGGCGACCTCGACCGCTTCGTGGCCGAGGCGCCGATCGCGCCGCCCCGCAGGCCCCAGGCCGACCTCATCCGCCTGGCGCTCGCCCGCCACGCGGCGCTGGCCACCGCCGCGCGTCTCGCCACCGCCGGGTGGCAGGACGCCTTCTTCGGCCCCGCGCGTCCCTCCCAGGCCGTCCTCGCGGCGCAGGAGCGCGCCCGCCGTCTCGCCAACCGCCGGTGGATGGGCCAGCGCCTCGCCTTCCTGCCCTTCCTCCGCTCGCTGCGCGGCTCCGCGCTCCGCTTCGAGGTCGCCCCGCCCCGCGCCGCCGAGGCCCTGTGGTCGGGCGTGCTCGACGACCCGGCCTCGGGCTGCGCCGTGGCCGCGCGGCAGCAGGCACCGGAACGCTCCGCCGTGCTGCGGGCCGAAAGCGCCCGCATCTCCTGGGTGCGCTTCCCGTCGCCGGCGCCGTGGATGGGCGACACCGCGACCGCCCGCGTCACCGAGCCCGTCGGCAGGGCGGCCCTCACCGTCATCGCCGGCGACGGCCTGTTCGCCGAGACCGGGCATTGGGGCGTCTCGGTCTCCCAGGCCGCCAGGCTGGCCGCCCGCGGCCTGCGCATCGTCGAGCTCGATTCGCCCTGGCACGGCAGCCGCATGGTGCCCGGCCGCTATGGCGGCGAGCCCTTCCTCGCCACCGCGCCCGTCGGCCCGCTCGCCCTGCTGACGGCGCAGGCGCGCGAAACCGCGGTGCTGGTGCGCTGGTGCCGCGCGCTCGACGGCGCGCCCGTCGCCCTAACCGGCGTCAGCATGGGCTCCTTCGTGGCCCAGCTCGTGGCCTCGCACGCCGGGGCATGGCCGCCCGACTGTCGGCCCGACGCGGTCATGCTGGTGGTCCACCACGGCCGCCTGGCCGATCTCATGCTGGGCAGTCGGCTTTCGACCGGGCTGGGCGTGCATCGCGCCCTGGCCGACGCCGGCTGGACCGATGCCGCCATCGCCCGCTGGGGCGCGGCCGGCAGCCCCTCGGCCGAGCCGGGCCTCGCCCCCGAACGCATCGTCTCCGTGCTGGGCACGGCCGACGACGTGACGCCGTTCGCCGGGGGCGACGACCTGGCCCGGCGCTGGGCCCTGCCGAAGGCCAACCGCTTCGTCCTCGCAGGCGGCCACTTCTCCACCGCCCTCGCCCTGGCCGTGGAGCGCCGGCCCTTCGAGCGCCTCTGCGCCATCGCGCTCGGCCGGCCCTGAACGGGCCCGCCGCCGTCCATACCCTCGTAGGCGGCACGGGCAACGACCGGCGCGGGCTGGAGCGCGGACCGCGGCCGGCACCGATGCCCTGGCCAGCGATGCGGTCCGAACCAACGGCAACGCCGTCCTGGCCCTGGACGGCGGCGTCCAGGCTTGGCGAGCGTCGCTGCACGCTTCCCACGGTTCCTGGCGGCACCGCCGCGGGCGTTGTGGGCGCTCGCGCTTTGCGCCTAGATTGCGCCCGTTCAAACGGGAGGGCGACATGGCACGACCGGCACCGCAGAAGGTGCGTAGCGCGGCAGTCATCGGCACCGGCACCATCGGTTCGGCGTGGGCCGCGCTGTTCCTGGCCAACGGCATCGCCGTCAAGGCCTGGGACCCCGCGCCCAACGCGGCCGCGCGGCTCGAGGCCCAGCTCGCCAAGATCTGGCCGAAGCTGGTCAAGCTGGGCCTGGCCAAGGGGCGCCGCCCGAACCGCCTTTCCTTCGTCGACAGCCCCGAGGACGCGGCCGCCGGCGTGGACATGGTCCAGGAGAACGCCACCGAGAACGAGGCCCTGAAGATCGAGCTTTTGGCCACGCTCGACCGCGCCGCGCGGCCCGACGTCGTGATCGCCTCCAGCACCTCGGGCCTGCTGCCTTCGGCCATCGCGCGCGGCATGAAGCACCCCGAGCGCTTCCTGGTGGCGCACCCCTTCAACCCGCCCTACCTGATCCCGCTCGTCGAGATCCTGGGCGGCCGCAAGACCTCGCCCAAGGCGCTGGACTGGGCCATGCAGTTCTATGCCCACGTCGGCAAGAAGCCGCTGCTGCTGCACAAGGAGGTGCCGGGCTTCCTGGCCAACCGCCTGCAGGACGCCATCTGGGCCGAGTGCGTGCATCTGATCGCCAACGGCGTAGCCACGCCCGAGCAGATCGACTTCTCCATCGCCCACGGCCCCGGCTTGCGCTGGGCGGCGATGGGCCCATGCCTGACCTACCACCTGACCGGCGGCGAGGGCGGCATGGAGGCGACGCTCAAGCACTTCGGCACGCGGGTCGGCAGCTGGGCCACGCTCAAGCCCACCAAGCTCACCCCCAAGGTGGGCAGGGCGCTGATCGCCGGCACCAAGCGCGAGGCCGCCGGCCGCTCGGTGCGCGAGCTCGAGGCCTTCCGCGACGCCTGCGTCGGCGCCTTCATCGCCACGGTGGCGAAGCACGACACCACGGCGAAGACCGGCGCCAAGGGCAGGGCGGCGGCGAAGCGCAAGCCTGCCGCCAAGGCGCGCCGCGCGCGCTAGGGCGGCCGTGGCGGAGGGCACCCGCGGCGGACCCATCGCGGCCTACCGCGAGCTTATCCGCTCCGGCGCCATTCAGCGCGACCCGGCCCAGGAGCTGACGGCCGAGACGCTGCAGCTCCTGGCCCACCGCCTGCACGGCTACGCGCCGCCGCAGGGCAAGGGCATCCGGCGCTGGCTGGGGCTGAACAAGCGCTCCGAGCCGCCGCCGGGCCTCTACCTCCACGGCGGGGTGGGGCGGGGCAAGTCGTTCCTGATGGACCTCTTCTTCGAGCACGTCGACGTACCGGCGAAGCGCCGCGTGCACTTCCACGCCTTCATGCAGGAGGTGCACGAGCGCATCCACCGCTACCGCAAGGACGAGAACCCGGGCAGCCACACCCGCGACGCCCTGCCGCCGGTGGCCCGCCGCCTGGCCGGCGAGGCGTGGCTGCTGTGCTTCGACGAGCTGCAGGTCACCGACATCGCCGACGCCATGATCCTGGGCCGCCTGTTCGCCCGGCTGTTCGAGAGCGGCGTCGTCGTGGTCGCCACGTCCAACCGCGCGCCCGAGGAGCTCTACAAGGACGGGCTGAACCGCGAGCTGTTCCTGCCCTTCATCGACCTGATGAAGCAGAAGCTGGACGTGCTGCACCTGGACAGCCCGACCGACTACCGCACCGTCTTCCTGGCGGGCGAGCCGGTGTTCCTGACGCCGGTGACGGCCGAGACCACGGCGCGGCTTGACCGCGACTTCCGCCACCTGGTGGGCGAGGAGACGCCGGTCCCCACCGTGCTGGACGTGGGCGGGCGGCCCCTGGTGGTGCCCCTGGCCGCGCGCGGCGTGGCGCGCGCCTCGTTCGACGCGCTGTGCCGCCAGGCGCTGGGGCCGGGCGACTACCTGGCGCTGGCGCGGGCCTTTCACACCCTGGTTCTGGAGGGCGTGCCGCGCCTGGGTGCCGAGGACCGCAACGCCGCGAAGCGCTTCGTCACCCTCGTCGACGTGCTCTACGAGCACAAGGTCAAGCTGCTGTGCACGGCCGAGGCGGCGCCCGTCGCCCTCGGTGTAGAGCGCACCGTCTCGCGCCTGGCCGAGATGCAGTCCGCCGACTACATCGCCCGTCCGCACGCGGGCGGCTAGGGGCCGGCCCCTACCCGCCCTAGACGTCCGGCTCGTAGGCCTCGGGGCCGCCGGGGGTGGCGAAGCGGGCGTCGCGCCAGGCGATGGCGGCCTTCAGGCCGTCCCTGCGGGCGATCTCCATGAACTGGCGCCGCGCCGGGGTCTCCAGGCTCTCGATGATGATGTTGGCGTCCAGCGCGCTGGCGAGCGCGGTGTCCATGCCCATGACCGAATAGGTGCGGTTGACCGCCTGCTTGGTCATGCGCAGCGCGGCCGGATCGACGGTGGCGATGTCCTTGGCCATCGCGTGCGCCGCGGCCACGTGCTCGCCGCGCGGCACCACGTCGTTGATGAGGCCGATGGCCAGCGCGCGCTCGGCCGTGACGCGGTCGTTGCCGGTGAACAGGATCTCCTTGGCCTGCTTGGGGCCCGTGAGCCAGGGAAGCAGCAGGGCCACGATGCCCGCGCCGAAGCGCAGCTCGGGCTCGCCGAACAGCGTGCCCTGGGCGGCGATCGTGATGTCGCAGGCCAGCGCCAGCTCGCACCCGCCCGCCAGCGCATAGCCGTGCACCGCGCTGATCGTCGGCTTGGGCGAGCGCCAGAAGCGCATGATCGTCTCGAAGGCCGCGGTCAGGGCGGGCTGCCAGTCGGCCGGGCCCTTCATGGCAAGCTGCGCCTCGTCCTTCAGGTCCAGGCCCGAGGAGAAGGCGCGCCCCGCGCCGGTCAGCACGATGGCGCGCACGCCCTCGTCGGCCTCCGCCTCGTCCATCGCGCGGTTGAGCTCGCCCAGCAGCTCGCCCGACAGGGCATTCAGCCGGTCCGGACGGTTCAGCACGATGGTCAGGACGCTGCCTTCGCGGTCCGTCTCGATGGTGCGCCAGGTCATCGCCGGCCTCCCCGCGTCCATGTGCTAGGCTTGCGTCCGGACTTTGGGGAGAGCCGCCATGGCGGTCAAGAACGACGCGCTGCGCAGGGTGGTGCACTGGCCCACCGCGGCCTTCGGGCCCTACGACATGGAGGGCCCGGTGCAGCCCGAGATGACCCTGCTGCGCCTCAGCTACGAGGAGCGCTCGGGCATGGGCTGCTACATGATGCGCATGGACCCCGGCGCGGTGACCATCGCCCACGACCACCCCGGCTTCGAGGACTACATGATCCTGGAGGGCGAGCTGATCGAGAGCGACGGCACGGTGCTGAAGGCGGGCGACTTCGTCAGCTACGCGCCCGGTACGCACCACAACTCGCGCACCGAGAAGGGCTGTGTGCTGATCGCCTTCGAGTGGGGCAAGGCGCCGGACGGGACGATGCTCGAGCGATGAGCGCGGACCTCGAGCTCAGCTACATGCCGGCGGCGGAGCTCGCCCGCCGTATCCGCGCCAAGGAGCTCTCGCCGGTCGTCGTCGTGCGCAACGCGCTGGCGCGCATCGAGCACGTCAACCCGCGGCTCAACTGCTTCTGCTTCGTCTACCCCGACGAGGCGCTGGCCAGGGCGCGCGAGGCCGAGCAGGCGGTCATGCGCGGCGACGCGCTGGGGCCGCTGCACGGCGTGCCTATCGCCATCAAGGACCTCACCCCTACGAAGGGCAAGCGCACCACGATGGGATCGCGCATCTACGAGCATTGGGTGCCCGACCACGACGCCCTGATCGTGCAGCGCCTGACCGCCGCCGGCGCCATCATGGTGGGCAAGACGACGACGCCCGAGTTCGCCTACTCCAGCTTCACCCAGAGCCCGCTGTGGGGCGTGACGCGCAACCCGTGGGATCCCGCGCGCACGCCCGGCGGCTCGTCGGGCGGGTCGGGGGCGGCGGTGGCCAGCGGCTGCGTGCCCCTGGCCGAGGGCACCGACATGGGCGGGTCGGTGCGCATCCCGGCCTCCCACTGCGGCATCGTCGGGCTGAAGCCCAGCCTGGGCCGCATCCCGATGGACTTCCTGCCCAGCCAGTTCGACAACATCTCGCACTTCGGCCCGCTCGCCCGCACCGTGGAAGACGCGGCCCTGTTCCTGGGCGCGGCCCAGGGTCC
>Ga0073934_10006906_pt1 | contig 16179 bp, 12 predicted proteins | sample LarsenN4metaG_FD_76834 | JGI IMG/M metagenome (GOLD analysis project Ga0073934, IMG submission 76834) | Hot spring sediment bacterial and archeal communities from British Columbia, Canada, to study Microbial Dark Matter (Phase II) - Larsen... ...
TCCAGAACGCGTCGATCGTCTGCCCGGAAATGGCCTCGACGACATGGCCCAGGACGCGCGTGCTGGCGCCATACGCCCAGCCCTCGCCCGGATCGAACAACAGCGGCAGGTCGAGCTCCGTCTGCTTGGTCTTCGCCATGATCTTCGTGAGCGTCGGGCTCGAGAACCCGTAGCCGATGCCCGACGTGTGCGTCAGCAGATGACGAATCGTGATCGGCCGTTTGGCCGGCCGCGTCGCGTACGTGGCGTCGGCTTCGTTGAATGTGCTGATGACGACCGGGTTCTTCCACTTCGGCACGTACTTCGCGACATCGTCGTCGAGCTTCAGCTTGCCCTCGTCCACCAGCATCATGATCGCGATCGACGTGATCGGCTTCGTCATCGAGGCCATGTTGAAGATCGTGTCCTTCGCCATCGGGATGTTGCCGATCGTGCGGCTCTTGCCGAAGGCCTCGTGGTAGAGGACCCCGTTTCTGTCCACGACCGCGACGACAACGCCCGGCACGTCACCGCGAGCAGTCGCATCCGAGAGGAATGTCGAGAGGGCGGCCGCACCCTGCGGCGGCAGCGATGGAGGCGCCGCGGTGACCGCGGCCACGGCGAACAGCGGGAGAAGCCAGGTGAGTCGTTTCATGGCACGTCATCCTACTCCCGTTCGAAGACACGAGGCACGTGGATCACTGTCTCGACAGAGTCGCATCGTGCCGGCTCGACTCGGGGCCGCCTTGTTCGGCCCCGTTTTCGCCCAATTTCGACGTGCCGCAGAGTCAGTCCATGACGTGTTTTGGGAGTAGATCCGACTGCGCAAGGCCGCCTAAACTGATATGGACTGTCGGCGGATTCCGACTCCAGAATGAGGTCCAGGCCGGAGACCGTGGTGATTCAGGACGCTCACACACGCAGGCAGCTCTTGAAGGCCGCGCTCGGCGCCGCCGCCGGGATCGCTCTGGGTGCGCCGGTCCGAAGTCTGACCGCGGCTCGGTCGCAGAGCGTTCCGAGAAGTGCCGGTGCGTTGCGACTCGCTGATGACCTCTTCGTTCTGCAGATCCCGGGAGAAGCCAACGTTGTCGCGCAGACCGGCGCCGCAGGGGTGCTGCTGGTGGACGGCGGATCCGCCGGCGCCTCCGATGTGCTGACGAACATGATCGCCGGCCTCCCTGGCAGCGGTCCGGTTCACACCATCTTCAACACCCACTGGCACCCCGAGCAGGTCGGATTGAACGATCAACTCGGTCGTGAGGGCAGAACGATCATCGCGCACGAGAACACGCGACTGTGGCTGACGACCGACGTGACGTGGCCGTGGAACGGGCAGCGCTTCAAGCGGCTTCCGAAGATCGCACAGCCGAACAGGACGTTTTACAAGACGGGCAAGCTCGACTCCGGGGTCGAGTACGGCTACATCCCGGACTGCGCGCACACCGACGGCGACATGTACGTGTACTTCCCGCAGCAGAACGTGCTCGCCGTGGGTGATGCAGTGTCCGGCCAGGGGTGGCCTGTTGTTGATTGGGCGACGGGCGGCTGGATCGGCGGCATCGTCGGGGGCCTGCAACGGATTCAGACGCTGGCCAACGATCAGACACGGATTGTTCCCGGGCGCGGGCCGCTCCTGACCCTGGCCGACCTGAAGACGCAGTACCAGATGTACAGCACGATTTACGACCGCCTGACGACGCTCCTCAACAAAGGGCGTGGCCCGAGCGAGGCCGTCGAGGCACGGCCCACGAAGGAGTTCGATGCGCAGATAGGCAACGGCGACGAGTTCGTGCGGCGCGCGTTCGAGAGCCTGTGGGCGTATTTGTCGCCCGATGCGTGATCGAGTATGGCCATCATCCTGACCACCGAAGAGTGGAAGAACTCGCGCGCGAGCATGGAGTGGTACACCATGGAGCGGAAGCGGATTCGACGCCTGCTGACGTTCATCGCGCTGCTCGCATTGATCGGCCTGAGCTGGTACCTGGGCGAAACCCCCGGCTCGGTGGTCCACTAGACGCGTTCCGCACATGACGAGAAACCGAACCCGTCTCTCTCTCGCGATTTCCGCCGCCGGCGTGCTCTTCGTGGCCTCGCTGGCAAGCGTGCTCACCGCCGCGCAGCAGACGACCCCCGCCCGGCCAGCAAGCGGTGCGGAAGGGCACTTGGCGACGATGCAGCAGTACTGTGTCGGTTGCCATAACGATCGGGTCAAGACGGCCGGGGTCAGTTTCCAGGGCGTGACGCCAGAGACCATCGGCCAGCACGCCGATGTGTTCGAGAAGGCGGTGCGCAAGATGCGCGGCCGCGTCATGCCGCCACCGGGAGCGAGGCAGCCGGATGCGGCTGCTCTCGACTCGCTCGTGGCGTACCTCGAAGAGTCGCTCGACCGATCGGCGGGCAAGGCCCACGTGCCCGACCGCGTCGTGCTGCATCGCCTCAATCGCAAGGAATACGCGAATGCCGTGCGGGATCTCCTGGCGGTCGAGATCGACCCAGGCGAGCTGCTGCCTGCCGACGACGTGTCCGGCGGCTTCGACAACATCGCCGATGCCTTGCAGGTGTCGCCCTCGTTCATCGAGCAATACGTCATCGCCGCGCGCGCGGTCGCGGTCAAGGCTGTCGGTCGCGCCGATGCCCGGCCGGGAGGGTGGACGTTCCGCGCGGCGCCAGGCACGCAGCTCACGCATGTGCCCGGTCTTCCGCTCGGCACGCGCGGAGGCATCCTCGCCAAGGTGGATCTCCCGTCGGATGGCGAATACCAGGTCGATATCGCCGACATCGTGACGCACATCTGGGGCAACGGCATGGAGTTCGAGAACCCCCTGGTCGTGACGCTCGACAACAAGGTCGTCTACGAGACGGTGATCGGTGGCGAAGAGGACATGAAGCTCTACGATCAGGTGCAGAACGGGGCACTCGATCGCGTCAACGCCCGCCTGAAGAAGATCAGGTTCTTCGCGACCGCGGGCCCGCACCGCATCGGCGTCGCGTTCAAGCGTCGAACGTTCGCCGAATCCGACGACGTGCAGCAGATGTTCGCGAAAGGGGGCGGCCAGGATCGCCTCTATCGCATCAGCTCGTTCCAGCTCCAGGGTCCGTTCAAGGCGAAGGGGATCGGCTCGACTCCGAGCCGCGATCGCATTTTCACCTGCAGCCCGAACACTCCCGCTTCCGGCGAGCTTCGGCGCGGCACGCCCGATGACGCAGCGATAGGATGCGCGAGGCGGATCATCACGTCCCTCGCCACGCGCGCCTATCGGCGGCCGGTGACGGCCGACGACGTGAACGAGCTGCTGCAGTATTACCGGGAGGGCGTCAAGGACGGCGGCCCTACAGCGACTGCAGGGCCGTCCCTGGCACCGTCGAGGGACGGCTTCGAGCGAGGGATCCGGAGCGCCATCACCGGGATTCTCGCCAGCCCGTTCTTCCTGTATCGCGGCGAGCGTGTCCCCGCAGGTCTGCGCCCGGGCGACACCTACGCGATCACCGATATCGAGCTCGCGTCGAAGCTGTCGTTCTTCCTGTGGAACACGATTCCGGACGAGGAGTTGCTGAAGCTCGCCGTTGACGGCAAGCTGAGCGACGCGGCGACGCTCGACAGGCAGGTCAAGCGCATGCTCGCCGACCCGCGTTCAGAGACGCTGGCGAGCAACTTCGTTCATCAGTGGCTGGACATGAAACGGCTGGACGAAATCGTCCCGGACTCGGCAGTGTTCCCGTACGCGTCAGGCCGTTCCGATCCGCGTGACGACTTCCGCACGGAGCTGACGCTCTTTGCCGACAGTATTTTCAAGGCGGATGGCAGCGTGCTCGATCTGCTGAGGGCGAAACATACGTTCCTCAACGAGCGCGTCGCGCTGCACTACGGCATCACCGACGTCAAAGGCGATCGGTTCCGGCGGGTCGAGCTCGAGCAGTCGGCGCGCTGGGGGCTGCTCGGCAAAGGCGGTGTGCTGATGGCGGCAGCGTATCCGAACCGGACGTCACCCGTTCTGCGTGGCGCCTTCATTCTCAAACACATCCAGGGTGTCCCGCCGGCCAACCCGCCGATGGACGTGCCGACGCTGGACGAAAAAGACATCGGGACGACGAAGGCGCTCACCGTCCGCGAGATGATCGCGAAGCATCGCGCCAATCCGACGTGTGCCTCCTGCCACGCGGTGATGGATCCGCTCGGCCTGGCGCTCGAGAACTTCGACGCGACCGGCATGTGGCGGGATCGCGATCGTTACGCCGGCGTGGCGATCGATGCCTCGGGCGAGCTGCCGGACGGCACGCCGATCAACGGCCCCGACGACTTGCGGAATGCGCTCCTGCGCCGCCCCGAACAGTTTGCCCAGACGTTCACAGAAGGGCTGCTGACGTATGCGACCGGGCGTAAACTGGAGCACTACGACATGCCGACCGTGCGCCGCATCGTGCGCGGCGCGGCGGCCAGTGACTACCGGTTTTCGACGCTGGTTCAGGCAGTGGTTCGGAGCGAGCAGTTCAGGATGCGGCGCGTGCCCACGCCGCCCGCTGGGAAACAGGACACGTCGGCGGCGCAGTAGGGAAGTGGGTGTAATTCTGAATGCGGAACGCTGGACGCTGAAAGCGCATTCCTTGGTGCCCGATTAACGGAGATCCGACATGCACGTATTCAAGAAGCACGTCTCGCGGCGAATGGTCCTGAAGGGCGTCGGCGCCACCATCGCGCTGCCGTTGCTGGATGCCATGAATCCTGCCGCCACCGCGTGGGCGCAGACGCCCGCCGGATCGACGCCGAAGCGGTTCGCCTTCATCGGCTTCCCGCACGGCGCCATCATGGACCGCTGGTCCCCGCCGCAGACGGGCAGCAGCTACGAGATGTCGCCGATCCTCCAGCCGCTGGAGCCATTCCGGAAGCATCTGACGATCGTCTCAGGGCTGCGCAACAAGCCGGGTGAAACTCCAGAGCCGCACGGTTACATCGAGGCGACCTGGCTGAGCTGTGTGAAGCCGTGGGACTTCGGCGTGGCCGGTCCCGACTCCGGCGTCACCGCCGACCAGTTGGCGGCGCGCCATATCGGCCAGGACACGCGGCTGCCGTCGCTCGAGCTCACGACGTCGCAGGTCGGTGCGCGACTCGCCTGGCGCACCCCGACGCAGCCGCTGCCGCAGGAAGGCAATCCGCGCGCGGTGTTTCAGAAGCTGTTCGGGCAGGGGGACACCGACGCCGAGCGCGCGGCGATCCTCAGCGAGACCGGCAGCATCCTCGATCGCGTCAAGGGGCAGGCGGCGCGCCTGCAGGCCAGCCTCGGTGTTCGCGACCGCGCCGTCGTCAGCGACTACCTCGATTCGGTGCGTGAGATCGAGCGCCGCGTGCAGATGGCGTCGCAGACCGACATGTCGCGGCTGGACATTCCCGATGCCCCCGTGGGCACGCCGAACGACATCACCGAGCATTTCACGTTGATGTTCGATCTGATGGCGCTCGCGTTCCAGGCCGACATCACCCGCGTCGTCACCTTCTCGATGGATCGCGAAGCCAGCATGCGGACGTACACGAACCTCGGCATCGCCGAAGCGTTCCACCCGCTCTCGCACCATGGCAACAGCCCGGAGAAGATGAACAAGCTGGTCCAGATCCAGCAGTACCACACCGAGGTCTTCTCGAAGTTCGTCGAGCGGCTCGCGAAGGCGACAGAAGCCGACGGGACCGTGCTGGATCACTCGACGATCCTCTTCGGCAGCAACATGAGCAACAGCGACAAACACAACAACGATCCGCTGCCGGCAGCGATCCTCGGCCACGCGCATGGACGGATCAAGGGCGGCCAGCACCTGAAGTATCCACAGGACTCGCGCTTCGCCGATCTGCTCGTGACGCTGTTCGACCGTAACAACATCCCGGTGGAGAAGCTCGGGGACAGCGGCGGCATCTTCTCGGAAATCTAGCGATTGTGGAATGCAGAATTCAGGATGCAGACATTGACGAAAGCCGTTGAAACGCTGCACTGCGCGCTGGCTCAGGCGCGCGGGCTGGCCAGGCGGTGGGGGCCGCGGCGCCCGTTTTATGTGTTCACGGGAGCCCTGGCGGTGTGCGGCGTTGCGGCCGCCGCGTCGGCCGCCGGCCCCACGCTGCTCGATGCCGCCGAGCGCGGTGATCGCACGGCGGCGATGAGCCTGCTAGCCAAGGGCGCCGATCCAAACGCACCGGGGCCGGATGGAACGACGGCCATCATGTACGCGGCGGCAAACGACGACGTCGATCTGGTGCGCGAGCTGATCAAGAGAGGCGCGAACGTCAACGCGAAAAACCAGTTCGGGACGTCGGCATTGACCGAGGCGGCGATCATCGGGTCCTCGCCGGTGATTGACGCGCTCCTCAAAGCCGGCGCCGATCCCGACACGAAGAACCCGGAGGGTGAAACGCCGCTCATGGCGGTCGCACGCAGCGGCAAGGTCGCCGCGGCCAAACTGCTGCTCGAGGCACGCGCCGACGTCAACGCGAAGGAAGCCTTCGGTGGCCAGACGGCCCTGATGTGGGCGGCCGCGCAGGGGCAGGCCGACATGGTCAAGCTTCTCGTGTCGCACGGCGCCGACCTCGACGCGCGCGGCATCGTGCGTCAGTGGGAGCGCAAGGTCATTACCGAGCCGCGTCCCAAGGACATGAACAAGGGCGGGTTCACGCCGTTGCTCTATGCCGCTCGCGAGGGGTGCGTCGAGTGCGCCCGGCATCTGATCGAGGCCGGCGCCGACCCGAATCTCGAAGACCCCGAGCGGATCACGCCGCTCGTCATGGCGCTGATGAATCTGCACTTCGAGCTCGCCGCCTATCTGGTCACGGCCGGCGCGGACGTCGATAAATGGGACCTGTTCGGCCGATCGCCGTTATACATGGCCGCCGACGTCAGCACGCTTCCCGTGAAGGGGAACGGCGCCATGGCCGTGCTGCCGAGCGAGGACGCGGTCACCGCGCTCGACGTCGCGCGAATGCTGCTCGAGGCCGGCGCCAATCCCAACCTTCAGCTCAAGCGTCGTCCGCCCTATCGCGACGTGCCGCAGGATCGCGGTGGCGACACGATCCTCGCGCAGGGCGCGACGCCGCTGCTGCGGGCGGCACGCGCCGGCGATGCGCCGTTCGTGGAGCTGCTCCTGAAGCATGGCGCGCTGGTAGACCTGCCGAGCAAGGAAGGCGTCACGCCGCTGATGGCGGCTGCCGGCGTCGAATTCGGAACGCGCGTGACCCGCGGACGCAACCGCACCAGCGACGGCGTGCTGGCGACGATGAAGCTCCTGCTCGCCGCCGGCGCCGACATCAATGCCCGGATGGTCGCCGAGCCAGGCCGGAACCCGGCTGACGGCCTGTCGCAGGCCGCTTCGTTTGCGGTGAACCTGCGTCGCGCCAGCCAGGTGCCGAGCGCCGTGGCCGTGCCGCACCAGACGGCGTTGCACGGCGCGGCAGAGAGGGGCTACACGGAATTCGTGAAGTTCCTCGTCGAGAACGGCGCCGATCTCCAGGCGAAAGATGCGCGCGGCAGAACGGCGCTGGATCTCGCGAAAGGTGTCGGCGTCCCCGGCGTTCGTCAGGCAGCGGGGGAGGGGTTCCCGGAGACCGCCGCCGTCATCGAATCACTGATGGCGCAGCGCGGCGGGCCGCCGCAGAAATAACGGCTGACGGCCCGCCTCCCGTACTACATTCCGAAGTCGCTTGTATTGAAGCCGATCACGACACACAGAGGCTCTGAGGATCTTTCTGACAATCACTTCACGAACTCTTCAGGACCGGGCACTGCGAGAAGCTGGTACATTCACAGCAGCATACGGCCGGGCCGCGTCGCGTCTCGCGTCGAAGGCATCACGCAGGCGCATGGCAGGGACACACAGGAGGAACGCATGAGAGGACGCGCGTGGGCAGCGGCCGTGGTCGTCGCCATCGCCGTGATCGGACCGACGGTGGCCACTCAGAACCCCGGGCAGAACCAGACCGCCGCCGCCGTGAAGAGCGCGGGCCGCGGCGCCCCCGTGGTTCATGCGCGCGACTTTCAGCCGATCGGGCCGAACGCGATCGGCGGACGCGGGCGTGGCGGCGGCAGGGGCGGCGAGGTGGCGTTCAACGGGTCGGCGCGCAACGGCGCGACGCCGCCGGGGATCGAGCCGCTGAAGATCGACGTCTTCACCTCGAAGGATTACTACAAGGATCGCGCGCTGTGGAGCGACAAGCGCTACTTCCGGTGCAACAGCGGCGCCGCGCTCGAAGCGCAGTGGGGCGGGAACGGCGTCGAGATCATCGGCCCCAACGGACCGGCCACGGCGGCGTGGGGCCACTGCGATCGCGACATGCCGCGGTCGGCGCTCGTGAGCCCCTACACGTTCAAGACGGCGCAGGAGCACTACGAAGCGCTGATGGCGGAAGCGAAATCGCGCGGCGGCCCGACGCAGCACACCTACGCCACGGTGCCCGGTGAATGGACGGGCCGCTATCAGCGCCCGTCCGCGACCCCCGGGAACGACACCTGGTTCTTCATGAACAAGGTCCAGATCTCGACGGTGCTCTCGCTGCTCACGCCGGAGTACCAGACGAGAGCCGTCCAGGAGCACTATCACCAGGGCAACACCAACGTCGCGCACTGGCCCTCGCAATACTGCTGGCCCGAAGGCTTCCTGCGGCGATGGCACCCGGCCGCCGTCGGCGAGCACCAGATCATCGTCACGCCGCAGCTCGTCCAGATCATGGCGGGCGTCGCGCGCAACTTCGTGACCAATATCTACGTCGGGCGGCAGTTCAACATGGAAGGCGCCGTGCCCCGGCTCGGCGCCGACGTGCCGCGGTGGTACGGCGAGACCATCGGGTTCTGGGACGGCGATGCGCTCATCACCTGGACGTCCAACATCCAGGGATGGAAGACACATGCCGCGTTCGAGCACTCCAGCAGAATGCAGTCGATCGAGATTTACACGCCGAATCGCGATGCCGGCGGCGCGTTTCTCGGGCTCGTCCACGAGGCGGTGTTCTATGATCCCGAGGCGCTGGTCGAGCCGATTCGCATCGTCCGCAACCTGAACAAGGCGAGCGGGCCCGACGCAGGCGATCCCTACACCTACATCGAGTGCGTCCAGACGATCTACCCGGTCAATGGCAAGGCCACCCCGCTGTCGCCGGGCGCCACGTTCCAGTACGAAGTGCTGGATATGTTCGGCCGCCCGTGGGCCAAGCTGTGGGAGCGTCACGAAACGAACATGGAGAAACCAGCCAATGACGATCTCTTCGACTTCAGCAAGACCAAGTAGCCGGCCGATGCGCGTCGCCCTCTGTCTCGTCGTCTTGGCGGCGGCGGTGACCGCGCCACCGCTGCAGGCCCATCACTCGTTCTCCATCTTCGATTCGTCGAAGACCAGGGTCTTCACGGGCGTGGTGGTCCGCGTGAATCCCGACGTGAATCACCTGCAGATCTTCTTCGCGGTGATGAACGAGGAGCGGAAGAACGTGATCCGCGACGAGAAGGGACAGCCGATCATCTGGGCCGTCGAGATGGCCGGATCGGCGCAGTCGGCTCGCGAGGGCATCTCGGTGAACGCGTTCCCGCCCAAGACGATCATCAGCGTCGCACTGCATCCGCTGCGCAGCGGCGAGCCCGCCGGCGATCGCGGGGGCACGCCGCTGTTCATGTGTCCGGCCAACACGCCGCCACCGCCCGGCAAGCACTGCGACAGCGTCGCGGGTCATAAGGTATTCGGCAACGGGCCGCTTCCGGCGGCGACGTCCTAGCCCCGATTGCTCGATTCGATGATCGCGACACACAGAGGCTCCGAGGCACGGAGTAGAACTCCCGCCATTCCCCGGCGCCTCTGTGCCGTGGTGTGTCGGAGGGCCGTTCTCGACCGACCGATGGTGTGACGATGCTTCGCTTCGCGCAATGGCTCGAGATGACGCCGGTCAGCGTCACCATCAAGTCGGTGGTCTGGATCATCCCGATGGTGCAGTCGGTTCATATCCTGACCATCGGGATCGTGTTCGTCTCCCTCCTCATGATTGCGCTGCGCGTTCTCGGGTGGGCCGCGATGGATCTGCCGTTCATCGCCGTGGTGAACCGCTTCGCGCCGTGGATCCGCAACGGTCTCATCGTTCTCGCGATCACCGGCGTGACGCTGGTGATTGGCGAACCCATTCGCGAGCTCATGAGCCTGTCGTTCTGGCTCAAGATGACGCTGCTCGCCATCGGTGTGTCGAGCGCGCTCCTCTTCAATCGCTCGCTTGCGCCTGCTCGGGGCGCAGGGCTGAGAGAGCCGCAGTTCTCGGCGGCGGCGAAGTCGGCAGCGATGGCGACGGTGGTGCTGTGGCTCGCGATCATCTTCCTTGGGCGCGCCATCGCCTACGACGTCGAGGTGTGGGGATCGCTTTCCCTGTCCCCGCGCGCATGACCCTTTCGACACACACCTCCAGTGGACCTCCTCGCGCTCGCTGACACCCTGCAGCAGTCCGGCTTCAGTGAATGGATGCGGAGCTCCCTCAAGGCGCTGCCGATCATCGAGGCCGTTCACGTGATGGCCATCGCCACGGTGTTCGGCACGATCCTGATCGTGGACCTCCGGCTGCTCGGATATCCCGACACCAGCAGGCCGTTCACGCGCGTGTTCGGCGAGATGCTGCGCTGGACCTGGCTGGGATTCGGTGTCGCGGTGATCACGGGCGCGTTGCTCTTCGTGCCGAACGCACGCACCTACGTCTCCAATACCGCCTTTGCCTTGAAGATGGGCACGCTGGTGCTCGCCGCCGTGAACATGGCGGTGTTCGAGCTCACCACGTTTCGGAGCGTGGCGAAGTGGGATGCGAACTCGCCGGTGCCGCTCGGCGGCCGCATCGCCGGCGCGACGTCGATCCTCATCTGGACGTGCGTGATCGTATTCGGGCGCTGGATCGGGTTCACGAAGGGATACGACTTCTCCGTCCCGAAGGACATGGACCTCGACTTCGAGTTCTCGCAGGGGCTCCTCCGATGTTTCGAGAGCACGTGGCTGGGCTGACGGGCTGCTGGCGCGCCCCGCACAATCACCTCGACGAAGCTGGCGGCAGGCGATAAGAGTCGCGTTACGGGGTAGAACCCTGGCGGGGTCTCCAGTTCTGGATAATCGTAATCGGCGAGACACTGCTCTCTTCAGTGAGCGTGTACAGCAGGAAGCGCCGTCCATCCGGCGTCATTCAGCCCGGTAACGTGGGCGAGCGCTGATGTCGCGCGGCATGGCCCGGCGGGGCCGGCTCGATCACTTTCCGCGGGCGCTCGTCAGATCGGCGTAGATCGCCTCGATGAACATCTCACCCGTCCACGCCGGCGTCGAGTAGACGCCGTCGTAGTCCTTGGTCGGACCGGCAGCGGTGATCTGGGCCAGCGTCATCTTCTTGTCGATCATGAGCTGAATGCGGTCGCGGATGATCGTCGTCATGTCGCGGTATTCGGCGACGTCGGACTCGTTGCAGATCCGGCCATGACCAGGGACGACGAGTGTACCGCCCTGGTTGTTGAACGCCGGAAACGTAATGTCGAGGACTCGATTGAGGGCGTCGAGAACGCCCTGAATGCTCCCGCCCCGCTTGCGGTCGATCATCGGATACGAGACGGTCGAGAACACGTCGCCGGTGGCGACGACGTCCGACTTGCGGAACCAGACGATGAGATCGCCGTCGGTGTGCGCAGCCGGCATGTGCAGCATCTCGACGACTTCGCCGCCGAAGTAGAGCTGCTTCCGAGCGGTGTAGAACGTATCGTGTGGCCAGACGCCATACGGCATGCGCGGCGGCTCGCCCTTCAGGCCGCTCATCCGGTGCAACACCTGTTCGTGGGCGATCACCGGTGCGCCTTCGAGGCGGGCCGGCTCGCGGCCGCCCTGGCCGCCGATTCCAGCGCTGACATTGCGGCCGGCATTCGAGAGGCTCTCGTTGCCGCCCGTGTGATGTTCGTCGGCGCTGGTGTTGATGATGTGACGGATCGTTTTGTCGGAGATGGTCTTTATCGCCGCCAGCACCTTGTCGCTCATCGCGGACACGCTGCTGTCCACGAGGAGCACGCCGTCGGGATCGACCTGCACGGCGATGTTGGCGCCCGATCCGGCAACGAGGTGCACGTTGCCCTGCACCGCCACCACTTCCACATTGCCATCGTCGTAGGCCGGCTTTCCCGGGCGCAGGCCGCGCTGCGCGGCGGCGTGCTCAGCCGCTATCCAGACGATCAGAGCGGTCAGCGCGACGACCGTTCGCAGCGTTCCCATCATTGCCGTGTGGCCGATGTCGATGCCGGGGCGGGGGCTTTCATCAGCTCTTCGAGTCGTCTCGCGTACTCGGGATACATCGTGTGCGCGCCCCCTTGCGAGGCCTCGAACGGGAGATGGTGCCTCTCGGCGTACTCGCGGTGTTTGGTGCCGAGGGGATACGCGGGCACCTGTCCTTTCTCGAGCGACGGGAGCTCCTCGGCGACCTCGAAGGGCTGCAGCGGCGGAATCGTCAGGTTGGGGTCGCGCCGGAACGTGGACGTTCGCACCAGCGGCTCAGTGAGATAGATCGGATCCTCGACGATGATGGCGAGCGTGAGGAGATCGCCGTGCGGCCAGTAGTACTCCGTCATGACCGTGTACGGGCTGAGGGGAATGCCGTTCCGGTGGACGAAGCTGTACTTGATGTGTGTCGTCGTGACTTTCAGCCCGCCGCCGATCCATTCGCCCGTCGAGAACCCCTGCCACAGATGCTCGGCGTACTTGGACGGGTGAGGACGGCCGTCGAGCCAGATGGTGCGATCGGCGCGACCGAAGAGGCCCGTGATGGTGTAGGCAATGAGGCGCTCGGTCTTCGGGTCGACGATCGTGCCCATGCGAAAGTCCGGCCGCGGTGCGCGCATCGCGTACGTGACCGGATGCGGCCGGCCCTGCCACTCGAGCAGCGAGTGCATCGTCGGCGTCCAGGTCTCGGCGTGCTGCCTGGCGGCGTCGTTCAACGGGATGCCGACGTATTCGCCGACCTCGACGCCCGGGTCGCCGCGCAGAGGCAACTCCTCGTGGTTGCCGAGCGTCGCGGACCACATGCCGGCGAGATCCACCTGTTGCGCGAACGCGGGAGCTGCGTAGAAGGTGACCGCCAGGGCCGCCGCGATCACGCTCATACGGGCCGTTATCATGCGACCTCCGGTTGGCGACTATACCACTTGGGGTCAGACCCCTTCACACGTGAAACCGTGGGAAGGGGTCTGACCCCACCGGGAGTCCACGGGGAGTTGACACACCTCGGCTCCTGTCAGACCATCCGCACGGAGGAGTAATCATGGCGTTCAGATTCGCGATTCCGGTCCTCATAGCCATTGCCTCCGTGAGCGCGCCCGCAGCCTTTGCGCAGAGCGAGCCGGTCACGGCGAGCGCCGAACCGTTCAAGGTCGGCACGTTCGAGATTCGCGGCGCACCGGCTGTCGGCCTCGTGCTGCGGGATTCGTTGATCGTCGATGTCCAGGCTGCCAACGCGGCGCTCGAGCGTAACCCGATGTATCCGCGGCTGCCGATGCCGGCCGACATGCTCGAGCTCATCGGCCGCTACGAATACGGCGTGAAGCAGCGGCTCTATGAGATCGTGAACGATCTCGTCCGCGGCAACCGGCTGACGGCGAAGCCGCGGCCCGACTACGTGCACGACCTCGCGTCAGTCAAGACGCTGGCGCCGATCATCTACCCGGGCAAGATCCTGAACGCCGCCGTCAACTTCTACAGTCATGTCAACGAGACCGGTACTCCCGAGCAGATCTCGGCGGCACGCCGTCAACGGCGCGAGCAGCGCGGCGTGCCCTACCTGTTCCTGAAGCCCAGTCGGGGCGCTGTCATCGGCAACGGCGATTCCGTGGTGCTGCCCTACGGCCGTGATCGCATCGACTGGGAAGTGGAGCTCGGAACGGTCATCGGGCGTGCGGCCAAGAACGTGTCGGCCAAGGACGCTCAGAACTACATCTTCGGTTACATGATTTCGCTCGACATCTCCGACCGCGGCGGACGGCCGCCGGGCGGGGCGCCGTTCACGTCGGACTGGCTGGTGGGCAAGGGCCATGACACGTTCGCGCCGATGGGGCCGTGGATCGTCCCGAAGGAGTTCTACGGCGACCCGATGCAGAAGCTTCGCCAGACGCTGAGCGTCGACGGCACCAAGATGCAGGAGGCGCGGGCGGGCGACATGATTCACTCACTCTACGAGCTCATCGAGTACGCCTCGTCCATCATCACCCTGTTCCCGGGTGACGTGATCAACAACGGAACGTCGGGCGGCGTGGGCATGGGAACGGCCGTGCGCGGCGAGCAGCGCTTCCTGAAGGCCGGCGAAGTCATCGAGGCCAGCATCGACGATATCGGCACGCTGCGGATTCCAGTCGTCGCAGGCGAAGCGCCCAGCCCGGGCACCGGAGCTCGACTGCCGCCGGTGAGCTCGTACCGGAAGTGATCGTGGATCGCCGAGCCTCACATGACCAGACTTCGAGACCGCGGCCCCTGGCTGGTGGCTGGTGCGCTGCTGGCGGTGTGGGTGATTGCGGGCAGTGCGCAGTCACCGAACCCGTTTGGAGCTCCGTCCGCTGAGAATCCATCGCCCGGCGCCTCGATACAGGCGGTGCCTGGATCGCGGGCGCAGGGCTGGCTCGGACAGGGGCGATCCGAAGTGCTGGCGCGGCACGGCATCGTGGCCACCAGCGATCCGCTCGCCGCTCAGGCCGGTCTCGACATCCTGCGGCAAGGCGGCAACGCCATCGACGCGGCCGTTGCCGCCGGCGCGGTGCTCGATGTCACGTCGCAGAACGACACCGGCATCGGCGGCGATCTCTTTGCCCTGATCTGGTCGGCGAGAGACAAGAAGCTCTACGCGCTGAACTCCGCGGGCTGGGCCCCTGCCGGATGGACACCTGAGTTCTTCAGCGAGAAGTTGCGGGTCAGGAGCGTTCCGGGCCGCGGTGTGAACGCGGCTACGGTCCCCGGTGCGATCTCCGGCTACGACGCGATGCTCGAGCGCTTCGGCACGCTGACGTTCAAAGAGACGTTCGAGCGCGCCGCGCGTCTTGCGGAAGAAGGATGGGGACTGGCTGAACGTCGACATTTCGATCTCGTCAACACCGCTCCCATCCTTCTCGACGACACGGATTCGCGGCGCACGTTCCTCGTCGGCGATCGGGCGCCGAGCCTCTACGCCATCATTCGCAATCCGACGCTGGCACGCGCCCTGCGGTTGATTCAGAGCGACGGCCGCGACGCCTTCTATCGAGGCGACATCGCCGACGCCATCGTCGACAAAGTGCAGGGCAACGGCGGCGTGATGACGCGGGACGATCTCGCCGCGTTCGAATCGGAGTGGGTCGAGCCGATCTCGACCAGGTACCACGGCTATGACGTCTTCGAGCTGCCGCCGCCGGGACAGGGGTTCGCCGCCCTGGAAATGCTGAACATCCTCGAGGTCTGCGTGCCCAAGCTTGGTTTCAGTCTGGCCAAGCTGGGACACACGGACCCGATGTACTGGCACCTGATCATCGAGGCCAAGAAGCTGGCGTACGCCGATCTGCTGGCGCACAACGCCGATCCGAAGTTCTCGGCGGTGCCAATCAGCCGCTTGATCTCGAAGGAATATGCCGCCACGTTGTGCGGCAGAATCAATCCCGCCAGCGCATCGAAGGTCAATGCGCCTCCGACGCCGGACGGCGGAACAATCTATCTGACCACGGCGGATCGGTGGGGCAACATGGTCTCGCTGATTCACAGCGTCTACAGCGAGTACGGCAGCGGCGTCACCGTCGGGACCTACGGCTTCGTGCTGCAGAATCGCGGCGCCGGATTTTCCCTGGACCCTCGCAGTCCGAATGTCGTCGCGCCGCGCAAGCGTCCGTTCCACACGATCATCGCCGGTTTCGCGATGAAGGACGGCCAGCCGCTCATGACCTTCGGCAATATGGGCGGCACGGTGCAGCCCGAGACCCACGCGCAGCACATGGTGAACATGATCGACCTCGGCATGAACGTGCAGATGACCACCGACGCCGCGCGTCTGACCCATAGCCAGGGTGCCGACGTCGTCGGGGCAGAGGTCAATCTGTTCGAGCTGGTTGGCAGCGCACTGCGGGCGAAGGGTCATGACGTGCGGCCCGTGAGTGGCGCGGCTGTCGGAGGGTACCAGGGAATTCTGTTCACTCGCGATCCAGCGCTCCCCGAGCCGGTGTTCGATCGCGGCGGCACGGCCGA
>Ga0073934_10006908_pt1 | contig 16176 bp, 17 predicted proteins | sample LarsenN4metaG_FD_76834 | JGI IMG/M metagenome (GOLD analysis project Ga0073934, IMG submission 76834) | Hot spring sediment bacterial and archeal communities from British Columbia, Canada, to study Microbial Dark Matter (Phase II) - Larsen... ...
GTCTGCTCAGCGAACGAGGAGATCGGGATGCTCGACTGGTCATGCAAGAGGCCCTGACTACCGGCAGCACGCCTACTCGTGCCAGTGTTGCTCGCCATCTCCATCGTTTTTCCTGGTACGGGGCTGAACCACTGTTCCGGCAGGCCTTAGCTGATCCTGATGAGCGGGTGCGTGAGGGCGCAGTGTATGGGCTGTGCGATTTGCGCGAGCTGGCGGCCTACCAGCTGTTGGAAGAGACGCTGGAGAATGAAACAGATATCGTGCGGGCGGCAGCGGCCTTCGAACTGCGTTACTGCCATGACGATGCTGCTGTGCCCGTGCTCGACAAAGTGATGCTGGCCCGTGATCCTGAAGTGCGCATCCGGGCGTTGGAGTCGCTGAGTTCCAATAACTCGCCCAGAGCACTGGCGGTGGTCAGAAAGGCGCTGTCCGATTCGGATGTGGAAGTCGTCTATAACGCCGTGCTGTCCCTGATTGAGCTGCAAGAGGAACGCTGTTTCTACGAGGTGAGCCAGCTTATCCTGGAAAACAGCGGTGTTCGCCTGGAGTCGATTTTGCGTGCGGTCTTCCACGCGACCAATTACCTGCATCTGAACATGGCCGAAGACCCGGCTGCCGACGCGATCCTGGATGCGCTGGCTCAGGCTGTGGCCGATGCTCTGCCGGAAGTGCGTATAGCCGCTGTGTGGATTCTGGCCTGGATGCGCGAGGAGCAGGCCAACCTGCTGCTGTGGGATATGTATCAGCGTGAAGCCGAGCGGTCTGTCAAAATCCAGATTCTGAGGATCACGGTGGCCTTGATGAACCCTATCAGCCGAGACCTCGTGCAATTAGGGTTGGCGGATGATGATCCCGATATCCGGCTGGCGGCTCAGACTCTCGAACAGGAACGGGTCTTTAATCCGACCTATGATGACACTGCCCGGCCCACTGCGCCCCTCAAAAAGACAGAACTGGTCGCTTCATAAACGATGATCGTTTGGAGACGAAAACCGCTTGAAGAAAGTTGTGCTTCAAGCGGTATGGTTAAAATAGTCGGGCTGTCCGCTCAACAATGTTGCTAACCGATTCGCAGAGCAGGGGCAGGCTTCGCGTGGAACAAAACACAAAGGTGTGGTCGGTACAAGGACGTTCCCACTGCCAGCTTTGCAGCATAACCGCCGTCACATTTCGCGTAACGACGCAGCAGACTATGGTTGGAAAGTTGGACTGTGCCCAACTACAACCGGCCAATGGTAGGCAATTAATAGGGGGAGATAGTTGAAGACTGCTATTTACGCTGCCAGGGCATAACAGCATATTCGATCAGTTGCACCCCATAAGTGAGCAGCACCCCCAGGATCATGGTTACGAATAACCCGGCATACATTTTTTCGGTGGAAAGAATTTCCCAATGATAGAGAATGACGCGCCCCACGCCGATCTTCGCGCGGACAAACTCAATGGCTACAATGACAATCAGACCCGTCCCCAATGCAAGCCGTAAACCGGAGAAAATCATAGGCAGCGCGCCGGGGATGATGACATGGCGGAACATTTTCCAGCGATTAGCACCATAATTACGCCCGGCCTGAATCAAGACGGGATCGATCTGCTGGACGCCGGTCATGGTGTTGATCGTCACCAGGAAAAAAGCCGAGATCGCAACCACCGCGATTTTCGGACCTTCCCCAAATGGATTAGGAAAAGCCAGCATCATGATGGGGAAGATCGCGATTTTGGGCAGCACATACAGCGCCGACAGGGTTGTATCGAGCATGGTGCGAATCGTCGAATTCATGCCCATTGCCATGCCGATCACAATGCCAGGGATCGAGCCAATGATAAAGCCGAACAAGACGCGGGTCAGTGTGGCGTAAACATGGCTTTCCTTAAACAGTGCCTTCACCCCGGTCATGCCGTTGGCTTCCCACTCCTGTGGGATCAACCAGGGACGTCCCAGCAGGCTGGATTTGTTGAAGCGATCATAGTCAACGGTGAGATCCCAGAGCGCCTGCAAGATACTGGACGGCGCAGGAAACCACCGTGCATTCAAAATACTGGCATCGACCAGGGCTTCCCAACACAAAAGGATGAACACCAGAAAGCTCAAAGCCAACGAGCGGTTGTAGAGGGTTTTATAGCGGAGTGGGATCAACTCTCCAAACCGCTCGGCGATGATCACTAACAGGATGAAATTGGTCAAAAGTGCCAGCCACCAATACTCCTGCCACCAGTCCATCGCACTCACCACGATATTCAAGAGCAGGGCCGCAGCGGTCACCAGACCCAGACCGCGCAAGTGCCGGTGATGAACCAACCGATAGAGTGATCTGACAGGTGTTGATGGTAATGACTTGGCGCTCATGCCTGATCTCCGTACACGCGCGACACTTCATCTTTTAGTGCTTCCCAAATGATGCCTTTATGATGGGCAAATTCGGCGGTAGTGGTCGTTTCAATGGTGCGGGGCCTGGGGATTTCAACCGTAAATTCGGCCTTTGTTGTGCCGGGATGAGCCGTCATAATAATGATCCGATCTCCCAGCAGGATGGCTTCATCAATGCTGTGCGTGACATACACCACCGTTTTGCGTTCTGCATCCCATAGCTTGAGAAGTTCATCTTGCAGGACGAGGCGCGTTTGGGCATCCAGCGCGCCCAGCGGTTCATCCATCAGCAAAACTTCGGGATCATTGGCGAGCGCGCGCGCAATGCTCACCCGTTGCTTCATTCCCCCGGAGAGTTGATGAGGGTAGTAGTCGGCAAATCTCGACAGGCCGACACGCTTTAACCAGAGTTCAGTCCGGCTGCGGCGCTCCGCCTTAGGGACGCCGCGCATCTCCAGCCCAAACGCAACGTTATCCCACACCGTTTTCCAGGGATAAATGGCGTACTCCTGAAAAACCATGCTGTTCAACGGCTTTTTCGTTTTGGCGTCGCGTATGATCTCAACTGAGCCGGAAGTCAGCGGCGTTAAACCGGCCAGAATACGCAGAAAGGTGGATTTTCCGCAACCGGAAGGCCCTACCACACAAACAAACTCACCATCAGCGACTTCCAGACTGAGATTATCAACCGCCAGGATGTCGCCATCTTTGGTTGGGTAAGTTTTAACTACATTTCGGGCAATAATTTTGGGCTGCACAATGCTTTTCCAGGCAATGATTAAACCATCTCCCCACTGCGCAGTGGGGAGATGATGTAATTACTCAGCGTCGTTTGCTTCTTCGGTTGCTGCTGCTTCTACAGCTTCATAGGGGCCGCGCAGTTCAAGCGCCGCCTGGACAAATCGCATATCGACAACATTATCGAGATCAATCGGGTCGTCGTACTCGGTGCGCCCATTGTTACGATGCGTTGCTTCGATATCGGCCAGACCTTCGGTGGGGATCACCAGATCGGGATCGAAGACAAACTGGGTTTCGCTCTGAATGGCCTCTGCAGTGGTGTTGGTGTAGGTCAGATAGGCAGCCATGTTCTCTTCATCGTAGAAATCTTCACCCTGCATCAGGCGAGTCGCATCCATCAAGGCCAGCACGAAACGGTAAGCAGCTTCGGGACGTTCATTCACAAAATCTCCCGATCCCACAAAAGCTACAGTCATCAAGCCGGGTGTCAGGTCGGTTGCGAGAGCGACGGCATCTCCAGCCTCGATGATCTGATCGGCGAATGGAGCACCTACAATCGCAGCCGCCACTGCATCATTCGCAAAAGCGGCTGGCATATCGGGGTTGGCGATATCCTGTGTCTCTACATCAAAAATCGTAAGGTCGCCTTGTTCAAGCGCTTTAGACAGCAGGTACTCTCCACCGCTTCCAGGGCCGCCCGCGACAGCGACGATCTGACCTTTGAGATCAGCCACTTCTGTCACGGTTCCATCTTCAAAAAGGTCTTCGCGAACGATCAGCTTGGTTGGACTGTTTTCCAGGGGTTCCAGCCCGCCGGGCGCGATAATGCGAATATCCAGACCTTCGTTCCACCCGTTCCATAGCGACGTGACGATGGCGATGCCACCGACATCCACCTGTCCTTCAGATAGAAAGGCAATCGCTTCTGTTCCAGAGGCAACTTGTTCGATCTCCACTTCCAATCCATACTGCTCGAACAGGCCGCGCTCTGCTGCAACGTACAATGGAGCAAATTTGAGAATGGGAACATAGGCTACTTTAACTGTTTGTGGTGGATCAAGAGGGGTTTCAATATCATCACCATCTTGAGCAAATAGGATGCCATTGACCAGCATCATCATGATGCTTATCAACGCAAAAAGTACATAAGCTTTTGACTTAAGCAGCATATCCAGGCTCCCTGAAACTATGTGAATATAATCGTGGACCTGTTGAGAAAGTCCACCTGACTCTGAAGGGCAATACTACTCCTGAATCGCTTGGAGGGCAATGTATGTGTGGAAACAAAAACCGCTTGATTCTCAAGCGGCACAAGGCGTAACCAATAGTGTCGGGGTGCCCGGACTTGAACCGGGGACCTCTGCGACGCGATATCCTCAAGTCCGGGCTAAATTATCTCAATTCATCCTGTTTTAGAACTGCATTTTCGGGATCGAATTGGGCTGAATTGCCAATGTCTGCACTGCATTTTTAGCCCGACTCAAATCAGCGTGATAGTAGTATTGCATCGTGATCATCGGGTCGGCATGGCCCAAAATGATACTGGCCGTTTGGGCATCAGTGACCTGTGAGAGTTTGTCGGCTTTCCAGTGCCGAAGTGCATGGCTGTGAATCGGGCGTTCAATGCCTGCGGCTATGGCAGCCCGCTCGACGATGTTGCTGACCGATTCGGAGAGCAGTTGCTGGTAAGGCGTTCGCGTAGAACAAAACACAAAGCTATGGTCGGTACGAGGACGCTCCCGCAGCCAGCGTTCCAGGGCTGCTGCCGTCACATCCCCAAACCAGACGGGACGGGATTTGCTGCCCTTTTCGGTTACGGCTGCCTCAAGTTTGTCCAGGTCTAGATTTTCAAGCCGCAGGGTTGCAACCCCACCGGCACGGCAGCCGGGCAGTACCATGAAGCCGGGTATCGGCTGAAATCGTTGCAACCCCACCGGCACGGCAGCCGGTATCAGCGAGGAACAGCACTAAAGCATAATTCCGGGTATGTCCAAAACAAGCCCTTAAAATCAGTTCTACTTCTTCGTCGGTGGCTTTACGATCCTGCCTCACCCCTATGGGCACTTTCTGCACCTGAATTCTCACCGGCGATCTCATCAAGATTTCCAATCTCACCATCCAGTTAAAAAACGTCTTGATGGTCTTAATGTGCTTCCGAATGGTGAAGTCAGAGAGCGCCCCAGCTTCTGCCGGACGCCTGGAATGCCCTTCGTAGCGGACGAGGCGGTGTGTGAGGTCGGCAATGTATCGCTGGATGTCCACCGGCGTGATGATTTCCACATCGCGTTTTGGACCAATCGCGGACACAAACGGCTCCAGTACCCCTTCATAGGCTCGACGGGTGTTGGGATTGGCATACGAATCGACAAACAGACGAAGGGCTTCTTCTAACTTCATTTTTCTCCTCCGGACTCAAGTCCATCATGCAACAGTGATAGGAACAGGGTACTACGGGCTGCATGATACCACAGAAACGAGGACGGTGGGCGACGCTGTAAGCGAACTGTCAGGAGTTTGTAAGCAACGGTTATCAATTGTATACCAAGCGCCCGGCAGCAATGACTTGCCGCCGGGCACCAGCCACGGAAGTGAGTGCTTCCGTGAGAAGAAAGGAATGACTATGAGGATACCACAAAATCCCCAAATCATTTCTACCCCCAACGTGATTTTTGAGCACCTACCCCACATGAGTGAGTGCGAATTGAAAGTCGTGTTGGTGATCGTCCATGCCTGCGCGGATGGCCGTGCGTTTGCCGAAATCAGTCAAACCGAGCTTCGGAAACGCTCTGGTCTCTCTCGCCAGGGGGTTATTTCGGGCGTTGAAGCCGCTGTGCGGCGCGGTGTGATCGAAATCTGCGGTCATGGCAAACGGGGCGTGAATCGATATCGGATGGCTCCGGTCTCGTCTACAATTCAGACGGGTCCACATTCTGGACCAGTCTCAATTGCAGACCAGTCAACGTCCGAGTCGGTCCACAATGTAGACCGCTCCACACCCCCGATAGACCAAAATGTAGACGGGTTAGAGCCGCTCGTTTTCTCTCAACCGGTCCAGAATGTAGACCTTACCAGTCCCTTATTGTCTGATGATGATCATCTTGATTCAGTCTGCCCAGAACTCATCAGGCAATCAGCGCCCCCAACCGCCGCGGAATTGGAGGTCATCCGGCCTTACCTGGTGCAGTTGGGCTTATCCCGTGATGTCAAACGAAAACTGCTGGCGCAGGGAGCCGAACGCGCCCTGGCCCTGATCTTGCACGCCCTGGCACGTGGCACCCGCAACAAGGCCGGGCTGCTGCGCAGCATGTTGGAGCGCGGGGACGACCCCTCCGGCGAATACACCTGGAAAGCACAGCAGCTACTCCTGCCTGGCTTTGAGGATACCCCTGACGTGATGGAGTGGGTGCGCCCTGCTCCCCGGCCCGATGTCATCTCCGCTGGCCTCGATGAACGGCCCGGTGGAGGGCTGTTGTCGGTCAAGGACATCTGGCAGGCCGAGATCGGGCAACTGTCGCTGCAACTGAACCGCAGCACGTATGACACCTGGCTACAGGGGGCGGAGGCAGTGCGGTACGAGGACGGAGTTCTGCTCGTGCGAGTCCGGCACGCTTATGCGGTGGAGTGGCTTCAGAAACACTTGCAGCACGTGGTTGATCGGACAGCGACCCAGATCGCCGGGGTTCCCCTGCGCATCCAGTTTTACTCGATAGATCAGCCGCTACCGGTCTTCAATGCGGTGGCCCTGGTGGGCGAGGCGGTGGGGGTGTCATGACGGGTGATGGTGGCGGAGACCGTCTCCGCCTGGAGTGAAGGAGCACAGCATGTCATTCGAAACCTATGCAATCGTGGAGTTGATGGGACGTGCCCGGATTGCGGGCAAGGTGTCCGAGCAGGTGGTGGCAGGGGAGTCGAAAGGGACTGGATACCGCCCACCAAGCAGTATGCAGCCCCTTCCCCATGAATGGAAAGGAGTATAGCACATCATGAACGTGATCACCATTTTGAACGAAAAGGGCGGGGTGGGCAAGACCACCATCGCCGTGACCGTCGCTGCCGGGTTGGCAGCACGAGGCCACCGGGTGCTGGTCATTGACGCCGATGCCCAGGGCCATGCCACACGGGCGCTGGGCTTGCGGAAGTATCCGGGGCTGTGCGACCTGCTGGTGCGCAGCGAACAGCGCAGTGCGGAGGACGAACCGCCGATGGACAACATCTACGAGTACGTGCTGCGGGCCATTCCCGCTGAGCGGTATGGGGGCGCAGGAGCCAGCCGGTTGTACGTCATCGGCTCGAACGTCGAGACGCGCAACATCGCGACCAGTATCAGCGACGCCTATGCCCTGGTGCGCAAGCTGACGCCGATTATGGACCTGTTCGACTACTGCCTGATTGACACCGCCCCCACACCGAGCCTGCTGCATGGGGCGATCTACCTGGCAACCGACTGGATTCTCTACCCGACGTTGTGCGAGTTCTGGAGCTTTGACGGCCTGGCCGAGAGTATGGCGCATCAGCAGGCGGTGCAGCGCAGTGTCAGGCCGGTGGAAGTGGCCGGGATTGTGCCGATGCGGGTGCGGGCCAACACGCTGGAGCACAGTGAAAACCTGCGGAAGCTCCAGGAGCGGTTTGGGGCGCTGGTGTGGCAGCCCGTGCCGGAGCGGATTGTCTGGGCCGAGGCGAGCACCTACCAGAAGCCGGTGTTTGTGCACGATCCAGGCAGTGAGGCTGCCGGGCATGCCTGGGCGCTGGTGGACCGGGTGGAGGCGTTGTATGGCTAGCCGACGACAGCGCAGTACCGGAGCCGACCCGTTCGGCGGGGGCGAGGACCTCAGCCTGCACGAGGTGGACAGTGTGTTGTACGGCGGCATCCAGGCCGCAGACCGGCAGCGGGTGATCGTGCGTCCCATCCGGCTGGAAGAAATCACGGTCGAGCCGGACATCCAGGTGCGGGTGGAAGGGCTGGACGAAGAGACGGTCGAGAGTTATTTGCAGGTGCTGCTGAATGGCGGGGAGTTTGACGACCCGATTGTCCTGTTCCGTGACGACGAGACGGAGCGGCTGATCCTGGCGGATGGCTTCCATCGGTGTGAGGCGACGTTTCGGGCGCTCCAGTCCGGGGCGACGGTCGCGCCGCTGCGGGCGAAAATCCTGCCCGGTGGCCGGGAGGCCGCCCTGGAGTATGCCGAGGAGGCCAATCTGCGGCATGGCTTGAAGCTGTCGATGAAAGACAAGTTCCACATTCTTGAGCGGCGTATCAAGCGCGGCCATCCCTGGAACGATGGAGCCGACAATGCCATTGCCCAGGAGTTAGGGGTGAGCAATTCGACGGTCAAACGCTGGCGACAAAAAGTCGCCACTTTGACAAATGTCAAAGTGCCCACCGTCCGACGGGCCGCCGATGGGCGTACCATGAGCACGGGCCGCATCGGGCAGGCGACCAAAAGCCGCCCCGCGAAACCCAGACTGACCCCGCCGCCGCCCTCCGCGCTGCTGGACTACGTGCCGACGGAACGCGGGGGTAACCGGCAGGTGCGTCCCTCGTATGCGCCCGACCCCGACGCCGATCTGGGCTATGAGGAACCCGTCATCTCCTATGACGAGGACCTGGAACCGGAGGAGCCGCCCATCACCGGCGCACTGGCACGGCCTGGAGGCCGGGAACGGTTGGAAGCCGAAGTCGAGCGGCTGGCGCAGGCACGTGGGCTGCCCGTGCCGCAGCACCCTAACCCCGACCGGGAAGCGGCGGTCAAGGCTGCTGTGCCGGTGCAGCAGGCTATGGTGGGTCTCCAGGGCAGCATTCAGCGCCTGCTGGCGATCTCCGACCTGTCGGCGCTGTACCTCCTGGACGCGGAGCGGTTGGCGCACCTGGACGAGCAGCTCGAGCAGCTCGCGGCGCTGGTTCAGCAGCTGCCTGAGCACCTCGAACGGCTGCGGGGCGACCTGGCCGCGCTGTGGGAAGGGGAGGACAGATGAACCGGGTGTCGTTGGATGTGGCACGCACGATGGCCGGGCTGCTGCTGGCGCAGTTGGCTCCGGTCTGTGAGCGAGTGGAGATCGCGGGCAGTGTCCGGCGGGGACGCCCGATGGTCGGTGACCTGGAAGTAGTGGCTATCCCCCGCACCGAGACGCGCGAGCGGCAGGTGGACCTGTTCACACGGGAGATCGAGACGGTCAACCGGCTCGACTTGGTGTTGGACGACCTGGTGGCCGCCGAGCGGGTAGTCAATGCGACGGCGGCGGGCAAGAAGATTTGCTGGGGACCGCGCCAGAAACGATTCTGGATGCACATCAACCCCCGGCACGGCTGGCTGCAAGTCGACCTGTTCCTGACCGTGCCGGAGGCGTGGGGGGCGATCTTCTGTCTGCGGACGGGGCCGGAAGCTTTCTCCAAGGCGCTGGTGACGCACTTTCTGTATCGCACACCGTATCGCCAGCAGGACGGCGGCCTGATCGTAAAGAGCACGGGCTGCCGGGTGTCGGTGCCGACGGAGGAAGCGTACTTTGATGCGGCGGGGTTGACCTACATTCCTCCTGGTCGGCGGACGGTGGCCGAACTGGCCCTCGCCCGGCGAACCTGGATCCGGCTCCATGCCCCGGTGACGCCCGATGTGCAGTTGGAGTCTACGTCAGAACCTGCCCAGCACCCCGTGCTGGTGAACGGGGGCATGACGACGGTGGAGTGGCTGCGGACCCGGTTGCTGGCAGCGGCAGGGGTCGCGGCCTAGCAGAGCATCACCGCTCGTGTAGAGCAGAGAGGGGGGCAGTCTCCGATATCCCTCGTGGCCGAGGGTACACTGAAGGTATCGACCGATGAGCCTGTTTGAGTTGTGGGTGTATCGCCAGGTGCAGGCCAGCTACCGCCGGACCCGGCAGCCGGTGCGGACGGCGGTGCTGGCGGATCTGGCCGGCAAGAATGACCGGACGCTGCGCTACGTGTTGGCGCGGCTGGAGCAGCAGGGTGTGGTGCAGCGGCGGGGGCAGCGGGGTGGCTGGCTGCCGGCCAGAGGGTGAGGCGTGATGCAGGGACGACGGGTGTTTCAAGGGGGATGGAATGCGCGGTATCATGCCCAGCGGGGTCGGCAGCCAACGCGACGGGATGAGATTTTTGCGTTCGTGTGCCGCTATGCTGACGAGCACAGCGGCCCCACACCCTCGATCCTGGAGATTGCCCATCATTTCGAGTTGGCGTATGGGACGGTGTATGGGCACGTGATGCGGCTGATTGCCGAGCGGCGGTTAGCGCAGCAAGATGGTAAACTGGTCGTACCCGGCTCGGCGTGGACCCCGCCGCCCGTGGCCGGGGAGCACTAAGGGGATGGGCGGGGGATTTCCACACCGGAGAACAGCCCATGCGCGTCCTGCGAGTTGCTTGCCTCATCCTGGGAGTTTTACTCCTCCTCATCATCCTATTGCTGGCCGTTGTACCTGGCGATGCCACGCCACCAAGTGCGTGGATCATGTTTGGGTCCAATCGTGACGGCGACGTGGGGATCTACCGGATGCGGTCAGATGGCAGGGACCAACAGCGGCTGACGGCTCACCCTGGAGTAGATGTGCGGCCGCAGTGGTCACCGGATGGGCAGTGGATCGTCTTCGCGTCGTATCGCGATGACAACCTGGAAATTTACCGGATGCGGTCAGATGGCAGGGACCAACAGCGGCTGACGGACAGCCCTGGAACGGATTCGTCGCCGCAGTGGTCACCGGATGGGCAGTGGATCGTATTTATGTCCAATCTTGAGGTCTATAACGACCTCTACCGGATGCGGCCAGATGGTTCAGCACAGCAGCGGCTGACGGACAGCCCTGGAGACGATGGATGGCCGCAGTGGTCACCGGATGGGCAGTGGATCGTATTCACGTCGACCCACGATGATAACCGGGAAATTTACCGGATGCGGGCGGATGGCACGGATCCGCAGCGGCTGACGGACAGCCCTGGAGAGGATACGGTCCCTCAGTGGTCACCGGATGGGCAGTGGATCGTGTTCGAGTCGGCCCGCGATGGCGACCAGGAACTTTACCGGATGCGGCCAGATGGTTCAGCACAGCAGCGGCTGACGGACAGCCCCGACAGCGATTGGTCGCCGCAGTGGTCGCCGAATGGCGCGTGGATCGTGTTTCAGTCCCGGCGCGATGGCGACCCAGAACTTTACCGGATGCGGCCAGATGGTTCAGCACCGCAGCGGCTGACGGATAGTCCCGGAGAGGATGGGTCTCCGCAGTGGTCACCCCCGATTCCGAAGCGTACCTGGCATCCGGCGTGGAATCTGGTGGCAGGCGTGGGGCTGGTCGGTGTGGCGCTCATCCCCTGGCGTTCGGTGAGAGCGAGATTCCTCCACCCAATAGGCTTACCGCGATAACATTGCAGGCTCCCTACACTGCCCCAGACGCCGTACAATAACATTATGGGCGCGGTACAGGACGCAGTGGGAGTGGCGTCGAACTGCATCATCAGCCCGGCAGAGACTCCTATGGATCAAGGATCAAAGGGGGTCGTTGGAGGTCGTGTTCCCCCTCACGACGCTCTGGTGCCCCCTTGCCGCCCAGGACGCTGGGTAGGTGAAAGAAGTGGGACGGGCCTCGATACCGTCCCGAGGATGAACAGCGACGAGGCGCTGCGGCGCGTCGTCGTTTGTGTTTTTGGGGAAGGGTGTATGACCTCAGACCTCACCGGCACGTTACTGCTCTTGCGCTACGTCCCCCTGGACCAGGCCCTGACCTGGCTGTGGGCGGAGAATCCCAAACGGCACGACCTGGACCGGCTGGCGGACAGCATCCGGCGCTACGGGTTCCGCGACCCGTCAATTTACGACGCGACGTTGGGCGGCATCCCGGCGGGCAATGGGCGGCTGCTGGCGCTGGAACAACTGCGCGACCGTGGCGAGCCTGCCCCTGCCGGGGTAGGCATATCGGCAGACGGCACGTGGTGTGTGCCGCTGGTGTTTGGGGTAGACGCGGCCAGCCGGGCAGCAGCGGAAGCCTTCGGGCTAGATCACAACAACCTGACGCTGGCAGGCGGGAACTTCTCGGCCTTCGATGTGGCACGGTTATGGTCGCTGGAGGCGTACCTGGCCTTGCTACGTCAACTGGAGGCGGAAGACGCCACCGTAGTGACCGTGGATGACGTAGACTTGCAGCGCCTCATCCGGCAGTTGGAAGGTGGGGACATCCCGGACGTGGATGAGCCGGACTCACTCCCCGACGACTTCAAGTGTTACCTGACTGCCCCGGACGCCTTAGCCGGGGAGATCATGGCCTACCTGGACAGCCTGACGGCGCGAGGGGTGCGATGGGAACGCCGCTAGGGCAGTTCGTGTACTTCAACACCTCCCCCTGGTATGGGGCACGGCTGGCGCTCCAGCTCTTGGGCAGCAGCGTGCAGACGGTGACGCCAGGCCGGGTGACGACGGCCAAACACGATGCGGCGCTGCTGCTGTCGTTCCTGTCGGCGCGGGAATACCCGGCGCTGTTCGAGGTGCTGCGCCATGCGCGCGTTCCGCTGTACGCGCGGGACCGAGGGGCGAGTGACCCACTGGTGATTGTGGGCGGTGGAGCGTGCATGAATCCAGAACCCATGGCCGACTTTGTGGACGTGGTGTGTGTCGGGGACGGGGAAGCATTCCTGACGGGACTGCCCCAGGCTTTATCCTACCCCACTCGTGCCGCGCGCCTGGATGCGGTGCGGGAACTGCCCGGCGCGTATCTCCCCGGCGAGCGCACCTTCACCTATGAAGGCGGCATCCTGGTCCGCGATGTGTCGGGGGATACTTCAAACATCCTCCCGGCGGTGAACACGACCTGGTATCCGCCTCCACCGGCGGCCAAGGGCCAGTCCCCGGAAATCGAACTGGCACGCGGCTGCCGGGGCACGTGTTTCTTCTGCACGATTGCCTGGACGACCCCCTACCGCGAGCGGCCTCAGGACCAGGCGGAGACCGACCTGACAGCCGAGGCCTTAGCTTTTTTCGCCCCCAACATCGGCGGGGTGTCGTATTATGCCGACATTGCCCACCGGCGGGGCAAAGCCACCAAGGGCGACGTGCGGGTGGATGATTACCTGCGCTTGCCCATGCCCCAACCGGGTGACGGTCAGGCACAGCGGGTGACATTCGGGATTGAAGGCATTACCCCGCGATTACGCCGCCTGCTGGGGAAACGCATCTCGGACGAGATATTGGGGCAGTTGTTCCAGCGGCTCATCACCGCGCGGGTCCAACACGCCCAGTTGTATTTCATTCGGGGTGTGCCGGGCGAGAGCCAGGCGGATTGGGATGCCTTCGAGCGCTGGATTGAGCAGGATGTGCACATGCTGCTCGATGCGGGAATCCCGGTCGAGATTCAGCTCACGCCCCTGACCCGCCAGCCGCACACACCGCTGCAATGGGTGGCTCACCCGTACAACCGTGAGTCAGAAGCCCGCACCAAAGCGCTGGTGGACCGGGCACGCAAGGCGAAGGCCCGCGATGCCGGGTCGCTGCTGTACGTCACTCCCTCGCGGCGGGAAGCCTCCTGGCTGGTGGATGTGGCACTCAACTGCGGCTCACGGCAGACGGGGAAGTTCCTCCAGATCCTGGACCGAGGTTTCCTGGGCAGCCTGCACGCGGATGCCGGGGTGGGCTTTGGCACGGCGAAGGTGCGGTGGGCACTGGTGGCTTCCGGGATTGACCCGGACCTGCTGCTGGCCGACTGGCCGGTGGAGGCCGTGCTGCCCTGGTCGCACCTCCAGCCGCTCGGTGAGGCGGGAGAGAGACATCGGCGCAGTGCCTACGAGTACATCACCCGCGCTATGCGTGCGGGAGTGGCAGGTGACTGAGTTCGACCCGGCGGCCTGGGACGCGCTGGCCCCAACACCAGGCGAAACGGCCAAAGCGTATGCCGCCTTTTTAGATTACGTCCAGATGGGACCGGGCCGCAGTCTGAAAAAACTGTGCGAGCGCTACCGAGGGCAGACTGCGGGTGAGGTGGGGGTGAAAAATCCCCCTACCCAACGACTGGCGACGCTGGAGACCTGGTCTACCCGTTTCCAGTGGCAGGCGCGGCTGGCGGCTTACGAGACGGAGCGTCAGCAGCGGGCGCTGGCGGTGTGGGAGCAGCGGCAGGCCGAGGTGAGGGCGGCAGATTGGGAAGCGGGCGACGCCTTACGCAAGTTAGCGGCGGATATTCTGGCCGAAACGCCGCAGTTCCTGAAGACGACCCGGCGCATGGTGAAGGGGGAGCAGGGCCAGCCGGTGCGGGAGGTCATTACCATCGGCCTGGATGCCCGGCTCATCCTGGAAGCGTTAGGGCTGGCGAGTAAGTTGCAGCGGCAGGCAGCAGAAGTGGCTCCCGTGGCCCAACGGCACGAACACACGGGCCAGGGTGGGGGCGCAATCCGGGTTACCGACCTGTCGGTGCTGCCGGAGATGACCCCCAACATGGCCGCCGCAGCGTTAGCGGCATTACAGGCGGCATTGGAGGCCGCCGACGAGCAAGCGAATGGCAGCAGCAGTGAGCCAACAAGCGCCCCAGATTAACTGGAGCCACCCGGCCAGCAGCCCGGCGGCGTTCGGGATGTACATCTACGGCCACCGCCCCGCGCCGCACCACTGGCGCTGGCTGCGGCAGGCGTTGGACCCGGCCATCAGCCGCCTGCTCATCATCGCCCCGCGCGACTCGGCCAAAACGACCTGGATTGTGAATGTGCTGGCCGCCTGGACCATCGGCACGTTCCCGCTGCGGACCCACTTCATTGGCAGTGTGAGCGACACGCAGGCATCCGAGCGGTTGAAGGCCATCAAGCTGCTGATTGAAGCCAATGCCCAGTGGCGGGAGGTGTTCCCGCACATCGTGCCGGACGAACAGCGCGGCTGGTCGGAGAAGGGACTGCACGTCTGGGACACGCGCTACCCGTATGCGGCGTGGATGCAGCGGGTGGCGAAGTACGGCAACGTCAACACCCCGACGCTCACAGCGGGCAGTGTGGGGTCGAGCACGGTCATCGGCAAACGCATCACCGGCCTGGCAGTGCTGGATGACTTGCACGACGACAAAAACTGCCTGACCCAGCTCCAACGCGACCGGGTGTGGTCGTGGGTGATGCAGACGGTCATCCCCACGCTGACGGCCACCGCGAAGGCGATTGCCATTGGCACGCGCTGGCAGCGGGATGATACGCCGGGGCGGTTGAAGACCAACGCGGCGTGGGTGGTGGATGAAACCTCGGCGATTACGGATGGGCAGAGCTACTGGCCGGACTACTGGCCCATTGAGCGCCTGATGAGCCGCAAGGCGGAGATTGGCAGCGCGTTCTTTCGCGCCCAGTATCTCAATGACCCGGCAGGGTTGGCCGGGCAGGTCTTTGATGCCAGTTGGTTTGGCTTTCTGCCCGACCCGCTGCCCGCACTGAAAGCGGTGGTCCTGGGCGTGGATCTCGCCATCAGTGAAAAGCAGACGGCGGATTACACGGCCATCGCCACCTGCGCGATGGATGCCGACAACGTGTTTTACCTGCTGGAGATGCAGCGCGGGCACTGGACCATGCACCAGACTCTGCGGCGCATCCAGGCGGCGGCGTCCCAGGCCAAAGCGCGCTGGGGACGGCTGGACCTGGTGGCCGTCGAAGACGTGCAGTTCCAGGCCGCCGTTGTGCAGGAACTGCTGCGCACGACCACGCTCCCGGCACGTGGGGTGACGCCGGATAAGGACAAGACCACGCGGGCGCGGGCATGGGGTATTCGGGCCGAGCAGGGACGGGTCTACGCGGACCGGGACGCGACCTGGTGGCCGCCGTTGGCAGATGAACTGGTCGACTTTCCAACAGGCGAACACGACGATCAGGTGGATGCGGTCAGTGTCGCTTATCATCGACTGACCCAACGACCCACGGCCCGACAGGGCTCGTTGTCACGTAGGCGAGCAGGTACATAGAAGATGTTTGATTGGTTCAGGAAGGCGATGATGAGTTCAGCAGGCGGCATTCGGTACGCTATACGGTCCTATAAGCTTGGCTATCTGGTTCCGCTTGCCTCGCCGTCGTCCACCTGGGCGATCTCGCCCGTTTTTGGTGGTGATTGGGACTCTTTTGA
>Ga0073934_10006912_pt1 | contig 16159 bp, 19 predicted proteins | sample LarsenN4metaG_FD_76834 | JGI IMG/M metagenome (GOLD analysis project Ga0073934, IMG submission 76834) | Hot spring sediment bacterial and archeal communities from British Columbia, Canada, to study Microbial Dark Matter (Phase II) - Larsen... ...
AGAAAAGAGCCTATGGCGTGGACTCCAACTGTTGAAGCCGGGTGGTAGAGGGCTCAAATCCGGGATGATATTCAAGGCTCGAACGAAGGTCTTTGATTGCACCCTGGCTATCGCCTAAAGCAAGACGCGCCAGAGCACGCCAATAATAACTTTCTTCCAAGACTGGTTGGCTCATAGCTTCCAGAGTTTTTGTTGCCAGGTCGATTACATCCTGGTAACGCCCCGTGTAATAATACGCCCAATAGGGGCCGGTCTGGTACCACATCATTCTCCAGGGCCTTCCCTTCTCGGGGAGGGAGGGGTAAAGCAGGAATGCCTGATCATACGCCTGCGCTGCTCCGCCATAGTCTTGTAACCGCATCAAGCTTGATCCCTGATTGAACCAGGCAAAGAACTGATCACGGCCCGTCAGAAGGTAGATCTCGTTTGAAGCTGTTTCAGCAGCTGATTGATAACTGTACTCTTCGTCCACAAGAGGTCCCAATAAGCTTTCAACGTCCTCTTTGCGGTCCGCAAGATAGACCACGAGGAACGCAAAATTGAAGGCGCGCCAGTAAGATTCTAAATCCGCATACGTCATGACTTGATCGGGTCCATAAAAGCTATCCTGCACCGTAAAGCGCTCATCAGCATCACTGTAACCTGTTACCAAAACATAATGGCCCATCCAACCTTCGAGCTTGGGTCCTTCAAAACCCTTTTCAATAATCACCGGCATACCGGAAGCGAGAAACCGTTTGAGTAATTCGACATCGCCACCCACACCCGAGACCACACCAAATTGCGTTTCTTCTTCGATAAACGCCACCAACTCATAAGGCATGACATTCTTGTCGCGTGAGTTAGGTTTGGTAAATGCAGTAATAGGTTGCTGATCTCCATCCCAGCCCCAGAAAGAGAGCGCTATACCCAGCGTCGCCGGGCCACAGTTATTCCATGTCTGGTATTCATGCCTGAACCCAGTCAGCATTACACGGTCAGGGATCGGCGTGGTTGTTTGAGTTGGAACAGAAAAAGGAGTTCCGGTTGCGGCGATTGTGCTGGTAGGGACAGAAGAGAAGGTAGGTGATCTAGATGGCGCAGTTTGGCTAGGTACTACTGCCTTTTCTTGCGGAATAAAGACTACCTTCTCTGGAGGAGATATCGCATACTTGACGCGCCCCGTGAGATCATTGATTCTCCAATCGACTCGTTGCTGAATAGACCGAAGCCGATACGCTGTGAAAAGTCCGACAAGCATCGCTACAAGTATGATCAAGTACAAGCGGAAGGACTTAATTTGTTTCATTCAAGTCAGGCCTCACCACAAAAACAAAGCCAATACCGATGAGCAGTAATGCTCCCGAGTATTAGCTTTAGAGGGTTGTGTGATGGAGCGCGGCCCCTTCTGATCACGCGATCTCTGCAATCAAGTTATCCAATGTTTGCTCGATAAGTCCGGTTCTTTTGCTTCGCGCAACTGGATTCGAAGATGCCTCATTCTCCGTAGTGAGCTGTTCAGCCATGGGTTACTTGTCTTGTGTGGGTGCAGTCACAGCGCTTGTGTGATGCTGATGCTGCGTGTGCTGTTCAGTGGCGGAATGATCATGTCCCATGAACTTCATCATCAGCAAATGCGAAATCGGGCACAACAACATTATGCCGAAAAACACGACCTTGCTCAAGGGGATTTGAAAGAAATAGACGGCCACCAAACCCGCAACCGGGATCAAGCAGCACAAGATCATCATCCACATATGTGACTTTTTCATGAGTAGACCTCCAGAATTTGTTGAAGTGCCCTATCGGCAAAAGCTGGATTAGCAGCCAGCCATATAACTAGATTTTGTGATTGGAAGTAATAATGTCTTTGTCCCATCCCCTCTAGAGCGTAGACCTTGCGATTACGAGAGTCAATTTCATCGATAGGTGTGAATGGAGAATTTCCTTCAGCAATCTTTCGCTGCATCGCGTTTGTCATTTCCACAGCAATGGATTCTGATGCTGCGCCGGCTATCCACACGATAATGTCGCGGTCTCCATAAATTCCCACTGCACCAAAGTCCACCGGAAATTCCTGCCCGTGCAAGTCTGTTATGAGAGCAATAGCATCCATGCCTTGCTGCGATTCCGTAATACTGAACCCGGCGAGTTGCGTAGGTAAGTCGACCGTAGCCGGTGATCTCGCGGGACTCTTTAATAAGAGGCTGAACGCGCTAAAACTCAATACGATCCCAAGCGCGATGATTACAGGTGGAATGATGCGCTTCATTATCGTGATTATCTTATTGCGTACCTGATTTCACAAGCGCTAAAAGGCGTATCGCCTGGATGAGCTATTTTGCTTATATTGAAATTGGCCGAGTGGCGCTGATATTCTCAATTTTATTGATGTATCATAAGATTGGAAATGCGGAGACCTCATGAAATCACAGTTTCGATCGGCGGCGGTCGTGCACTGGACCGAGCCGGGCTGGCAGCGTTACTTGCCAGCCTGCCTGGCTTCCATGTAATTCCTCAAGACAACGATCCACCACCGCAAGTTTTGGTTTGGGCTACCTATACGGATTCAATGGAATTGCCCCTGCTTAAATCCGGAACCAAACTCCTCTTATTGACAGAAACCACGACCGAGGACTCTCTCCCGGACGCTGTGCACGGACTTTTCTCGCGCGAGGAAACCACCTCTGCCCTAGCCATTGCCATCCGCCAAATTGCACGCGGTGAACAATACCTTAGCCCCACGCTGGCCACTGCCATCCTAGAGAAACGACAGTCTAAGTCCAGACGTGCTTCGCCTGAAATGTCCTTAGTTGATGAATTAACAGAACGCGAACGCGAAATAGTGGACTTACTTGCCCAGGGCCTGAGCAACAAGCTGATCGCCTCGAAACTCTACCTGAGTGTGCGTACAGTAGAAGGTCACCTGGCAAATATTTATTTACGCCTAGGTGTTCATTCTCGTACGGAAGCCATGTTGATGGCCATGAAAGTCAGGTAGTTTTACTTGATGCAATCAAGCGGCCTTACGCTTTCAAGCATTTGTAGTCAGGATTATCTTTGTATCCGATGAACAATCCAAAAACCCGCCTTGCCCTCCTCGGCACCATGTCTGATCTTCACAAACAGCCGATCTGCTACGACCTTGCCTGTCTGCAAAACATCGTGGCTGAGCTTGCGCCTGATTTGTTGTGTGCGGAGGTGACAAGAGAAGCCTGGGAACAAGGTGACATCTCGCAGTCTTCTGTGGAAATTCGTGAGTCCCTGGCACCCGTCATTGCCGTAACAGATACGGTTCTGATTCCAGTCGCACCGACTCCCCAGCAATTTTCTGATTTTGCTCCTCGCGATGGGTGGCGATATCGCCTCGTAAAAATGTTTGACCGATTTTTTCGTTGGGGGCAAATTCAAGCCAACAACCCGGAGGCAGTCAATGGCCCATGGTTCGGCGCGTTCTGTCACACGGTTTGTATGGCAACGGAGCTGCTATGGAGTGCAGAGCAGCGCGCCGCCTGGGAAAACCAAAACAAGCAGCTAGCAGAAAATATCGTGCATACCATTCAGAGGGACACTGGGCGACGTGTGCTAGTGGCTGTACAGTGCCAACGCTTGCACCACCTGATTCCCTTACTTCGTGCGCATTCCGATCTTTTCGATATTATGGGGTATCAATACTTGTAAAGTAACACTCCCAGCTCCCATTCAAAGGTTACTCCATGCCGAATGTCATCACCAAGATCATAAATTTTTTGCTCGTGCTCCTTATTCCAATCCTTATCACACTTGGTTCGGCGCGGCTGTTAGCTACGGACACCTACCTGGCCTTTGAGTACGGCAAAACGAACTTCCCACCTGACGTATATGGTTTTACTTCGCAGCAACGCTTTGAACTTGCATCCGTCAATGTTCATTATGTACGAGCTCATCTGCCGGATGATGCGCTCGCTACGCAGAAATTGGATATAACGCCGGTCTATACTCCCCACGAAGTGTCTCATATGGCGGATGTTCAATCAGTATTTCAAGTCATCTTGCGCGTCTGGCAAGTCGCTTTTGTTCTGCTTCTCTTATTTGGATTCATTTTGTGGGAAACCGGCGAGCACAAGCAGCTTGCTGCAGCCATCCAATCCGGAGGCTTGCTTACTTCCGCGATGATCCTGACGATCGCCCTGCTCGCGATTTTCGCCTGGCAATTCTGGTTTAATATATTCCATCTATTTTTGTTCCAGCCAGGATCTTGGCTGTTCTCGTATTCTGACACCCTTATTCGTCTCTTTCCGTTGAAATTTTGGTTTGACGCCACTCTAACAATATCGGTCATCAGCATAATAGGAGGGCTTTCTTTAGCCATGATTGGACGCCAATGGCGAGGTCCAATGCAGAAATCCCCACAAATGATAAAACTATAACTTGCTTTTAGTACCTAGACAGATCACAGGCTATCGAGATGATAGCCTGTTGAATTTCCTGGGTTTCCAGATCTGCTATCCACCTTGGATACTAAACGCATCCCGAATAGTAGCACGTTGAAGGCGATACAAGGTCCTCATGAAGTCAGATTGATTGTCGGGAAATTAGTATATAAGTTCACCAGAGAATTTACCAGCGATATTCAACTTGTTGCAAAATATTCAACTTCGCTCATCTAAACCTGTACAGTCAAGCAATCTGGTCTATAGACTATCCAATGAGTAGGTAGTTTTGCCTATGTCATGCGAGCTAATTTGCTCTCGTAGTTAGTGCAATCCCATGCTATCTTCAAGCTGAAGAAATGATTACAAGGAATTAGCCATGAACATACGCATCATGCTCAACCTGCTTCACAGTCTTGAACAACAACGCCAGCGTGAAAAGTGGACACGCCAACAGTTGCAGATTTATCAGGAAGAGTCGCTGCGCCGATTACGCAAGTACGCGTATGAGAAATCCCCTTTTTATCAAGATTTCCATAAGGGCATGACGAACCGCCCCCTGCAGGAGCTCCCCGTGCTTACGAAAGCCATAATGATGGAGAATTTTGATGAGCTGGTAACCGATCGCTCGTTGCACTTGGAGGATATCCGCGCGTTTGCAGCAGGGGGAGAGGTCGGCGAACGCTTCCGAAATCAATACTATGTGACAGCGACATCTGGAAGCAGCGGCCATCCCGGTTTCTTTTTGTTCAACCGGGCAGAATGGGGCGCGGTTCTTGCTTCCTTTGCCCGCGGCCAAGAATGGTCCGGCGTGCGAGTCAACCTGACTCGGCGCCAGCGAATGGCAACAGTAGCATCAATCAGTCCCTGGCACATGTCGTCGCAGGTGGCAGCGACGGTCAAAAGTTGGTGGCGTCCGTCCTTGCGTTTGCCAGCCAGTCAACCGCTTTCAAAGACGGTTGCTGAACTTAACGCATGGAGTCCTGATGTACTGATTTCGTATGCGTCAATGGCTGGAGTTCTGGCCGAAGAACAGCTTGCTCACCGGCTGCGCATCGAACCATCTGTGGTCTATGTGGCATCAGAAGTTCTGACTTCTCAAACGAAGAATTTAGTGAAAGAAGCCTGGGGTGATGAGCCATACAATCAGTATGCGGCAACGGAAACGGCCGGCATCGCCGCGGAGCACAGGTCTTGCCGACGGATGCATTTCTTTGAAGACCTCGTCATTACGGAAGTTGTGGATGAACAATATCGACCTGTGCCTCCTGGCGAATATGGCGCAAAGATACTCGTGACCATACTCTTCAGCCGCACTCAACCCCTCATCCGTTATGAGTTGAATGACAGCATTCGCGTGAACACAGAGCCGCATGATTGTGGACTGCCCTTCACCGTTTTGGAAAGCGTCCAGGGACGCGTCGAAGACAGCCTGATGCTGCCTTCTCTTTCAGGCGAGAACGTTCTTATCCGTCCTCTTGTCATTAATCGCATTATGGATATCGTCCCTGTGAGCGGATGGCAGCTGATTCAGCAGGCAGACAATGGTCTAGTTCTCTTAATTACCGGCGCCCGCAAGGGACTAAATGATCAAACACTTGTAAACCAGATTAAAAACTCACTCGCTCAGGAAGGTGCACTAGTACACTACATTCGAATACAACATGTCTCCGAGATTCCCAAGACGGCATCGGGTAAGGCGCCGCTGATTAAGGCATACTGGTCATCATCTTTGCAGTAAATGAGTTCAGTATTGGTTTTGATCTGATCACGCCCGGCAGTTTCTCGCCGGGCTTCTGCTTTAAGTAGTTTTACCTAAGCCCTTTACGCTGATTTGCGCTCGTGCCGAACACGGTTCACTGTTATCTTAGTTACATCACTACTGAAGTGCTCGAGGTAATCATGAAACGCTCTCTTTCATCAACATTTATTGTCTTCCAAGGGGTCCTGTTCATTGGCCTAGGACTGTATTTCGTCTTCATTCGTCCGCCCTTGTTGCCCGAAGATCCCCGCTTTATAGGAGCATCACTCGCTGACATCCAGAGAGCGATCCCTGGCTTGGTGATTTGCTGCGCCGCGTTTTCTGGGTCCTAGGTGGGTTTATGTTTGCCATGGGTCTGTTGACTATCTCCATCGCCAGAATAGCAGCTCCGCATAGGACGCGCGCTGCACGACTTGTGATCGCTTTGTCCAGCCTTACTTCCATTGGCTGGATGACCATCGTCAACTTTATGATCGACTCTGATTTCAAATGGCTATTGCTTGCGTTCAACCTTCCCTGGATACTCGCGCTGATCGTTTCCGAGCAAGATCACGCCTTTCCAATACCCAAAGTCTCTGTGTAAAGAGGTATCTATTATGTCTTTAGCCCGCCGCAATCTCTTTCAGGACAAAACCCGCCTGGCTCTAAGCATCGGAGGAGTCGGGCTGGCCATTACATTGATTCTGATCCTCAAAGGATTTCTGGCCGGCATGAATCAGCAGATCACCTCCTACCTGGATCACTCGCCGGGCACAATTGTCGTTGCAGAAGAAGATGTCGTCAATTTGCTGGGAGCTGTCTCACTCATTCCCGATGGAACTAAACAAAAAGCAGAGAACATCCGCGGTGTCGATCAAGTGATCCCTATACTTTCGCAGTTCATTATTCTTGATCTCCATGAAAAGAAACAACCTGCTTACATGATCGGGTACGATCCTCGCGAAGGCGGCGGGCCGTGGCAATTAGTCGTGGGGCGGGAACCAAGCTCAAAAGAGGAAATGGTGCTTGACCGCGTGCTAGCAGATCGGCATGGATTGCGGATCGGTGATCAAGTAGAAGTCATGGGAAAAGATTTCACCGTTGTTGGTTTGTCTAGCGGCACCACATCCTGGATGACTAGCTTCTTCTTTATCCGAAAAAGAGATGCAGAGGCTTTATTGCTTAATCCAGGGGCAACAAGCTTTCTCCTACTTACGACGACGAAGGATGCCGATACAGAGCGGATTTTGCAGCGCCTGCATGATTTCTCAGGGGTCAACGCTCTTACCAAACAAACAATGGCTGCCAATGACCTCAAATTATTTGCCAAGATCTTTTCGGCGCCGCTAAAGCTTATGGTCGGTATCTCGTTCTTAGTCGGAACGATGATGGTAGGACTCATCATTTATACGGCAACGGTCGAACGTCAGCGAGAATATGGCGTCATTAAGGCGATTGGCGCAAAGAACCGCTTCCTCTACCAAATTGTGCTGACCCAAGCAGTGTTTGCCTCGATAGCCGGATCCTCTCTCGGTGTTCTGCTGGCAAATGGAGCTGCACAATGGATTATGACTGCTCGGCCGCAATTCCTGATCATCTTCGATCCTGGGGATAGCGCGCAAGCTCTCCTTGCAGGTCTGGGCATGGCACTCCTTGCGGCTATATTCCCCACGCGTGTCGTTGCAAACCTTGCCCCGGCGGAGGTCTTTCGTAAATGACCCGGCTCGCCTTTAGAAATCTTTTCCAGAATAGAGTGCGGCTCATGATCTCCACAGGTGGAGTGGCGCTTGCCCTTTTGCTCATTCTCGCTTTGGACGCCATCTTCACCGGTGTCGAGCAGCGCATTACAGCGTACATCGACTACAGTGGCGCTGATATCTGGGTATCGCAGTCTGACGTATTCAACATGCATATGGCTTCTTCTTCATTGTCCGACTCCGTTGCCAGGAAAGTAAAGCTTGTCCCCGGTGTAGCCGCTGTCTCTCCGATTCTGTATGTTGCAAATAACGTGGTGGTTGGCGATGCACGGAATCTTGCATACATAATCGGTGTAGCCGAACGAGCTGAACTTGGAGGTCCATGGAATGTTTCTAGAGGGCTTAACATACCAGGGGAAGGACAGGCAATCATGGATCGGAGTGTGGCGGAAAAATCGGGTGTGGAGCTGGGTGATTTGGTGGAAATACTCGGGGAGGAACTGGAAGTCGTGGGTCTCACAGAAGGTACTTCCAGTCTGGTGAATTCCATTGCATTCATTTCGCAGGAAGATTTCGAAACAGCGCGTGGGAGCTATGACACGTTCAGCTTCTTGTTGGTAAAGGTCCGGGAGGGTGAGTCAGCACAAGCAGTGGCGGATCGTATTAGAGTCCGCGTCCGAGATGTGACCGTCCAGACCAGGGAACAGTTTTCTGGACAGGAACGACAAGTCGTCAAGGACATGAGCACGGATGTCGTCACCATCATGAACCTGATCGGCTTCATGATCGGGCTGGCAGTAATGGCACTTACCGTGTATACCTCCACGCTCTCGCGTCGCCATGAATATGGTATGTTGAAGGCACTGGGTGCGCGCAACAGAGATGTATATTTCACAGTTCTGGCACAGGCGATGCTCTCCACCCTGTTAGGATTTTTCTTTGGCTGGGCGATCACCTGGTTGCTCACTCTTGCGATCCCATTCACCGGTTTGGCTCTTACAGTGGTAATCAATCCCAACTCACTTATCAAAGTAGCAGTTGTTTCTCTTCTCCTGGCAGGACTCTCCGCCATGATTCCTATTAGGCAGATTGCCAATCTGGATCCGGCAATGGTATTTCGAGGTAAGTAAATCGAATGAACACAATCATTGACCAAACACTCCAAGTTACTCATGTAAGCAAGCGTTACGGATCAGGCACAACAGCGGTGACAGCGGTTCACGATGTCTCCTTATCTGTGAGCCCGGGCGAGATTGTACTGATTATGGGCCCATCCGGCTCTGGCAAGACTACTCTGCTTTCCATGCTGGGTGCCTTACTAAAACCATCGGAAGGAACAATCCAATTAAATGGGACAGTCATCAGTGCTCTGGCAGAAAGTCGACTGCCTGAGATCCGCCTGAGGCAATTTGGTTTCATATTCCAGGATTTCAACCTACTGTCGGCACTAACGACACTTGAGAACGTTGCCATCGTCGCGGAACTTGCAGGAAGTCGGTCCAGTGAGGCAAGACGAAAAGCCACAGACTTGCTGAGGGAGCTTGGTCTTAGTGAACGTTTGAACTTTCTGCCGGAGAAACTATCTGGTGGTGAAAAACAGCGTGTTGCGATTGCACGCGCCCTTGTTAATGATCCGGCTCTAATCCTGGCCGACGAACCGACGGCAAATCTAGATTCCAAGATTGGACAGGAAATTATGCGTCTCTTGCGCCGGATCGCCAAAGAACAAAGGCGCAGCGTAATCATCGTTTCTCATGACCAGCGCATCAGAGACATTGCGGACCGAGTCCTCTGGCTTGAAGACGGCGAGTTTAAGAAAGAGGAAATTTTCAATTAACTGATGTAAAGATCAGTCTAAGAGTATGCGCCATTTTGCTTATCGAAGTGAACAGCAAAATGGCGCTGGCTGTTTGTTAATCTAAGCAATATCATCAGAGGGCAAGAAACACCATATCTCTGCTCGATATTTGCGAAAAAATGAGTCGTACTTTCAATGTTCTCCTCGTGGTGGCTGCCTCCTATCCGTTGCTGCAGCCTTCATATTCACAGTAAAGCCTGCGAAAACAACGAGCGCAGCAGTTCCGGAAGCAGAGTCTGCTGCTCCCCCGCCCTTACCCACGCTTATTAATACATCTATCGAGCAATTTCTGAATAGCGGTATTGAACGGGAAATACAGATCAAGACTCAGCTTCAAGATGATGTGTCTTATGAAGTTACGGAGTATACCGCCCAGAGTAGTGATTCACTGTGGTCCATTGCAAAAAAATTCGATTTGCAGCCAGAGACGATCCTATGGGGCAACGAGTGGCTGAGTTCTGTAGGCGTCCTGCAGATCGGGGATACTCTCAAGATCATGCCTACAGACGGTGTTTTGCATACGGTGAAGGAGGGAGATACGTTGGAAACACTCCAACGCCTCCACGGGACTCCTACCCAAGAAATCTTTGAATACTTTGGCAATGAGTTTGACTTGACACTGCCTCCGGAATTGAAAGTTGGCCAGCAAATTATCGTTCCCAATGGAACCAGTCCCATTGTCTGGTCAGAGGCACAGGCACCAGTTGCTGAAACAACAACGTCCGCAACTGAATATCCCAATCCAGGGACAGGTTACTTCATCTGGCCCGTTGCACCTCCCTACCTGCGTACACAGGAATTCTGGGGTGGGCATCCCGCGATCGATATCAATACCTATTTCCGCCAACCGATCTTTGCCTCCGATAGCGGCACAGTCAGGTTTTCTGGTTGGAGTGACATTGGTTATGGCAACCTGGTAATCATCGATCATGGGAATGGGTATCGGACGTATTACGCCCATAATGAGGCGAACCTGGTGAGTGCCGGGCAGGTGGTTATTCAAGGCCAGCAGATTGCCGAGTCAGGTAGCACAGGAAATTCTACCGGCGATCATCTTGATTTTCGCATTTATTACGGCGGTTCTTTTTTCAATCCATTAGAGTACCTTCCTTAATGAGGACATCGATAAATGGCTTACGTCTCTCGCAGAGATTTTCTCAAATTTAGCACTTCAGCCATCGCGGTAATGGGACTCTCTCCATTCATACCAGGATTGGGAACATTTGACGATTCCCTCCAGGTACGCGTGGCGACCAAATCAGTCAGTGTTCATAGTGCGTCGAGCGACCAAAGTCGTATTGTTATGCAACGATTCCGCGATGAGCTGGTGAATGTATATGAGGAGGTGGATACTGGAATCCCAGTCCACAATCCGATCTGGTACCAGGTCTGGGGTGGTTATGTTCATCGAGGACGATTACAAAAGGTCAAAGTTCTTCTGAACGAACCGTTGGCATTCATCCCTGAAGGAACGCGCCAGCTGGCAGAGTTGACCGTACCGTATACACAGGCCATGCGCTACACAAAAACTTATGGATGGCAGCCAAATCTGCGGCTCTATTATGGGTCAGTGCACTGGATTGATGGAATAGATGAAGGTCCAGACGGTTTGGCCTGGTATCGTATCTTCGATGAACTCGTGGGATATCCATATCACGTTTCCGCACTTCACCTGCGCCCGATTGCCCTCGATGAATGGTCTTCCATCACTCCGGAAGTAACGCCTGACGAAAAACGGATCGAGGTAAATCTGAGTAAGCAAGTTCTGACCGCCTATGAAAATGAACAGGTAGTACTCGAGACGACGATTTCATCTGGTATAGCCACAGCCAATCAAGACGCCAAGGCCCTCTCAACCCAAACTCCTATCGGCAAATTTCGCATTCTGTCCAAATACCCATCGAAACACATGGGCAACGGAAACCTGTTTGCCACTCCCGAGGATTATGAATTGCCAGGTGTTCCCTGGACCTGTTTTTTTCACGAAGCCGGTTATGCGTTTCATGGAACTTACTGGCATGATAATTTTGGCGCACCAATGAGCCGAGGCTGCATCAATATGCGGATTGAGGAAGCAAAATGGGTATTTCGATGGGTATACCCCTTACATGAACGGGATCGCGTTTATTCAACAGGCTATGGTACTTTAGTAGAAATTACTCCCTGAAGTTCCCACTACGTGGATTTCCCATACGCCATTTTGCTTATTTCTTTCCAAGCCATTCAGCGCTAAAGCTTCTTGCATGATGGAGTTATGATCAGCTCGACAAGCAATACTCTCCCACATCATAGGTCTTGTCAATGAGAGGTTCAATGAGCAAGAAAACGAAAAAGAAGAGACAACAGAAGAAAAGCTTTCCATGGGCGCTCGTAATATTGGGCGGAGTAATTCTCGCTGCAGCAATATTTCTTTTTACCAATACAGGAAGCGTTGAGAGCGGTGGAACTCCCGCCATCACAGTTGAAGAGCCAAATATAGACCTAGGCTACATCAAACTGGGTGAATATCGATCACTAAATATCAAAGTTACAAATACAGGGAATGGCACACTTCGCTTCAAGGAACAACCCTATATTGAGGTGTTGGAAGGATGTTGTCCCCCGCAACTGTCCATTGGTAAGATGTCCCTCAAACCTGGCGAAAGCACGTATGTTCAATCCCCCGATTTCATGATGCATGAAGGCATGGATGGAAAGCATGACTTCGGTATTCACTTAAAAACAAATGATCCTGCCAATCCGGATTTTTTAGTTCATGTACTGTCCGATTGGGGTCCATAAGCAATAGTGAGTTAGACAGCGGCGCGGCTCTGTGCAGGCGCCGCTGTTTTTATTTGGACCGTTATTTTTGTAAAAGTAAAGTTGAGCACCCGCGGCGTTCAAAATGGAAAAAACACGTTGGGTGGATCTATTCCGGGGCTGTCCGCCTCGACATCCAGGATCGCCTGTTTGTTGCTTACGGCGAACACGCTTTCTACAATAACTGCGACCACCGCGTATTGGATTTCTTCAATTCCCATCCCTGATTACAGGTTCGTTTTCTTCTTATCCCTACATACCTTGCTCTACCAAAATAGAGTAGGTATGCTCTACGCTCGTAGCGATGTTCGTCCTACAATGGATTCAAATCCAGTCAAATAGGAGAACTCTGATGAGCACAAATGATCTATGGACAACCACACATGGCATGGTCTTCGGCTTTATCTTCCTGCTTGGTTTTGCAGGTGCTCTGGTTGGCGTGTACATGATGAAGTCTGAATGGCTAACAGCAGAGGGTGCCAATGTCAACGTTCACCGCCTACGCGTATTCCTGTGGCTGTTGGCCGCTGCGGTCTGGGCAGCAGTTTTCACCGGCACATATATTGTATATCCGTTGTATCGTGCTGTGCCTCCGGAAGGAACCATCGACCTTACCAACTTTCCTAGGTACCTCTTGCTTGCGAATGAAAGCACCGCCTTCTGGCACAAATTCGGCATGGAATGGAAAGAGCACGTCGCTTTCATTTCACCGCTGGCCGCTACTGTAGTTGCCTTTGCAGTGCAATATTATGGCGCGGCACTGACCAAGAAGCCGGAAATTCGCCGCTGGGTGATGATCTTCTTCGTGGTTGCGTTCCTCGCTGCCTCGGCCGCTGGTATGTTTGGCGCCTTCATCACCAAGGCTGCTCCAGTCCGCTGAGCCTATTACATTTGAAAAGGAGTACACCTCATGAATACTGCTGAAATTAACAAACCCAACGGTCCGGTTGCCGCCGCACTGCTTGCAGGTGGAATTGGTTCTGCTGTGCTCGGTCTCTTGACCTTTGGCGCTGAAGCTAGTGAAGGGATCAAAAACATTCTGAACTGGTACAATCCTGTTGGTCCTCTGATGGGTAAATCCAGCTTAGGAATTCTAGCTTTCATCCTTTCCTGGGTCATCCTGAACTCCCTTTGGAAGGGCAAAGAGACAAATTTCAACCGGATTGCCACCATAGCCCTGGCGCTGGTCGTTGTCGGTTTGATCTTCACCTTCCCGCCTGTCTGGTCAATACTGCTCGGTGGCGAATAGTCCCAGAAACATAAAATCGATCTCCTGGCGAGTTTGCAGGAGATCGATTGACGTAGCGCAAGACCATGGTCTTGCGCTACGCTATTCTTTTGCCATTCGGTCAGAGAGGTGATGCTCCACAGCGTAAGTAGCCAACTCGATGCGATTGGTCAGATGAAGTTTCTGTAAAATCGTGCTAACATAATTCCCCACTGTTCTGTCGCTTAGGTGCAGGCTCTCCGCAATCTCGGCATTCGTCTTACCTTTTGATACCAAGTTAAGTACATCCAATTCGCGCTCGGACAAATCGCGAAAAGCATCCTCGTCGCTTTTGTGTTCTGCTTCTCGTACACGCGCGATCAGTTTCGAGGTCACAGACGGATCGAGGACCGCGTCACCGCGCGCCGCTACAGTAATCGCCTTAAATAGATCCGCATCCTCCACCTGTTTCAAGACATATCCCACAGCCCCTGCGCTGATCGCGCGAAAGATCATGCTATCATCCGCGAAAGACGTGAGCATTATCACTTTTGCATTTGGGAATCGTTTTGAAATCTGACTCGTGGCTTCAATGCCGCTTTCGCCTGGCAGGCGAATATCCATCAGAATTACGTCAGGCTGAAGGCGCTCCACCTCCCTCAGAGCTTCATTTGCATTGCTGGCTTCGCCCACTACTTCCATCCCGGGTTGATCATTAATGATTGTCATCAATCCCATTCTGACAATGTGATGATCATCAACAAGTAACACTCGAATCTTTGCCATGATTAATCCATCCAGGGAATTTCAAGAGTTATTGAAGTGCCTCTTCCAAGTTTTGAATCAATATCAAGCCTGCCATTAAGCAAACGGGCGCGGTCAAGCATATTTTGAAGTCCATAGCCGGAAGAAGCACCCGGAGCGAATCCAGTTCCATCATCACGGATTGTGATCATGAGGGCTTCTCTCTCTCTTGTGGCGCTGATATAGACATGGCGTGCCCTTGCGTGACGCAGGATATTCGACATGGCTTCATTTACAACTCTGACGACATGCCCGCTTCGTAAAGGAGAAAGGCTGGAATCAGGACCAAGATTTGTCTCTAGTTCAATATGGACCATCGTAGTGTAGTTCGGATCGTTAGCAACCTGCTGCAGTAACTCAATCAGTGGCTCCACTTGAGTGGAGGTGCCCTCGTGCAATGTTTGCAAGTTACTTCGCAAATCTACAATGGCCTCACTGAGTGCGGCAGCAGCACGTTCCATCCGACTGGAAAGTTCGCTCTTAGGTTCAGTTAGTTTGTAGGCAGATTGGACCAACAGTCCCGCAGTATAGACCTTTTGAATCGCGCCATCATGCAAGTCACGGGCGATGCGTTCTCGTTCTGCATTCAGGATCAAATTACGTTCCAACGTCTCGATTCTTTGGTCGATTTCCAACTTAAACACTTCGAGCGCACGGATAATGGAGATGGCGAGCACGAGCCCGATCACGGCTCGGAATGCCAGAGGTGGTATGCCAATCCACAGTTGGATCGAATCTCGATTGATAATATTTCCAGGCCAGAAAGGGACTGGTGGCGGTATCAATCCGCCCAGGATGGCATACGTGCCCAAAGCAATGCCGCTGACCCGTAAAGCAGTATAAATCGTGGGAACCTGAAGTGGCAGGATACGGCGTTTCGCATGTTCGCGCAGACTATAGGCGGCCAAGAGTCCTCCAGGAAAAGCTATAAAATAGCGTGCGAACGCATTGGCGATATGGTGCCAGGTGACTTGATCGTGATAGAGTGTAGTAAGTACAAAAAAAGCAAAAAATACCCAGGTAGCAAATAATGCTGTGGGCGCTGCTGCTAGCCATCCGCTGATTCCAAACGGTTTCAACAAGGAAACCCCAAAAGCAAACAGGCACATAAACGACAGAGCCAGTAAAACCAATTGAACTACGTATAGTAAATTCACTACGGGGGCGGGAAGATAAGTTGATTGAATCGGAATAAACAAATCGCCCCACTCATTTAATCCGTGTAAAATACCGAAACCGGCCAGCCAGTTCAAGCTGCGGGCCAACTCCAATTGGGAGGACCGGCGGCTTTGCAAAGCCACTACCAGGCCCATTACAAAGAAAGCAAGACCATATACGAAATAGATAATGGCCCTATTGACTTCAAAAAAAGTACTCAGTGGACCCATAACTTAAATTGATTTTAGCACAAGCATTAATAACCCCAAGCAAAAGGGAACTTGCCCCATAGATGGCAATTCACACGTGTCATGTCCCACCTAGCTTTGCTTGTTACGAGGTGTGATGGCTTGTGTACTCAGAAAACAGGTTGCCGAAGACAGGAAAGCTCTACAGAGAAACATCTTGGAATATTCTTATAGGCTTTGTAGAACGGCAGATACAACAATGCGGTGATCGTCCACAAGATATGGGTGACATGAAATAAGTGTCACCCTCGCGTCC
>Ga0073934_10006913_pt1 | contig 16157 bp, 15 predicted proteins | sample LarsenN4metaG_FD_76834 | JGI IMG/M metagenome (GOLD analysis project Ga0073934, IMG submission 76834) | Hot spring sediment bacterial and archeal communities from British Columbia, Canada, to study Microbial Dark Matter (Phase II) - Larsen... ...
ACGGACGCAAGATCGCCGAGGGTACGTACGAGGAGGTCGCGAACAACCTGCAGGTGATCGAGGCGTACCTCGGCACGAAGGCGGTCGGATGACCGAGGAGCTCACGGCGGCCGTGTCCGGCGGGTCCTCGCCCGAGCCGGCGGGTGCGACCTCCGCCGAGCCGTCGACGGACCGCCGCCCGATCCTCGAGCTCCGCAACGTGAGCACGCACTACGGGCTGGTCGCGGTCCTGCGCAACGTGAACGTCGAGATCTATGAGGGGGAGATGGTCTGCCTGCTCGGCGGGAACGCGAGCGGCAAGACCACGACGCTGAAGACGATCCTCGGCTATGTGAAGCCGTCCGAGGGCGAGGTCCGGCTCGACGGCGAGGTCGTGAGCGGGCTGCCGACCGCCGAGATCGTCCGCCGCGGGATCTCGATGGTGCCCGAGAACCGCCGCCTGTTCGCGAACATGACCGTGTCAGAGAACCTCGACCTCGGGGCGTTCCAGCGCAAGGACCGGACCAAGGTCGCCGAGGACCGGGAGAAGATCCTCGAGACCTTCCCGCGCATCCGGGAGCGCCTGAAGCAGAAGGCGGGGACCCTGTCGGGTGGGGAGCAGCAGATGGTGGCGATGGGGCGAGCGTTGATGGCGGACCCGAAGGTGCTCCTGATGGACGAGCCCTCGATGGGCCTCGCCCCGATCCTGGTCGAGCAGGTCTTCGAGATCATCAAGACGATCCGGAGCCTCGGTCGCACGGTGTTCGTGGTCGAGCAGAACGCCAACATGGCGCTGTCGATCGCCGATCGCGGCTACGTGATCCAGACCGGTCAGGTGGTGCTGGCCGACACGGCGAAGAACCTGCTGGACAACCCCCTGATGCGGGAGGCGTACCTCGGGGAGCTCTGAGCTCGGGAGGCTCGCCGTGATCGACGCGGACGGGCTCGCGCGCGCCCTCCCGATGGAGGCGGCGATCGACGCGCTCGAGGCGGGGTTCGCGGCCGAGCGGCTCCCAGAGGCTCCCCTGCGGTCGCACGTCGAGACGCCCTCCGGGACGCTGCTGCTGATGCCCGCGCACGGCGACGCGGGCGTGGGGGTGAAGCTCGTCACGCTGACGGAGGCGAACCGCGACCGGAGGCTGCCGTTCATCCACGCGACCTACGTCCTGTTCGACACGGGGACGCAGGCGCCCACGGCGGTGCTCGACGGATCGGCCCTCACGGCGCTGCGGACCGCGGCCGTCAGCGGGCTCGCGACCCGGCACCTCGCGAGGCCCGACTCGAGACGGCTGGTCCTGTACGGGGCCGGGGTGCAGGCGCGGGCGCACCTGGAGGCGATGCGCGCGGTCCGCCCTGTGGAGGAGGTCGTCGTGGTGTCCCGAGGAAGGGCTCGGGCGGAGGACCTGGCGTCGCTCGCGTCGAGCCTCGGGCTCTCGGCCGCGGTGGGGGAGCCGGGCGCGGAGCGCGAGGCCGACCTCGTGTGCACGTGCACGACGAGCTCGACACCCGTGGTCCGGGGGAACCTCCTGCCTCCGGGCGTCCACGTGAACGCGGTGGGCGCGTACACGCCGCGGATGCGCGAGGTGGACGCTGAGGGCGTCCGACGTGCGAAGGTCGTGGTCGAGACCCGGGAGGTGGCGGGGGCCGAGGCGGGAGACCTGCTCCTCGCGATCGAGGAGGGCGCGATCGGGCCCGAGCACGTCGCGGCCGACCTCGCCGAGGTCGTCCGGGGAGCCCGGGTGCGGATCTCGGAGCGGGACGTGACGCTGTTCAAGTCGGTCGGGGCGGCCTTCGAGGACCTGATCGTCGCGCGGGCGGCGGTCGATCGGCTGGGCGCGTGACCCGGACCGCCGACGTCGTGATCGTCGGGGGCGGGGCGATCGGCGCGAGCGCCGCCTACCACCTGGCCGCCGCGGGGGCGGGGCAGGTGCTGCTGCTCGAGCGCGCCGACCGGCTGGCGTCCGGGGCCACCGGCGCCTGTGCCGGCGGCTTCCGCACGCAGTTCTCGAGCGAGGTGAACGTCCGGCTCTCGCTCGCGAGCGTCCCGATGATCACGGGGTTCTCCGAGGCCCACGGGCTGCCCCTCGACGTCGCGCAGCACGGGTACCTGTTCCTGGTCCGCGACGAGGGCCTGTGGGAGGGGTTCGTCGCGGCCCACCGGCTCCAGCGCTCCCTCGGCGTGGCGGCCGAGCTCCTGAGCGCCGAGGACGCCGGGGCGCTCGTCCCGGGGATCTCGCTTCACGGGGTGGTGGGGGCGACGTACGGCCCCGAAGACGGGATCGCGGACCCCTCAGGCCTCACGGAGGGGTACGCGACCGCCGCCCGCCGCGTGGGAGCGACGATCGAGCTCGGCACCGAGGTGACCTCGGTCCGGGTCGAGGGCGGACGGGTGGTGGGCGTCCGGACGGCCACGGGCGACGTGGACGCGCGGGTCGTCGTGAACGCCGCCGGCCCGTGGGCGGGCCTGCTCGCGGCGACGGCCGGCGTGGATCTGCCGCTCGAGCCGATCCCGCGCCACGTGATGGTCACCGGGTCCTTCCCCGGTGCGCCCGAACGGCGGACCCTCGTGATCGATGCGGCGACGAGCTTCTACTTCCACCGGGAGGGGCCCGGCGTCCTGATGGGCATGGGGAACCCCGGGGAGCGCCCCACGTTCGACACGACCCCGGACGAGAGGTTCATCGCGGACCTGCTGGTGCCCACGGCGCTCCGGGTGTTCCCGCCGCTGGAGCGTGCGTCGATCGAGCACTCGTGGGTGGGGCTGTACGAGATGACGCCCGACCGGCACCCGATCCTCGGGCCCGCGCCGGGTGTGGGTGGGTTCTACCTGGCGAACGGGTTCAGCGGGCACGGCTTCCAGCACGCGCCGATCGTCGGCAAGCTCCTGGCGGAGATGATCGTGGAGGGAGGGGCGAGGACGGTGGACGTCTCCTCGCTCGGTCTGGAGCGGTTCGAGACCGGCGCGCTCGTGCGCGAGATCCACGTCGTCTGAGTGCCGGGAGAGGGACTCGAACCCTCAAGGGCCGAAGCCCACGAGTGTTTGAGACTCGCGCGGTTGCCAGATTTCGCCATCCCGGCGCGAGTCAGAGTCTACGTGCGGTTCAGGTCTTCGACCCGATGAAGGCGTCGAGCGCCGCGACCCCGTCGCAGGACCTCCTCGACCCGATGCTTCGGGTGCACGTCCCCCCCTGGACCCGATCGACCCACCGGAGGCACCGACAGCCGAGGGTGACGTGGACCGTAGACTGCCGGCTCGCCCGCCGGCACGAGGAGGGAGCGCATCAGAGCATCGATCGGGGTCCTGTGCGTCCTCGCGGTCCTGGGGGGTGCCTGCGAGGCGGCGCCGCCGGCCGCCTCGGGCCCGGCTGCGACCGCCAGCCCGGGCCCGCGTTCCGCCGCGCCGTCGGCGAGCCCGTCGCCGCCCCCGGAGCTCAAGGTGGCCTTCGTGCAGGACGCCTCCAACGATGCCGCGCAGGAGCGCACCCGGCCGGCGTTCGAGGGCGCCGAGCTGGCGTTCGCCGCGGCCGAGCACTCGGGGGGGCCGGTCGTCGTGGAGCTCGCCCGGTTCGACCTGACCTCCGACCCGTCGGCGCTCGAGGGGATCGCGGCGGATCCCGGGTACGTGGCGGCGATCGTCGGCCCCGACGTCGGGGGCGGGGTGTCGCGCCGGCTGACGGAAGCCGGGCTCGCGGTGGTGAGCCTGTCGCCGTACGGGAGGCCGTCGACGGACCCGACGGGCGCGTGGCGTCGGCTCGTGCCCACCGTCGGGGTCCAGGGGGCGGTGCTCGCGCGGTACCTGGAACGGGCTCCAGGCTCCGGCGCGGGCGTCTGTCTCCTTGCGGACGGCGCGACGGCGACCGGGTTGCTCCGTCACGTCCGCGCGGCGTTCCGTGGGGACGTGCTGCTCACGGCCACGCTTCCCCCGGAGGAGATCGCGGAGCCCGTGCGCCGGGCCGGATGTCAGCTCGTCCTGTGGGACGGCGATGGGGCGAGCGCAGCCGCCGCGATCGCCCGGCTCCCCCGGAGCGTGAGGCTGCTCGGCGGCGAGCGGCTCCGGGATCCCCACCTCATGGCCGACGCGGGGCGACGGGCCGAGGGGACCGTCTCGGCGTGCGGGTGCGTCGACCTGTCCACCTCGACCGCGCTGGCCGCCCAGCGGTTCATCCAGGACTACCAGTCCGAGCACGGCCTGCCTCCCGGCCCCTGCGCGGTCGAGGCCTGGGACGCCGCCTGGCTGCTCCTCGAGGCGTTGCAGGGCTCCGACGCCACGCGGGAGGCGATCGCCGGACAGGTCCGGGCGACGGTCCGGCTCGACGGCCTCCTCGGTTACGCGTTCGCGAGCACGGGGGAGCTCGCCCGACCCGAGACCGGGGTGCACCTCGCCGAGGTGCGAGGCGGGCGCTGGATCCCGCTCGCGTGAGCGGGGTCACGCTGGATTGAACAGCCTTCCAGGGGTGCCTATAGTCGGTTCGGGGGCAAGCCCGCTCGTAAGGGGGAACGCCATGACCAGACGATCTGCCCCGTTCCTCGCCCTGCTCGCCGCGTTCGCGCTCGTCGCGGCGGCCTGCGGCGGCGAGGAGGAGGAAGGACCGGGCGCCGAGGGGATCTGCGCCACCGTCGACACCGAGGCCGGGGACCTGCTGGCCAGGATCTGCGAGCAAGGGGTCCTGCGGGTCTCGACCGACCCGGCGTACCCGCCCCAGTCGTTCCTGAACGAGGAGACCGGCGAGTACGAGGGGTTCGACATCGACGTCGCCACCGAGATCGCGAACCGCCTGGGCGTCCGCGTGGAGTGGGAGGCGCCCGCGTGGGACACGATCGTCGCGGGCAACTGGGCCGGACGCTGGGACGTCTCGGTCGGGTCGATGACGATCACGCCCGAGCGCGCCCAGGTCCTGTACTTCACGACGCCCTACTACTACACGCCGGCGGCGATCGCGGTGCACCGGGACAACACGACGATCGCCGGTCCCGCCGACCTGACCGGCAAGCGGATCGGCGTGTGCGGCGCCTGCACGTACGACTTCTACCTGCAGGGAACGCTGGAGATCGCCCAGGACCCGACCGGGACCCCGGTGCTGATCGAGTCGGAGATCGCCGACCCGGACATCCGGACCTACGACACCGACACGACCGCGATCACGGACCTGGCGCTGGGCGACGGGACCCGGCTCGACGCGGTGATCTCGGCGCTGCCGACGCTCCAGGAGGCGATCGACACCGGCCAGCCGATCAAGATCGTGGGCGAGCCCCTGTACTACGAGCCGCTGTCGATCGCGGTCGACCGGGCCTCGCAGCTGGATGCGACCAGCCTCGTGGAGGTCCTGGACGACCTGGTCGAGCAGATGCACGAGGACGGGACGCTCACCGCGTACTCGATGGAGTGGTACGGCGTCGACCTGACGACGCTGGAGTGAGCCGGGTTCGATGAGGACCGAGGAGGCGGGGGCCGGGCGCACGGCCCGGCCCCCCACGGGACGCCGGTCCGGGGGGTTGCGCGAACGGCTCGAGCTCGGCACGGCCCGGATCCCCTTCCGCGTGAAGCTGGGGCTGGTCTGGATCGGGATCTTCGTCGTCCTCGGGATCCTGTTCGCGCTCGCCAGGTTCGACACGCCGTGGCTGCGCCAGCACTACTGGTTCATCTTCCGCGGGCTGCCGTGGACGGTGGCGATCTCCGTGATGGCGATCGCGCTCGCCTCGATCCTGGCGCTGCTCGGGGCGCTCGGCCGGATCTCGAAGAACTCGATCGCGGTGGGTCTGACGGGGTTCTACACCTCGTTCTTCCGGGGCACCCCGCTGATCGTGCAGATGTTCCTGATCTACCTTGCGCTGCCGCAGGTCGGGATCGCGCTGGGCGGCCCCTGGGCCCGGACCCTCACGCTCGACCCGCTCCGGGCCGGCGTGATCGCGCTCGGCCTGAACTACGGCGCCTACATGACCGAGATCTTCCGCGCGGGGATCCAGTCCGTCGGTCACGGGCAGTCCGAGGCCGCCGAGTCCCTCGGGATGACGTACCGGCAGAAGATGCGACGGATCGTGCTTCCCCAGGCCGTGCGCGTGATCATCCCGCCGACCGGCAACGAGTTCATCGCGATGATGAAGGACTCGGCCCTCGTGAGCTTCCTCGGAACGGTCGTCGCGCAGATGGAGATCTTCCGCAGGGCCCAGCTCCTGGGTCGGCGCGACTTCCGACCTCTGGAGGCGCTGCTCGCCGCCGCGGTCATGTACTGGGTCCTGACCACGGTCTTCCAGTACTTCCAGGGCCGGCTGGAGCGCCGCCTGAGCCGCGGGTACGTCCGGGAGGTGGCGGGCAAGCCGGAGGTGCCGCCGCACTGATGGACGCGCAGCCTCAGCTCGACGGCCCGGTCGTCGTGAAGGTCGAGGGCCTCCACAAGTCCTTCGGGCAGCTCGAGGTCCTGCGGGGCATCGACATGGAGGTCCGCAACGGCGAGGTCGTGGTGATCTTCGGACGGTCGGGGTCGGGCAAGAGCACGCTGCTGCGGTGCATCAACTTCCTGGAGGAGCCGACCTCCGGCAGCATCGAGGTCGACGGGATCCGCCCGGCGGGCGGTCACCGGACCCGGGCGGTGCGCGAGCAGATCCGCCAGCTCCGGATGCGCTGCGCCATGGTGTTCCAGGAGTTCAACCTCTTCCCGCACATGACGGCGCTCGGGAACGTGATCGAGGGTCCGGTCACGGTGAAGGGCATGCCCCGGGAGACGGCGATCCCGCTCGGCGAGCACGTGCTCGAGATGGTCGGGCTGGCCGACAAGCGCGACGAGTACCCGATCCGTCTGTCCGGCGGCCAGAAGCAGCGGGTGGCGATCGCCCGGGCGCTCGCGATGGAGCCGAAGGTGATCCTGTTCGACGAGCCGACCTCGGCGCTCGACCCGGAGCTGATCGGGGAGGTTCTCGCGGTGATGCGCTCGCTCGCCACCGAGCTCCACATGACGATGATCGTCGTCACGCACGAGATGGGCTTCGCCCGCGAGGTCGCCCACCGGGTGGCGTTCTTCCACGAGGGCAGGATCCTGGAGGAGGGGCCAGCCCGGGAGATCCTGGCCGCTCCCGCTTCCCCAGAGACCAAGCGCTTCCTCGACGCCGTCCTGTAGCCGGCGCGGCGCGTCGGCGACCTCGGTCATGCGGCTCCGGGGGGTCGCAGCTGGCAGGGGTTGAGCGGACGGCCCGGTTGCTTCAGGATACGGCCCATGTTCCCGCGCTCCCCGGGAGGTCTGGAGCGCACGGTGGGGGAAGGGGGAGATCGCTTGAGGAGGTCCCGGATCGTACTGGCCGCGGCGGCGGCCACGCTCACGCTGGTCTTCGCGGCGTGCGCTGGCACGGGCGAGGAGGAGGAACCCGAGGCGACCGGCCCCACCGGGGCAACCGCCGAGCCGACGGGCCCGACCGCGGGGACCGGTCCGACGTTCACCACCCTCCAGGAAGGGATCCTGTCGGTCGGGTCGTGCCTCGACTACCCGCCGTTCGAGACGGTCGAGGGCGGGGTGGAGGTGGGGTTCGACGTCGACATGGTGAACGAGATCGCGAGCCGGCTCGGGCTCGAGGTCCAGTGGGTGCGCGCCGACTTCGACACGATCTTCACCGCGGTCGCGGGCGGACAGTTCGACATGGTCGCGGCGGCGTCGACGATCACGGAGGAACGCGAGCAGACCGTCGACTTCTCGGACCCGTACTTCAACTCGCGGCAGGCGCTCGTGGTGAACACGGAGCAGACGCCCGACCTCACGTCCACCGCCGAGCTCCAGGCCGGGGACGTCGTCGGCGTGCAGAAGGGGACGACCGGCGCCCAGTGGGCCCGTCAGAACCTCGTGCCGAACGGGATCCAGCTCCAGACGTTCAGCTCCGCGACCGACGGGCTCCGGGCGCTCGAGGGCGGTGCGATGACGGCCTTCGTGGCCGACGAGCCGTTCGTCGCCGAGGCGATCGGGAACCTCCCCAGCCTGGCCGTGGTCGAGGGGATCGACACGGGTGAGAAGTACGGGTTCGCGTTCTCGCCCGACAACCCCGGGCTGCGGGACGCCTGGAACGCGGTGCTGGCCGAGGTCATCGCCGACGGGACCTACAAGGAGATCTACGAGAAGTGGTTCCCGGGCGCCCCGCTCCCGCCGGAGTTCGAGCCGACGACGTAGCGATCGCGTCCCGGGAACGCTCGGAGGGTCCGCGCTAGTATCCGGCGCGGACCCTCCTCGCGCGTCGAGGACGCGCACGAACGATCGGGAAGGGGGCTCGCATGGCCGAGGTATCGCTCGAGGAACGCATGCCGGTCCGGGAGGCCCCTCCCGACACCCGGGGGCCGAGCTCGCCCGTTTCCGCCACGGCGCTCTGGCTCGGGATCGCCGCGATCGTGGCCGTCCTCGGCGGCCTCGTGCTCGTGCAGGCCAACTACGCGCTCTCGGACCGGGTCGTCACGCGGGCGTGCGTCGACCTCGGTCTGCGGCGCGACCTCACGGGCTCGCTCGGCGTCTGCAACATCGTGGAGGCGCTCCGCTCCTCGCAGATGACGGTGCTCCTGTACGCCGCGATCGCGCTCGGCGCCGCTGCGATGGCCCTGGGCTGGGGAACCTACAAGCGGATGGACACGCGTCGGCGGCGCGAGCAGACGGTCACCGGAGCGATCCTCGGCCTGCAGGCGGTGATCCTCGCCCTCGTCCTGCTGATCTTCCGCGACGGCCGTCCGGACCTGTTCGCGAAGCACTTCCTGAACTTCGAGGTCCTCGGCCCCTACTTCCCCGGCACGTTCCTCGACGCGGTGAAGAACACGATGATCCTGGCGTTCGTCGGGGAGCTCGGCGGGATCGTCATCGGGCTGGTCCTCGCCATCCTCGTGATCTCGCAGCGGAGGGCCGCGCGGGCCCCGGCCCGGGCGTACATCAACTTCTTCCGCGGGACGCCGCTGATCTGGCAGCTCGCGACGATCTACTTCCTCCTGCTGTTCGGCTTCGAGATCAAGCTGGCCGCGTTCACCGTGGCGATGATCGTGTTCGCGCTGAACACCGGCGCGTACGCGGCCGAGGTCTTCCGGGCCGGCATCCAGTCGATCGAGCGCGGCCAGCTGGAGGCGGCGCGCTCGCTGGGGATGTCGTGGTTCCAGGCGATGCGGTACGCGATCGTTCCCCAGGCCGTCCGGCGCGTGATCCCGCCGCTCATGAACGAGTTCGTGATCCTGATCAAGGACACCGCGCTGGTCATCGTCCTGGGTCTGGTGGCGAGCGAGTACGAGCTGTTCACGTGGGCGCGGCAGGGCGTGTCCGACACGTTCAACGCGACCTTCTTCACGGCGGCGGCGCTCGGCTACCTCGCCGTGACGCTCCCGCTGATCCGGCTGGTGAACGCGGTCGAGAAGCGCCTGCGGAGCGGTCTGGTCAGCATCGCGGGGGCCGCGGCATGACCGCGACCCCTCGGGCCGCGATGCCCCCTCCCGAGAAGGAGCCCCTGATCCGGATGGAGGGCATCCACAAGTGGTTCGGCGACAACCACGTCCTGCGGGGGATCGACCTCGCCCTGGAACCCGGCGAGGTTCAGGTGATCATCGGGCCCTCGGGGGGCGGGAAGTCCACCCTCCTCCGGTGCACGAACCTCCTCGAACGGCCCACCCTCGGGAGCGTCTGGTTCGAGGGCCAGGACATCACGGACATCCGGACGGACCTGAACGACGTCCGGACCCGGATGGGGATGGTGTTCCAGCAGTTCAACCTGTTCCCGCACATGACCGCCCTGCGGAACATCACGATCGCGCTCGAGAAGGTCCTCAAGCTCGACAGGAAGGAGGCCGACGAGCGGGCGATGGAGCAGCTCCGGCACGTCGGGCTCGAGCAGAAGGCCGACGCCTACCCTGGGCAGCTGTCCGGCGGCCAGCAGCAGCGGGTGGCGATCGCGCGGGCCCTGGCGATGCAGCCCCGCCTGATGCTGTTCGACGAGGTGACCTCCGCCCTGGACCCGGAGCTCGTCGGCGAGGTGCTGGCGGTGATGCGTCAGCTCGCCGAGGAGGGCATGACGATGATGGTCGTCACGCACGAGATGGGCTTCGCCCGGGAGGTCGGGACGTGGATGGTCTTCGTCGACGGCGGGGTGATCGCGGAGCGCGGCCGGCCGCGGGAGATGTTCGCGAACCCGGAGACCGAGCGCCTGCGGCAGTTCTTCAGCAAGGTGCTGTGAGCTTGGAGTGAGGCCTTCCGCGCTCCGGCTCGCCGCGGTCGCCGCTGCCCTCGCGGTCGTCGTGGTCTTCGCCGTCGCCCGGGGCTCACCCGAGCCCCCGTACGTGGTGACGGCGATCGACTACCACTTCCACGATGCTCACCCGACCTTCCCGATCGGCCCGGGACGAGCCCTGGTCGTGAAGAACGCCGGGAGGAACCTGCACAACGTGACGATCCCCGCGATCGACTTCGCCGGCGACGTCGCTCCCGGCGAGGAGCTGGTGATCGAGGACCTCGCGTCCAGGTTCGATGCCCCGGGTCGGTACACGCTGGTCTGCGTCTACCACCAAGATCGAGGGATGAACGGGGTCCTCGTCATCGCCCGCAGCTGACGCGGTCCATAGACGGCGGCTGATCGGGCCCGCCGAGCGAGGATCGGCGGGCCGAGGAACCTTTGGAGCCGCTCACGCCTTCCCCATACGCAAGCGTTGTCTACTCGGTTCCTCGACCCGCCAAAAGGTGGCCCCAAGCGACCCGGACTCCCGGGCGGCGCGTCCGGCTCCCCTCCAGGCGGCCCCTCCGGCGGGCTCACGCTCGTCGGGGGGTTCCACCGTCCGGGGAACCTTCATCACCTCCCGGTCCCTGCGGCCGCTCGGGACCGGAGCGAACAGTACCCACGCGCCCAGGACGTGTCAACGGCGCGATGCACCCTGCGCCGCAAGGCGAACGGAGCGACGTCGCAGGTAGCGCGCGTCGTGCTCACCGCGAAGAAAGAGTGACAAACGGTCGCGGGTGCTCGCCGCGTCCTCAGCCCTGGGCCCGCGAGCCCTGGGCCCGCGGCGACGCGCTGCTCGTCCCCGCAGCGAGCGGGAAGAACCGCACGGGTCCCCGGATGCCCACGCGGACGGTGTCGCCTTCGGCGATGTGCGGCGCCGGTCCCATCAGACGCACCTCGACGGACGTCGCATCCGCGAGGCGGCACCGCACGACCTGATCGTGACCGTAGTACTCGACGCGCTCGACCAGGACCGACGATGCCTCATCGAGCTCCACGGACAGTCCCTCGGGTCGGATCAGCATCTCGTGCAGGCCGTCGGGGACGCCGTCCGCCGCGACTGGTCCGAGAGCGCTCTCGGCGCGGCCGGAGACGACCGTGGCGGACACGAGGTTGCCTCCCCCGAGGAGACGCGCGACCGTGCGATCCGCGGGTCGGGCGTAGAGCTCGGGGGGTCGGCCGACCTGCAGGATGGTGCCGGACGCCATGACGGCCACCCGGTCGGCGAGGGAGAGTGCCTCCTCCTGGTCGTGCGTCACGATGATGGCCGTGGCACGTGTTGCGCGGAGGATCTCGCGGACCTCCTCCCGGACCTGGGCCCGGAGCTGCGCATCCAGGTTCGAGAACGGCTCGTCGAGGAGGATCAGGTCAGGGGCCGGGGCCAGGGCGCGCGCGACGGCGATCCGCTGTTGCTGCCCACCGGAGAGCTCGTGCGGCATGCGGTCCTCCATCCCCTCCATCCGGACCAGGGCCAGGAGCTGGGTGACCCGATCGGGATCGGGGGTACGGAGCCCGAACGCAACGTTGCTGCGAACGTCCAGGTGGGGGAACAGCGCCCAGTCCTGGAAGACGAAGGCGATGTTCCGCCGCTCCGGCGGCACCCACGTGCCCCCGCCGGCGAGGAGCCGTGTGCCCACCCTCACGGTTCCGGCGTCCTGCTCGTCGAGGCCGGCGATCAGCCGGAGAGCGGTCGTCTTGCCACATCCGCTGGGTCCGAGCAGCGCGAGCAGCTCGCCCTCCTGGACCTCGAGGTCGAACCCCTGCACCGCTGCGACGTCGCCGAAGCGCTTGGCCAGGCCCTCGCACCGGAGGACCGGTGTGGTCATGCTGGTCCTCCGGTCGCCTCGAGACGACGGGCGAGGAACCACGTCGGGATCGCCGAGAGACCTAGGAGGAGCAACGCCGGCAGCGCGGCCCGCGAGTACAGGCCGGCGGAGGCGGAGGTCCAGATCCTGGTGGCCAGCGTTTCGAACCCCGTCGGCCGCAGGAGGAGCGTGGCGGGGAGCTCCTTCATCGCGGTCAGGAATACCAGGCCGAGCGCGGCCGCCGCTGGACCGGACACGAGGGGCAGGACCACGCGCCGCAAGGTCGAGAGTCGGTCGTGCCCGAGCACGCGGGCGGCCTCCTCGAGCCGGGGGTTGAGCTGAAGGACGGCACCGCGGAGCGGCTCGGCCGCTTGCGGGAGGAACAAGATCACGTAGGCGACCGCCACCAGTGGGAGCGTTTGGTAGAGGGGGTGTAGGTACGTTGCGGTGAGGAACACGAGCGACAGCGCCACGACCAGGCCGGGGAGCGCGTACCCGGTGTACGCGACGCCACGGAGGGCCGATGCCAGGCGACCCGGATACCGAGCGGAAAGGATCGCTACCGGCAACGCGAGCACGAGCGTCGTGACGGCGCCGGCCGCCGACGCGAGGACCGAGCCCCCGGCCGCGACGATCGTGAGGTTCGCGGGGACGCCGGCGGCGAGCCCCCGTGCGAGCCAGTAGGAGAGGACGCAGACCGGCAGCACGAGAGCGAGCATGACCACGGAGGAGGAGAACGCGACCGCCGGCCACCGCCAGTGTCCGAGCGCGACCGGCCGCGGTGGTCGACCGGCGCCCGGACCGCTCCGGTAGTAGCGTGCACGTCCGCTGGCGCGACGCTCTGCGAGGACGACGCCGACCGCCACCACGACCAGCATGAGGGACAGGATGGCCGCAGGCGTCCGGTCGAAGGCCGCCTTGTATTGGAGGAAGATCGCGTGGGTGAACGTGGGGAAGCGCATCATCGAAACGGCTCCGAAGTCGTGCACCGTGTACAGGGCAACGAGGAGGCCGCCGGCGGCGACCGACGGGCGGAGCAGCGGCAGGGTGACGCGCCGGAAGGTGGCTGACCTGGACATCCCCAGCGTTCTGGACGCTTCTTCCAGGGAGGGGTCGAACGACCGTAGCGCGGCCGCGGCGACGAGGTAGACGTAGGGGTAGGTGAACAGCGTCAGCGCCAGGAACGCACCGGGGAACCCACCGATGTCGGGCAGTCGAGCGATGCCGAACGGGCCCTCCAGGAGCCGCTGGAGCATCCCACGAGGGCCGAGAGCGGCGAGGATCGCGAAGGCCCCCACGTAGCTCGGGAAGACGAGAGGCAGCGCGAACAACGTCGCCCACACGCGTCGACCGGGCAGATCGCTGCGGACGGCGAGCCAGGCGAGCGGGATCGCAACGGCGACCGTCGCCACGGTGACGGCGGCCGCGAGACCCAGCGTCCGGACGGTGAGCCAGACGGTGCGATCGCGCAGGATGAGGCTCCAGCTGTCGTGGGTTGCCTCCGAGGCTCGGATCACGAGGTAGGCGAGCGGTGAGGCCACCAGCGCGCAGACGCCTACCGCGGTGACCAGGAGCGGCGCCGGGATCCTTCGGCGTCCGCTCCTGGTCACCGCGGTCCGCCCGAGGGTGGCTGGCGCCGCGCTGGTCACACGAACCCCACCTCGGCGAGCAGCTCGAGCGCCTCAGGCAGCCGCGCACCGAGGTCGGACAGGTCGACATCCGGACCCCGGAACTCCGAGAGCGGCGGGATGTCGACGGACGGGCCATACCCGGCGGCGATGGGGTACTCCCAGGTGTGCTCGGCAACGAACCTCTGCCCCGGCTCGCCGGTCACGTAGTCGACGAACCGCCTCGCCTCGTCGGCGTGTGGGGAGGTGGCGAGGATCCCGACCCCGGCCGCGTTGATGAACGCCCCCACGTCCCCCGTCTCGAAGTAGTGGTTCGCGATCGGCAGGGCCCCGTCCTCGGCCTCCACCTCGTACTTGTAGTAGTGGTTCACGAGCCCGACCTCGATCTCACCGGCGGCGACGGCCCTCGTCGTGGAGGCGTTGTCCGCGTAGAAGCGCACTCCGTTCTCCATGAGGCCGTCGAGGAACCGCCGCGTCTCGTCCTGGCCGATCGCGATCAGCATCGCGGCCACGTGTGCCTGGAAGGACGCGTTCGTCGGCGGGAGCCCCAGCCTGCCATCCCAGCTCGGGTCCGCGAAGCCCAGGATCGAGCCTGGGAGCTCGGCGGGGTCGACCAACTCGGTGTTGTAGACGGCGACCCGCCCCCGTCCCGAGGTCCCGACCCACAGCCCCTCGGCCGAACGGAAGCGTGGATCGACCCGCTCCAGGATCGCGCCGTCGAGGGGGGTCAGGAGTCCGGCGGCGGCGACGGCCCCGAGCGTTCCCGCGTCCTGCGAGAAGAACACGTCCGCGGGCGAGTTCTCGCCCTCCTCCATGATGGTCGCCGCGAGCTCGGCGGAGTCCCCGTAGCGAACGTCGACCGGGATACCGGTCTCCTGGGTGAACGCTTCGAACAGGGGAGCGACGAACTCCTCGGACCGCCCGCTGTAGATCGTGAGGGTGGCGGGATCGCCTCCGCCGGTCGTCCCCTCGGTTCCCGCGCCCTCGGCTCCTCCGCCAGTGGCGCCGCAGGCGCTCGCGAACAGCAGCATGGCGACGACCGCCGCGACGTTCCGAGGGTTCGCCCAGCCCATCGACATCCGACACCACCCCCTCCTGCTCGGCGATCAGGCTGTTAGGAACACCGAACATCGGATGTTCGGTCGGCCCAAATCCTATCTGTAGAGTCGGATTCAGTCAAGGTCGTTCGGGTTCGAACGACAAGCGCCTCACGTCGACTCCACCCAGAGGTTGTCCGAAAGGTGCGCGCCGAGCGCGACGGCCTTCTCCTCGACCTGCAGGCTCATCGTGCCGTCGGGAGCGATCGACCGGACCCGGATCCGCGAACCGGGCACCAGTCCGTTGTCTTCGAAGAAGCGCATGACCTCCAACTCGAGCTCGAGATCCTCCGTCAGCCGGCGCAGGATCACCCGCGCGCCGGGACGGATCTCCCTGAGCGGAACGAGCTTCGAGTGATCCACGCGGTGCTTGGAGCCTGGGATCGGGTTCCCGTGGGGGCACGTGGCAGGGTCCTGAAGGATCTCCGCCATCCTGGCAGCGACCTCGCCCGAGATCACGCCCTCCCACCGCTGAGCCTCCTCGTGGGAGCGGTGCCACGGGAGTCGCAGCACCTGGATCAAGAAGTGCTCCGCGAGGCGATGTCGACGGACCCGCTCGCGGGCGACGCGCTCGCCCTCCTCCGTGAACCGCAGTCGCCGACCATCGCGTGCGAGGAGTCCGGCTTCGACGAGCCGTGCGACCGCCTCGGACACGGTGGCGCGGGACACGCCCGTCCACTCGGCCAGCCGCGCTTGGATGGGTGCGATGTCCTCCTCGGCCATCTCGTAGAGGGCTTCGAGGTACTCCGCGGCGGGGCGGACGGCGGGGTCGGTCACGGCCGAAGCGTACCTGGTCGGTGGAGCCTTCCCCGCTGGTCCATGGGCCGATCGCGCTAGGATCAGCCGTCGTGACCGCCGCCGATCCACGGAAGCGCCTGTTCCTCCTCGACGGTCACAGCCTGTCGTACCGGGCGTTCTTCGCGCTGCCGACGACGCTGGCCACGAGCACGGGCCAGATCACGAACGCCGTCTACGGGTTCACGTCGATGCTGATCAAGCTCCTGGCCGAGGAGCGGCCGGACCTGATCGCCGTCGCGTTCGACGTGGGCAAACCCACGGTCCGGCTCGAGAGGTACGCCGAGTACAAGGCCGGGCGCCCCGAGACGCCCGACGAGTTCCGCGAGCAGCTCGGGCTCATCGTGGAGGTGGTCGAGACGCTGCGGATCCCCGTGATCGGGGTCGAAGGACACGAGGCGGACGACGCGATCGCCACGCTCGCGGTCCGGGCGGTCGAGCGGGGGATCGACGCGGTGATCGTGACGGCCGACCGGGACTTCTTCCAGCTCGTCCGGCCCGGGATCACGGTGATGTTCAACGTGAAGGGCATCTCCGACATCCGCCGCTACGACGTCGAGACCGTGACCGAGCGGTTCGGGCTGCCGCCCGAGCGGTACCTGGACTACGTGGCGCTGAAGGGCGACCCGTCGGACAACATCCCG
>Ga0073934_10006915_pt1 | contig 16155 bp, 12 predicted proteins | sample LarsenN4metaG_FD_76834 | JGI IMG/M metagenome (GOLD analysis project Ga0073934, IMG submission 76834) | Hot spring sediment bacterial and archeal communities from British Columbia, Canada, to study Microbial Dark Matter (Phase II) - Larsen... ...
TCGTCGATAATTTGCAAAATGTCGCGCTTGCCGTCGATCAGCGAAATGAACTTGGCCACGTCGGTGGTCAGCTCGCGCTTGGCGATGATGTGGCGAAACGTTTCGGTGGTGGCAAACGTGGTTTCCGGCGACGGCAGCGTTTTGAACAGGCGCTCGCGCTCTTCCATGCGCTTGAAGCCTTGCAGCAGCAAGCCGAGATTGCTCACGGCGATTTCGTCCGGCACGTTGATCTCTTTGAAGGTCATGGTGAAATGACCGTGCTTCCACGGCAGCATTTGATAAACCGCTTTCTCCGCCTTCAAATTCGCCAACGAGGCGTTGATCACCGCGCCGTCGCGAAAATAAATCTCGCCGCTCTTGTTGTTGGCGTTGTAGAGCGTCAGAATGCCGGTCTTGCGCTCCATGCCGAAGTTTTCGATGAGATCGATGACGCTGAATTCCTCCAAACGTCCGGCGAGCCTGTGGGTCGATTCGATGTCTTCTTCGCGAATGCGCTCCATGCGCCGCAGAATCATCCGCACGCGCGCAATGACTTCTTTCACGTGCAGCGGCTTGATCATGTAATCTTTGACGCCGCCGCGCAGGCTGCGCACGCGATCCTGCAGCTCGCGCCGGTTGGTGAGAAACATCAAGGGAATGGAAGACGTGACCGGATCGGCTTTCAATTTTTCGAGCAGTTGAAAGCCGTCGAGCTTGGGAAGATTCACTTCCGAGAGAATGAGATCGGGCACGTCGGAAGAAATTTTTTGCCAGGCTTGCAAGCCGTCGGAAGCCACGATGACCTCGAAGCCGGAGGCTTCGAGGCTTTCGCGAAGAATTTGAAGGTTTTTCGGATCGCCGTCCGCAACGAGAATAGTCGGATTGTCCATTGTGTCCAGCCGCAAAGTTTGCCGTTACCAAAGATGAGGAATTAACGCAACAACCCGCAAAAATCATTTTGTCCAAACTTATTGCTCCCCAATGACATACTACCGCGCCAGTTAAAGAGTTGCGGGTTAAGTAATCAATATAAAGGAATTCTCCAACCCGGTCAAGGTTTTTTTAGTGGAAAAAAAGGGCGAGGCAGCGAGATTATGGCTTGATTTGACTCAAGTTAACCTCGGCTGAGCAGACGAAGACAAACAAGCTTGGGGCGAGCACGAATTGGTCTTATACAAAAAAATAACCTACCGGAAGAATCTTTTTAAATTGAAAAAAGATTCCCCTCCTCACCGGCAGGCGTTTTTGACGACGCCTTAAATTCCGCAATGCTGGCAAACAGGAGGACGAGGAACTGCGTTTCCCTATGGGCACAGCCATTGACACGCAACACAGTTTTACAACCGCACCTCCGAACCACACAGAGAATTTTATCGCGACAAATTACGCTTGCAGAGGCTCGACGAGCTTTTGCGCCATCTCAACGATCACCGGTGAAACGGGCCGCTGCATTTCTTCGTTGAGAATGATATAAAACAGCTCCATCAAGCGAATCCGCCTTTGGCAAGCTTCGCAGACCAGGAAGTGGTGTTCGAATCGCTCGAACAACTCACGATTTTGGTGCGCCGAAAGCAGGATGTACTCCAACAATCCGGCCTCCGGGCATCGCTCGTCAAACTCCCCCAGGAAGGAGACGGCATCTCTCCGGTAGCGCAACAGATTCTTGTTCATGCTCATGTCGTGAAAAGTTAGGGATTGCGGCGATGTTCCATATCACCGAGAGATCACTCCCATGGTAACTTCCGTTTACCATGATCGTCTTGATAGCGATCTTTCAGCTCAGGAAGACTTTTTAAAACCTGTCTTATAGTTACCGACAATCCCTACAATTCACGGAAAAAATTCCGATCTTCCTTTTAAACTTTTAAAAGGATAGTCGGAACATTTTCGTAATTTCATAGTAGCGCCTTCTCCGCCCCGCATCCTTATGAAACTCATGAAAGGCGGAGCGGGGCAGGCGCACAAACGTTGATAAAAATACAAATTACCAGGAGCGTATTCTGAACACATCCCAAAAAACAAACATTGGCTCCTAAAGGAGCTACTACGAAATTGAAATTGTTTTAAAGCAAGTCTTTCAGAAGCTCGCGGAACCATTTTTTGGTCAATTTGCCGAGGTACTCAAAAATGGTTCGTTCTTCTTCGCGATAGCGGCGTTGGGTCAAATCCGGAATGTATTTGCGCAGATGCCGGAAATAAGATTCGATCTTCTTGCTGTGGGTGATATCGTCCAGCACGTCGGCCAGCGTCTTGAAATAAATCTCGCCTTTGTCGGTCGAGACTTTGCCGCTGGCAACGTACTGGCTGTGAATCTTTTGCCGGACGCGCAGCAACACCTTTTTCTTGGCGCGTTCGATCTCTTTCAAACGCACGTAATCGAGCGGCGAGATGTCTTCGATTTGGGAAATCAGGCGGGTGCGCACCATTTCGAGATTCGTGTGGCGAATCAGGCGGGCGACCACATCGGTTGGCAGAAAGTTTTGAAAACGCTCGTCGGTTTTCACCACCGAGAGCATTTTGCGAATCGTCGTAGAAACGTGATCTTTGGCGGTAGACAACTCCAGATAATCGTTCTTCAGCGTTTTTTCGGGAATGCTGGGCTTGGCTTTGCGCAGATAAGCCCGCTCGTCTTCGGTTAAATCCGCGGCTTTGATCATCGCCATGGCCGGCGCCGGCGCGGACCCCGATTTTCCAGTATAGGATTCTTTAAGGAAAGTCGACGCGCCCTTGACCGGGCCGGATTTTTTCTTGGGCGACTCGCCGTGCGCCTCGGCATGCGCCAAACTACGCGGACTCGACCCATGGCGCAAGAAAATATACTCGCGGCCCATTTCGCGAAAGATGCCCAAATCTTTGGCGTTCTTCACGGCGACGCGAATGTTGCGGATGATCTTCGCGCCCTCGGGGTCGCGCTCCTTGAAAATGCGGGACAACTCTTGCTTGGTTTTTTTAATGACCAGGCGGCGAAGCATGATCAACAACTCAACATCATTCAGCACCGGGTTGCAGTCGAGGTAAGGCCCGAAGTAGCGGCGCAACTGCACGAACTCGTTGTTGTCGTTGCGCATGAACAAGCCCGCCACGCAATCGATTGCCATATCCTCGAGCTCGCCGCTTTTGCCGCGGCGCTCCCAGCGGATGTGCTTGCCGATCACTTCCTGATACTTCAGGTAACTGAGCGAAATCTTTTGAACCAGATTGATAAATTCACAAAGTTCCCCTTGGGAATATTCCCCTTGTACGATCCTCGGAACAAGGTAAGAGAGTCTTTTGGCGTCCATCTGATGCGTCTCAAAGTTGCGTGAACAACCCCTACGGGCGCAGCCCTGTGGATTACTGCACGAATTCGCCAACCGACCGAGATCAATCCTAATCTCCCTGGAATTCAAACGACGGCTGCGACTCATGCAAGGTGAATTATAAACGCAGTTCGTTTCAGCAAACGATATACCAGTGTCTCAGCGGTTGCTAAAAAACGAACGCTTCATTATATTACAATTAACCGATTTTGGGGGCGGAATTGGGCGGGGAAATTGCTTAAAATCAAAAGGAAATGTTTTGGCTTGAGACAATGTTCTTCGGTGAGATTATAAACATTCTTTAACATACAGACAAAGGCCGCAGATTGCTGAAAAATAAATGCGATAGATAAGATTTTTACAGTCACACACTGTTGTGTCACATGGGGTGAGCAATAACCTTTTTGTCATTGGAAGGCTACGCGCAACGGATTGGAATGCAGAAAATGAGTTGACGCAAAAAAATATTGCGGTGGGCAATCAAGCCGGACATCGCCACATTGAGATTTATCTCAAACAATTTTTACGGCATCACAAAATCGTTTCCCTCGTTCGGCCAGCGCGAGCGGACTTTCATCGTGTCCGGCCAAACGATGAAGCGCTCCGCCGGAACAAACGGAAAGGCCGAGCCAAAATCGTAGCGCCCGTTGTTGTTGGCGTCGCGAAAAGCGTTGAGCTGATAAAGCCCCGGCAAAATGTGATCAAAACGATATAGCCCCGGCGCGGCCAGCGTCGTCGAATACTCCGGCCCGGAACGCGAGGCCGAAGGCGTCGCGCCGGATGGAGAACTCGTAAAAGCGCCGACTTGTTTCAAGACCAGATGCATCGTTCCGGTTGCATCGGGTTGCGCATCAGCGAGCTTTCCGCTGATCGCCGTCAGTGTATCCGCATTCATCGTCCAGAAAGTAATCTGGCCCGACCTTTCACCGGAAGCCTTGTCCAGCAAAACCGCGTTGCCGCTCGGATCGAAAGCCGAATCCGCCAAAATTTTTGCAAAATATTGCGCGCGGCTTTTCAGCAACGAGTCGGGTTGGAAACGAAATTGAAACGGATTCAGCCAAATGCCCCGGCCTTTCACCGCCTTGCCGGTTGAATCCAGCATCGCCAGCGGCCAGGCTTGTCCAGTGATTTTCTTTTGAGAAAAATTAATGAGCGCCGGGGAATTTGCCATCATCTTAGAAAAAATCAACTCGAGATAACTCGTCACCGGCACATTGCGGCTGCTATCCGCCGGCGTTATTTTGACGATTCGCGGGCGAATCGTATCCGGTTTGGCGCTGCCTGAAAACTGCGTTCGCCGGGACAATGAATCCAATTGATTTCCCGCGGCATCGACAATGTGATCAAAAAATACGTCGTAAGTTGTGGCTCCCTGCGGCGCGGTGAATGCGTAAACCTGTTTCGCGCCAAGCGGATGCGCCGATGCCGCAAGAATTTTTAGCGAATCGCCGGCCGCGCTCACGATGCGCACATGCCTTCGCCAAAGCGAATCGGCCGGCGCCACCTCTTCATCGAAATTCAATTCGAGATGAGTTTGATCTGCCGCCGATACCGACATCAATCGCGGTTGGATGGTGTCGGCCAGCGCCAGCCGCAAATTCACCTCGCGCTCCTCGCGATGCGCCGGCGAGAGAACGACATCGCGGCTCGGCACGCCGATGGGTTCTTCGCCGTGATTATAGAAACGATCGCCGGTGCGATCTTCCAGCGCAAAAATGCGATACCGCCCGTCGCTGAGATGTGACAGCGAGAAATCGCCTTTTTCACCGGCTTGGGTGAGATAATCGGCAACGTCGCGCGCCGGATTGGGCTGCGCCAGCCCGTCGGGCAGCAGGTAGGCCATGATCAAAACGCCGGCGTGTTTGTCATGAAAAATTTTCCCGTGAATCTCGCCCGCGTCGATGCTGTCGCCCGTGCTAAAGGCCAGCGTAAAGGCGCTTTCAAGGCGGTTGCCGCGCAAATCGCGCACGTCGGTGCCGATGGTGATGACATACGTGCGCTGCGCGTGAAGAGAATCCGGGAAAACGATTTCAACCTGTTTGCCGCGCCAGCGAAAACGAGTTTTTTGGTCGCCCCGACCTTCCTTTTCATAATATTTAAGGGAAGGTCGGGGAGAAACGAAAAAGGCTTGCTCGAAACTGGTGTGATCTATCTTCTCGCTAAAAGTAAATTGAGGTCGAGCCGAGTGCGAAACGCGCGTGGCGTTGGGTTCCGGCGCAGCGGAAAGAATTTTCGGCGGCGTTCGATCTTCCGGACCGCCCGGAGGCGGGAGCTGGCGGGCGCAGGCGGATAAAAGGATGAAACTAGTCCCGCAGATGAACTTTTCAAAGAATTGCTTGAATTTTCCAGACATGCTCTAGTTTTAGGGGAAATTTTGAAAATGGCGAAAAGAAAACAAAGCAGAAAAGCGCCAGCAATTTTAAAAACAAAAAGGCGGGGCGATTGAATTACGTGAGAATGTAGCCAGCAATAATCGTAACGATGGTCGTTGACCAGAAGATGAACATCCATTTGAGAAGATCGGCACGCTGCTCGGCCAGTTTTTTGTCAAATTCGTGGCTCATCAACTCACGGGTATGTACAAGCTCCTGTTGAAATTTTTCAAAGGCACGACCGTTCAGGCGTTCCATATCTTCCTGTTGTGCCGAGTTAATCTGATTGAGTAAGGAAACAAATTCCTGAGTACCCTCTTCGCCAAGTTTTTCGCGAAGATTTTTGGGAATCGTAATTGCAATAGTCGCCATAAAGTCATCCAGAAGCTTTCACAAAAATATAATTATGTAAAATGAGCTTTGCAAGTGATTTTTCATCAGCCCCATTCCATCATCGCCTCAAATTCTTCCATAAGTTTTCGTCATGGCGGCGAGCTTTTTCGTCAGCGCCGGCGTCAATTGCTCCTGGCGAAGCCGCCAGCCCCAATTGCCGTTGGGTTTGCCGGGAAAATTCATTCTCGCCTTCGCGCCGAGGCCGAGAATATCCTGCATCGGAATAATCACGATTTGGGCAACCGAAGACATGAGCAGACGAATCAATTCTCGCGGCGCCGTTTTCTGAGTCACCTCGCGCCCGACATAATCGACAAGCCTCCGGCGATCGGCCGGGCCGGCTTCGTTTTTAAACCAGCCTCTGACCGTGTTGTTATCGTGCGTGCCGGTGTAAACGACGGAATTTTCCGGATAATTGTGCGGCGCATGAATGCTCGCGGCGAGATCTTCGCCAAAAGCAAACATGATGACGCGCATGCCCGGCAGATCAAAACGATGAATCATTTCGCGAACGTCCGGCGTAATCTCGCCCAAATCTTCGGCGATAATATTCAAGCTGGGAAAATGGCGAAACAGCGTTTTGAAAAAGTCTTCGACCGGCGCCTGCACCCACTCGCCGTTGACCGCGGTTTCTTCGCCGGCCGGAACCTCCCAAAACGCCACAAACCCGCGGAAATGATCGAGCCGGATGGCGTCAAAAAGTTGAAGATTGTGCTCCAAACGCTTCGTCCACCAGGCATAGCGCGTTTCTTTGAGCGCCTCCCAGCGATAAACCGGATTGCCCCAAAGCTGTCCGGTGGCGCTGAAATAATCCGGCGGCACGCCGGCGACGCCGAGCGGCTTCTTTTCTTCGTCCAACTTGAAGAACTGGGGATTGGCCCACACATCGGCGCTCTCATAACTCACGTAAATCGGCAAATCGCCGATGAACTGCAGATTGCGGCTTTTGCAATAATTTTTCAGCGCGAACCATTGCCGGTAAAATAAGTATTGAATAAACTTTTCATGGCGGATTTTGTTTTGAAATTTTTTTCGCGCCGCCGCCAGCGCGCGCTTCTCACGATCGCGCAATTCCGGCGGCCAGTTGCCCCAATCCATCTCGTTGAAATGCTCTTTGAGCGCCATGAACAGCGAAAAATCCTCGAGCCACGGCTCGTTTTCAAGACAAAAATGCGAAAACTCCGGGTCGTTGCGCAAACGCTTTTTGCTTCTCTCCCAGGCAATTTGCAGCAGCCTTTTTTTGTGCGGGATCACGGCTTCATAATCAACATGATGCGCCGACAAAAACGGCGGTTTGGAAACGTCCGCTGATTTTAGATAACCCTCCCGCACCAACAATTCCGGGCTGATGAGCAAGGGATTTCCGGCAAAGGCGGAATGGCTGCTATAAGGAGAGTGGCCCATTGCCGTGTAGGTCGGGCTCAACGGCAGAATCTGCCAGAAGCTTTGGTTCGCCTCGACAAGGAAATCGGCAAAGCGATACGCCGCCGGGCCGAGATCGCCGATTTCATAAGACGACGGCAGGGAAGTGATATGAAGCAGAATGCCGCTTCCGCGATTTTTCATCTACACGCCTCGCAAATTGTTAGCACGAAAAGTTGAACGGACGAAGGCAAATTATAGCAAAACTGCGGCAAAAGATCAAGAAATTTTTGTATCGACCGCCAGCGAAGTCCAACTTGGGCATGATGACTTTTCAAATTTTGTAAAACCGTTTGCCCAAGTTGGACTTTACTGATGTAACGAAACATTCCACGCCGCGGCTTTGGCTGTAACGAAACATTCCGCTGCGGCAGACTCATCGCGATTACAGTTTTGAATGCGCCAAAAAACGGATCGGGTAAGTGGTTGTTTTGATAAAGGCGCTTGTGGCGAAGCTTCTTTCTTTATGGTGGTGGCATAGCCGTTGCACAATCATGGCCGTCAAGTTGTTTCACCTCGTTATACTTCGACACCTTGCAAGACCTTTCCTAATTTCTTTCTCCCGAAACAGGGCTGTTCGGGGGCTTAACATGACGCCACGGACGGATAATAGGACATTTTAACGATTTTAGAGGAGCGTCATGAAACGCCTTACGTGGTTCCGCCAAATCATTCCTTGCCTCTGCTTCATTGGCCTTACCCTTCTTGCTTCCAGTTGCGGTGAAAGACCGGTTTCCCCCATCGGTTCCGCCGAAAACAATGTTCGCCGCCAGGCAGGCACCCAGCAAGTTAGAAAGACGTTGGATCCCAGCCGCATGAAGCTGCTCCGACGGAAAACCGTGAATGCCTTGCATAAAGGGCATGCCTGCAGCGGCAGCAAAACCATGTTCGTTAAAACGGACAAACCGCATAACGTGGATATTTGCCACGAGAAGCTGGAAATTCCCGCCGGGGCGGTGACGCAGAATACAAACATTTCTTTTGCGGTCGCGGATGAGAATCTGGCCATGGTTGAAATCGGGCCGAATGTCTCGTTCATTTTGCCGGTGACGATGACGCTTTCTTTGAAAGTGGTCAATTTGGTTGATGTAAATATGAACACGCTGGCCATCAGCCGTTTTGATAAGGTTAGCAATAGGTGGATCGACCTTCCCAGCACCCTTGATGACAAGCAGGAAAATATTTCCGCTGCGATTGTAAAAGCCGGTCTCTACGCCATAACCTGGAACGCCGACGACAATGCCAAAGAGATCATCGCGTGGCAGGGAGAAAATTGGGGCGGTCTGAAAGAAAAAAATATCCAACACGACAGGGGCGGACGCTTGCATTTTCACGGCCACGAGATGGATATCCCACCTTATGCCCTTCCGGCAAGTAAAACGATGGTCATTACGGAAATCGACAAGAAACAAGTTTGGGTCGATTTCGGGCCGAGTGGCTGGTTTTACAAACCGGTAAAAATTACCTTGTGCTTCAAGGAAGCGGATCTCACGGGAATCGACCTCAACAATCTCACCGTTACCTGGTATGATCCCGCCACCGGTGAATGGATCGATGTCGGCGGTATGGTCGACGCGAAGAACAAAACGGTCTGCGCGGAAGTTTGGCATTTTACGCAATATAGCATTGCCTTGCGATAACGCCATTTTTAATTCTCAAGAGATTTTTTGTGTAATGTTACCGACAAGGGCTGGTTCGATAACACAGAAAAATATGACGCCATGGACGGAATGAAATTGATCAAATCAAAAGACTAGCGAGGAGAGTCATGAAACACAATCCCTGGATTCGTCCTTTTTTTTACGCCGCATATCTCACGATCGTGGCGTTATTTGCGGTAAGCTGCAGCGAAGCGCCAAACCCGGGGCCGATTTCGCCGATTAACCCGCCGGGCAAACAACTTTCGGCCAAAGAAACACCGGATCAATCCACCGCCAACACCATCCGGCCGGTCAAGCGGCTGGAAAACACGAGTCGCCACTCTTTGGCCAAAAGCGGCTATAACCGCGACAAAGTGCTGCAAGAATTGCAGGCCGTTCGTGATGAAGTGAAAGCCATTGCCGATAATAATCCGGGTACTTCTGTGGCTTACAAATTATATGAGGTGGTCAAAGAAGCTAATGGCGCCATAGCAAATCTCACCATCACACGGTCTGAAGATGATGACGATGACGAGGAGGACGATGATGACGATGGCGATGATAAGAGAGCATTAGACAAAATTAAAAGGGCCAAGGATAAACTACAGGAAGCCATAAATAGACGACTGCTGCTTGCCGAGCAAGGCGAACAGTTCATGAATCAATTTGTCGAGACTGAGGAGCAAATTCGAAACGGGTACAGTCCGTCCGGTGATTACCGCGGCCGCAGCAAGTCCTTATGGATCAGTCGCAACCAGGGCGGCCTGATCAAGTTTGGCGGGCACAGTGTCAGCGTCCCCAAGTACGCCACCAAGCAAGATGCCCAGTTCTCCATCAGCATTTCTCCCAACGATTACATCACGGTGGATTTTGGGCCGGACGGCTGGTTCGATCAATATGTTACGGTAACGATTTCTTACAAAGATGCTAACCTCGCAGGCATCGATCCCAGGAGATTGACGTTGGCGTGGTATGATGAAACCCTCGGGCAATGGATCGATCTTGGCGGCGTTGTTGACGTCGTGAAAAAGACGGTGACGGCGAAGACCAATCACTTCACGCAATACACGATTTCGATGAAATAATTGTTTTTTTGAAGCGGGTCAAAACGCCTGAGAGGAGAAAACGACTATGAAAAAATCAAACGCCATATCCGGAAAGTTTCTGCTGCTGGGAACGTTGATGTTTTGGGTTTCACTGGCGATAATTGGCTGTCAAAATGGCCATCAGCCTCTTCAATCGGGAGAGGCGCAGGAAAACCTGGCGTTGGAAAAAGCCAGCGAGGAAAGCCCCGGCCTTGAATTTGTCCCTGGCGAGTTGATTGTGAAGTTTGGATCCGGCGCGCCGGAAACGCAGCGGGAGGCCGCTCTTCGCGCCGTGAATGGCGCAGTCGCCGAAAAAATCCATACGCGGGTGATGCGGGATGGAGGAGATAACGAAGGCTTGACCCTCGTGCGTACTCCGATGCCGGTTAATGCTGCGATCAATGCAATCCGCAGGTTGGCCGGCGTCGAGTACGCGGAACCGAATTATTATTACAACCACGACGCGGCTTCGAACGATACGTATTATATCAATGGCTCGCTGTGGGGCATGTATGGCGACGCCACTTCTCCGGCCAATCAATACGGCAGCCAGGCGGGCGAAGCGTGGGCCGCCGGGAATACCGGAAATAGCAGCGTTTACGTCGGCGTGATCGACGAAGGCGTCATGGACGCCCATCAAGACCTTGCCGGGCAAATTTGGACGAATCCTTTCGATCCGGATGACGGCGTCGACAATGACGGCAACGGCTACAAAGATGATCTTCACGGCTGGGACTTTGCCGGCAATAACAAGACGACGTACGACGGCACGGCCGATGATCACGGCACGCACGTCGCCGGCACCATTGGCGCCAAAGGCGGCAATGGCCTCGGCGTTGTTGGAGTTTGTTGGAACGTTAAGATCATCGTCGCCAAGTTTTTGGGCAATAAAGGCGGCACCACGGCGAATGCGATCAAGGCTGTTGATTACATGACCGACCTAAAAACCCGTCACGGCCTGAATATTGTCGCCACCAACAATTCCTGGGGCGGCGGCGGTTTTTCACAAGGACTTTACGACGCGATTGAGCGCGCCAATGCCGCTGGCATCTTATTCGTCGCAGCGGCGGGCAACGGTGGCAGTGACGGCGTCGGCGACAATAACGACGCCGCGCCACATTATCCTTCGAGCTATACGAACACCAACATTATCGCGGTCGCGGCGATCACCTCCAGCGGCGCCAGAGCGAGTTTCTCCAACTACGGCGCAACGTCGGTCGATCTCGGCGCACCGGGAGCGGGCATTTACTCGACGATTCCCGGCAAGAATAATACCTCCATCTATAAGTCGTACAACGGCACGTCGATGGCGACGCCGCATGTGACCGGCGCGGCGGCGCTTTATGCCGCTTCGCATCCCGCCGCCTCGGCCGCGAGCATTAAAAGCGCCATTCTGGCGAACGCGGTTGCGACCAGCGCGTTGGCAGGCAAGTGTGTAACCGGCGGCCGGCTCAATGTCAGCGGTTTCTAAAGGCGAACTCGTATGGGCAAACAAACTGAATTTGGAGAAGTCGTCATGAAACGTCAACGCAGGATGTATCAAATCATTTCCGCTTGCGCTGTAGTGAGCTTATTGCTCCTGACCATTGGCTGCAGCAACGAACCGGCGCCAGGGCCGATGTCGCCGTTAAATCCCGAGGACAAACGCGCGCTGGCTGAGCCAAAAGAAAACGGCACTGCGACCGGAGAAATCAGGCCGGTGGCACGACAAAATCCGGCGAGGGCTTTGGCCAAGGTTACTACCTATGATGTCAAAGCCATGCTGCATCTGCAAGACCTGGTCGATGAGTTGCAGTACATTGTCACAAATAAACCCGGCACCGCAGCAGCAGATAAGATCGAAGACGTAGTTGCCAAAGTCGTTTCAGCGCAAAACGAGCTCAAAAAAACGCCGCCGGATAAATCCGCGGCTTTGGGAAACCTTGCCGGCGCCAAGGGTGATCTGCAAGCGGCGATTAAGGACAAATTGCTGAATAGCACCCAGGGCAACCAATTTCTCAATGAAATCAAAGCCATTGAAGCCATTATCAAAACCGGCGGACAAGTGGATCACGATTGCCGCGGCACGAGCAAATTTCTTTGGATGAAACGTTCGGAAGGCGGTTTGATCGCGCACTGCGGCCACCAAATCATCGTTCCCGCAAATGCGCTCTCTAACGATGCGACCATGTCGATTAGCGTCGACAAAAGCAGCTACATTACCGTGGACTGCGGCCCCGATGGCTGGTTTAACAAGCCGGTCACGGTTGTCATCTCTTACCGTGACGGCGATCTCACCAGCATCGATTTGAATAAACTGACGCTCGCTTGGCACGATACGAATCTCAACAAATGGATTGATCTTGGCGGGAATGTGGATACGATTCGCAAAATTGTGAAGGTTGTAACCTGGCACTTCACGCAATACACCATTTCAATGAAATAATTGGCCATTTTTTGAAGGAGAAGCATCATGCAACGCGCACGATACTGGCAAACGATTTTAGCAAGCTGTTTGATCAGCTTGCTTTTGGTCAACGGCTGCGGCAACCGTCCGGTTCAGCCCCTCGGCTCGGATAAATCCGCAACGGAGATCACTTCCGGCAGTTTGAGCAAAAGATCTGCCAGGCAGAGTACCTTGACCGTCACCGATAAACGGGTGAAAAGAAAAGTTTTTTTGTCGGCTACGGAAACCAAAACGACCTCGAAGTCGATCACAACGACTTCCGGCGGCACGGTGACGGTGAATGAGCTGAGCATCAGCATTCCGCCGGGCGCGGTGAGCGGTGACAAGAACATCAGCATCAACTGCAACCACGACGAGTATCTGCAGGCTGACTTTGGCCCGGATGGCACGCAATTCAACATTCCGGCCACGCTTACCATCAGCTATGCGAATGCGGACATGACCGGCATGACGCCGGCGAATCTGTCGATAAGCTGGTTCAATCCCAATGCCGGCAAGTGGGTCGATTTGGGCGGCACGGTTGATACAAATGCCCAAACCGTGTCCGTGCCGGTGTGGCATTTCACCGAGTACACGCTTTCCCTGCGGTGAGTCGTGATGACATGCATCGCTGAAATTATGCCATTGCAACAACGGCTCGGACTGATGAAAGACTTTACGCCAATTTTGCCAAACGTTATGTTGATCTGTAATGAAACGTTACACCCTGCAAGCGCGGTCTTTTTGAGTCGTTTGTCGTCGCCGAAGTATTCGATCTAAGTATCTGATTTGATGCAACTCATCGCCAGGGCATGACAAGTGGTATGGCTCTTGCAAAGAATACAATAGGTAATTAAAATGCCCAAAAAGCTTTCTTCAAAAAACACCCAGCCGGCCAGGAACGATTACCAACCGATTCTGGCCAAACTGGCGACGCTTCTAAAACAATCGGAGCGTGGTCCGGAAGCAAACTCGGAGGCTTTCGTCGACTTGGCGTATAGCATGGAGAAGCTGACACGCAAATTTCTCGCGGACGAGGACAAGCAGAAAAGCGCGGCCCATTTTAAATTGGCGGTAGACAATTTGAAAAAATTCGCTCACATCAGGCATGACGAAGCGCAAGAGCTGAACCTTTGCTACAGCGCCGGACAGACTTATGCCTTGCTCGGGTTGATGGAAGAGGCGGCGGAGAATTATGAGCAGGCGCTCAAGATCAGCCAGAAACTCAACGATCATAAAACGCATGCCAATTCCTTGCGCCAGCTCGGCAATATCAAGCTGCGGCAGAGCCGGTGGAAGGAAGCCGTCGCCTGCTTCGAGCACAGTTGCAAAATCTGCCAGGACAACGGCGAGCCGCTGCAAGAAGCTTACGCCTTGAACAGCCTGGCCGCGGCGCATTTTCACACGGCGGCCTGGCACAAAATGGAAGAGGCCTGCGAGCACGCCCGCGCCATTGCCGAGCGCATGAACGATGATGATTTGACCGCGTGCGTTTACAACAACCTCGGCGCGATGCACAACCTGCGGGGGCAATGGGACAAGGCGCTGGCGGCGCTGCAAAAAAGCCTGCCGCTGTTTGAAAAGCTGGGCGATTTGCGCGGCCTGGCCGAAACCTACAACAACCTGGCGACGGCCTATCGCGACAAGGAGTTTTGGCACGAGGCCGGCAAGTATTATGCAAAAAGCCTCGAGCTGGCGCGCCAGGCCGGCGATACGGTGGTCGAAGCGCAGGTGACGCTCAATCGCGTCGAGCTTTATCTGTTGATGCACGATTTGGACATGGCGGAGAAACAAAGCCAGCTTGCTTTGCGTGCGTTTCACGGTCTCGGCCACAAATCCGGCGAAGCCGACGCCTGCCGCTTGCTCGGCCTCGTTTACACGCGCCGCGATAATTGGGGACTGGCGCGCAAATATCTGGAGGAAGCGCTGCAGCTCAATACGCAGCACAGCAACCGTCTCGGCCTGGCGGAAACGCATAAGAGCTACGCCGAATTTTGGCAGGCCAAGGGCAACAAGAAATCGGCGCTGAAGCATCTGCAAAAAGCCATCGAGAATTACAAGCTGCTCAAAGCACAGCGCGAAATCAAAAAATTGGAGAGGATGAGCCAGGAGCTCAAAGCCGCTGATCACCTCCACAATTAGGAGATTAGCTTCAGGATGAAATTTTGTGGGCGCAGCCGTCCGGGCGCGGAGTCAACGCGCTTTTCTAATCAACTGCCAACAAAGCTCGCTCGCCGAGCGTCCGGACGGTTACCTATAGAATCACCCCGAAGAACTATCACGATCGCGAAGATTTTTACACCACAAAGAGACACAAAGATCACAAAGAAAAAAATCAAACTTTCTTCGTGTCCTTTGTGCCTTTGTGGTTAAGTAAAGAATACCTCCATGCTCGCCTACCTATTCCGCCGTTTGCTGCAAGCGCTGTTTTTGATCTGGGGCGTGTTGACCCTAACGTTTTTTCTCATGCACGCCGGCCCCGGCGATCCGATGGATCGCTACATTTCCCCGCGCATTCCGCCTGAAACCATCGCGCAAATCCGGCAGCAATTCGGTTTTGACCAGCCGCTGCCGCTGCAATACCTCAAATGGCTACAACAATGGCTGCAGGGCGACTGGGGCTATTCGCTCACCCAGCATCGTCCGGTGTCGCAGATTCTGGCGGAAGCGATTCCCGCGACACTGCAACTGACGATTCCGGTTCTGGCGTTGAATTTTTTTCTGGGCATTGCGCTCGGGTCTGTAGCCGCGTTTTATCGCCACCGCTGGCCCGACCGCCTGTTGAGCAACGGGCTTTTGGCGGCGTATTGCATGCCGAGCTTCTGGCTGGGTCTGATGCTGATTTTGATTTTTGCGGTTGAGCTTGGCTGGCTGCCCAATTCACACGCCGCCTCGCTGTTTGCGGAGGAAATGGACTTCTGGACCGCCCTGAAAGATCGGCTGGCGCATCTCATCCTGCCGATGCTCACGCTCGCCTTGCCCGGCGCTGCCGTCACCGGCCGTTACGTCCGTGAAAATTTAATCACCGCGTTGGAATCGAATTTTATCCGTTTGGCTAAAGCCAAAGGCCTGTCGTCGTGGCACATCATGACCCGCCACGCCCTGCCTCATGCCCTTCTCCCCCTCATCTCCTTGCTCGGCTTGAGCCTCCCTTTTTTATTCGGCGGCGCGTTTCTCACTGAAATCATCTTCGCCTGGCCCGGCATGGGCCGCGTCACGTTCGAAGCCATCTTCAGCCGCGACTATCCCGTGATTCTGGCCGCCACCGGCCTCTCCGCCATCATGGTCATCGCCGGCAACTTCATGGCGGACCTGCTCTACTGCGCGGCGGATCCGAGAATAAGGTAACACTTGGCTCTTACTCTTACTCGCCTTGTTAAAAAACTTAAAAGCTATAGCTCACTCATACCGCAGCGCCTCCACCGGATTCGCCAGCGCGGCTTTAAGCGCTTGGAAGCCAACTGCAATCATGGCCACGACGAGCGCAATAACCCCGGCCAGCAAAAAACGGCAACGACCCGATATTCATCCGATAAGCAA
>Ga0073934_10006916_pt1 | contig 16150 bp, 15 predicted proteins | sample LarsenN4metaG_FD_76834 | JGI IMG/M metagenome (GOLD analysis project Ga0073934, IMG submission 76834) | Hot spring sediment bacterial and archeal communities from British Columbia, Canada, to study Microbial Dark Matter (Phase II) - Larsen... ...
GACCGTTCGCGAGATTCAGTTGACCTTCGACAGTGGCTTCCAGCGCGAACTGACGCTTACCTCATCCGATGGCATCAACAAAGGCATTGTTCGCGGGCCGCAACCGGAAACCGTGCGCGACTACAAGATCTTCGCCGATGGGCAAGAAGTGATCAGCGCAACTGGCAATCATCAACGTTTGCGGCGACACAGATTGAACCAGCCTGTGACGGCGCGCGCTGTCCGGGTACACGTCACTGCGACCAACGGCTTGGACGCGGCCCGGATTTTTGAGATCCGGTGTTACGCATAGGCAGTCCGGCTCGGCCGCGCCGTCTTATCCGCCAGGCTGTTGCCGGCGGCGCTTCGCGGCCCAGCCTTCCTTGTTGACCTGGCGGCCGCGGCCTAGTGCCAGCGCGTCCTCCGGCACGGTATCGGTTACCACGCTGCCCGCACCTATATAACTCCCTTTGCCGACCTGGATGGGCGCAACCAGCGTGGAGTTGCTGCCCACGAAAGCACCGTCGCCGATCTGCGTCTTGTGCTTGGAGCGGCCATCATAATTGCAGGTGATGGTACCCGCTCCAATGTTGACCTTGGAGCCTATATCCGAATCGCCCAGATAAGCGAGATGCATCGCTTTAGAGCCCGCGCCCAAGCGTGTCTTTTTCAGCTCAACGAAATTGCCTACGTGTGCGCCAGCTTCAAGACGCGCTCCCATGCGCATGCGCGCGAACGGACCGATTGCCGCTCCGGCTTCCAGATGACAATCGTCGATCACCGTGTAGGGGTGGACCTCGACGTTATCCTCAATCGTAACGTTGCGCAGGATTGCTCCCGCTCCAACTGTACAATTCTCACCCATTGTCGTAGACCCAAGCAGTTGAGCATAGGGACCGATCACCGAGTCCATGCCGACCTGAACTTTCATATCGATCGACACGGTTTCAGGCCTCTCGATTGTGACTCCGTTCAGCATCAGTTCGCGCGCTTTGCGCGAACGCAGCACGCGGTCCGCATCCGCCAGTTCGATGCGATGGTTTATGCCAAGGACTTCGGTGGGATCCTCCAATACCAGCGGCTGCACGCGATGGCCGGCGTTGCGAAACAGCTCCACTATGTCGGTGAGGTACAACTCGCCTGAGGCGGAGTTCGGGGTGATGGTCCCGATATGTTCCCAGAGTAGCGGCGCTTCGAAACAGTAGATGCCCGAGTTGATTTCGCGGATGGCCAGTTGCTCCGGCGTCGCTGCCTTTTGCTCGACAATCGAGCTGACATCGCCCGAAGGATCGCGCACAACCCGCCCGTATCCGGACGGGTCATCGAGAAAGGTTGTGATCAAGGTGGCGGCCGCGCCGCTGCCGCGATGCTGCATCAGCAGACGCTCCAGTGTTTGCCTCGAAAGCAGCGGGCAGTCTCCGTAAAGAACGATAAGCAAGCCATCGGTCAGGCATTCTTCGCCTCCGCAGACCTGGACGGCATGGCCGGTTCCCTTTTGTTCCGCCTGAAGTTGGAAGCGCACACCATAGCTTTCGCATTCATTCCTTACCGCATCGGCCTGGTGGCCTACCACGACGACAATCCGGTCCGGAGTGGTGACGCCGGTCGCGGCGTCGAGGACGTGTGCAAGCAACGACTGGCCGCCCACGCGATGCAGGACTTTGGCCTTTCTGGACTTCATGCGCGTTCCTAGCCCAGCGGCCAGGACAACGATTGAGACGCGCTGATTCACGTAATCCATGTTCGTTTTCCGGATCCTTACTTTACTTTCTTCTTGATTCGGCCGCAGCGGGCTGCAACTGCAGCCGGCGGCCTTTCTTGGCGAGTTGCAGGACGATCTCGGCAAGTTTCACGGAATCGTGCCGGACCTTGTTTCCCGGGGCCACAAGGTCATAGGTCAACAATTTCACGCCGAGTTGCTTCAGACGTTCGGTATCGACCTCCACTGGTCTCGCGCTGGCCTCGGCGTACCGCCGCCGTTGCGGAGCGGTGATGGGCTCGGTATTGACGATGGCGTAATCGACGAACGGCTGGCGGGCGTGCGCGTGGATCGCGGCGATATGGTCGGAAGCCGTCATGCCGCTCGTTTCACCAGGCTGCCACATCAGATTCACGATGCAGGCTTTGATTGCTCTCGATTTCCGGATGGCGGAAGCGACCCCACGCACCAGGAGGTTAGGCACGACGCTGGTGTAGAGCGATCCCGGGCCCAACGTGATCACGTCCGCACGGCGAATTGCTTCTATTGCGCCGGCGAGCGGAGCGCATTGCTTTGGCTGGAGCTCCACGCGATCGATCGGCGATGTACTTTTGCTGATTCGCGACTCTCCGTCAACGACCTCGCCGTTCTGCAAATGAGCGCGCAGCCGCACGTTCGCTTGCGTTGACGGGTAAATCCGTCCGGAGATCGAAAGAACCTCGCTGGAGAGGCGCACCGCATCGGCAAAATCGCCGGTGATGCGAGTCATCGCAGTCAGGAAAAGATTTCCGAAGCTGTGTCCCTTGAGGCCGCGGCCGGCATCGAAGCGGTAGTTGAACAACTGCGCAAGCAAGTCGGAATCTTCCGACAGAGCGACCATGCAGTTCCGGATGTCGCCAGGCGCCTGCATCCCGAACTCACGCCTCAATCGTCCTGTGCTGCCTCCGTCGTCTGTGACTGTGACGATGGCAGTCACGTCGAGCCATTGAAACGGGAGCGGACACGGTGCGTGACTGAGCCAACCCGGAGGAAGACCGTAACGCTTGAGCCCCTTGAGGAGCGTGGAGAGACCGGTTCCGCCGCCTATGGCAACGACGCGCAACGGGTCAGATGCCCTGACTTTGGAGGATGATTGCCGTTGTGGAGTGCCGCGACTCAAGGTAAGGTCCTGGCGGCGTCGTCATGCCGCGAAGAAAGCGGAGACTGCGCCGCCCAAAGAACTCAACTAACCAGAGTAAACGACTTCCCGGATCCCCGCATGATCGAGCAGCGGCTGAAAATCGGTGTCATTGCGCGCTAACGAGCGGTGGGAGGGGTCGAGTTCAATTGCGCGCCGGAGATGCTGGACCGCGGGTTCCATTTCGCCGCTCAATCCGAGCGCAAGCGCCATCGCATAGTGGGTATGGCCGTTTTCGCCGCCTTTGAGCGCGGACCTGAGGTGTTCCTGCGCTTCGCGCAGGTTACGAAGGTTGATGAGATGGATCGCGTAATTGTAGTGATCTTCAGAATTGTTGAGCTCAACTTTACGCTGCTTCAGGCGCTGCTCGCACATTCTAAGATACATACGAGCTGACTCGGCTACGGAAAGATCGCGACCCATCGCCGCGTCCTCAAACAGTTTGCGCGCACTATCGAATTGCCCGGCCGAGAACACTTTCACCGCATCGGCGAAGAGTTCCTTTTGTGGCTTGGCGTCGCGATGCGCGTCCACATGCTTTGAGGATGTGGAACTGGCGGACTCGTTATGCTTGCCGGATTTGCTCATGGATGAATCAAGTGCGCTCCGCTGCGTTTCACAGGGGCAAGAAACTGTGTTAGCAGATCCTCAGCGGCGTTGCAAGGAGCACCGGTTTCAGTCGTCCGCGTCCGAATCACCTTCCACTTGAAAAGCGGGCTCGAGATCGTCAGCCTCAAAGACGCGGCCGCAATCCCGGCAGCGTACATAGTCGATGCCATCGCGGCGAGCGATCATCTCTGTGCGGTCATGTGTGCAGGGGACCATAGAAGCGAATTAACCCTATTCTATTGAGGTAGTTCCGCTTGTCAAGAGAGAAAATTGCTGGGTTCTTGGAACAAATCCGGCTGGAGGAAGCCTTTAACGGCCCGTTGTGGTGCGTAAGGAGCCGGGAACCGCTTCGCGCTGTAAGCTTGGCGATTCTACTTGCCGACGGCTTTCATCCCGGCAATCAATTCCTGCACACGGGACTTGTCGCCCACGGATTCGACGAAAAGAATATGCTGCGCGTTGATCACCATTTTGTCCGGCGAGTGCCACTCCTGTCCGCGCTTCACCAACATATTGCGGACTTCCTTGGTGTCCTTGTCCGGGACCGCGCGGACGTAGTAGACGTCCTCCATAACCGGATAGGCTGAACCTAAACCGGATAGCTTTCCGAAAACGACCTGGCCGTTTGTCATGTAGACCGCGTGATAGCCGCTCTTGGACTCAAGCGATATCGGTCCTGAAGGATTTGCGGCAGTCGTCCCGCCACCCGGTCCGGATTTGCCGCATCCGGTCATCAAGGCTGCGCTAAGCAACGCTAAGCAAACCACAACTGGTCGATTCATGCTGTTCTGTTCCGTTTCTTTGCGAAGATCTTCCGCTATCGTACCACCTGGATGCTGGCGAAAGACCCGCCTGCGCAGAAAGGGGTACTGTACCTAGTACTCCAGTACTCTGTCTGGTACGAAAATTAGGTACTTACGGTCCATTTTGGACCTTGACCGCAGTAGTCCTCCGGTCCTATACTGCTGGAAGCGTAGCGAATAAGTGTCTCGCTTTACGCCTTTCTTTCGGGCGGGCGATTCGGCTACGTGGCCCGAGCTTGATCTTCTCCGAGATCGACGGGAGTGAGGGCCGGTTGCGGAGGATGAGGAGGATGATGATGCGTAAGTTTGTTTTCCTGGCTGCGATCATGGCCGCGCTGGCCTTGACGCCGGCATACGGTGGGGCCGTAATCAGCTACGGCGCTACATTTCTCGGGGTGAACGATGAGGGTCACCTGAATTTTGGCTTTGAACCGACATTTGGTTTGCCATATGGCGTTTTCCGTGCGGGTGTGGGTGATTCCACGTCGCCGGGTTGTCTGTGTGAAGGTTGGGGCGTTGTTGCCACCCACCCGGTTTCGGGAAGTCAGGCAATCTTCTTCAACCAGGCCTCAGGCAACTATGGGGGCGGTCATAACGTTGCGTTCGAAAACACCGCTTTCTCGGCGATTTCGCGGGTGACAGGATTCAGCGGATCGGATCCGTTCCCCTATACGGTGCAGCATTCGTTCAACCCATCGGTCGCGGCTGAAGTTTTCCAGGTCCAGGTCACTATCACGAACACCAGTTCGGATACGCTGTCCAATGTGACCTACCGCCGGGCGATGGACTGGGACGTGTATCCGACGCCATTCAACGAATTTGTGACCATCCGCGGTGCTCAGGCCCTCTTGGGCGCCGGTGGCGTGCTGGAAGAGTTCAGCAACGACGGGTTTGTTACTAACGATCTGTTGGCGGTTCCGAACCTGAGTTCGATCAACCCCGGCGCTCCGGTCAACACGGACTTCGTGGACGTTGGCCCAGATGATCACGGCGCCGCGTTTGACTTCAACTTTGGCGACTTGGCCCCAGGCGCAAGCCGCGTATTCAACATCTACTATGGTTCTGCTCCGAGCGAAGCGGCCGCCAATGTCGCTCTTTTCACGCTCGGCATCACGGACCCGCTCGGCAATCCGCTTCCTGGCGGCATGTATTCCTATGGCCAGAGCAACGGCAACCAGGCGACTGGCGTACCGGCAACGTTTATCTTCGCGTTCGGCGGTGTAGGTACGATCGAGCCGGGCGTAGTTCCGGGCTTCCCGCTGCTCCCGACGATCGATCCTGACAACCCGGGTGTATTTGTCTTCCCGACTCCTCCGCCGCGCCGCTGGTTCGACCCGCCGTTTGCCACGGAGTTCGAATATGAGATCACCGGTGGTTACTTCACGCAGGTCGGCATTGACGCTGCTTGGACCGCCGCGGGCGTTTCTGTTCTGGTCGGTACCGACCCGGGTGGAGCCTTGGTGGCGAATCCTCCGGGAATTGCCGGCGACGCCGATCCGGATTGGGTTTATAACTTCAGCACAACCGACGTGACCCGCTTCCGGATCTTCGGTATCGGGCCGCTGGTTGACCTTGACAAGGACGACGACGGAATCTTCGACTCCGACGCCTTCCCGACGTTCCTCGACTTCTTCTCGGGCGGCAGCGCAGTCATCACGATGCGTCCGATCTACGACGACGAAGCCATCGTTCCGGAACCGGGCACCTACCTGTTGCTCGGCGCCGGCCTGGCGGCTCTGGCGATTGCTCGCCGCCGTCGCGCCGCGTAGCTAGTTCGCAAGTCTGATCCAAAGGCCGCACCCTGGAGTCCAGGGTTGCGGCCTTTTACCTTTTGAGGCGCCCAAGCTAAGACCGGGGAAGGATGGTCAGGTACTCCCGCCAGGGACCGACCTCGTCTTTCAACGGGTACGCCAATGTCCGGGCGATCTGGGCGATATGTCCGAGGTCATGCACCACCCAGCTTGCCAGCAATTGGGCCATCGTTACCTCACCAAGCGCCGGATGCAGCCCGCGCAAGCCGAGCGCTCCGTGTCCTAGCTCCAACTGCTCCAGCCGGGCGAGATTCGCAGTTCGCAGCGCAGCGAACTCGTCAAGGAGCTCGATGGTCGAGCGGCCGCGGCTCAGCTCGTACATCGCGAAGCGGTCAAACGGCTCGAACGGCTTGCGGTTCTGATGCGCCAGGATGTGCTCCACCCGTGGCAACCAGTCGGTCTGCTCTCCGTGGATCAGGTGGCCCAGTATGTCGAAGGCGCTGAAAGTTTCCCCGCCGCAGTTCGTTCTAAGGAGTTCCTCGTCAAGCCCTTCCAGCAAGGCGCGCAAGGCTCCCGGCGTTCGCCGCAGGAGCTCCATCTGACGGATCATCATAGCTATCCCCTTCCACATTCTTTCACGATCCTTGCGTGTAAACGAATTGCGGTCTGACAAGAATTCGTGCGTGCATTGCGGAATTTCTACGGTTATGATAGAAAAACACTAAGAACATAATCTGGGCGAAACTCTATCCCTGTCCTCTACGCTGCGGCCACACTGGGCTGGCGGGCGCAACTGGGAAGCCCTGTTAAGTTATTGGTTTGAAAGGCTGAAGGCCCTCAGAGGGGCTGACACACCGAATGAGCGCCATCTTTTCTCGAAAGTTCGATCTCACACTGCGCCTGGGAGTGGCCGCGGCAGTCTTATCCCTGGGAGCCGTCGGGGCTGTCGGGCTCTACCTTGCGCATCCGATGGTTGCGAAGACGGGCTACCAACCGCACCAGCCGGTTCCCTACAGTCACAAGTTGCATGCGGGGAACCTGGGCATGGATTGCCTGTACTGTCACACCTCGGTGGATAAGTCCAGTTTCGCGGCCGTCCCCAGCAGCGAAACGTGCATGAACTGCCACCACCAGGTGAAGAAGGACAGTCCTCTGCTGCAGCCGGTTCGCGATAGCTACGCCAAAGGCGATCCGGTGCCCTGGGTGAAGATCCATCGCCTGGCCGACTACGTGTACTTCAATCACAAAGCTCACGTGACGGCAGGCGTCAGCTGCGTGAGTTGCCATGGCCGGGTCGACCAAATGGTGGAAGTGATGCAGGTGCAGCCGCTGTCAATGGCTTGGTGCCTGGACTGCCACCGCAACCCCGCGCCGAATCTTCGCCCGGTCGAGTTCGTGACCAAGCTCGACTGGCAGCCGGCGGGAGACCCGGCGGAATTGGGGGCCAAGCTGATCAAAGAGAAAGGCATCAATCCGCCCGAGAATTGCACGGGGTGCCATCGATGAGAGAACTCATTCACATCAAAGCTGCCGCGCCGGGAAGCGGCAAGAAATACTGGCGCAGCCTGGAAGAACTGGCCGACACGCCGCAGTTCCGTGAGTGGGCCGAACGCGAGTTCCAGGATGGCGCCACTGAGATGTTGTCCAGTGGTTCGCGCCGCAACGTCCTCAAGCTGATGGCCGCGAGCTTCGGCCTGGCCGGGCTCACCGCATGCCGCCGTCCCGTGGAACACATCATGCCCTTCGCGCGCGGGGCCGAGGATTTCGTTCACGGCCGCCCGCAAAACTTCGCCACGGCGATCGAAATCGGTGGCGCTGCGACGGGATTGCTGGTGGAAAGCACGGACGGCCGTCCGACGAAGATCGAAGGCAACCCGAAGCACCCCGATTCCCAGGGGCGCACCAATGCCTTTCATCAAGCGGAACTGCTCAACCTGTATGATCCCGACCGCGCTTACGAAGTCCGCAGGAAAGGCAAGCGCTCGTCTTGGGACGAGTTTTCGAAGTTCGCCGCGGAACAGTTTTCCCCCGCCGCTTTAGGGCAGGGGGACGGGCTGCGTTTTGTGTCGGAGCGTTCCTCATCGCCGAGTTTGCAGGCAGTCAAGACGCACATCGCCAAACAATATCCGAATTCGAGGTGGATTGAGTTTGATTCGGTGAGTTTCGACGAAGCCCGCGCCGGCGCGGCCATGGTTTTCGGCCAGGAGCTGGAGCCGCTGCCGCAGTTCGATAAGGCCAAGATCATCCTGGCGCTGGATTGCGATTTCCTGGGGCTGGATTCCCGCACGGTCTTGCCGGCCAGGCAATATGCGATGACGCGTAAGGTCTACACGAAGGACCATGCTGCAATGTCACGCATGTATGCGGTCGAGCCGAACTTCACGATCACGGGCGCGAATGCGGATCACCGCCTGCGGATCCGGCCAAGCGAAGTAGGCGCGTTCGCGGCCGCGCTGGCGAAGAAGCTGAACATCACGGGCACGGAGCTGCCAGTGGTCGGCAACGCAGCCGCAGCCGACGCCACGGCGAAGTTCATCGAGGTTTTGGCCAAGGACTTGACCGCGAACAAGGCGGCTTCCCTGGTGGTGGCAGGCCCGCGCCAGCCGGCTGCAGTCCACGCCTTGGTTGCGCTGATCAACCAGGCGCTGGGCAATATCGGAACCACGGTCCAATATGTCGCGCCGGTCACCGCTCCGGGGCGCGCGCTCGCCGATGTGGCCTCGCTGGCAGCCGATGTTGATGCGGGCAAGGTGAAGGCGTTGGTCGTGCTGGGCGGCAACCCTGCATACACGTTTCCGGCGGACGCGAACTTCGCCGAGATGGTGAAAAAGGTCCAGACAACCGTCGCGCTGACGTACGACTGGAATGAAACCGCCACGCTTTGCGAATGGCAGTTGCCGCTGGCGCACGCGCTGGAGAGTTGGGGCGATGTTCGTTCTCTGGATGGAACGGTCACGATTCAGCAACCACTGATTCAGCCTCTGCACGGCGGCAAGCCGGTGATCGAAGTGGCGGCGATGCTGACCGGCTATCCGCAGCAGCGCGCCTACGATATCGTCAAGGCGAATTGGACCGGACGATGGCAGGGCGCCGAGAAGGAAAAGCGCTGGAAAGCGGCCCTGCACCTGGGCATGCTGCCGGACACCAAGGCTGCCGCGGTGGCGGTGAGCGGCGATCTGAAGCGAGCATGGGCCGCCATTGAGGCAGCCCTCAAGCCTGCCGGGCAAGGCATGGATGTGTCGTTCTATCCGAGCTGGCACGCTTGGGATGGACGCTATGCGAACAACGCCTGGTTGATGGAGGCGCCGGATCCGATGACGAAGGTCGTCTGGGACGACGCGGCTCTCCTGAGCAAAAAGACTGCTGAGGGCCTCGGGGTAGCCAACGGTGACATCCTGATTCTGTCCAAAGACGGACGCGAGGCGCGGCTCCCGGCGATGATCCTGCCGGGGCACGCGGACAATGCGATCTCGGTTTCCTTGGGCATGGGCCGCACCGCTTGCGGGCGCGTCGGTCAAGGCGTTGGATACAACGCTGCCCCTTTGCGCGACTCAAATGGCTTCGGCTTCACTTCTGGCGTCTCGGTTCGCAAAGCGGGCACGCGTCACGAACTGGTCACCACGCAAGAGCACCATTCGATGGAAGGCCGTGCGATCGCGGTTGAAGGGACGCTCGAAGAGTACCACCACGCGCCCGATTTCGTGCACCACATTGCTCACCAACCGGAGCCGATCACCATGTACTCCGGCTTCGATTATTCGAAAGGCAACCAGTGGGGCATGGCAATCGATTTGAATCAGTGCATCGGTTGCAATGCGTGTGTGATTGCCTGCCAGGCTGAGAACAATGTTCCGGTGGTCGGCAAGGATCAGGTTCGCCGCGGCCGCGAAATGCACTGGCTGCGCCTGGACCGCTACTTTACCGGCGACGTGGAAGATCCTCAAGCCGTGGTCCAGCCGATGGCTTGCGTGCATTGCGAGAACGCGCCCTGCGAGTCCGTCTGTCCGGTAAACGCCACGGTCCACAGCCCCGAGGGGTTGAACGAGATGGCGTACAACCGCTGCGTGGGCACGCGCTACTGTTCGAACAACTGTCCGTATAAGGTTCGCCGTTTCAACTTCCTGGAATGGAACAAGGATGTTCCTGAGATCAAGAAGATGGTCTTCAACCCGGAAGTCACCGTGCGCATGCGCGGCGTTATGGAAAAGTGCACCTACTGCGTGCAGCGCATCCAGAACGCCAAGATCGACGCCAAGGCGGATGGACGCCGCCCGATTCGCGACGGCGAGGTGATGACGGCGTGCCAGCAGGTTTGTCCCGCTGATGCGATCGTTTTCGGCGACGTCAATGATCCGAATAGCGCAGTAACAAAAACCAAGCAGCAGCCGCGCAACTACGACTTGCTGGCCGAACTGAATACCCGTCCGCGCACCTCTTTCCTGGCGCGGCTTCGCAATCCCAATCCGGAGCTGGCTCAACATCATGGCTGATATCGCCCTTGACCCTCGACTGGAATTGAACCCGCCGCTGGTGACGGGCGGTCAGACGTACGCGGATGTCACTGAGAAGATCAGCGCGATTACCGAAAACCCGCCGCCCAAAATATGGTGGGCCGCTTTTGGTGTCTCGCTGCTGCTGGCGATGGTATTGTTTGCCTGCCTCGGTTATCTGGTCACTACCGGAATCGGCGTTTGGGGCAACAACGTGCCCGTCGGCTGGGCCTGGGACATCACCAACTTCGTCTGGTGGATTGGTATCGGCCACGCCGGCACCTTGATCTCCGCGATCTTGTTCCTCTTCCGTCAAAAGTGGAGAACGTCGATTAACCGTGCCGCCGAGGCGATGACGCTGTTCGCAGTCGCCTGCGCCGCGATTTACCCTGTGTTCCACACCGGACGTCCCTGGCGCGCGGTTTACTGGCTGTTCCCGATGCCGAACGAGTATCTGCATCTGTGGCAGAACTTCCGCAGTCCGCTGATGTGGGACGTGTTCGCGATTTCGACGTACGGAACCGTTTCGGCTTTGTTCTGGTATGTCGGGCTGATTCCGGATCTCGCCACCTTGCGCGATCGCGCCAAGACGCGGATCCGACAGATGATCTTCGGCATCATGTCGTTCGGCTGGCGGGGTTCGGCCCGGCAGTGGAAGCATTACGAGCTGGCCTATCTGATCTTGGCCGGCATCTCGACGCCGCTGGTGCTTTCGGTGCACTCCATCGTGTCGTTCGACTTTGCTACGTCGGTGCTTCCGGGCTGGCACACGACGATCTTCCCGCCATACTTCGTCGCGGGCGCCATCTTCTCCGGATTCGCCATGGTAGTCACGTTGATGACGCTGGCGCGCTGGATGTACAAGCTGGAAAACCTGATCACGCTGCACCACCTTGAGAATATGTGCAAGGTCATGCTCGCCACCGGCATGATCGTTGGATTCGCCTACGGCACCGAGTTCTTCATCGCCTGGTACAGCGCGAATCCGTTCGAACGTTTCGCCTTCCAAAACCGTTTGTTCGGACCCTACTGGTGGGCCTACTGGACCATGGTTTCGTGCAACGTCATTGCTCCGCAGTTCTTCTGGTTCAAGCGCTTCCGGCGCTCGATCCCGGTGATGTTTGTGCTGTCGATTTTCATCAACATCGGCATGTGGTTCGAACGTTTCGTCATTATTGTCACCTCGCTGCATCGTGACTTCCTTCCGAGTTCATGGGGTTACTTCAACCCGACGATCATCGACATCGGCACTTTCGTCGGGACAATCGGACTGTTCATGACTTTGTTCCTGCTGTTCCTGCGCTTCCTCCCAGCTATCGCAATCTCGGAAGTCAAGGGTGTGCTGCACAGCCAGTTGCAATCCGAAAGGGGAGGCCACTAAGTCATGGGATTGCTCGATAATTTGAAGCTACCTTTCCTGGGTAACGGCGCTTCCGGTGGCGAGCAGAAGTACTACGGTGTGATCGGTGACTTCGATACCCCGGAAGACCTGATGCGCGCGATCCGCACGGTGCGCACGGCTGGCTTTACCAAGCTGGAAGCATATACGCCTTTTCCGATCCACGGGATCGACGAGGCCATGGGTGAGCCTCGCTCTCCTTTGGGAAAGATCGTGTTTGGCTGCGCCATGCTTGGGCTGACCGCCGCCGTGGCGCTCCAATGGTGGACCGGTGCGTGGGACTATCCGGTGTGGGTTGCCGGGAAACCGCTGTTCGCGATTGAGCCGTCTGTACCGATCATGTTCGAGCTCAGCGTGCTGCTCTCAGCCTTTGGCGCAGTCATCGGCATGCTCGCTTTGAACAAGCTGCCGCAGTACTACCACCCGTTTTTCAACTACACCCGCGCCGCGGGGGCAACGAACGACCGTTTTCTGCTCGCGATCGAGGCGAAGGACCCGCGTTTCCAGTCCGACGAAGTAAAGTTGCTACTCGAGAATCTCGGCAGCCGGCATACGGAGCTCGTGGAGGCCTAATGCTGTACAAGAACGCAATCATCAGCTTGAGATCGCGCCGGCTGATTGTCCTGCTCGCAGTTACCGGCGCCGCTGCGCTCAGCACGGGCTGCTCGCGTCTGCCTTCCAAGGATCCGCCGTTCTGGCTGTTCCCGGATATGAAGAAGCAGGACAAGTATAAGCCGCAAATGGAGAGCCGCTACTTCTCGGACCGCAGGGCCAGCCGGCAACCGGTGGAGGGTACGGTCTCGCAGGAAAGCTACCGTCCGGATGAAGCTTACTCGACCGGAGTCGCTCCGGAGGGCACGTACGTGGCAAAGAATCCGGAAACGATCACGCCCCAACTGCTGGCGCAGGGTCAAACTAAGTTCAACACGTACTGTTCACCGTGCCACGACCGGACCGGCTCGGGGCGCGGCATCGTTCCGGCGCGCGCTGTATGGGTTCCCGGAAACCTGCACGACGACCGCATCGTGAATTTTGTCGACGGCGAGTTTTATCACGTGATTTCCAAGGGCCGCCGCACGATGCCCGGCTATGCCAAACAAATTAGCGAGAAGGACCGCTGGGCGATTGTCGCCTATGTGCGTGCCTTACAGCGGGCCTGGAGAGGCAGCATGGCCGACGTGCCGGCGGACCTGCAGTCGAAGGTGAGGTAGGTAATGGCGCATATCGAACACCACGAAGTTCATCATCACGATCACGCCCCGGAGCAGCGGGACGGCTATTTCCTCAGCGCGGAAACCTGGGGCCGCGTGCGCAATTCGCTCGCCTTCGTTGCTTTGGCCGGATGGATTGCTCTGATCGCCGGCTTTTTCGCCGACCGGGCGCAGTTCCACTTCTCTTACCTGGTTGCTTTCCTTTTCTTTGCCAGCATCGGGCTGGGCGCCATGTTCTACGTGATGGTGCAGCACCTTACCGGCTCCGCCTGGAGCGTCACGGTACGCCGCATCATGGAGACCATCATGTCGACGGTGCCTCTGTCGCTGCTGGCCTTCGTGCCGGTGGCGCTCGGCATCCACTACACCTACCACTGGAGCCATATTCCGGACGCGCAGAAGGACCCGATACTCTCGCAAAAGCTGGTCTATCTGAACGATCAGTGGTTCCTGATCCGCGCGGCGATCGTGCTGGTGGTGTGGTCGTTGTTTGCGATCATGCTGTACCGCAACTCGCGCAATCAGGATGCCAGTGGCGACCTGGCTTTCACTCGACGGCTCGGAATCTGGAGCGCTCCCGGCGTGCTGGTGTTGTTCCTCAGCGGGTCGCTGGCCGCGTTTGACTGGAACATGTCGCTCGAGCCGCACTGGTTCTCGACGATGTACGGCGTGATCATGCTGGCAGGTGGCGCGCTTGGATTCATGGCGCTGCTGATCGTCATCTGCCTCAGCCTGCGTTCGGCGGGGTACTTGAAGTACGCCGTGAACAACGAGCATTATCACGACCTCGGCAAGTGGCTCTTTGCCCTTACAGTCTTTTGGGCCTATGTCAGCTTCTCGCAGTACATGCTGATCTGGTACGGAAACCTGCCTGAGGAGACTTTCTGGTAGAAGCACCGCATGCACGGAACCTGGCTTTGGGTGTCGCTTACACTGATCGTAGGGCACTTCATCGTTCCCTTCTTCTCGCTCCTGCCTCGCGCCAGCAAGCGCAATCACAAGGTTCTGGGATTCTTCGCGGTGTGGATGCTGTTGATGCACTACGTTCACCTCTATTGGGAGGTCATGCCGGTTCATCACAAGGAAGGCGTCAGCCTGCACTGGCTCGATTTTGCCGCCATGGTGGCTCTGGCGGGGTCCTATGGTTTGGTTTTCTGGCACGGTTTCAAGGAGAAACCGCTGGTGCCGGTCGGTGACCCGAGGCTGGAACAGTGCCTCGCGTTCCACAACGCCTAAGGAAAGGGGATACGAACAATCATGGCGGATACACACAATACGCATGAACACGCCGTCCCCGAAATGGGATTCGACCGTCATGAGCCCAAGTCGAGCTACCTGGGCTGGCTGACATTCTCGATTGTCGGTTTGCTGTTCATCCTGATCGGCGGTGTCTGGTACTTGACTACCGTTGCCGTTCTGCGCGTAGAAGAGGACCAGGTCCAGCGGCCGGTCGCCGAAGACTATCGCAACATCCGCGCGCGTGAAGAACAGCAACTAAACCAGTACGAGTACATCGATAAAGAGAAGGGAGTCGTAAGGCTTCCTATCGACCGTGCCATGGCTCTACTGGCGCAGGAAGCAAGTGAGAACCGGGTTTCCTACAACACCAAAACCTATCCGGTGAAGGTGGAAGGTCCCGGAGGCGTTGCGGGCACGCCGGTCGGCGGTTCGCCCGTGGCAACACCGGCCCAGGGTAGTCCGCAGGCAACACAGGCAGTAGGAAAGGCGCATTAGTGATTCGAATGCCTCAGAATGGCGTAGGACGGGCCTCTGGCCTGCGCGGAGCTGAAAGCTCCGCCGCGGGTCGGAAAGGCTGCCCTACATTTTTCCTGGTGGCGGCTCTCCTGCTCTCGACCGGCCTGGCTAACGCTCAGCAGACTCCGCGCGAGTTGGAAGGCGTCAGCGTCACCGAGAAGCTCGGCCAGCAGGTCGATCTCGACCTAACGTTCATCGCCGAGAATGGCTATCCGGTCGCCTTACGCGAGTACTTCAAGAAGGGCAAACCGGTTCTCCTGAACCTGGTCTATTACACCTGTCCGATGCTGTGCAACCTGGTGCTGAACGCGCAGGTGGCTGCTCTCCGCGAGGTTCCCTGGACCCCTGGCAACGAGTTTGAAATCGTCACCGTTAGCATCGATCCTACTGAGAACTTCAAGCTCGCGGGCGACAAGAAAGCAGCCTATCTCGAAAGCTACGAACGGCCCGCGCCGGGCTGGCATTTCCTGGTGGACAACCAAGGCAATGTCCAGAAGCTGGCACAGCAAGTTGGTTTTGGCTACAAACTGGATCAGCAATCGGGCCAGTACGCGCATGCCGCAGTGATCTTCGTGCTGACTCCCGAAGGCAAGATCTCGCGTTATCTGTACGGCACCAAGTTCAAGCCTCTCGATGTGCGCCTTTCGCTAGCTGAAGCGGCCGAAGGTAAGTGGGGCTTGAGTTTCGAGAAGTTTCTGCTGTACTGCTTCCATTACGATCCGGATGCGCGCTCATACGTGCCATTCGCTCGCAACTTCATGAAAGCGGGGGGAGTGCTGACCATTCTGGTGTTGAGCATTCTGCTCTACCGCATGTGGCGCCGGGAGCGAAACGTACCGCCGCCATCCACTGAGACTCTGGTAACTACGAAATGAACTGGCTACGCTCCTACTTTCTGCCCGATCAGGCGTCGGTTCTGGCGCCCGATATGGACAATTTGTTCATTTTCCTGACTCTGATCACGATCTTCTTCTTCTTCCTGATTGCGGGGCTGATTTTCTACAGCATCCGGGTCTGGCGCAGGAAGCACGAAGACGAGGTGACGCCTCACATTACCCACAGCACCGCTCTCGAGATTCTGTGGAGCGTGATACCGGCGGCAATCGTGCTGGTCGTCTTCCTGTGGGGATTCCGGGGCTACGTGCGTGCATCGATCACGCCGTCGGATGCGCTGGAGATCGTCGTTACCGGAAAGAAATGGGTCTGGCAGTTCGAGTACCCGGACGGTACGCGAACGCTGAACGACCTTCACGTTCCGCTGAATCGGCCCGTCCGGC
>Ga0073934_10006917_pt1 | contig 16150 bp, 14 predicted proteins | sample LarsenN4metaG_FD_76834 | JGI IMG/M metagenome (GOLD analysis project Ga0073934, IMG submission 76834) | Hot spring sediment bacterial and archeal communities from British Columbia, Canada, to study Microbial Dark Matter (Phase II) - Larsen... ...
CGCGGAATCCACGAGTTCCTGCAAGGCTTCGAGCGCCTTCTTGAAGACGCAACGACGTCCGCGACCGCGGATGAGGAGCTCGAGGAATATCTCTCTTCGCCCTTGGGCCGCGTCTACCTTCTCGTCGGCGCGACGGTCGGCTATTTCGCTTGATTTTGCAGGCGATCGAATTCGGAGCCGCCTTCGGCGCCGCGCCGTTCAACCTTCCGGCCTCGCCGCGGCTGCGTCAGCCGCTTCGATCGTCCAGGCGACGAGCGCGCGCTGAACCTTCTCCAGTCCCGCATTGAGCGCAATCGCCGCCGCGCCGGCGTTATCGGCGGCGATCGGCTCGGACGCCGTGAACAGCTTCGAGGCGTGAACGACGCTGCGGCCGTTGGTGAGGCGGGCGAAAATCGCGACATCAGCGGTCATTGCCCCGTTTTGATGCGTGATCGTCAGCTTGCGAATGTCGGTCTGCAGCGCGAAGGTCGAAACGGGCAGCGTCACCCGGGTTCCGACGCCCCGGATCGCGCCGGTGTTTTCAAAGCTCCGGACGAGCGCAGCGCCGAGGAGGCGCGGCGCGCGGTCGACCCATTCGCCGCCCGCGTAATATTCGATTCTCGCCGGCCCGCGCGACAGGGCGATTTTCGCCGTGTTGAAGGCGAGCGTCGCTTCCGGATCCTCGATCGCGAGCGTCCACGCAGCAGGCGCGCGCGCCGGGGCGTCAACCGTCACATCCGTCACCTGGTATCGCGCCGACGCTGGCGGCGCGTCAGGAAGGACGGAAACGCAAGCCGAAAGCGACAAAGCGGCGGCCCATGCAAACCTTCTCATTGCTGTTGCCCCTCATAGCGCGGCGTCGATTCGCCAAGGAGATAGCCGCGCGGATCACGGTCGATTTCCCGCAGCACCTGATCGAGCGTCCTGAACATTTGCCGCGCTTCGGCGACGGCAGGACCGACCTGCGCAAGACCTTGATCCGTAAAGACGCGGATCGACTCGCGATTTTCCGCGACGGCGCCGCGCATTTCGGCGATGAGGGCCTGCATTTCGGCAAGCGTCGCCTGCGCCTCTTCAACCGTCGCCGGGGCTTCATCTGAAAGGAGCTTGTCGAGACTTTCGGCCGTCCGGCCGAGCTTTCCGGACGCCGCGGCGAGATTTTCAAATGTCGTCGCGATGTTCCTGTCCTGCTTGGCGAGCGTTCCCGTCAGCGTGTCGACATTCGTGAGAATGCGCGAAAAGGCCGCCGTATTCTGTTCCGAAAGGAGGCGGTTCGCCGCCGCGATAATGTCGTTCGAGCCGGAGAGAATCTGAGCAATGCCGCCGGCGTCCGCCTCGATGCGCGGAACGCCGCGCGTCACGTCCTTCAAAAGCGGCTCCTCCGCGGTGCCGCCGACAAGCTGGATGATCGCAAGCCCCGTAAAGCCGACAAGTTCGAGTTCGGCCTTGGTGTCGGTTTTGACCGGCGTGTCGTTATCGACGCGGATGCGCGCAATGACGATCCGCGGGTTGTCGGGGTCGATGGAGAGATCCATGACCTCGCCCTTCTGAATGCCGTTGAAGCTGACCGCCGCCCCGACGGATAGGCCTGAAACGCGCTCGCGGAAGATGACGTCGTATTCGTCGTAGTCGCGCTGCGTCTGCCCGAGCCAGAGCACGAAGAGAAAAGCGAGCGCCACCGTGATGAGCACGAAAGCGCCGATCAGCACGTAATGCGCGCGCGTTTCCATGCGCTATGCCGTCTCCGCGCCGCGCATCCCGTCGCGCTCCTTCGCTCCGAGCGCCGCGCGGCCGCGGGGTCCGGAAAAATACTCCTCGATCCACGGATGATCGGAGCGGCGCACGTCGTCGAGAGAGCCAATTGCAATCACGCGTTTCTCCGCGAGCACCGCCACGCGGTCGCAGGTCGCGTGCAGCGTATCGAGATCATGCGTAACCATAAACACCGTTAACCCTAAGGATTTCTTGAGGGAGACGATCAGCCGGTCGAACTTTTCCGCGCCGATCGGATCAAGGCCGGCGGTCGGTTCGTCAAGAAAGACGATCTCGGGATCAAGCGCGAGGGCGCGCGCAAGCCCCGCGCGCTTGTTCATGCCCCCCGACAACTCAGAGGGGTATTTCGCGCCGGCGTCGGCGGGAAGGCCCGACATCGAGATTTTCATCGCGGCGATGTCGGCGGCGAGCTCTTTAGGCAGTCTTAAATGTTCGTGAATGGGCGCCATGACGTTTTGCGCGACGGTAAGCGAGGAAAAGAGCGCGCCGCCCTGGAACATCACGCCCCAGCGCCGCTCAATCTCGATCTGCTCTTGCGGCGATTTCTCGTAAAAATTCTCGCCGAAGATCCTGATCGTTCCCGCTGACGGCGGCTTAAGGCCGATGATCGCGCGCATCAGCACCGATTTGCCGGTGCCCGAGCCGCCGACGACGCCGAGAATTTCGTTGCGGCGAACGACGAGATCGAGATTGTCATGAATGACGTTATCGCCGAATTGCGTGCGCAACCCTTCGACTTCGATCACAGTTTCGGACGCGGCTTTGGTCGCCATCAATAGTCGATCTCCAGAAAGAACATGGCGAAGAAAGCGTCGAGAACGATCACCAAAAACAGCGACTGGACGACCGATAAGGTCGTTCGCTGGCCGAGGCTTTCCGAGCTGCCAGCGACCTCCATGCCCTGAAAGCATCCGACAATCGCGATGACGAAGGCGAAGAACGGCGCCTTGATGAGGCCGACCCAGAAATTCGACATCGCAATCGTGTCTTGCAGACGGCCGATGAAAAACGCCGGCGAAATTTCCATCGCCGTCCACGCGACGAGGCCGCCGCCAATAATCCCGAGGAGCGCGGCGAGAAAGGCGAGCACCGGCATCAAGACGACGAGCGCAATGACGCGCGGAAGGACGAGAACCTCCATCGGATCAAGGCCGAGCGCGCGGAGCGCGTCGATCTCTTCGCGAATCTTCATCGTGCCGATCGCGGCGGTGAAGGCGCTGCCCGAGCGTCCGGCGACGAGAATCGCCGCCAGGAGAACGCCGAACTCGCGAAGCACCGAAATGCCGACAAGTTCGACCGTGAAAACCTCGGCGTTGAACAGGCGAAGGATTTTCGCGCCCATGAAGGCGACGACGGCGCCAATCAGAAACGACATCAGCCCGACGATCGGAACGGCGTTAAGGCCGGCCTCCTCGAGGTGGTAGAAGATCGACGTCACGCGCAGACGCCGCGGTTGCAGCATGACCCGCCAGAGCGTCACCAGCGTCAACCCGACGAAATTAAGGATCTCAAGCGCGACGTAATAGCTTTCAGCGATGCTCCGCCCAAGCCGGTTCGTCATCATCAAAAATGCGTTGCGGCTCGCCGGTTCGATCTCGCACGGCGCAAGATGGGGGCGGATATTGTCGAGGAGCTGCTGATGAGCCGTGGTCGCGCCGACGATTCTTGAAACCTCGGTGCGGTCGGGCCAGGACTGGAGGAGGCGCTCGAGAACCATCGCGCCGGCCGTGTCGAGGCGGCCGACTTCCGAAACATCGATAATCAGCTCACGGCCGACCGCATCATCCTCAAGGGTCCGAAGGTCCCCGTCGATGCGACCGAGGTGACGGGCGAGCCAGTCGCCCGTGGCGACAAGCCGCAGAAGTCCCTCGTGAATATCGACCGTGAAGGCGGCGGGCTGCATCGAGGCGGTTTTCCTGGTTGACGGCGCGCCTCCGGCGGACCGAACGGCGCGTCGTTTGCATTGTTATTGTCTAACTCGGGATGATAAATTCATCCTGAATTATGGTGAACGGCTCTTAACCTTTGGGCCGCGCCGCGGGGTCGAACGGGTTTCGGAGCAGGATAAGTGGCCAAATCCATGTTTGGGGGCGGGTTGCGTTGGCTTGGCGCTCTGCCGCTGCTTGCAATGATCTGCGCGATGGCGGCGCTGGCCGTGACGACGCTCGCCAACGCCGACGCCCGGCATGGCGGCCCCAGGGAGCGTCTTTTCGACCTCTACCAGCGGCTTTTTCCCGCCAAGATTGACGCCGCCTCGCCGTTTCACATCGTCGAGATTGACCGCGAAAGCGTGGACCGGATCGGCCCTTGGCCCTGGCCGCGCTCGCTGATCGCCGAGCTCGTGACGGCGAGCGAGGAGGCCGGCGCGACGGGCGTTCTCTATATCGAAGGCGTCGACCGGCCGGATCCCCTGTCGCCCGAGACGATCGGCGAGTTCTGGCTCGCCGGGGCGAGCGACCAGCGTCTCGCCCAGCAGCTCGCGCTCCTGCCGAGCACCGATCTCATGCTCGCCCGGTCGCTTGAAGGAACGCGCGGCGCGATTGCGGTCGATCAAAGCTCGGTCTCGAAGGACGCCTCGCGTCTGGTTCTCGAACGGGCCGACGCGGCCGGTTCGCGCGTCATCAAGGCGACGGACGGAACCGACTTTTTCGGTCTTCCCGCCGCGCGGCTCGCCTTCCCGATCGACGGGAAGCTCGCGGCGGCGGCGCCCCTGACCGTCGCCGCGCTCCCCGCCGACAAGGATGGCGTCGCGCGTTCGGCGACGCTTCTTTGGTCCGCAGGCGGACGGATTGCGCCGCTCGCCGCGCTTGAAGCCGCCCGCATGTCGCTCGGCGCCGATGCGATTGGCGTCGCTGCGGACGCGACAGCCGTCACCTCCGTCGGACGGACCCCGAAACGAGTGAAGCTCGGCGGCGTCGACATTCCGGTATCGAACGCGGCGTCGACGCGCATCTACTTTCCGCGGCGTCTGACAGCGCCGTCGACGCCGGCCTGGAAACTCATCGAGGACCGCTCTTCGTTCGGCAAGCTCGCCGGCAAGGTCGTCATCATCGGTCTTGACGGCTTCGTAGGCCCAACCTTGAAGACCGCGCGCGGCGAGATGTCGATGCCGAAGGCGCACGCCCTGATCGCGCAGCAGCTTGCAGGCGGCGCGATCGCCGAGCGGCCCTCGTCGATGGGCTATGTCGAGGCCCTCGGCGTCATGCTCCTCGGCGCCGCGGCGATCATGTGGTCGCAAAAGCTCGATTTCTGGAAGGCGGTCGGCGTCGCAGCGCTCGCCGCCGGCCTCGTTTTCGCCGGATCGCTCGCCGCCTTTGCGACGGGACGCCTTCTGATCGACCCGCTGGCGCCGGCGCTGGCGCTTTTCTTCGGCGCACTGACGGTCGCCGGCGGACGAACGATCGGAGGCGCCTTGCAGGACGACAGCGTGCGCGGATCGTTCAAGGGCGCGCTTCCCGAAACGACCATGAAAAAGGTCCGCGAGGAAGGATCGTCCGAAGTGCTCGAAGGATCGCTTCGGCCGCTGACGATTCTCGCCTGCGAACTCTCGCTGCTCGATCAGGATATCGAGCGGCTCGCCGACAAGCCGGGCGAAGTGACGAACCTCATCGCCATGGGCTGCGTGCATCTTAAGAAGGCGATCATCGAGACAGGCGGCGCGGCCGATCAGGCGGAAGGCGGGCGCGTTCTCGCCTATTTTAATGCGCCGCTTGAAAACGCCGACCATGTTCGCGACGCCTGTTCGGCGGCGCTTCGCCTTGTCGAAAGCATGGACAAGATCAACACCGAGATCGAAAGCGCGCCTCATCTTCACGGCGTGCAGCTTCATCTTGCGATCGGCGTTGCGACAGGCGACTGCTATGTCGGCCCGATGGGGCACGGCCGGCAGAACCGCTATTCGGCGATCGGCAAGCCGGTCGAACTTGCGTCGTTCCTCAGCCGTCAGGCGACGCTTTACGGTCCGGCGATCATTTGCGACGAAACCGTGCACAAGAAGATCAACCACCATTTCGCCTTTCTCGAACTTGATCGGCTGAAGGAGCTGAATTCAGACCGGCCATTCAGCATTTTCGCGCTGGTCGGCAATCCGTTCATCAAGTCGAGCAAGGGCTTTCGGGCGCTTGAGGAGTCGCACCGCCAGCTCCTGCAGTCCTATCGAGAAGGCGATTTCCTCTCGGCGCGCGCCAATCTTGCGAAAACGCGCCAGTCGCCGGGGGCCAAGATCGCGCTTTTCGATCTTTACGAGCAACGCATCCAGTCGATGATCGACAAGGGCGCGCCGTCCGGCTGGGACGGGTCGCAGACCGTGACGATATAGTTCCAATTGACGCGGCTTCCGCCTCGCCCGCCAGCCGATTTCTTAAGGAATCCTAATCCAATCGCGCGCAAATATTGGAGCGCCCCGACATGCCGCCGGCATTTCGGGTGAAAGATCGAGGGCGTTCATGGCGAACGCAGGGCGGGAATTCGGCGCGGATCGAGCGGGCAATATGCTCATCATGTTCGCGCTTTGCGCCGCGCTCGTGATTGGCGCGGCGGGCGGCGCGCTTGATTACATGCGCCTTACCCAGGAACGCTCCGCATTGCAGGAGGCCGCCGACGCCGCAGCGCTCGCCGCGGCGCGCCTGCACGGCAAGACGGAGAGCGAGCGGACCGCTTCGGCGCAAAGAATATTCGCGCAGAATTATCGCGGGAGCGACGGCGCCGCGCCCGTCGTCAGTTTGAGTTTCAACGGCGACTTCGTGAGTGTTGAGGTCTCGCACGACGTTCCGACGATGCTGCTCGGGGTCATCGGCAAGCGGTCGTTTTCCGCTTCCGCCGCAAGCCAGGCGACGCGCGGCGTTTCGGCGCCAGTCTGCCTCCTCGCCCTCGACGAGACTTTGCCGAACGGCTTCGAGATCGACGGCAACGCAGGACTTACGGCCGGCAACTGCGCGGTCGTGTCGAATTCGACGGACGATCAAGGCATGCGCGTCTATGGCGGCGCGACGGCCGAAGCCGCGGAATTCGCCGTGGTCGGAGGGTTTGATGGGACATTTTCGCCCTCGCCGATGACCGGGATCGCGCCGTTTGACGATCCCTACGCGGCGAGAACGCTACCGCCGGAAGGGCCTTGCATCGACGCGTCCGATCGCCTGATGCAGGCGAACTTCACGCTCGATCCCGGAACCTATTGCGGCGGCATAGAGATCATGGCCGGCGCGACGGCGCTGCTCAATCCCGGCCTTTACGTTATGAAGGACGGGCCCATCAAGGTACAGTCCGGCGCCGTCGTGACGGCTGAGAACGTGACGCTCGCCTTCACCGGCGCGACCGCGACACTTTATCTTCAGGGCGGCGCGCAAGTCCGCCTCACCGCTCCCGAGGAGGGCGATTTCGCCGGCCTCGCGCTGTTTTCTGAGTCGACGGCGCCGACGGTCGAATGGTTTACGATTTCCGGCGGCGCAACGCTCGATCTAGAAGGCGGCATGTATCTGCCGACCCATGAAATCTGGTTGAAGTCGCCCACGACCGACCGCGCCGTCCTCAACGCTGCGACATCGGATTACGGCCTCATCGCCAAGCGTTTCTGTGTGCAGGGCGCGGCCGAATTGGAGGTCACGCATGTCAACCCGGATTCGCTCGAAGAGACGCTGCGCCTCAAATCCGGCGTCCGTCTCGTTCGCTGAGCAATCGTTTGTCGCGGTTTCAGACGACGGTTAGATTGAACCCGCGACGGCCTGCGGGCCGGCTAAATTTCGCGAATTCTTTTTCACGGCGTTGTTCGCGAGATCGTCCGCGACATCGCCGAGCGTCTTGATGACGTCGTCAAACGACCGCTTCACGAGCTCGATATTGAGTTTGTCGCCGTCGATCTCTTTCAGTGATGCGACGTAAATGGCGCGCGTTTCGCGAAGATCGGCGATCGCATCTTCAAGGAGCGCGACATCCGCCATCTGCGGGGCGGTGGACTCGCAGGCCGCTTCCGCGACCTCGTTCAGCGCACGCGCCGCGAGAATGTGGCGATCAGCGTCCGCCATCAACCGATTTTCGGCGTCTGGCGTCTCGGAAAGCGTCTCAACATAAGCGGCGACGGCGTCGTCCCTCGAAAGCTTGTCGCCCTCCGGCTCCGCGCCGGCGAGACGTTCGGCGAGCGAGGATGAGGTCGGTTTCGGCCAGGGCGCATCGGCGACGTTCGCCGCCGCCGCGCGAAGGGCCGCCCGGTCGGCTTCGCCACCCTTGTCGACTACGGCGCGCTCCGACTTGATGACGGTCGAACACCCGCCCGCGGACAACGCCAGAATGATCGCCGCCGCCAAACGGCGAAACCCGTTACTCAACACCTTCACGAATTCAGACTCCCGGCGCGCCTGCACGCCGCTTCCAACGCCGCCAAGATCTGCGAACCGCCTTGCGAGAGCCGGCAATCGGGAATTCGATCCCGACCACGCTTTCCCCGCGGTCGCCTTGATTGTTCGCCCCAGCCCCCGTTAGGAGATAACACGGCTTCCTTAACTGAGTCAGCATGAAAATGGGCGAGCGCCTCGATCTTTATCCTGCGATTGAGCCGTATGAGACGGGACGGATCAAAGTCTCGGACATCCACGACATTTACTTTGAGGTCTCCGGCAATCCCAAGGGCAAGCCGGCCGTCGTCTGCCATGGGGGCCCCGGCGGCGGCACGACGCCGTCGATGCGTCGGTATTTTGACCCCGGAAAGTATCGGATTGTCCTTTTTGACCAGCGCGGTTGCGGGAAGTCGACGCCGAACGCGGAGCTTCGCGAGAATACGACATGGGATCTCGTCGCCGATATGGAGAAATTGCGGCGGCGGTTGGACATCGAACGCTGGCAGGTGTTTGGCGGCTCATGGGGATCGACGCTCGCTCTTGCTTACGCCGAGACGCACCCGGAAAGGGTCACGGAACTTGTCCTGCGCGGGATATTCACGCTGCGGCGCGCCGAAATCGACTGGTTCTATCAGGAAGGGGCGAGCTGGATGTTCCCGGACGCCTGGGAGAAATACCTCCAGCCGATCCCGGAGCCTGAGCGCGGCGACCTCGTTGCGGCCTATCACCGGCGGCTCGTCGGCGACGATCCGGCGGCGCGCCTCGCCGCGGCCAAGGCCTGGAGCGCGTGGGAAGGCGGCACCGTTTCGCTTCTCCCATCCCAGGAGCGCATCGACAGTTTTTCCGCCGACAGTTTCGCGCTCGCCTTCGCCAGGATCGAATGCCATTATTTCATGAACGGCGGATTCTTCGAGCGCGACGACCAGCTGATCGCGAACGCCGGCAAGATCCGTCATATCCCGGCGGTCATCGTGCAGGGGCGCTATGACGTCTGTACGCCGATGAAAACCGCGTGGGATCTTCACAAGGCCTGGCCGGAGGCGGAGTTCGTCGTGGCGGCGGACGCCGGCCACGCGGCGAGCGAGCCCGGGATCATCGACGCCCTTGTCCGCGCGACGAACGCCTTTGCGCGCCGGTGACGCGAATTTTTATTTCGGCGTTGACCCTTCGTTTACGCTGGCACTCGCCTCGCTTGCGTTTCGAGGGCATGAAATCTTAACGCTTTGCGGCCGAATATCGCCGCCTAGCAACGGCAGGGCGGGCGTCGGCATCGGGCCCGTCTTGAGGTGTGGGCGAGCGTATTGTGAATTCGGCGAGCGAAAATGCTGCGCTGGTCGATTACGCGCAGATCGAAAGCCTCCTTGAAGTCGCGGGACGGCGCGGCGTCGAGGACATACTTTTCGCTTTTTGGCGTTCGACGGACGATCTCGTTGAGCGATTGAACCGGCAAATTGGGTGCGACGACTTCTTGGAAGCGGCGCGCTCGTCGCACGCGCTTAAGGGGTCGGCGGCCAATGTCGGCGCAAACGGCTTGGCGAATGCGGCGAAAGACGTCGAGCAGTGCAGCAAGGAATTGAATGCGCGAAAGGCCGCGGACGCGCTGGAGCGGCTTGAGCGCGTTTACGCAAGAACGCGCGCGGCGATCACCGCGCGCCTCGAAAAAGCCGCCTGACCGTCAAGCGACCCGGTTTTCCGGACCTGCGGCGACGATTGAACCTAGAGCGGCGTGCGGTGAAGTGTGCGCGGTTCAGCGCGTAAACGCCGCGACAAACAATGACGAGAGCAAGCGCCCCGATTCCGAAATATCGCGCGAAGCCCTAGAGCGTCGTCCCGTCCGGATCGCGGCTCATATGCGCGCTCAGCGCGATGCCGAAACCGACCATGATCGTCAGCATCACGGTGCCGCCGTAGGAAACGAGCGGCAGCGGCACGCCGACGACGGGAGCAAGGCCCATCACCATGCCGGTATTGATCAGCACGTAAAGCGCGAAAGTGACCGTGACGCCGAGCGCGGCGAGGCGGGCGAAGTGAGACCGCGCGCGCAGCGCGATATTGATGCCGGTGAGGACGACGCCGAGATAGACAAGTAGCAGGCCGATCGCGCCGACGAACCCGAACTCCTCGGCGAAGATCGTGAAGATGAAATCCGTCTGCATTTCCGGCAGAAAGTTCAACTCGCGCTGCGTGCCCAGCATGTAGCCCTTGCCGACGACGCCGCCGGACCCGATTCCGATCTTCGACTGCAACAGGTGATAGCCGGCGCCCAGGGGATCGCTGTCGGGATCGAGAAACGTGAAAATTCGCTTCAGCTGATAGTCATGGAGCACGCCGAAACGGAAAGCCGCGACGGCGGCGCCGACGCCGCCTATGACGCCGAGAAAAATGAGCCGCCAGGAAAGGCCGGCGAGCACCATGACGGCGGCGCCCGTCGCGCCGATCATGATTGCCGTTCCGAGATCAGGCTGCAGGAAGACCAGGCCGACCGGCGCCGCGATCATGACGATCGGCGGGATCAGAAATAGAATATGCGAGACCTGTTCGGCGCGAAGGCCGTGATAATAGCGCGCGAGCGCCAGCACGATCCCGACCTTCATCAGTTCGGAGGGCTGAAACTGCATCGGCCCGAGATCAATCCAACGCCGCGCGCCCATGTTGACGTCGCCGATAAACGGAACAAGCGCGAGCGCGATGAGCGCGACGGCGTAAATCGGATAGGAAAGGAACATCCAATAGCGGATGCCGATGAAACCGACGACGATCATCGCGATGAGCGAAATTGCGAAACGCAGCGCGTGCGTGCCGGCCCAAGGGCTCCACGAACCGCCGCCCACGGAATAAAGCGTCGCAACGCCCGCGCCGGCGATCATCGACAGCATGATGATGAGCGGCCAGTGCAGCCTTGCAACCTGATCTTGAAGGCCGCGACGCGGTCCCGGCAGGATGATCGACGCCATCGCCTATCCTCCGACCGACGCGTCGGCGGTCCTGGCGAGCGCGCCGGGGCTCAGTGGCTTCAGGCGCGCCGGGTCCTTCGTCATCACCGCCGTCATGATCTCTTTCGCCTTCGGGCCCGCGATGCGGGCGCCGCCGATGCCGTGTTCGACGACGACCGCGCAGGCGTAGCGCGGCGATTCATAAGGAGCGAAACAAACGAAAAGCGCGTGATCGCGCCGGGCCCAAGGGAGATCCTCAGGCTTCGTCAGACCGCGCGCGCGCTCTTCCGCAGTGATGCGATAGACCTGGCTCGTGCCGGTCTTGCCCGCAAGCTTCCATTCCTTGTTGTCGAACGCCGACCGAACAGCCGTGCCGCCCGGCTCATTGACGACCGCGTTCATTCCCTCCCGAACGAGCGTGAGATGCTCCTCCGCGATGTCGATCCTCGGCGCTGTCGGAGTCGGAAGCTCGAGGTCGCCCCGGAAGCGGACGATCCGGGGACGGACGGCGCGCCCGGACGCGATGCGCGCCGCCATCACCGCGAGCTGCAGCGGCGTCGCGGAAACCGAGCCCTGGCCGATCGCGACCGAGAGCGTCTCGCCCGGAAACCAGATCTGGTTTTCCGGCGTCCCCGCATAGAACTTCTTTTTCCAGGCGCGATCGGGAACGACGCCGGAGTGCTGGCCGGGAACGCCAAGTTCGTAGGTTTCGCCGAGGCCGAGCTTCCTCGCCGTGTCGGCGATGACGTCGACATCGACCTGCGTCGCGCAGGAGTAGAAAAACGTGTCGCAGGAATGCTTGATCGCATTCCTCATATCGACCGTTCCGTGACCTTCCTTCCTCCAGCAATGGAAGAACCGGTTGCCGTACCAGAACTTGCCGTTGCAGCGGACGCGGAAAGAAGGCGGAATGCCCGACCGCATCGCGGCGATCGCGCTCACCATCTTGAACGTCGAGCCGGGCGGGTAGATGCCGCCGAGCGGCTTGTTGAGGAGCGGCTTGTAGGGGCTTTCGTTGAGTTCCTTCCAGAGATCGCTCGGAATGCCCTTCGTGAAAATGTTCGGGTCGAAAGCGGGCGTCGAGGCGAGAACGAGAATGTCTCCCGTCTCGACGTCGATGACCACGGCGGACGCGCTTTCGCCTTCGAGCGCTTTCATCGCCGCAAGCTGAAGATCGGCGTCGATCGTGAGCCCGAGCGTCGCGCCCTGCACCGGTGGCGTGACGCTGTCCTCGATTTCTTCGATCACGCGCCCATGCGCATTGACCTTGACATCCATCGTCCCGGCGACGCCGCGCAGCTCCTTCTCATAGGTGCGCTCAAGTCCGTCGCGCCCAACCTTGAATCCCGGCTGGCGGAGCAGGACCTGCTGATCGTCGTTCTCGGGCGCTGCAAGGTCGCGATCGGTGACCGCGCCGACATAACCGATGACGAACGCCGTCGCATTGCCGAGCGGATAGTCGCGCGTTTCGCTCACTTCGGGGTGCGCGCCCGGCAGGTGCGGCAGTTCGTAATTGACCTTCGAGAAGTCATTCCATTCAAGGTTGTTCACGACCTCAACCGGCGCATAGCCCTGCGTCCTTCGGATCTCGCGCAGGATCTTCGCGTGCTTGTCGTCGGATACCGGAACGACTTTCCGCAGGCGAACGAGCGCTTCTTCGAAATCCCCCGCCTCATCCGGAATGAGAAGGACGCGGAAGTTCTGCCGGTTCGAGGCGAGCGTCTTGCCGAACCGATCGACGATTTCGCCGCGGAGCGGCGCGATGATGCGCGTGTTGAACTGGTTTTCCTGCGCAAGGCGCATGTATTTCTGATGGTCGACGATCTGCAGCTGGCCGAGCCGGACCGCGATGCCGGCGAGAAGAAGGCCGAAACCGCCGCCGAAAATCGCCGCGCGTCGCGATATGACTTCGATTTTCTCAGGATCGTTGGAATTGACGCGCGCACTCATGGAACTAGACCTCAATAATCACGCGCCGGTGCAGATTGCCGAAAATGATCGCGAACAGCGGATAGGCGGCGATTGTCGTCAGCATCTGGTAGGCGAGGCCGCCGATCGGAAGCAGCGTCGCCGACAAAAGGCTCATGAACAGCCACAGTATAATCGAGACGCTGACCGCGGCCACCGCAAAGCCCATCCACACGACGTGAACCTCGCGGCCGAGAAAATAGGCCTGCTGCGACGTCGCGATATATTGCACGGCAAGGTAAACGGCGGGCCAAAGGCCGAGCGGACCGCCGCTGAGGAGGTCCTGGAGGAGACCGATCAGAAAGACGCTGATCGCCGGCAGGTGGCCCGGCGAATAGAGCGACCAGAAATAGACGACGACGAGCGGCAGGATCGGCGTCGCCACCGTCCCCTCGAACAGGCGGAGCGGCGAGGCGAGCAAGAGCACGCCGAAGAATCCAAGCAGCGTCGGCGCCGTTGTCCGCGCGATCCGCGCCAGGTTTTCGGCGCGCGATGACATCTCAATCCCCCTCGTCGGTCGCCGCCGCGTCAGGCGGAACGGCGCCGGCGCGGGCCTCGGGCGCGTCGGCGGCGGCCTGGGGCGATGCACCGGGCGCTTCTTGCGGCGCGCGCTCGGTCGGGGTCGCCGGCTCCGGCGTCGCATCGGCTTCGACAGCGGCATCGACCGGACCTTCTTCGCCGTCGGCCGCGGCTCCGGTCTCGACCTGCGGAAACTCGTAACTCAAAATGCGAACCATACGCGTGCGGGCGTAGTCGGCCGACAGATCAACCAGCGCCTCCTTTTCGTTAACGCGATCGACGACGCCAACTGTCAGGCCGCGCGGCAGGACGCCGCCCGCCCCCGACGTGATGACGCGCTGGCCCGGCGCGATTTTGTCGGCGTCGGCGAGCATGGTGATTGAAATCGCCGGTCGCGAGGTCGAGCGTCCGACAAGCAGCCCTTCGACATAGGACCCCTCGACGAAGACGGGAATCCGGCTCTGCACGTCGTTGAGGAGGAGGATGCGCGCCGCATTCGATGACACATCGACGATGCGCCCGATCATGCCGCGTTCATCGACGGCCGCAAATCCGCTTTTGACGCCGTCGTCGGCGCCCGCATTGACGATCATCGAATGCGCGTAGGCCTCGTTCGCCTCGCCGATGACGAACGCGTTGATCGGCTTGGCCTCCGGCGGCTGCTCATAGGCATCGAGCTCCTGAAGGGCGGAGATGACGCCCCTGAGCGAGCGGGCTTCCTCTTCCCATTGCCGAAGCGCGGCGTTTTCCTCGCGAAGCGCCTTGTTCTGCTCAAGAACGCGAAAATAGTCGCCGACGTCGCCGATCCGGTCCTGCACCCAGGCGATCGGGCCGGAGAAAAACGAAAGGACTGGCGAGGCGGCCTCTAGCGCAGTCTCGCGCGCCTTCTTGAAAACGCTCGCCTCGGCCGCATAAAGGCTCGACAGGAGCAGAATGAGCGACACGAGGGAAAAGAGCAGCAGCCCCACTTGAGAATTGGACCGCAGGCCGAACGCCTGGCGACCTTCTTTCCCCAATACGTCCATATGAATTCCGGCCCATTAAACCAGCAGAGGCGCCGCAGGCGTGGCCGCCCGGCGCCCCTTTATTCCGCGACTCGGCCTCTTGATACAAATGTCTTGCCGCAGGCCAAAATCAATATCAGGCAGGGCTAGATCGCGGACGAAAGGACGCCGCGCATCGCCTTTTCGTTTTCGAGCGCGGCGCCCGTCCCGAGCGCGACGCAGCACAACGGGTCGTCGGCCACCGAGACCGGGAGGCCGGTTTCATCCCGGAGCACCTGATCGAGATTCCTGAGGAGCGCCCCGCCGCCCGTCAGCATGATGCCGGTATCGACGATGTCGGCGGCAAGTTCCGGGGGCGTCGCCTCGAGCGCGACCTTCACCGCTTCGATGATCTGGCTGACCGGCTCAGCAAGAGCCTCGGCGACCTGCGCCTCGCCGATCCTCACCTCTTTCGGGACGCCATGCATCAGGTCGCGGCCCTTGATCTGGATGGTGACGCCCGACCCTTCGGTCGGGATCATGGCGCTGCCGACTTCCTTTTTGATGCGCTCGGCCGACGCCTCGCCGATGAGGAGGTTATACATGCGGCGGATATAGCCGATGATCGCGTCGTCCATCTTGTCGCCGCCGACGCGGACCGACCGCGAATAGACAATGCCGCCAAGCGACAGGACGGCGACCTCGGTCGTGCCGCCGCCGATGTCGACGACCATCGAACCGGTCGGCTGGGTGACCGGGAGGCCCGCGCCGATCGCGGCGGCCATCGGCTCCTCGATAAGCTCGACCTTGCGCGCGCCAGCCGACAGCGCGGATTCCTGGATCGCGCGGCGTTCAACGGCGGTCGCGCCGGATGGGACGCAGACGACGATTCGCGGACTCGCGAAGGATCGGCGATTGTGAACCTTGCGGATGAAGTGCTTGATCATCGCCTCGGCGACTTCGAAGTCGGCGATGACGCCGTCCCGCATCGGGCGGATCGCTTCGATCTCGCCGGGCGTCCGGCCGAGCATTTCCTTTGCTTCATTGCCGACCGCGCGCACCAGCTTGCGGCCGCCGCGCGTTTCAATGGCGACCACCGACGGCTCGTTGAGGACGATGCCGCGACCTTTCACATAGACCAGCGTATTCGCGGTCCCGAGGTCGATCGCCATGTCCGAAGACAGCATGCCGAAAAGGGTTGAAAGCATGAACAGATCCTATCGCCGGTGACGTCCCGGCGAGTCATTTAACCTTAATCGGTTCCGAAATCGTCAACAAAGCCCGCCCGGCAAGCCCATGATCCGATCCTCATAGCGGGATTCTGCCAGCTGCGAATAAAATATCCGGGAGGCCGCGAAATCAATCGCATGCCGCGCCGCGCCGCATCGGCCGCCCGGCTCATTCGCCGCCGCCGCGCATCCGCCTGTAGATCCATCGGACGCAGAGGAGAAAGGCGAGCCAGCCGGCGATCAGCGCGACGAGGAGCGCGAGGTCCTGCGGCTCACGGCTGGTGAAAAATTGGTAAATCCCCGCGATCCCGTCTGAAACCGACTGCTCGTTCGGCGCAAGCGTCGAAAGAACGGCGACAAAGAGAATTTTCGGGACGATGCCGACGCTGGTCCCGGCCCAATATTTCCAGAGCGGGATATGGGCCGCGCCCGCCGCC
>Ga0073934_10006918_pt1 | contig 16149 bp, 16 predicted proteins | sample LarsenN4metaG_FD_76834 | JGI IMG/M metagenome (GOLD analysis project Ga0073934, IMG submission 76834) | Hot spring sediment bacterial and archeal communities from British Columbia, Canada, to study Microbial Dark Matter (Phase II) - Larsen... ...
GAGGATCGGCTCGGTGCTCGCGACCGTGCCGGGCGGAAGGGCGACCACCACCGAGAACGCGTTGTACGCGGGGAGGCTCCGCTGGGAGAAGACGGCGTCGCCGTCCACGATCTCGGCGCGTTCGCACCCGCCGGTCGACCCGTACAGGCCGGCGAAGCACGCGACCTGGGTGATCCCCGCCGGGCCCGAGACCGTGACCGTGGATCGCCCCACGTCCTGCTGCCAGTCGGAGCCGATCGCGTTCCAGTACAGCTCGTCGTGTGTCTCGAAGCCGTTCATCGCGCCCTCGACCCGGTAGGTGATCTCGTACGTGTGCCGTCCGGTGACCGTGACGTCGGGGTCCCCGATCCGGATCCGCAGGAAGCCGCCCACGTGCTCCGTGTGGAGGTCGTCGGGGGTCCCCGCGGACGTCCTGACCGAGCGCACCTCGATCGGGTACACGCGGTCGTACGTCTCGTCATAGCGGAGGCGTTCGGGAACGTCCCGGTAGATGCCGTGGCGCTCGCTCGACCCGAAGTCCTGGACGATCGTCTCGGTCACGAGGATCGCACCGCTCGGCTCGATCTCGATGTCCACGTCGTACCGAGGCGTCGACTCGGGAACGAAGCCCTGGGCGGTGGCGGTTCGAGCCGGTGTGAGGACGAGGCCACCGAGCAGCAGGACCGAGGCGAGGACGCGTCGCACGGCGTCCATGATGCCGCAGGGGAACCGCCTGCGCCCGTATCCGCGTGGGGGTAGCCTCCTGACGTGAGCGAGACGCCCGCCCTGTACGACGAGCTGGCCGACTGGTGGCCGCTGCTCTCGGCCCCCGAGGACTACGCCGAGGAGGCCGCCGAGTACGAGGCCATCCTGCTCGAGACGGCCGACGGCGACGTGGCGACGGTGCTCGAGCTCGGCAGCGGCGGCGGCAACAACGCCTCTCACCTGAAGCGCCGGTTCCGGATGACCCTCGTCGACCGCTCGCCCGGCATGCTGGCGGTGAGCCGGGCGCTCAACCCCGAGTGCGAGCACCTCGAGGGGGACATGCGGACGGTCCGGCTGGGCCGGACGTTCGACGCCGTCTTCGTGCACGACGCGATCGCCTACATCACCACCGAGGACGACCTGCGAGCGGTGTTCGAGACCGCGTACGTCCACTGCAGGCCCGGAGGATGCGCGCTGCTCGTCCCCGACTTCCTCCGCGAGACCTTCGAGCCCGGCACCGACCACGGCGGCCACGACGGCGCCGATCGGGCGATGCGGTACCTCGAGTGGCGCTACGACCCCAGTCCGATCGACACGACCTACCTCGTCGACTTCGCGTACCTGCTCCGGCTGCCCGGCGGGGCGCTCGACGTGCGCCGGGATCGTCACGTGTGCGGTCTGTTCCCCCGCCAGACGTGGCTGGAGCTGCTCACCGACGTGGGGTTCGGCGCCCGTCCCGTGCGGCTCGCCCACACGGGAGGGAACGTCGGCGCCGAGGGCTTCGTGGCGGTGCGGCCGTCCTAGTGCGGGGCGACGCCGGAGGCCTCGCCACCGGCTCCGGAGAGCGCCTCTTGGAGCACGTCCCAAGCCAGGACGGCGCACTTGATGCGGATCGGGTACTTCACGACGCCCTTCAGCGCGACGAGGTCGCCGAGCTCGTCCTCGGAGGGGTCGAGCTCCCCGGCCATCATCGAGCGGAACTCGCCGATCAGCGCGTGCACGTCCTCGACGGACCTGCCGGCGACGGCCTCGGTCATCATCGAGGCCGAGCTCTGGCTGATCGAGCACCCCTGCCCGACGAACGAGACCTCGTGCACCTTGCCGTCCTCGGCCCTCACGAACACGGTGATCTCGTCCCCGCAGAGGGGGTTGTTCCGGGAGCACGTGAGCGATGCCTCGGGCATGTCACGCTTGTTCCGCGGGTTCTTGTAGTGGTCGAGGATGACTTCCTTGTAGATGTCGTCGAGCGCCACCGTCTTCCCCCTCAGAGCCCGAAGACGTCCTCGGCCTTGGCGAGCGCCTCGACGAGCACGTCCACCTCATCGTTGGTGTTGTACACGTAGAACGACGCCCGCGCGGTCGCCGGGACGCCGTACCGCCTCATCACCAGCTGGTTGCAGTGGTGACCCGCCCGGATCGCGATGCCCTCCTCGTCGAGGATCGTCGCCAGGTCGTGCGGATGCACGTCCTTGTACCAGAACGAGACCGCGCCTCCCCGGATGCTCGCGTCGTGGGGCCCGAACACCCGGGCGCCGGCATCGAGCAGCCGCTCGATCGCGTAGGCGGTGATCTCCTCCTCGTGCGCCCGGACCTTGTCCATCCCGAGCGCCGACAGGTAGTCGATCGCGGCACCCAGCCCGACCTCCTGGGCGATGTTCATCGTGCCGGCCTCGAACTTGTAGGGCACGACGTTCCACGTCGCGCGGTCGTGGAAGACCTCGTCGATCATGTGGCCGCCGGACAGGAACACGTCCATCCGCTCGAGCAGATCGAGCTTGCCGTACAGGCCCCCGGAGGCGGTGGGTCCGAGCATCTTGTGCCCGCTGATCGTCAGGAAGTCGCAGTCGAGCTCGGACACGTCGACGGGAACGTGCGGCACCATCTGGGCTCCGTCCACGAGCGCGAGCGCCCCCACCACGTGGGCGGCATCGATCAGCTGCTTCACGGGGGGCAGGGTGCCGAGCGAGTTGGACATGCCGGTGACCGCGAGGAGCTTCGTGCGCTCGGTGAGCAGCGACCCAAGCTCCGAGAGATCGAGCAGACCGTCGTCGGTCAGCGGGATGAACCGCAGGACGGCGCCCGTATCCCTGGCGGCGATCTGCCAGGGCACGATGTTCGAGTGGTGCTCCATGTCCGTGAGGAGGATCTCGTCCCCCTCCTTCAGCTCGCGCCGGGCCCACGCGTAGGCGACGAGGTTCGTCGATTCCGTCGTGCCGCGCGTGAACACGATCGTCGCCGGGTCGGGCGCACCGACGAAGTCGGCGAGCTTGCCCCGTGCGGCCTCGTACATCTCGGTCGCCTCCTCGGCGAGCATGTACAGGCCGCGGTGCGCGTTCGCGTTGTGGTGGGCGTAGAAGTCCGACTCCGCTTCGATCACCTGGCGCGGCTTCTGCGAGGTGGCGGCGCTGTCCAGGTACACGAGCGGCTTGTCACCGACGGTGCGCTCCAGCACGGGGAAGTCGGCCCGGATCCGGGCCGCGTCCAGCGCCCCCGCGGAGCGCTCCTCCGTCAGCGACATCCCACGTCCGCCTCCCTCACTTCGCACCGACGGGCTCTTCGAGACCGAGCTCACGGCGGATCTCCTCGTAGCCCTTGCGCTCGAGCTCGTGCGCGAGATCCTTGCCGCCGGACCTCACGATACGACCTTGCATCATCACGTGGACGTGATCCGGCGTGATGTAGTTGAGGATCCGCTGGTAGTGGGTCACGAGCAGGACCCCGAGGGTCGGCCCCACGAGCTGGGCGATGCCCGTCGCCACCTGCTTCAGGGAGTCGATGTCCAGGCCGGAGTCCGTCTCGTCCAGGATGGCGATCTGCGGCTCCAGGACCGCGAGCTGCAGGATCTCGTTCCGCTTCTTCTCACCGCCGGAGAAGCCTTGGTTCACGTACCGGTTGACCATGGCGTCCTCGACGCCGAGCATGGCCATCTTCTCCTTCATGTGCTTGCGGAACGCGAGCGCGCTGATCTCGTCGCCCTTCACGCTCTTGTAGGCGGTCCGCAGGAAGTTCACGACCGAGACCCCGGGAACCTCGACCGGGTACTGCATGGCCAGGAACAGGCCCCGTCGCGCACGCTCGTCCGGCGTGAGGCCCGTGACGTCCTCGCCCTCGAACAGCACCTGCCCGCCCGTGACCTCGTACCCGGGTCGTCCCATGATCACGTTGGCGAGCGTCGACTTGCCCGAGCCGTTGGGCCCCATGAGCGCATGGGTCTCGCCCTGCGCCACCTTCAGGTCGATGCCCTTCAGGATCTCCTTGCCCTCGACCGAGACCCTCAGGTCCCGGACCTCCAGCGTCGCTGCATCAGTCACCGTTGGTCACCTCGATCACCACGTCGTCGTCGATCAACCTCACCTCGTGCACCGCGACCGGCTGGATGGCCGGCAGGGACCGCGGCTTCCCCGTCTCCAGATCGAAGGTCGAGCCGTGCTTGGGGCACTCGATCGTCCCGTCGTCGACGTCGACCTCGCCCTCGTCCAGGTAGTACTGGGCGTGCGAGCACACCGCGTCGATCGCCCGGAAGCCGGCCTCCCCCAGGTTGACGACGGCGACCTCGCGCCCGCCGACGACGACCCGACGAGCCTCGCCCACGGGGACCTCCGACGCCGCGCAGACCCGGATCGCGCTCATCGCGAGAGCTCCCGCTCGATCGCATGGGCTACCCCCTCGCGCACCTCCGGGAGAGGGATCCGGTCCAGGACCTCCTGGAAGAACCCGAACACGATCAGGCGCTCCGCCTCCGTCCTGGGGATACCGCGGCTCTGCAGGTAGAAGAGCGTCTCTTCCTCCACCGGTCCCACGCTCGCGGCATGCCCGCAGCGGACGTCGTTGGCCTCGATCTCGAGGTTGGGGATCGCGTCGGCCTTCGCGCGCTCGGAGAGCACGATGTTGCGGCTGGTCTGCATGGCGTCCGTCTTCTGGGCGCCCGGACGCACGTGCACCCAGCCCGAGTACACGGCGCGGCTCTCGTCACGGAGCGCGCCCTTGTACAGGAGGTCGCTCGTGCAGCTGGCGGCCTGGTGATCCTGCTCCGTGCGATGGTCGAAGTGCTGCGACCCGTCCGCGAAGAAGACACCCAGCATCTCGCTGAACCCGCCGGGCTCGGCCAGGATCGTCTCGGCCTCCGCCCGCGCGAGGGACGCGCCGAACCCCACCGCCACCGCCCGGAAATCCACATCGCGCGCCAGGCGCGACCGCTGGATGCCGAGGTGCGTGACACCCTCGCCCCATTCCTGGATCGACACGTACCGGACGCGCGAGGCCGGCCCGGCGTGGATCTCGACCACCGCGTCCGACAGTGCCCGCGTCAGGTCCGGGCTCGCGTACCGGTCGATGAACGTCACCTCGGCGTCCTCGCCGACCACGATGAGCGTGTGCGGGAAGATCGCCGCGCCGTCGGCGTCCAGCCAGGTCAGCGTCTGCAGCGGCGCCTCGACGACAACGCCCGGCGGCACGTACAGGAACGTCCCTCCGACGCGGAACGCCCCGTGCAGGGCCGTGAACTTCGAGCGAGAGGTCGGCACGAGCGCGTGCAGGTGCGGCTCGACCAGATCGGGGTGCTCGGCGGCCGCGCGATCCAGGTCGGTGAAGACCACGCCCTTCGCGGCGAGCGTCGGGTCCAGGTGCGTGACGGCGATCTCCGAGTTGTGCTGGATCTGCAGCCCGGCGCGCTCCCCCACCTGGCCCGCCGCCTGCAGGATCCGCTCGTCGACGCCGTCGAGGTTCTCGGCCCGCACGCCCGCCGCGAAGGGCGCGAACCCGAGGTCCAGCTCCGACAGATCCGTGTAGCGCCACTCCTCGGTCTCCTGCGAGGGGATCGGGAGTGCGAGGTACTCGGTGAAGGCCTGCTTGCGCAGCGCCTCGACGGATCCGGGGGCAGCGGGCAGACGCGCGAGCGCCTCCTCGTCGAACGTGTTCCTGGTCCTCGCCTCGGTCATCTATGCCTCACTCCGCGGAAGAGGGCAGACCCGACGGCCTGCCCTCCACGGTTGCCGTCGATCGTCGCCCCTACCCGACCGAGCCCTCCATCTGGAGCTCGACCAGGCGATTCAGCTCGACCGCGTACTCCATCGGGAGCTCTCGCGTGATCGGCTCGATGAAGCCGTTCACGATCATCGCGGTGGCCTCGGTCTCGGACAGGCCGCGGCTCATCAGGTAGAAGAGCTGGTCCTCGCCGACCTTGGAGACCGTGGCCTCGTGTCCGAGCGCGGCCGTCTCCTCCTCCACCTCGATGTACGGATAGGTGTCCGAGCGCGACTCCTCGTCCAGGATCAGCGCGTCGCAACGCACGGTGGACCTTGCGTGATGCGCCTCCGGCTCCACGCGGACGAGGCCACGGTACCCGGTGCGCCCGCCGTCCTTGGAGACGGACTTGGACGTGATCACGCTCGTCGTGTGTGGCGCTGCGTGGATCGCCTTCCCACCCGCGTCGGTGTGCATCCCCTTGCCCGCGTAGGCCACCGAGAGCACCTCGCCCCGAGCGCCCTTGCCGAGCAGGTAGATCGAGGGGTACTTCATCGTGATCTTCGAGCCGATGTTGCCGTCCACCCACTCCATCACCGCGTCCTCGTAGGCCGCGGCGCGCTTGGTCACCAGGTTGTACACGTTGGTCGACCAGTTCTGGATCGTCGTGTAGCGGACCCGGGCGCCCTTCTTCACGATGATCTCGACGACCGCCGAGTGCAGTGAGTCGGTGGTGTAGATCGGCGCCGAGCACCCCTCGACGTAGTGCACGTACGAGCCCTCGTCCGCGATGATCAGGGTCCGCTCGAACTGGCCCATGTTTTCGGCGTTGATCCGGAAGTAGGCCTGGAGCGGGATGTCGACGTGCACGCCCGGCGGCACGTAGATGAACGATCCGCCGGACCACACCGCCGAGTTGAGCGCGGCGAACTTGTTGTCGTTGGGCGGGATGAGCGTCCCGAAGTACTCCTTGACGATGTCGGGGTGCTCGCGCAGGCCGCTGTCCATGTCGCTGAACAGCACGCCCATCGACCCGAGCTCCTCGCGGATCTTGTGGTACACGACCTCGGACTCGTACTGGGCGCTCACGCCACCGAGGTACCGCTTCTCCGCTTCGGGGATCCCCAGCTTGTCCCAGGTGCCCTTGATGTCCTCGGGCAGGTCGTCCCAGGACTCCACCTGCCCCTCGGTCGGCTTGATGTAGTAGTAGATGTCGTCGAAGTCGATCTCCGACAGGTCGGCTCCCCACCAGGGCATGGGACGGCTCTGGAAGTGCCTGAGGGCCTTCAGCCGGAACCTCCGCATCCAGTCCGGCTCGCCCTTGATGGCCGAGATCTCCTCGACGACGTGCTCGTCCAGGCCCTTCTTGGGCTCGAAGACGTAGTGCGCGGGGTCCTTCCAGCCGAAGCGGTACCCCTTCGCGAGCTCCTTGAGGTGCTCTTCCTGGCTGACGGCCAACGTGGATCCTCTCCCCCGTCGAGGTCGGATAGGTGCTGATCCCAGGATAGCCTCGGGACCCGAGGAAAGTCTACTCGCGAAGTCGGATTTCGCCGGCCCCGAGGACGGCCTCGGGCCGGGGCAGCCCCACCACCGCCCCGGCCCGCGCGACCCGTTCAGCCCAGCTCGACCGGAGCGCCGACCAACGAGCCGTACTCGGTCCAGGACCCGTCGTAGTTGCGAACGTTCGGATAGCCGAGCAGCTCGTGAAGGGCGAACCACGTGTGGCTCGAGCGCTCTCCGATGCGGCAGTACGCGATCACCTCGCGGTCCGGTGTGATGCCCTTGGCCTCGTACAGGGAACGCAGCTCCTGCGCGCTCTTGAAGGTGCCGTCGTCGTTCGCCGCCTCCACCCACGGGATGTTCGCCGCGCCGGGGATGTGCCCGGGAACCTGCGACTGCTCCTGCGGCAGGTGGTCGGGGGCGAGCTTCTCCCCCCGGTACTCCTCCGGCGATCGCACGTCGACGAACCCCGACGCGCCGCCCACCATGGCCAGGACCTCGTCCCGGAGGACCCGTATCTCCGGGCGCTCGTGTCCCGCGATCTCGAAGCCCGTCGGCTCGTACGCCGGAACGTCCTGCGTCAGCTCACGGCTCTCGAGCTCCCACTTCTTGCGGCCGCCGTTCAGGAGCTTGACCGCGTCGAAGCCCCGGAGCTTCAGCAGCCAGTACGCGTAGGCCGCGAACCAGTTGTTGTTCCCCCCGTACAGGACGACCGCCGTGCCGACGTCGACCCCGGCGGCCGACAGGAGCCGTGAGAAGCCGGCGCGGTCGATGTAGTCGCGCCCCACGTCGGCGTGCAGATCGGTGGTCCAGTTCCACGCCACCGCCCCCGGGATGTGGCCCTTCGCGTAGGCCGTCGTGTCCTCGTCGACCTCGATCACGCGGACGTCCGCGTCGGCCAGGTGCTCCTCGAGCCACTCCGTCTCGACCAACACATCACGAGCTGCGTCGCCAGCCATGCGTCCTCCCCTGCTCCCGATCCGACATTCCCTACCATGCAGGTCGGATTTGCACGTGCATGCTGACACACTGCACCTGCAACCGTCAAGGGAGCCGGGCTCAGAAGTAGCCGAGCGCGGCCTTGGCCTCCTCGGACATCATCTCCGGGCTCCACGGTGGCCGCAGCACCATCTCGGCATCCACCGAGGTGACACCGGGGACGGAGACGAGGAAGGCCTGCATCTGCTGCTCGATCAGGGGGCCGATCGGGCAGCCCATCGTCGTCAGCGTGTACTCGACGTGGACGTGACCCTCCGCGTCCACCTCGACGTCGTAGACGAGACCGAGATCCACGATGTTGATCCCCAGCTCCGGGTCGTACACGTTCTTCAGCGCCTCGTACAGCGCCTCCGCGCTCGGCACGCCGTCCCCCACCGGGGGCGCTTCGTCCGGGGCGTCCTGGCGGGTCCCGACCTCATCCATGGGTTCGTTCCTTCCTGGGGTACGAGCATCTATTCTATGGGCGGCCGACGCTATGGGCGGCCCACGGACCGACGGCGGGAGCGCGATGGCATCGATCAGGATCTTGATCGTCGACGACCACCCGGTGACGCGCGAGGGCCTGCACGCCGCGCTCGACCTGGAGAGCGACGTCGTGGTCGTGGGCGAGGCCGAGAGCGGCGAGGTCGCCGTGGCCAAGGCCGGTGAGCTCACGCCGGACATCGTGTTCATGGACGTGCGTATGCCGGGGATGGGCGGCATCGAGGCCACCAAGGCGATCCGCGAGGCCTCGCCCGATACCCGCGTGATCCTGTTCACGGTCGACGAGTCCAGGGCCTCGATCGCCGAGGCGATCCAGGCCGGCGTCTCCGGGTACCTGCTGAAGGACGCCTCGGCCGATGAGCTGGTCAACGCGGCACGCCTGGCGCTCGAGGGCAAGGCCGTGATCCACCCGCAGCTGACCCGCGCGTTCATCGAGGAGGTCCAGCTCGCCGAGAAGCGCGTGGAATCCCCGCCGCTGTCCAAGCGGGAGAAGGAGATCCTGCAGAAGGTCGCCTACGGGGCCACGACCAAGGAGGTCGCGCACGACCTGGGCATCTCCCCGCACACGGTGAAGACGCACCTCGAGCGGATCTTCGAGAAGCTGGGCGCCAACGACCGCGCCCAGGCGGTGGCGATCGCGATCCGAAGCGGCCTCGTGGAGTAGCCGACCCCCGGCTGCCCTCGGACGGACGGGATACGCCGTTCGGCCGACGGGGCCTCAACCCGAAGGGTCGGTCGTTCGATACCTCTGGTGATGTCCACCAGGGTCCTGCTGTGCGACACGGCGGATGGGCTCGCGCAGCTGCAGTACGCCCTGATCAGGTCGAGGGCCGACCTCGAGATCGAGGCGGTCACCGATGGGTTCCGGGCGGTCGAGGCTGCCGCGCGGAGTCGGCCGGCCGTGGTGGTGGCGGAGATCGGCCTCGAGGGCCTCTCGGGAGCCGAGCTGATCCGCCGGCTGGTCGCGACGGCTCCGCAGACCCACGTGCTGTGCTGGACGGTCTTCGCCTCCCCCATCATCGTCGCCGAGGCCCTCGACGCCGGGGCGGCCGGCTACCTCCTGAAGGAGGAGGGGTTCGACGATCTGCTGCGCGCGATCCAGGGGGTACAGCTCGGCCAGGTGACGTTGGGGCACCGTCCCGCGCTCGAGCTCGCACGGGGGCTGATGACGGAGCACACCCGTGGGCGCGAGCTCGAAGGGTCCCTGGCCGAGACCTCCGACGAGCTGGCGCACCTCACCACGGCGAAGGCCGAGTTCCTCGCGAACGTCTCGCACGAGCTGCGCACGCCGGCGACGGTCGCCAAGGGGATCGCCTACGTCCTGAGGCGACCCGGGATCCCCGAGGAGGAGCGCGAGGAGTTCATCGGCCAGCTGGAGGGCTCGCTCGACAAGCTGATGCTGCTCGTCGACGAGATGCTGACGATGGCCGACCTCGAGCGCGGCACGCTGGATCTGAGGATCAGCGAGGTCGATCTCGCGCCGGTGCTGCGGCACACGGCAGACGAGCTCGCCCGCCGCTACGCGGAGGTCCCGATCCAGCGCGCGATCCCAGAGACCCTCACCGCCTCGGCGGACCCCGTACGGATCGCCGAGGTGGTCCGCCAGCTCCTGGACAACGCCTGCCGGTACACGGCTCCCGGGATGCCCGCGGAGATCCGTGCCCGGTCGATGGACGAGGGTGTGGTCGTCTCGATCACCGACCACGGCTCCGGGATGGAGCGCCGCACGGCGGCGCTGGCCTTCTCCGAGCCCTTCTCGACGGGCGAGGAGATCCTACGCAAGGAGCGTGACGGGGCGGGGGTGGGCCTGCACCTCGCCAGGCAGCTGGTGGTCCGCCACGGGGGCATCATGTGGATCGACCCGCTGCCGGCCGGCGGCAGCAGGGTGTCGTTCTGTCTCCCCCACCACGTCGGTCAGACGGTCAGCGGCCGTCCGGCGCTCTCACCCGACCCCTCCGGGCCCGCTGAAGAGACGCCGACCAACGTGGTGCCGTTCGCTCACCCGGCGTCGTCGGCGACCTCGTCGTAGTCGCCCACGACCGTCGCGAGCTCGCGGAGCGCCTCCCAGAGCTCGGTCGCCGCTCCCCCGGCGAAATCCCGCTCGACGATCGGCACCCGCTCCAGCAAGACCGTCGGGACGCCGGCCCGTGCGGCCTCCAGCGCGAGCCGCAGGTTCTCGAGGTTCCCGGGTCCGAACGGAGCGTCGCAGACGACCAGGAGGTCGGCCGAGGCCATCAGCCGGCGGCAGGCGGCCGCGCTCTCCCGATCGATCGTGGAGAACGCCGGCACGCTCACACGGGCCAGGTTCAGGCGTTCCGCCACGACCTCATCGGTGTCGCTCGCGTGCAGCACGCCGACGCTCACGTCGTAGCCGAGCTCCGCCAAGCGACGCAGCAGGGGGGCGGCGCGCCCCGCCCCGCCCACCACGTGCGCCCGGCGGCCGAGCGGAACGCGGAGCGCGCGCGGGAGCCCGAGCCGGATCGCCGGGCGCCCCGTCGCGTGGTCGGTGACCACGTCGGCCTCGACCCCGTACACGGCGCGGAGCAGGCCGTGGGTGATCACCGCTCCCGGCTCTCCCTCCCCCACGATCTCCCCGCGGTGGAGCACCACGAGTCGGTCGCACGCCACGGAGGCCACGTTCAGGTCGTGCAGGACGGCCAGCACCCCCGTCCCCTGACGCTCCGCGAGACCCCGAACGATGGCGAGCAGGTCCACGACGTGACGGATGTCCAGGTGGCTGGTCGGCTCGTCCAGCACGAGGACCGGCGCGTCCTGCGCGAGCGCCTGCGCCAGCACCACCCGCTGACGCTCACCGCCCGACAGCTCCTCGAACGGCCGGTCGGCGAGGTGCTGGACCGAGGCCGCCGCCATGGCGGCCCGGGTCCTCGCCCAGTCCTCCGGTGATCCGCCGCCGAGCGCGGAACGGTAGGGGGTGCGGCCCATGAGCACGACCTCGAGCGCGGTGAACGAGAACGCCGGCAGCACGTCCTGGGGCACGACGGCCAGGAGCCGCGCGGTCTCCCGACCCGAGATCGCGTACGGGTCCCGACCGACGATCCGCACCGAGCCGGAGGTCGGTGGCAACGCGCGCGAGACCACACGCACCAGGGTCGTCTTGCCCGATCCGTTGGGACCCAGGAGGCCGACGATCTCTCCCGGACCGATCGACATGGAGACGTCGCGGACCACCGGGGGCGCGGCGCCGTACCGTGCCGTCACCCCCCGGAGCGTCAGGACGGGCTCAGGCGGTCGCACCGGCCACCCTCCGCTCGCGTCGCAGCAGGATCAGGAAGAACGGCCCGCCGATCAGCGCCGTGACCGCCCCGAGCGGCAGCTCCTGCGGCGCGAGCGCGACCCGCGAGACCAGGTCTGCGAGCACGAGGAACGTGGGCCCGGCCAGGAGCACGGCCGGCAGGAGCCGTCGATGATCCGCCCCCACGACGAGCCGCATCACGTGGGGCGTCATCAGCCCCACGAACCCGATCACGCCGCTCACCGACACCGCCGCGCCGGTCAGCAGGGCACCGAGCGCCACCGCCTGCCACTTGAAGCGGTCGACGTCGACGCCGAGCTGGGCGGCCCGCTCCTCGCCGAGCGAGACCAGGTTCAGGTCTCGGATCAGGACCCCGACCCCGGCGACGCCGAGCCCGATCAGCGGCGCCACGATCCCGAGCGCCGTCCATCCGCGGGCGGACAGGCCCCCGAGCAGCCAGAAGTAGATGCTCCTGATCTCCTCGCCGGCGAACGACATCAGCAGCGACATCGCCGCCGAGATCACGGCTGCCACCGCGATCCCGGCCAGCAGGAGCGTGGCGACGTGCACCGCGGGACCCACCCGCGCGAGCCGGTAGACGAAGAACGCCGTGAGCATGCCGCCGACGAACGCCGCCAGGGAGATCCCCAGCCCTCCCATGATCGCCCCACCCCCGAGCACGATCACCATCACCGCACCCAGCGCGGCGCCCGAAGAGACGCCGATGATCGCCGGGTCCGCCAGGGGGTTGCGGAACAGGCCCTGGAACAGCGTCCCGCTCACCGCGAGGGCGAGCCCCACGACCGCGGCCAGCGCGACCCGGGGCAGGCGCAGCTCGAACAGGATGATCTCGGTGGCCCGGGACACGTCTCCCGGTCGCTCGATCAGGCCCAGCTTCCAGGCGATCAGACGCATCGCGGATGTGGGTGCGATCCCCACCGCCCCGACGCCGACGGCCACGAGGATCGACACGACGAGGGCGACCGCCAGCAGCGCCAGCACCACCCGGTACCGCCCCGTCGCGAGGCGCACCTCAACCCCCGGCGGAGCCGAGCGCCGCGGCGAGCTGTTCCAGCCCCTCGACGACCCGAGGACCCGGACGGGTGAGGAGATCACCGTCGATCACGACGACCTGACCCGAGGCGATGGCGGGTATGCCGTCGAACCCTGGACGTTGGGCGATCGACCGCGCCCCCTTCGCGGACTCGGGCGTCACGATGTAGACCTCGGGACCGTCCGCGACGAGCTGGTCGACGGACCATTCGGGGTAGTCGCTGGCCGCGTCCTCGGTCACGGGATCGCAACCCGCCCGCTCGAGGATGTCGTAGATGAAGGTGTTCGGCCCAACCGTGGTGAGCGGCGGGAAGTACACCTCGAAGAAGCAGGTCACGCGATCCGACGTCGCGACCGCGTCCGCGCGCTCGGTCATCTCCTCCACCAGGGCCGCGGCCTCGGTCTCCGCTCCGGTGACCTCCCCCACGACCTCGATGTCGGCCAGCAGGTCCGGCAGGTCGGTCGCGTTCAGCGTGACGATCGGCACGCCGAGCTCGCGGAGCTCGGCCTTCCACTGGTCCCCACCGCTGATCGTGAGGAACAGATCGGGCTCGAGGTTGACGACCCGCTCCACGTTGGGGTCCACGCCGAACTCGCCGGCGCCGCCCACCTGCTCGATCTGCCGCGCCTCGGCGGGGTGATCGTCGAACGGACCCGAGACCCCCACCAGGCGGTCGCCCAGGCCGAGCGCGAAGACGATCTCGGTCATGGAGGGGGCGAAGGTCACGATCCGCTGAGGCTCGGCCGGGAGCGTGACCTCGACGCCGTCGTCATCGACGATCGTGACGGGGAACGACGCCTGGGCGCTCGGCTGGCCGCTCGGCGACGCCTCCGTCGGCGTCCCATCCTGGCTCGACCGCGCACACCCCGCGAGCAGGGCGATCGCGACGAAGACCGATAGGTGGCGGGTGATCCACGACCTTGGCGGTCGCATACGCGTCTCCTTTCGTGCGAAGGACGACCCGTGCGCTCCCTCTCGGCAGGTCTCCTGGCTCCCGGATCGACGCTCCCCCGACCCTTCCCGGGATCGCTCCCAGTGGCTCCGTCGGGTTCGCTCCCCGGTCACAGTGGCGCGACCGCGCCGGACTCTCACCGGCTTCCCTCTTCGCGGGCTCGGGATCCGCCCGTCCCGCATCCGACCGGGCCGACCGCCGCCGGCCCGGGCGCCGCGAGGGCACGAACCTGTGCAGTTGTCGGCCGGATGCTACCTCTGCGGACCGCGGGCTGGCCAGACGCGCGCTCGCGTGGCGCCGGCCCCCGGGCTATGCTCCGCGAGGAGGTCGCGGGGGTGCGCACGGTCATCGGCTGCCTGATGCTTGCCCTGGTCGCCGCGGGATGCCGCTCCGCGACCATGGCCGACCGGCCCACGGCCGAGTCCCCCGCGCTGCGGATCCAGGAGTCGCCGAGCCCGTTCCGTCAGGTCACGGCCGGACCGGTGCGCGCCCTCATCCCGGACGGCTGGGAGCCGGTCCCCGCGGGCGCGGCCGACGATCCGCGCGGCGGGTTCGTCGCCCGTCCCCGCCCGGGCGCCTGGGAGGATGGGACCCTCCGCGAGGGGATGGCAGCGGTCTGGGTCGACGGGACCAAGGTGGGTGTCCCCTCGGACTACTACTACCTCGCCGCCACGGGACCGGCGCTGGACCTGATCACGCGTTCGCGCAACTGCAGCGCCACCCGTCAGAGCGTCATCGTGGACCACGCGCCTGCCTTCGCGGACGGGGACCAGGACTCCCCTGGCGACTACGTCGCCCACGGCGAGGGGACCTGCCGCGTCGGGGACCGGCCCACCAGGTGGGCGTACTTCGTGGCGGCCCCCGGCTACGGACCGATCCGGGAGCTCGGCATCCCGGACTCGAGCCTGTACCTCGTCGTGGCGGTGGTGCCCGACGGTCCCCGAGCGCCGGCCATGCTCACGAAGCTGCTGCAGCGCACGCGGTTCGGCGACGCGTCCGTGGACGACCTCCTCGCGGCCGCGCGGGCGGCGTAGGCCTCAGCGCGGGTTCCGCTCGACGAACGGGGGCGCGACGACCGTCGCGGGGGCGCGGCGGCCACGGATGTCGATCTCGACCTCGGCCCCGGGCTCGAACCGGTCGGCGGGCGACAGGTACGCGAGCGCGATCCCTCGGCCCAGGGTCGGCGAGAACGTCCCGCTCGTGACCTCTCCCACGACCTCATCACCGACCAGCACGGACTGATGGGCCCGCGGGATGTGTCGACGCTGCTGCGTGATGAGACCCCGAAGGCGGCTCGGCGGCCCCTCCTCGCGCTGCCGCGCGAGGACGTCCGCGCCGGGGAGCCCCGGCTTGTCCATCGCGACCGCCCATGCGAGCCCTGCCTCCAGCGGGGTCCGCTCCGGACCCAGGTCCTGACCGTACAGCGGGTAGCCCATCTCCAGCCGCAGGACGTCGCGAGCGCCGAGCCCGCATGGCTCGGCCCCGAACGCCGCGCCGACGTCGCTCAGCTCGTCCCACAGCGCGGAGGCGACCTCGTCCGGAGCGAAGAGCTCGAAGCCGAGCTCGCCCGTGTACCCAGATCGGGTGAGCACGCCCCGGGCACCTCGATAGGTGACATCGACGCAGCTCATGAACGGCAGGTCCGCCGCCGCCGGGAAGAGCGTGCCCACCGTCTCGAGCGACCGGGGGCCTTGGACGCCCAGGAAGCACCAGTCCGGGTGGGGCTCGACGGCGTCGCCCGCCCGTCGGCGGAGCGCGTCGGACACCATGTCCGTGTTCGACGCGTTCGGGACGACGAACCACCGCTCCTCAGAGAGGCGGTACACGATCAGGTCCTCCTCGACGCCGCCGAGGTCGTTCAGGACCAGGTTGTACTGGGCCCGACCCACGGCGAGGCCCGCGACGTCGTTCGACAGGACCGCCTGCAGGGCGCCCAACCCGCCCGGTCCCCGGACATCCACCTTGCCCAGGTGCGTGAGGTCGAACAGCCCTACCCGCTCCCGAACGGCCGCGTGCTCGGCCAGCACCCCCTCGTACTCGATCGGCATGAGCCACCCGCCGAAGGGGCCGAGCTTCGCGCCGAGCTCCCGATGCCGGTCCTCCAGCGGGCTGTGACGGAGCGCCGCGTCCACGGGGCCAATCCTACGTTCGCGGCTGCGGCGGTAGCATGTGCGTTCGGATGCCGGACGCCTACGACGTCGTCGTGATCGGTGCGGGCACGGGAGGGTACTCCTGTGCCCTCCGTGCCGCACAGCTCGGCAA